>Ga0209426_1000130_pt1 | contig 115462 bp, 108 predicted proteins | sample Deesub1362B_J571_FD_187697 | JGI IMG/M metagenome (GOLD analysis project Ga0209426, IMG submission 187697) | Deep oceanic, basalt-hosted subsurface ecosystem from Juan de Fuca Ridge flank, Pacific Ocean, CORK Borehole 1362B_J2.571 (SPAdes)... ... | reverse complement strand
TGGCATTCATAGCGGTCGGAGTGGTAGTGAAATCAACGAATAAAGAAAAGTTTCCCATTGGCTCACTCTATGCCTCAATACTGAGCAGGAGACCTGCAATGAGGAAACCTTGGCCATCTTTATTAATCGACGAAGAAACGAATACTCTCATTGGCGTGACAGTCAAATGGCTTATTCTCGAAAAGGTTCCAATGAAATGGGTCAAGGATAAGGAGATGTATGAGGGATTAGTGAAGCCACGTATTAAAGAGCTCTTCAAAATTGCCGAGCAGAAACTCAATGAGATGAAAGAAACTAAGAAGCAAGGATGGAGTAGAATGAGGTACAAGCCGTTAACTGAATGGATAAGAGCGTGATACTCATGAGTCTTAACTTTCATACGAAAGTTAACGCAAAAACAAGCCTTTTCGATAACTTTCCTTTTAGTATTAGAGAGAAAGTTAACATTTAGGTGATTTTCATGGTTAAGCCATTCGCTTGGGATAAAGGTTTGGACTACATGAAGACTTACAAACTTATCCTGGACCACTACCGGAACATAAACAGAGACACATCCAAAGCTTATGACATCATCCTCTTGACTCAGCTCAGAAATGGATCCAGGTTAACTGAAGCAATAAACTTCCTCAACACAATCATTGAGACAAAGCCATTCAAGAGGCAGGCTTATATTAAGGTAGAGAAGCGTAAGGATGGCTACGAGAGGCTTATGGTTCTTCCAGAGGAAATCAGCAAGCAAGAGCTGATGAGAGTATCTTACATTATCAAGGAAGCCAACAAGTGGAAGGTCTCAAACTACTGCAGAAGGACCTATGGGTTCAATACTCATGCATTGAGATATGCCTTGATATCATATCTTTCTCAAAAAGGCGTTGCTCCTCAGTTGATTGCCAAAATTACCGGGCACAAAACACTTGATTACATTCTCTATTACACTCAGCAAACCAAAGCAGAAGAACTTCTCAAAGACCTGAGGTGACCTCCCAATGCTCATATATAGTATAATAGGTAATTCATTATTTGGTGAAAAGTTGTGGGACAATGGCCCAAAAAAGCCCACAAAAATAGGGGCTCTCAAACAAGAGATAAGCCCGAAAAGGGAAAGAAAATCAGAGTTCACATCTACATTGACAGAGAGGTATTCGAGGGTTTGCGTAATGAAGGTTATTCTCTCTCTAAATTATTCAACAGGCTCGGGAGGGAGAAGTTAATGGAGATGGGGCTCTTAAAAAGTAAGTATGCAAAAAGAAACCTGCTGGCGGACCCGGCGGGATTTGAACCCGCGACCTTCGCCTCCGGAGGGCGACGCTCTATCCAGACTAAGCTACGGGTCCATTGTCTTCTGACATAACATTTTTACACTCAAATAAAAAGCTTTTGAGCAAACTGCCATGATATTCAGAGTCTCCATTTTCAAATTAATATAGAAACTCTTTGGTTTAATTTAGTTTTTAAATAAACATTTTTGTTTAACAGTTTAAGATCGATAAATTATTTTACTTTCGTCAAATTTAAATTGCATTAAAGTCTAATATATATTTGCTATATTTTTGGAGGGAGAGCTATGTATGGCTACATGGGTAAACTTTTGAGAGTGAATTTAAGTACAGGAGAAATAAAAGTAGAGCCTTTGAAAGAAGAACTTGCAAAATCTTTTATTGGTGGAAGAGGTTTAGCAACAAAATTACTATATGACGAGATTGATCCAACTGTAGATCCATTTAGCCCAGAAAACAAACTAATTTTTGCAACAGGCCCTCTAACGGGAACTACCGCACCTACAGGCGGAAGATACATGGCAGTTACAAAATCGCCTTTAACTGGCTATATTGCCGCTAGCAACTCCGGTGGTTTCTTTGGTGCCGAACTTAAGTTTGCTGGGTACGATATGTTGATAGTTGAGGGAAAAGCCGACCATCCAGTGTATATAAGCATAAAAGATGAAGATGTAGAGATAAAAGATGCCTCTCATCTTTGGGGCAAGAGAGTTGGAGAAACTACAGACAAACTTCTTGAAGAATTTGGGGACAAGAAAGCACAAGTTGCCTGTATTGGTCCAGCTGGTGAAAATCTCGTAAGATTTGCCTCAATCATGAACAATAAACACAGAGCTGCTGGTAGAAGTGGTGTTGGTGCCGTAATGGGAAGCAAGAACCTAAAAGCGGTTGTTGTTAGAGGTTCAAAGAAAGTAGAACTTGCTGATAAAGAGAAGTTCATGAGCGTTGTTAAGGAGAAGATTGACAAAATAAAGAAGAACCCAATAACTGGTGGAGGATTACCAAAGTATGGAACCGCTGTTCTGGTAAACATAATTAATGAGAACGGCTTATATCCAACAAACAACTTCCAAACGGGAGTATTTAAATACGCATATGAGCAAAGCGGTGAGGCTTTAGTATCAAAATACCTTGTAAGAACACAACCTTGTTTTGCATGTCCAATTTCATGTGGAAGAGTTTCATATCACCCGGCAGTGGGAGTTACAGAAGGTCCGGAGTATGAGAGCATTTGGGCACTGGGAGCTACTTGTGGAATAAATGATCTAGCAAGCATAGTTATAGCAAACCACCTTTGTGATGAGTTTGGACTAGACACAATTTCAACAGGTGGAACCTTAGCTGCTGCAATGGAGCTTTATGAGAGGGGAATAATAAAGCAAGAGGAACTTGGAGATGCTCCACCATTAAGGTTTGGCAACAGTGAAGTGTTGCACTATTACATTGAGAAGATTGCAAAGAGGGAAGGATTTGGTGATAAATTAGCTGAAGGAGGTTATAGACTAGCTGAAAGCTATGGACACCCAGAATATTCAATGAGTGTTAAGAAGCAAGAATTGCCAGCTTATGATCCAAGAGGCGCTGAAGGACATGGAGTAGAGTACGCAACTTCAAATAGAGGAGGTTGTCACGTTAGAGGATACATGATCAGCCCAGAGATTCTCGGTGTCCCACAAAAGCTTGATCCTCACGATATTAGTGAGGAAAAAGTCAAATGGGTAAAGCTGTTCCAAGACTTAACTGCAGTAATTGACTCCTCTGGAATGTGTCTATTCACAAGCTTTGCCCTTGGTGCAGATGATTATGCAGATTTACTTAACGCTGCAACAGGCTTTGACTTTAGCACAGATGAATGGCTTAAGAATGGAGAGAGAATTTGGAATCTTGAGAGGTTATTTAACATTAAAGCAGGCTTAGACCCAGCAAAAGAAGACACATTGCCAAAGAGGCTCTTAGAGGAGCCCATGCCAGAAGGACCTCACAAAGGACATGTTGTTAGACTAGGCGAACTCTTACCAAAGTATTACAAAGTAAGAGGCTGGGATGAGAAAGGTTATCCAACAGAGGAGAAGCTTAAAGAACTTAACCTTCTCTGATTCTTCTTTTTAAACTTTTTACATTTAAGTTCCTGCTCTTCTTGTTAACATTAGCAAAAGATTAAAATACAAAAAAGTTAAAAACACTAAAAAGTTGAAATTAATAACCAATCTCTGGAGGAGACTAAATGCATGAGTTTCATTTTGATAACACAAAAGTTCTAATTCCAAAAAAACCTGATTTACGCTATCTTTACTTGGAAATAACAACTGGATGTAATCTCAAATGTAAGATGTGTTTTAAGCAGTATTGGGAAGACGATGAAGGAGACATGGATTACTCCCTTTTCCTCAAGATACTCAAAGATGCTGAAGAGTTTCCCGACTTACATTTGATAGTCTTTGGAGGAATTGGAGAACCTACCGTTCACCCAAATTTCATGGAAATGGTGAAAGAGGTTAAAAAGAGAGGCTATGCTCTTGGAATAACGACTAATGGCGTGTTCTTGACCGAGAAAAAAATCAAAAAGCTTGTTGAACTTGGGACAGATATTATCTACTTTTCACTTGACTCCATTCCCACTCAGAGAATCGACCTAGGCCACCAAACTTCTGCATTAGTCTTAGATAGGATCAAGAAAATTGTGGAAGTTAAAAAAGAACTCAAAACGGAATTTCCCCACATAGGTGTGGAATTCGTGATAACAAAGGAAAACTACAAGAGTATCTTTAAGGTTGCGAAATTTTTGAAGGAGTACAATGTTGATATCCTACTTTTCTCAAATCTCCTACCCTTAGATGAGAAAGTGAAAGATATGATAGTTTATGATGGAAGTGTTGACATAGAAGATTATGTTGAGGAAATACACAGAAAAGCATACTTCAACTATGTGATAAAAGTTCCCGAGTTTAAAGTGAAAACTGAGAGACATTGCGATTTTATTGAGGAAAAGGTTGCAGTTGTAAGATGGGATGGCGAAGTTTCTCCATGCTATCGCTTCCTTCACACATATACGGAGTACATCTTTGGACGACCTAAAAGGGTTGAAGCGTTTTCTTTTGGCAATGTAAAAGAGAAATCACTTAAAGAAATATGGACAAGCAGAGAGTATTCATGGTTCCGCTTTATAGTTAAAAATTCACTTTATCCCTCATGTACGGACTGTTCACTCGTGGATTACTGTGACTTTGCAAAGGATACAAGATTTGACTGCTGGGGCAATTCACCAAGTTGTGCCGACTGTTTATGGGCTAGGAGGATAATAATGTGTCCAGTTCCTGAGGAGAGATATGAAAGATTTTGGTGATTATTCCTCTCCTTTTATTATATCTAAAACCGAAGCTAGCAGAATTAATCCCCCACCAATTAAGGTTCTAAAGCTCGGAATTTCTCCAAAAACTAAGAAAGCATAGATTATTGCACTCAAAGGGTCTAGATAGCTCAGCAAAGCTGCTTCATTAACTTCCACGTCCTTTAAACCGCTCATGTAGTTTAAGAGTGCAAAGACCGTATGAACTAATACCAAAATTACAACCGCCCACCAGATGGCATTTGAAAAGGAAGCTTTTCCCATCCCAACCAAGGGAAGCAGGACTACTGAAGCTACTGCAAGTTGGGCAAAAGTTAAAACTTCACTTTCTATGTTCTTTAGAAACCTTCCTAATGTCGGTATCATTGCATAGAAAATTGCCCCAAGGAACGCAAAGGACATTCCTACAAAATCCCTGTCCCCCAACTCAAACTTAGCTTCGCTCACCATTAAAAAAGCTCCAAAGAAAGCTAAACCTATTAAAAATGCCCTGAATGTGGTTATTCTCTCATTTAAAAACTTAATTGACATGAGAGTAGCAAATATAGGAGCCATGTAGTAGATCAATATAACCTTAGCTATCTGTGTATACAAGAGAGCTGTAAAAAGAAACACCCAATTCAAGGCTAGAGCTACTCCTAAAAGAAGAATCCACCAAAATTTCAACCTAATCTTTTGGAAAACTGTCTTTATCCATGTCTTATCTTGGAATGAGAAGATCATTAAGAAAGCCAAACTTCCAAGAGAAACCCTGAGGAAAGTCAAGCTTAAACCATCGAGCCTAGAAAATCTCGCAAATATCCCAACGCTCCCCCATATTAAGGCTGAGGTTACTATTTTAACCCTACCTGAAACCTTAATTTTCTTACAAGTGCCTCTAAGCCTTGAATTTTTTATCATGTTAAAAACCTCCTGGGGTTTGTAGAATAGGTTAGTTTGGTAGAATAGCCCGTTTTTTTATGGGCAAACTGAAAAACCAAGGATAAATAAATCCCCCCACATAAGCATCAACGCCAATTCGTCCCCTTCACTTATAAATCTTTTGAAGAAGAGTTAGAAACGAATTATTTCTCCTGAGTTTCAAGCCAGATTTTGTAAGCTTCTTCAACCTCTCTTTTTCTGAACTTTGGAACAGCATCTTTGAATGGGTTGAACTTCTTCAAATCATCTTCTTTTGTCCCAATGTATGTAGCCACAAGCCCAACTTTTGAATGCAGACTTGAAGGTACCCTTAAAATCCTCTTAACATCTATTGTAACTCTACCATCAAAATAGGCTTTTGAAAATGTGCTTGAGAGAGCAAAGAGCTTTAACAGGGTTTTATATCCTATGCCTCTTGGAAAAGCTGTTAGAAGTGCCTTTTTCACGAATCCTCTAAGAATCTCTTCCCTACTGTTTAAAATCTTGTTTATGTTGCTCTTGTTTATCCCAATATTCCTGAGGTGTTCAAAGCGAATTCTCATTATGAAATAACCAAAGCGAAGTCTAAAAGCTCTATAATAACCAGAAGAGAGCATAATTTTCCTGCTTTGCAAATCTTCAAAAGTTATCTCGTTAGCTGTACTTATATATGCCAAAATCTTTTCCCTTGCCTTTGCATCTAAATCCAAAGCCCAATCATCGAGTATTCTTATGTGATAACCTCTTCCTGAATACACCAAGTGGATATCTTCAAAGCCAAAATCCTCCTTTAAAATGACGAGGGTATCTTTGGCTAATTCTTTTGCATCTTCTAAGCAAATTGGGCAGACAGTTCCAGCTTCATGATTACAGCGCCTTAAAGGCAAGTCTTTTGCATCAATGTCAAAAACTAATTCTGCTCCTAACCAACCCTCCATTTCTTTAGGTTCATCATAGAGAGCTACACTTGAATAAATAGCGTAGGGAGATGTAATTCTAACGTAATCCTCTAAATCTCTAACATCGTGAAAAACATTCTTTCTATCGCTTGGTCCTTCTCCATTATGATCAAAACCAAATTCTCTGTTCTCAAGAGTTTTTACTATAAAATCGGGCAATTTTTTAGCACTCCATTCCCTCGAATAGTAAAGCTTTCTTTCCTTTTTTGTTGCTTCTCTCAACAGCTCACTCACTCTTTTCACTCTCCTCACTCCTCTTTCTGCTCTCCAAATAGAGCTTTCTCAAATAATAAGTTAAGGGATTTCTAATATACCTGCAATCTTTGTCAGGCTTGCAGAGTTGGGGTGCATTGGCCCTTATCTTATCACAATTTGGCGGGAAGTACCAAGTTGAGTTGCCGCTTTCTTCTAAGGTTGGATAGCTCGTATAACCAAAGCCGAGATGATACCAAACATTCTTAACTTCATTAGGCTGATCTTCAAAAAGTGGAGGATTACAGCGATTACCAGCGTCGATAATTATAGGAAGAATCTCCTTCTCAATGATGCTCAAATCCTTTATGCAGTCCTTAACTCTAACGTTCCTTTTAGATGGATTTGGACAAATCCTTGCATAACTTATGAAAGACGTTAATAAAACTGTGATCGCATAGTTTCTGAGTCCAGAGGGGACACCACCTAAGGCTATCTTTATGCATGGTGGGAATAGATCAAATTTTAGTGGTTGTGCACTAGCTTTTTCAATTATCCCAAGCCTTTTTTTGAAATATTTCCTAGCTATTTCGTTCAATCGATGATATAGCTCGGAGTAATAATTTTGAAAAATCTCATCCCTATTTTCGTAAATTTTATTTACCGCTCGTTCGATGTTAAGTTCAAATGAACGTTGCCATGCGTTGATTAACATTCCCTTTTGTATATATACATAACCTCCTTTGACATAATATTTCTTTAAATCATCCCCAATAAATTTGAAAAAATCGCTAATGTGAATCTTGAATTTCAACTCTTTATTCTCCCTATCTTCTATATCCAGTTCATCTTTCCATAATATCTTTTCCAGAATTATCCTATCTCTCTGATCAATTTCGTTTTTTGTAACGGCTTTGACTTTTATAGATAGCTGGTTAACTAGATTGTTAAGCTTCTCTGTTTGTTTAGAGGGCAGTATTTCCTTTTTGGTTTCTCTAATTCGTTGTTCAAATCTTGATCTATATATCTCTAAATTTGTTAACTTTACTAGTTCCATCTCTAGTCCATATGGAGAAACCACTAATGCTCCTAATAGGGCATAAAATGTCATGATATCATAGAGTTCACCTTTTGTTCTATCCAAGTTAATTATATCATCAGGAGGATAATTTTGAGTATTTATCCACGAAACTCTTTCTAGTGCTGTATTAACGTCTATTCTCGCTGGAATAATACTAAGAAACTCATTTAATGATTCAATACCTACACTGTTGAGATACTCCAAAGCTTTTTTACCAAACGGGTCTAACATTGACTCACCTTAAAGTAAATTGAGAATTGAAAATAAAACACTTATGCTTTTCTCACCTCAACCCATGTAGAGTGATAAGCTGATGCCTTGCCATAATCATCATTTACTTCATCCGTTGTAAGGAAATTAACGTTCCATCCCAATAGCTTAGCCCAGAAAGCCTTATACAATACAACAACCCCTTTTTGAACATCTTCTGTAACTTTTACCTTAGTTTTGATGCTCCCAAATTCATTGTAGACCTCAACCAAGTCACCATCACGAATACCTCTCTCTTCAGCATCTTTTGGATTCATGTAAAGATTAGCATCGATAATTTTGTAGGTGTTATGGTATTGACTTGTGACTGTAAATCTGTATGTTGGACTTAGCAACTGCAGTCCTTTGCCTTCAATGGGTTTGTATTGTGGAAACGGCGAAAGACCTCTTTTGAGAGCTCTTTGGGAGTAAAATTCAATCTTTCCACTTGGTGTATTATATCCACGCTCTTTCTCCTCAACTTTAATAAATCCTTTCTCTTTCAGCTCATCAAAGCTCAATCCATTCATCTCAAGGATCTTTCTGATTATTTCTTCCTCACTTTCGTAGAGGTAAGGATTTTTAATCCCCAAGGCTTTGGCTAGGAGCTTTGTCACTTCATAGTTACTTTTTCCTGCTATTTCAATGACCTTCTCATTTAATGAAATGTAGCGATGATAGTAGGAATCGGCTATGTCTAATCTTTCAAAGAAAGTGTTCGCTGGTAAAACAACATCAGCAAATAAAGCCGTATCTGTCAAGAATATATCATGAACGACAACAAAGACATCGTTTTCTTTTAGGGCTTTTCTAAGGCGATTTTGATTTGGTAAAGATGCTAGGGGATTTGAATTGTAAATATAGAGGAACTTTATCTCACCATTTTCAATGTATTTCGCTAATTCCATTTGAGGAATCCTTTTGATTGGTTTTGTCCTTAAGAATTTGCCCTCAGCGTAGCTTTTGTCTATTGTTTTCATGTCATAGATAAAACCAAATTTGTGACCGACTAATGCAGGTAGGATACCTACAGCTCTAATTGCCTCTCCCCCGATTAAACTTCTTTGAAATCCATAACCTATGTGAATTATCCCTCTTTTTTCTGCATATTCAAAAGCAAACTCCTCAATCCTTTCTCTATTTAATCCAGTCTTTTTACTAATAAAGTCCAAGTCAAGCTTTGAAACGTACTCTTTAAACTCCTTAAAACCAAAGACATTTTTCCTAACAAAATCCCTATCATAAATTTCGTTTTCAATTATAAGCTTTGCAATTCCTAAGGCAAACAGAACATCTGTATTTGGCTTTATTCGGAAAAACTTATCACTTCTCTTTGCAGTTTCTGTCTTTATTACATCAACGCTCCAAATTTGTAAACCAAAGCGTTTAGCGAGCATGAAGCCATGAAGATTTGTCCAGAAGGCATTAATTCCCCAATATACAATTAGTTCCTGTTCCCTTAGCTTTTCAGGATCTAACCCTATAGCAGTCCCATAAATATCCTTTAAAGCTTCCTGTCCAGCTTTATCGCAGATTCCATAATCTAGAAAGCTCGTGTTTAAGTAATGGAAAAGTCTAAGTGGAAAAGCGTAGTTTATAACTCCTCTATCCCCAGCGTATTGATAAACTAAAACGCTCTCACTCCCATAATCCCTAATTGTTTCCTCTAACTTTTTGGCGATTAAGTTAATTGCTTCATCCCAAGAACTTTCTCTAAAATTGTTTTTACCCCTCTCTCCAGTTCTAATTAATGGAGTCTTCAATCTTTCTTCACTATGAACCCATTTTGGAAGCATAGCTCCTTTAGGACATAAAAATCCACCTGTTATTGGATGATTTGGATTTCCTCTCACCTTTATCTTGTCATTTTTAATCTCAGTGACCATAGCACAAGTGTCATAGCAATCCCTCATACAGGTATTGAACATAATGCTCCCTCCTTTAGGATAGCTACAACAAAAAAATAAAAAAGTTTTGACACCATTAAAAATTCAGTGACAAATATTGTAGAAAATACAGAAGATTAAAGAACTTACTCCAAAAATCTTATATTACCTAAGGGAATAAAATAAAAATTAGACATGCTTCAATGTGAAGTTTGGAAACCGATCATGAAATTACTAATCATAAGGTGAGCAAAATGGATAACCGCCCGATTATAAAAAGAATAAAAAGCGGAATCCCAGGCTTTGATGAATTAATTCAAGGCGGATTCCCTGAAAACACAACGATATTAGTTTCTGGTAGTACTGGTACTGGAAAAACAACTTTTGGGGCTCAATTTGTATATATGGGAGCCAAGGAATATGGAGAGCCTGGAGTGTTTGTTACATTAGAAGAGAGGGCTAAAGACTTGAGAAGAGAGGCAAAATCATTTGGATGGGATTTTGAAAAATACGAAAAAGAAGGCTTAATAGCGATAGTTGATGGTGTTAGCTCTACTGTTGGACTACCATCTGAAGAAAGATTCGCACTTGAAGATAGATTCAACGTTGACAACTTTTTGAGATATGTATACAAGGTTGTCAAACAGATAAATGCTAAGCGTCTCGTTATAGACTCAGTTCCATCATTGGCTTTTAGGCTAGAGGAGGAGAAGAAAATCAGAGAGGTTCTCCTAAAACTAAACACGATATTGCTTGAAATGGGGGTAACTACTATTCTGACAACTGAAGCCCCAGACCCAGCAGCTGGTAGAATAAGTAGGTATGGAATGGAGGAGTATATTTCGAGAGGTGTTGTTATTCTAGACCTACAAGAAAAGAATATCGAGCTAAAGCGTTATCTCCTCATAAGAAAGATGCGTGAAACTAAACACTCTATGAGAAAATACCCATTTGAGATAACGGATCATGGAATCGTTGTGTACCCAAGTGGAGAAATTTACTGACGTTAATTGCAAGGGGGATCCTAATTGGTGCAGACAATGTCACCCTTACTTGAGGAAGATAAGATTGAAAGAAGTGTTGAACGCATCCCTACTGGCATAATAGATGATCTAATTATGGGAGGAATACCGAGAGGAAGCGTGATTCTTTTAATTGGAGACCCAAAAGCAGGTAAAACAACTTTTGTCACCCAATTCATGTATAATCAACTAAAAAATGGAATTTCTACTATTGGAATATTAACCGATGTTGCAAAGCATGAGTTTATTAGCAATGCGCTGGATTTTGGATGGGATTTTATGCCGTTCTTAGAGGAGAGGGTACATTTCCTAGATGCTTATTCCCAGAGATTAAGGGGAAAGCCGAGATTCAGCTTTGATGAAACTGTCGTTACAGATGTTAGCGATACGACTCAACTAATAGAGGCTATAAAAGATGTAACTTTAAAAGTCCTTGCCGATAAAAATCCCCCGATGATAACTGGTGTAATCTCTTCATTAACCCCGATCTTTTTTGAAACAGAGATTAAGCAGATTTACAAGTTTTTAGAGGATTTGAAAGACCTTGTGCATAGACAAAAGCAAGTATGGATATTAGAGATGAACTCCGGAATAGAAGAACCCCAAATAGAGATGATGGTAAAGGCAATAGTCGATGGAATTATCGAGATGAAGCTCATGGAAGAGCAAAGAACCTTAAAGAGGTATCTTAGGGTTTATGGAATGAGGAGAACCAAGCACGTTCTCTCATGGGTACCCTATGAAATAACCAACTATGGAATTCAAGTTCAAAGCATCTAACTCAACCAAAAAATTTTTAATTCTGAAGCTGTTACTTATAATCATGGTCAAAAAGAAAATATTAAATTTAGTATTGCTGACACTTGTTATAGTTTTATTGACGGGGCTCTATACAATTGGTGGTGATGTTGTTTCATCAAAAACTCTCCAAGAAGCCGAAAAAGGAGATATAGTGGAATTCCATGGAATGTGTGTAAAGGCTAAGGACAGCTACAGCGTGTTATTCAATGGAAAAGAGAGCATTGTTGTGTTTGAAAGGCTAAACGTTAGCCAAATATACGAGATTAAGGGTAAGCTCTATCAGGAAAAGGGTATAATTCCAATTTCAATCAAAAAAGCAGAAAAAGAAAAGTTGAATGTAACAAAAATAAAGGGCGCTATTTGGTGGGAAAACAGCAAATGTTACCTACTAACCCCACAGAAGATTTACTTACAAAGATGTTTGGAGATAGAAAAAGGAAAAGTTATTGAAGCTGAGGGGATAATTTATGATGATATCTTTTACCCAATTTTTTATAGGGAGGGGGACTATTTAAAGAATCCAATGGATGGAATGCCTTACAAAATTAATGGGACCGTTCTTTACGGAGGAAATCCTGCTACAATCTGGAAAAATGAAAAGATAAAAGTTTATTTGCCATACAAAGTTACTCTCAAAGAAGGGCAAAAAGTTGAAATTCTTGGAATAGCCGACTTAAAATCTACATTAACTCTTTATGTCAGCTCACAAGAGGATGTGAAGTTATTAAATAACACAGAAGTCTCTAAAATAGGCAATGAAAGAGTTGGAGATATTGTAAGTGGAACATGCCAGGTTATTAAGAGCTCAAGATTTTTGAAATTAAACTGCACAAAGCTGAGGTTTTATGGATTTAATGCTAATGTGGGAGACATAATTAAATTCAAAGCCCTTAGAAGAGAAAACTCATTGTACTGCCTAAGCTGTAGCATTAAAATTCCTAGAAGGAGCTTAGAGAACTCAATCTGTGCTCCAAAGGAAGGAATAATAAAAGTCCATGGTCAGGTTAAAGAAGTTAAGATTTACAAAAATGGTTTCGGATTAGCCAACATTACCTACAGGAACTGCTCTATTCTGCTAAAACTAAGGAAGTCTCTAAATATAGCAATAGCTGAGAATCAAACTATAACCGCTTTTGGATACTACACAACATATAGAGGAAAGCCAGCTTTGGAAGTACAATCGAGGGAAGATATATGTTTAGAGAACTGTTCTTAGGAATGTTTTTTGGCACATTCACCGGCATAACTCCGGCTTTGCACGTCAACACATTAGCTGTGGTAATAGGGAACTTTAAGATTCAAGAATTTAACTTTGTGATTTTGGTTTTTACTATGGGCTTAACCCATACTTTTCTTGACTCAATTCCTTCTACCTTTTTGGGCGTTCCTGAAGAAGACACAGCTTTAACTGTTTTACCCGCTCATAGACTAGTATTAAAGGGAAAAGCGTTAGAGGTGATTAACATTTCCATAACGGCAAGTCTTCTATCTCTCTTCTTGGCGATTCCACTAATACCCTTATATTCCCATCTAGTCAACCTTTATACCCCATCCATTGGGAAAGTCTTTGTTTTCGCCATGTTTTTGATCTTAATCTTCACGGAGAGAGGAATCAAAAAGATCTCTGCTCTTATTATATTTCTCCTTTCAGGCATTTTAGGACTCCTAATAGATTACTTACCCTTAAGAGAGCCTTATTTTCATATATTTGTTGGACTTTTTGGCATACCAACTTTACTACAAGCATTAAACTCTTCATTTGAAGTTGGAGATGAAAACATAGAAATGAACAAAGGCAATTTCTTAAGGTTTTCATTTTTAGGGACGTTTTTTGGAATGCTCGCTTCTCTCTTACCAACCTTCACATCCTCTCAAGCAGCATTGATAGGAAGTTTTATTTCAAAAGATGAGCGCTCATTTCTAACGATTGCTTTCTCAGCTAACACTGCAAACTTCTTTTTCAGCTTGCTTAATTTCTACTTCACTGGAAGAACAAGGAACGGTATCCTTGTAACAATAAAAGAGGGCTATCCGATATTAAGCAAAGAAGAGCTGATATTCTTAATCCTCTCCTCTTTTTTAGTTGGAATAATCGTCTATATCTACGGACTATTTCTTGCAAGAACCTTTGGAAAAATTATTCAAAGATTAAATTACAAAGCCTTGAGCATTTGTATAATCTCGGGAATATTTCTCTTCTCATTCTATTTGGATAGTGTCCTAGGAATAGCGGTTTTAGTAACCTCTTCCTTAATTGGCCTACTTGCAGTAAATTTAGGAGTCAAAAGAACAAACTGCATGGGAGTTTTAATGCTAAAAATAATGATAAAATGAAGATCAGCCCTTTAAAAGTCTTTGAAATTCGTTATAATTTGTAACTATCCTTTTTCCGTCCAAAGTTTCAAAATAAATCTTCTTTATTTGAATCTTCTTCATTGAGGTATATTTCATCCTTGGGGGATCATAAGAACCGGGTTCAACTATTTCATCCTCTATTACATAGGTTTTTAGCTCAGGTTCCCCAATATATCTCCAAACTTCAAAGAAAACCTCTGGTGACAAATGGATTTCCCCTTCTACTTCCGTATAGTCTGCACCAATATCTTCTAAGAACTCCTTTATTACCTCTAAGTGCATAGAAATCACCATATCTATGTATAGGTCTCATTGGTTAAATACTTACCGCCTTTAAATACGTAAAGCACAAAAAGGATATATTAAGAAATAAAGAGGGTAGAGAGGGGTGAGAAAATGGCAAAAGTTTACGTTGATGCTCAAGCTTATCGTGCCCTTGAAAAAGGTGCAATGATTATTTTCAAAAAAGGCGTGATAAGAGTTGATGGTGAAATAAAGCCTGGAGATATAGTGGAAGTTTACTCAAGAGGAGGGAAATTCTTAGGTAAGGGTTTTGCCAATCCTAACTCAAACATTATGGTGAGACTTGTAACTAAGGAGAGAGATGTAGAGGTCGGAAAAGAATTGTTTAAAGAGCGCATAAGGAAGGCAAATGAATACCGGAAGAAGGTTTTGGGTTGTAACAAAGTGTATAGAATGGTTTATGGTGAAGCGGACTATTTACCGGGCTTAATTGTAGATAGATTCAATGATATAGCAGCAATCCAAATTTCAAGCGCTGGAATGGAACGCTTTAAATTGGATGTTGCTGAGGCGATATTGGAAGTCGAGCCAGAAATCGAAACTATTTTTGAGAAGAACACTGGAAGAGCAAGAAGAAGAGAGGGACTACCCGAAATCGAGAGAGTTCTGTTGGGAAAAGAAAAATATAGAACGATAATAAAGGAAGGAAAAGCAAAGTTTATAGTTGACATGAGAGGACAAAAGACTGGGTTTTTCTTGGATCAAAGAGAAAATAGAATAGCTTTGGAGAAGTATGTAAAACCAGGAATGGAGGTTTTGGATGTTTTTACATACACCGGAGGATTTGCCATACATGCAGCGGTTGCAGGTGCTGAGAAAATCATTGCAATTGATAAATCAGCACAAGCCATAAAGCAGGCAAGGGAAAATGCAAAATTGAATGGCGTTGAGGATAAGATGGAATTTATTGTAGGTTCTGCATTTCAGGAGATGGAGCGTCTAATTAAAGAAGGAAGGAAATTTGATATCGTGATTTTAGACCCTCCTGCATTTGTCCAGCATGAGAAAGACCTAAAGAATGGGTTGAGAGCATACTTTAACGTTAATTACCAAGGATTAAGGCTTTTAAAGGATGGAGGAATCTTAGTAACCTGCTCATGTTCTCAACACGTGGATATGCAGCTATTCAAAGACATGATTATTGCAGCATCAGCAAAGGCTGGCAAATTTCTAAAGATGCTTGAGCCCTATAGAACCCAAGCTCCAGATCATCCAATCCTCATGGCATCAAAAGACACCGAATATTTGAAATGCCTCTTCCTTTATGTTGAGGACATGAAGTGATGTCTATGAAGCTGGAGGATTTGATAATTAGAGAATTCTTTTTTCAGGAATTTAGGCATAGAATTAACTATTATGGGCAGGAAAAATTTAAGAAGTTTTTAATAAGAGCTCCGTTGATACAAATAACCTTTACATCCATAGCATTCTTCATGTTTTCAGTATTCTTTTTAAAAGTTATGAAGCAAATCGGAGAAACAGAGTTAATTTACGCTTCAATAACTGCTTCTATGCTTTCATTCATGACCTTAATTTCAATGTTTTTAACTGTAGAATTTTTCCATGCCGTATCTAAAATTGGATTAATAAAACCCCTTTCTTATCTTCCCGTAAAAATTGAGCTTCTTCCTCTTAAAGCTTGGACCAAATATTATGTGCCTCCACTAATAGCGATTATGATTCCCTTTTACTTCAAAGCTTTGCTTTATTCAAAAATAACCTTCATCATTTCAATAGTGTGGACACTAATCTCTATCTCCATAGGGTATGGACTTGGGGCTTTAATTTCAACATATTCTCTAAGATTTCAGAGAAAAGGAGTGCTTGCTGATGCTTTAAAGCTAATACTAAGGAGTTTTATCGTCTTTCTAGTTCTACTCTTCATTTTCTATGGGATAGTATCTCCAGAAGTTTTTAAAGAAACTGCTATAATTAATAAGATCAATCCCCACCTCTATCCAGTTGTTCAAGCGATAACTCTCTTTTTCTCAATACAGGGAATTGTTAAATGGAAAGACATTGTCGCATATATTATCTTCTCGCTCTCTGTTCTTCTTATGGGAAACTCCCTAGTGATAAAGCACCTAAATGAAGGTGTGTATTCATCTGAGCTGAAAAATCCATTTAAACCATCTTCCTTTGGAAGATTTCCTTCCATAGTTGCTAAAGACTTAAGACTAGCACTTAGAAGAGCTACTTCTATATTCATCATTATACTCCCTCTCGTCTTGATTCTGCCATTTCTCTTCCTTGAAGAGATTGATATCGCTACATGGACTTTAGTAGTTAGCAGTACAGCTGCAATTTCATCACTTAATGTTCAAATTCTCTTAATTGAAGAATATAAAAGTGGATGGTTTGTGTTCTCTTTACCAATCACTCTTAGAGAATTCAGGAACTCAAAAGCCTTTGCTACAATTTTGCTTTATTTCCCTATTCTCGCGCTTATTACTCTCTCCGCTTATCTAAGTAAAATAGAAATTTGGAGCTTCCTCTTTATTCTCGGGTTAATAAAAAATGCCCTAATTTCAAGATTTGCCGTATTTTGGTTGACAAGAGATGTTGAAAGCGAATACACAATGATGCCTGCTTATCTAACAATAACTGATGCACTTGCAATATTTTCCTTTGCATTTTTCATAGTTACTTTGCCAGTAATCATAATAAAGTTCACATATAGTTTGGTGGGAATATACGGCGGTGTTGTATCTTTGGCTTTAGATTTTGTTTTGTTGTTCCTCCTCTATAAAGGAACATAATCAGGCACAAGCTTATAAATTAGAAAAAAACCAAATGAAGAATGGCGGATGAAGAGAAAGCACCTCCTCTGAAAGGTGAAGACACGCCCACGGTCTGACGCCTTAAATTTGGAAAATCAGCGAGTGTCTTATCCTTGTCCCAGCTTTGAATGTTATATCCTTAACTTTGTATCCACATTTTTCTGCTTCCTTCTTTATAGCATTCAAAAGAGGCTCTTTATTGGGCAAAAAGAGAGCAACTTTTCCTTTTGATCTCAAGTAGTCTTTTGCTTCACTCAAAAGCATTATTGAGAATTCCTCTCCATATTTTCCTCCACCAACAGCTTCAATTTTGGTGAGAACGCCCTTTGTTGGTTTTTCATAATAAGGAGGTGCTGAAAAAATAACATCAAACTTCTCTTCTTTTGGGATTACTCCTCTAATTAGCCCCCCATTACTCCTGATTAGCCTTACTTTAGCGTTGTTTTTCTCTATGTTTGCTTTTGCATATCTAAGAAACTCTTCACTAACCTCAGTTGCCCAAACTTCACAATCAAATAGCTTATTCGCCATGATGGACATCAAAGCTGAATGCCCAGTGCCGATCTCAAGAACCTTCTCTTTTCCTCTCAAAAAGGTCTTAAGGAAAATATAGCGAGAAATCGGAGGGGTTACCAATGCTTTAGGATGATAATTAATATCCAAGCCAAAAACAGCTTTAGCTATTGCCCTATTATATAAAATGCGAGCTTCCCTATTGCCAAAATCAAGTTTTCCATCTCTAACATATTTTTTAAGCTCTGGAAAAACCTTTACAGCATCTTGAATTTTTAAGCCAAGCTCTTTGATTTGCTTCATATGTCGCTTTAAATGAGTAGCTGAATAAATATTTTTTCAAAAAGAGGAAAATATCAAAGCAAGGCTAGAGCCGCCATCACTTTTGCATCTTCTATAATATTGTTAATTTTTGCATATTCATTTGGTTGATGTGCTGTTTCATCTAAAGTTGCCCACACAACGGCTGGAATTCCAAGCATTCTAAAGTAAGCAGCAAATGTTCCTCCTCCAATACCACCAACGTGAGCTTCTTTTCCTCTAAGCTTTTTAATTGCCTCTCTTAAGAGTTTAACAATTTCACTATCCTTTGGTGTTGGAGCTGGGGCATCTACTCTTTGCAAAACTTCAAGCTCAATTTTTGGCAAAACTTCACCATTAATCTCTCTCCTGTACTCTTCTTCAATTTTTTCAGCTATTTCTTTTGCATCTTTTAGAATATCATCGAGATTATATTGAGGCAAAACCCTACAGTCAAAGATTAGTTCATGCTCTCCAGGGGCAATATTGGGGGCATCACTTGGATTTTTAACTATTGTAGGTTCAAAAGTGCTTTCAGGAGGATCAAAGACTTCATCTTTGGCATTGTATTTTTCGTGTAAGAATTTGTCCAATCTCAAAGCATAATCTAGAGCAACTCTATGGGCGTTTAAGCCCTTATCTGGCATACTTGCATGAACCTGCTTACCTTTAACCTTAATCTCCATCCAAAGAATGCTTTTCTCAGCTATTTCGATAAAAGTACCTTCTTCGTTTCCACCATCTGGTACTAGGACTAGGTCGTTTTTTCTGAACAACTCTGGGTGGTTTTTGATTAGCCATTTTAATCCGTACTTGCTTCCTGTTTCTTCGTCACTAACAAATGCTAGGATTATTGTTCTTTTTGGTCTTATTCCCAAGTTCATTAAAGCTTTTACTGCATAAAGCGAGGCAACCAAGCTTTGCCCGTTATCCTCACTTCCCCGCCCGTAAATTTTTCCATCTTTAATGATTGGCTTGAAGGGTTTTGTAACAGTCCAACCCTCGCCTGGGGGAACAACGTCTAAGTGTGTTAGAATCCATAATCTTGGGCTTTTTTCGCCTTGTTCACCATAATAGTAAGCTAGGATGTTTGGTCTTACTCCGTTTTTAGCCCTAGGATCAGGAGCATCGTAGCGTTCAATCTTATCAAAACCCCAATCCCTAATTATTTCTAAAAGCTTCATAGCCTTATCATACTCCCCATTTCCACCACTCTCAGGAGCAATTGCCGGAACCCTTATCAATTCCATCAAGGTATTAACCATCTCATCCCCAAGCCTCTCAACCTCCCAAGAAACCTCAGCCAAAACACCACTCATCGTTACCACCTTCTAAATTCTCAACCCAATAATTTAAACAACTTTTGGTACAAAACAAAAAGAAAAGAGGAAAAATCACTCTTTAATTTCTTTCTTACCAACAGTGTAGAGCCAAGCCAATATAGCGACTAAGAAGATTACTCCGAGCACATTGCTTGTAAATGCAATTGATGGTGCCTTATCTGCAACAATGAGTGCTGCAAAGAAGATACCCATTATTGCCTCTCCCGCTATAAGCCCTGCTGCTCCTAAAACTCCAGCGTCTGTTGGCTTTTCTTCAACTTTGTCTCCCCTTGCCTTGTTTACTAAGTGCCTAACTATACCACCTATGAATATTGGAATACCTAAGCTCAATGGCAAGTAAATTCCAACTGCAACTGGCATTACCGGTGTTCTGAACTTTGAACCTTTCATAGCCAAAATTTCGTCGAGAACTATTAATGCAATAGCAATTCCAGCACCGATGTACACCATGTTCCATTCAAGTGTTCCTTTGAAGACACCCTCTGTAACTTTAGCCATTAAGAAAGCTTGTGGTGCTGGTAATGGGTTAGCCTTTGCAGTTGGTGTTCCAGCGATACCGTAAGCTTTAATGAGCAAGTTGAGAACGGGAGCCATGACCAAAGCTGCAAAAAACGTTCCCACAATCTCAAATATTTGTTGTCTCTTTGGAGTTGCTCCAACTAAGTAACCAGTTGCTAAGTCTTGCATTGTGTCTCCAGCAATTGCAGCTGCAGTACATATAACGGCTGCAACTAAGATTGTTGCAGCCATTCCTTCAGTTCCACTTAATCCAAGGGCTTTGAGGACTAAAGCTGTGAAAAGTAGGCTCATTATTGTAATACCTGAAACTGGATTGTTTGATGAACCAACTACACCAGCCAAATAACCGGCTATTGAGCTTCCTAAGAATCCAATTATTAGTAAGATCACTGCCATTATTGCGGCTATTCCAACTGAAGCTATGATTTTTGTATATAGAAGGAACAATGGTATAACGAATGCCACTATTAGCATTAAGACATAGTTTAATGGCAAGTCTTCTTCAGTTCTTAACACGTCATCTCCTGCTTGTCTTCTCTTTGTAACTTCAAGTCCCGCTTTTATACCTCTAATTATTGGTTTTCTGAGCTTTACTAGGCTCCATAGACCACCAACAACCATTGCACCTACTCCCATGTACCTGATCTTTGTGCTCCATGTCACCCATGCTAAATCTAATGCACTTAATCCATTTGGATTCCCGGTTTTAGCTACATAGATGGGGATAGCAATAAACCAAGCAATTGCACCACCTAAAAATACCAAGAAAGCAATATTTAAACCAACGATATAACCAACGCTAACTAAAGCTGCTGAAAGGTCACTTCCAATGTAAAGAACTCTTGAACCAATGAATTTAGCGCTCTCAACGGCTGGTGCCCAAAGCTTCATGCTGCCTAAGAGCTTATAGAGACCACCAAAGATACCACCAAAAAAGATTGGCTTTGCATGACTTCCTCCTTTGTCTCCAGCGATCAAAACTTCAGCACATGCAGTTCCCTCTGGATATGGAAGCTTTTCTTCAGCAATAAAAGCTCTTCTTAAGACAACTGTAAATAATGCTCCTAATGAACCACCAAGTGCTGCAATTATTGTAACCAACCAATAGGGAAACTCTGTGAAATAGTTTAAGACTATTAAAGCTGGCAATGTAAATATTACACCTGCTGCCAGTGATTCACCTGCAGATGCTGCAGTTTGAACCATATTATTCTCAAGAATGTTCCTGTCTTTAAATGCCATTAATATTGCCATTGAAATAACTGCTGCTGGAATGCTTGCTGAAACTGTCATTCCAGCATACATGCCCAAATATGCATTGGCTGCACCCATTATTATTGAAAGAACTATACCCAGAAGAAATGCTTTAATAGTGTACTCCGGGAGGGACTTCTCTGGTGGAACATAAGGCTTCATTGTCTATGCACCTCCAAGTTTTTTTGTGCAAATTAATCCATTTTAGTGTACTTTTAAAGCTTTTTTGGTAATATTGCACAAATTATATAACTAATTGTTACATGAATTTTGTTAATATATTGCTCAATAGAAACAAATTCGAAACCAATTAAATGAAAATAATCTCAATATTAATCAGAGAGTTATAGAAAATCATCAAATGTACACATGTATCCATAATAAATTAAAGATACTTCAACTGCTATTTCTTCATAATTTTCCAAATTCTTATATATTTAGCACCATATATATCCAATCATGGATAAAAAGGATGGAGGGCGAAATAATGGTAGAAATTACTTTTTTGGGCAGCGGCGGCGGTAGATTCATAACAATAACTCAACTTCGTTCCACAGGAGGGTTTTTCATAAAATCCTCCAAAAGTATTTACGTTGACCCAGGACCGGGAGCATTAGTGAGAGCGTGGCGATACAAGATAGATCCAAGGAAAATTGATATTCTCTTTATTTCTCATAGGCATACTGACCATTGCAACGACGCTGAGGTAATAGTGGAAGGAATGACTATGGGAGTAACAAAAAAGCGAGGTACTATTATTGCCGCACGAAGTGTAATTGAGGGGGATGAAGAGCACACACCAGCACTCTCAAGCTATCATTTAAATTCACTTGAGGAAGTTTATACACCAAAACCAGGAGATAAAATCAGTTTAGGAAATGATACTCTCTTAATAACCCCTTCTTTGCATTCTGACCCAAGCAATATTGGGTTTCGACTTAAAACACCTGAAGGAGACATTTCTTACATTTCAGACACACAATACTTTGAAGAGCTAAAAGAGTGGCATGAAGGGGCAAGAGTCATGATAACAAGCATAACTCGACCTAAGGATATGAGAATTCCCTATCACCTCTGTACTGAGGATGTAATCTATTTGCTAAAGTCAATGAAAGAAAAACCAGAGGTTGTTGTCATGACTCATATAGGAATGAAAATGCACTTTGCTAGCCCATACAAAGAAGCTTCATTTATTCAAAACGTTACGGGAGTTAAAACCATAGTTGCTAAAGAGGGATTCAAAATAATCATGAGAAATAATGACATATTCTTTAGGACCCTAAAACCCGCAAGAAACGTCTAATAAATTTAAGAAGATAGGGAAAAGATAACTTTCAAAACCAAATTATATGCTAACTCAAAGAGTTCTTTCATCCTCTTCTCATTTTGACCCTCAATAACAACCCTAATCTTTGGTTCTGTCCCGCTTGGTCTAACTAAAACCCAAGAGCCATCCTTTAAGTTTAACCTAATTCCAGATATTGTCATGACTTCAGCAGTTTCATTCTTCAGTTTTTCTTCAAGCTCTCTTTTTACAATTTCCATAACCTTTGGCTTTAATTCATCTGGGCATCTGACGTTCTTATGTATCATTGGATATTGTGGAATATCTTTTACAATTTCTGAAAGGGGCTTCCCTTCTTGATCTATTAGCTTGATTAGAAGCCCTATGGTCACAAAACTATCAATCCACAAACCAAACTTTGGATGAATGAACTTCCATGGCTCAGCTGCGAATATTGCATTATACTTCTTTATTCCATCATGAAGCTGACCTAAAGGAACGCGATAAACTTTTCCATCAACTTCCCCCACAACTTTATCGATCCTAAAAGATGTGTTTATTGACACTACAACGTTACCTCCACCATATTCTTCGGCATAAAGCTTTGCAAAAAGTGCTATTAATGTATCTTCCTCAATGTAATTGCCCTTTTCATCAATCACTGCAATTCTATCTGCGTCTCCATCTTGGGCAATTGCTAAATCCATTTTTAGCTCTCTAACTAACTTTGGCAAATAATCAATGTTCTTTTTCACTGGTTCGGGTTTTCTACCTGGAAAATGACCATCAACATGAGAATTCAGGCTTATCACTTTAGCTCCCATTTTTCTCAAAAGATAAGGAGTTACAACACTTCCTGCACCATTTGCTAAATCAACTAAAACCTTTAATTTCGTCTCATGATTTACATACCTTAAGATTTGCTCCATGTATTCTTCTCTTAAATCAAGTTCCTGAATATTGCCAATTTCATCCCATTTTGCTCTTCTGTAGCTTTTAGAGAAGATTATTTTTTCAAGCTCTTCCTCCTCTTCAAGGAAAAATTCAATGCCTTTCGAATTGAATACTTTAATTCCATTGTCAGTTGGAGGATTATGAGACGCTGTAATCATAACCCCTGCATCACCAAGCTTGTTTGTAGAGTAAGCGAGCATTGGGGTTGGGATAAGACCAAGTTTAATGACATCACTTCCAGCACTTAGAAGACCGCTTATCAAAGCATTCTCAAGCATTACACTTGAAGTTCTTACATCTCTTCCGACTACGACCTTCCCTCCACCGATATAAGTTCCAAGGGCTTTTCCAACGTTCAAAGCAAGCTCTGGAGTCACCTTAGAATCAATCGGACCTCTAATTCCAGCTGTTCCGAATAATCTCATGAGCGCCACCAAGTTAATCTACTATCTCGTCTTATATATCTTTTTGACAAAAGTTTGTAAAGTTTATCGCTCAAGCTTGTAGATGGCTAATCCTTTATAGTTTTCAAGCTTTAATTTTCTCGGCATTTCATCTAAGGAAAACGGTAGAATATATAAAGGTACTTTGAGCTTATTTGAAAGGTTTATTAGATAATTTACCATTTCTGGAGTTGGTCTGACAGAATAAATAGCCTTAACATCTTTATAAACCTCTAAGCTTGGTTCAAAAATATTGTCAACCAAAGCTTTCAATCCAAGCTCAGAAGCTTTTTTTACAGAATCTTTGTTCCAATCAACAACAATAACATCAAAACCAAATTCTTTCAATTTTAGAGCAACTTTAAAGTTGTATCCCACCCCAATTTCAACTATCCTTCCACCTCTAAGCTTTTTGAATAAATATTCCGCAAATTTCTCCATAGGCATCACAAAGAAAATAGGATAGAAGGTTAAAAAAGTTACTAAACAATAGCTTTTTTGGTCTTTTTGTCAAAGACATGTGCTTTTGTCATGTCAAAGACAACTTCAACTTCCTGTCCTTCCTTAACTTGAGATTCTGGATGGAATGATGCAACAAAGCTTAGGTCACCAACTTTGAGGTAAACTATCTTCTCACTTCCCAAGGGTTCAACGACATCGACTACAGCTTTAACCATGTTTTCTCCTGGTATCTTGACTTGAGCAAAAATTGCATCATAGATATCCTCTGGTCTAATTCCAAAGATAGCTTCCTTTCCAATGTAGTTCTGCTCCCTAAGGACTTCTCCAACATCATCAGTTAGCTTTAACTTGAACTCCCCAAAGTCCACCCATACGCCCTTTTCATCCTCAATTACTGATGCATCCAGGAAATTCATTGGAGGAGAACCTATGAATCCTCCTACAAAAACATTTGCAGGGTTGTGGTAGACATCATCTGGTGTTCCAACTTGTTGCAAAACTCCTTGATTAATCACGGCTATTCTGTCTCCCATTGTCATTGCCTCAACTTGATCATGAGTAACATAAATTGTAGTAACACCGAGTTGTTTTTGGAGCTTCTTCAATTCAGCCCTCATTCTAACTCTAAGCTTTGCATCTAAGTTTGAAAGAGGCTCATCCATGAGAAAAACTTGGGGTTGTCTAACTATTGCTCTTCCAAGTGCCACTCTCTGTCTCTGACCGCCACTTAGCTCTCTTGGCTTTCTCTTCAACAGATTGCTTAAACCGAGCATCTCTGCAACTTCCTTTACTCTTTTATCGATTTCTTGCTTTGGGACTTTTCTAAGCTTTAGTGGGAATGCTATGTTGTCATAAACACTCATGTGAGGATAAAGAGCATAGCTTTGGAAAACCATCGCAATATCCCTGTCTTTTGGTGGGATAAATATGCCCTTCTCTGGATCAGCCACTACTCTATCGCCTATGTATACTTGCCCCAATGTAGGTTCTTCCAATCCAGCTATCATTCTCAAGGTCGTAGTTTTTCCACAACCGCTTGGTCCTAAAAGGATCATGAATTCTCCATCTTTAACTTCAAGGGTCATATCCTTAACTGCCTCAACTTCTCCAAACTTCTTCCATACATGAACTAATTTAACTTCTGCCATTTCAACCACCTTTAAATATTAAATAGAGGGATCAAAGACTCCTTTTTCTAAAGAGCAATGGCAATAGTGATAACCATAGTATTGCAATTGGACCACAAATACCTTTTGGTGGAGTTGTGGTTTCTGTTGGTGAGGGAGTTGTTGTTTCTTCTGTGGTTGTTGTAGTTTCTGTAGTAGTTGGTATTTTTGTAGTTTTTGTTTCTGTAGTTGTCGTTTTCGTGGTAGTTGTTTCTGTTGAAGTTGGGGTTGGCTTTGGTTTTGTGCCTTCAATTATTGGTATCATTAAAATGACAGCTCTCTTCCCTTCTTTTGCATTGTAAGTTTTTAACATTTCTTCCTGAGTTGGCTTAACTCCCTCTGGAACCAGAATATCATAAACTCTTGGTTGTACTCCAGCAATAACCGCTTGAGCATCTGCTCCTCCGCCTTTCCACTCTTCCGCCTCTACAGCTACTGGTCTCCACTTATCAGGACCATAACCATCTTGACTTCCTACAAGTATAGCCCCATATAAACCATACTCCTCGTTTATTTCGAGATATTGCTTTGGTAGTTCAACAATTATCGCATTCCTTGTTGGATCTGCTGAAATCTTTAGTTCACCTTGGATTGGCTTTTGCCCCGGCACTACTATTATGTTACCATAATCCCAACCAGCGATTCTTAAAGCGACATCCCATGGATGTGAAGGATCTAAATCAACGTTTGAACCTGGTCCATCTGGGAACATCTTAATAGCTGAACTATTACCGCCTTCTTTGAAATCAAAGTAAACTTCAATTATTTGCAGGCTAAAGCCATTAGGCCCATTCCATGGGTTACCACCAAGCTCTTTGAAGTAGAATTCTAATGTCCACTTGTTATCACCTTCAATCATCTTGAATTTAAGTAAGTCCAAGTGGTCTTCAACAAATACCTTGTTCTTAGCATAGACATAAGTGCCTGGACCATGGTCATCTCCTTCAATGTCTTTAATGACTATTCCTGTCTTTAAGAGTGGAATCATCTTAACTGTTGCCAATTTTCCTTCTTTTGCATCGTATGTTTTTAACATCTCTTCCTGAGTTGGCTTAACCCCTTCAGGAATCAGAATATCATAAACTCTTGGTTGTACTCCAGCAATAACAGCATCGACATCAGCTCCTCCGCCTTTCCACTCTTCCGCCTCTACAGCTACTGGTCTCCACTTATCAGGACCATAACCATCTTGTGAACCAATTAAGATTGCTCCAAACAATCCATATTCCTCGTTTATTTCTATGTAGTCCTTAGGAATTTTAACGATTATTGCGTTCTTAGTTGGATCTGCTGAAATTTGCAATTCCCCTTGCTTTGCTTCACCATTTGGCAACACAATTAAGTTTCCATAATCCCAACCAGCGATTCTTAAAGCAATATCCCAAGGATGCTCTGGGTCTAATTGTACATTGCTTCCAGGTCCGTCTTGGAACATTTTAATGGCACTTGAATTTCCTCCATCTTTAAAGTCTAGATAAACTTCAATTATTTGCAGGCTAAAGCCATTAGGCCCATTCCATGGGTTACCACCAAGCTCCTTGAAATAGAACTCCATGACATAGGCATCTGTTTGCTCAAGCATTCTGAACCTTAGTAGGTCTAAGTGATCCTCAACAAATACTTTATTGGTTGCATACGTATAAGTCCCTGGACCATGGTCGTCTCCTTCAATGTCTTGGAGGTCAACAATTGGGACTCCCTTAACTTCCATTGGCAACTTAAGCTCTATTGGAGTTGTTATGACCTCAAGTTCTCCATCCTTGATGGTCGAAATTGCAAAGTAAAAGTCCTCTGGGCTTTCTATGTAATCAAATGGAATAATTATCTCAACCCCACCATCTATCTCTTTGACCGTTGCTTCGCCAACTTTTTCTGAATTCTCATAATCTTTAGCTTCATAGATCTCTGCTTTTCCATCTTTATACAGCACGTGCTTTGTTATCAAGATTCCAATGCTGTCCTTGTTGTATGGGAACAACTCATATCTAAACTCTTCTGGCTTTTCTTGTAGAAGTGTGAATGTGTTTCCAATTACCTTTCCTCTTTCATAAATACTTATCTCGAACTCGTTTAGGGTTCCTTTAATTATGAAATGCATTCCTTCACTGTCAAAATAAACATCAAAACTTTGTGCTAATGTTGACATGCTTGAATAACTCTTCTTCTCATCTTTTCCAAGTCCCGAAATTTCTCTAAGTCTGTATGGCTGTCCATCAGGGAAATAGTTTCCGTAAAGGTAGCTTGGTGGTTCAACTTTTGCGTATTTATAGATCTCATAGAGATAAAGCTTGAGGTATCTATCAAAAGCCTCTTCGCCGCTAACAAATTGATCGCTTCCATACCACCAGAACCAGTCGCTTGCTTCAGCCCTAAGCAAATACTCATAGGCTTTGCTCCACTCCTGAGCGCTCATTTTATCTTTGTTCTCCATTAATGCTTTTCTTCCCAAATAAAGCCAGTACCAACCAACATTCTCTTGTGGCTCACCGATCCAAGTACTTAGTGTACCATCCACCCAGCTTGACTCGATCCAGTATTGTTTTTCTTTAATGCCAACTAACTTGTAAAGCTCATTTAATGTCCCAGCTTCAAGTAATTTTTGCACTTTTTCTTCGCTTGTAAAGTCTAAGCGATCAAATTCTTGTAGTTTTAACTTATTCGCTTTATCTCCATACATTTGAATGTATTCGCTTGGAGTTACCGTCCTGATCAATCCCTGCTTTTGAAGTTCACTTAACTTTGAGTAAAGCTCTTCCAAGAAAATTTTACCATCAAACGGATAGTGCTCCCATGGATTTTCGCCATCTAAAGTCACAACATAAACCAAACTCCCATCGTAGTTCTTCTTTTGGATCTTTAGAAGTTCATTAACGAAATCTTCAACAGCTTGCTTTTGATTCATTCCGCTGTATCTAAATCCTACTCTATCACTTAGATCATGATTTCTTGGGAAGAGATAAATCTTCTTACCGTTAAATTCAGCAACCCAAGGTCTGTAATAGTTCTCAACGGTACTTGGAATGCCCATTCTATCAAGAACAAGTTGATCTGTCATCACCCATTGCCAGCCGTTATTTGCCAAAATTTCCAATGTTTTGTCATTTAAAGCACTTTCAGCAGCCCAACCACCCTTTGGAGCAACGTTTCCATCACTTAAGTATTTTTTATAAAGTTCGTGAGCTTTCTTAACATGATCATCAAAATCCTGATACCAGCCAAAGTCATTTAAAATTGGTCCAATTGGATGAGCATATGGAACAACGGTAACTTCAATGTTGCCATTTCCAATCAAGAAATTGGCATTTCTGTGAGCCTCGAATGTATGATTAAGCAACCACATTTGGTGCTGAAGCACTGTCTTAACATCGTCTCTTGTATAACCTCCAACATGTCTTTTGTCGTAAAGTGCTTTTAGATCTTCATGCTCCATTATATATCCATAATCAATCCAAGCTAAGTTGAAAAATACCGCTAAGTCAATATAATCCTGCTCTGTAAATTCTGAGGTAATCTTTTTCTTTCGTTCTTCTAAAGGCAGATTTCCATATTTGGCAAAGGCTTGCTGTTGTTTATTTTTAATTTCAGTATAGCGCTTCCAGAACTCTCTATATGGATTCCCATTCTTATCAGCTACTGGCTCTCCATTCCAAGGTATTGTATGATCAAAGAATCCTCCCGGAGCTTGGAGCATAAACCATTTTTCGTCAATAGTTAGAGGCTCACCATTTGCAATTTTTTCAGTTATAATTTGGTGCATATCCTTTTTACCATTCATGTAATCTGCTAATTGTGCGATTAATGAACCAGAAAGATCAATTGTGACATGGACATCTGGATATTTGCTAGCTATATACGCCATTTTCCAGTAGTTATTTGCAGCGTGTAATCTAACCCAAGGTCTGATGTAGATGTCTTGGATTGGGTCATAGTAGTAGGGTTGATGCTGATGCCAAACAATAACCACGTTCAATGGTTTTGGAGACTCAGCCTTAGCCGGAACAGTTAGAACACTAAATAGGATCAAAAAAGTTACAAATAGGGAAAGAGTCTTTTTCATCTTCATCACCTCACTCCTTTAAACCACCTAATGTCAAACCACTTCTAACATAATTTTGAGCAAGCATGAACATTATAAACACGGGCAAAGCAAAGATTAGCGCTGCTGCTGCAAAAGTGTTCCATGAAACCGCTCTTAAGTTTGCTAGCATTGTGAAAAGCCACACTGAGAGTGGGTGGTTTTCTTGGTTAAGCAATAAGTTTGCTAGGATAAGTTCAGTCCATCCTCCAATAAATGCAAATATTGTAACCGTCGCAATTCCTGGCAGTGCCATTGGCAACAAAACATGACGAATTATTTGCAAATAGCTGGCACCATCAACGAGAGCTGCTTCATCGAAATCCGGAGAAATTGAATCTATGTATGTTTTTAGAAGCCAAGTGTTGAAAGGAACACCTCCTGCAGCATAAACTACTGGTAAGATGTAAAGATTATTCACAAGATTTAGCTTAACGAGCATACCATACAAAGCTACTAATCCAGCAATTCCCAAACCGCCAGCTACTTGGGTAAACATTAGGTAAAAGTACAGGACATGCTCTCTTCCAAAGAACTTTAGTCTTGAAAAAGCATATGCTGCGGGTATCACAAAAGCCATTGTGAAAACCACTGTAAGAATTGCAAGGATTAGGCTTCTCTTCATGTAACCGAGAGCAGTTCCCCCAATTTTTGAAAATCTTACATAGTAAAAGTTATTGGTCTCTATCTCACCATTGTAGGCTTCAATTTTAACCTTGTCCTTAACTGTAAAGCTTAGGTCATTAGCTTCATACTTGTTCTCACCCACTTTCTTGAACTTAGAAAGGTCTACTGGACTGTCATCTGGATTCTTAATCTCTATCACTACTTTTTTGGCTTTAATGTTAAGATTTCTGAGCGATCTCGTTGCTTCAAATTTACCGGCACTTAATTTTGCATACTCTCCCTTAACAAGTATTAACCTGTTCCTTTCCTCTCTTACATCTTCAGCTTTATAATCCAAAAGTTCCGCATTTATTAGGTTCATCTCTGTTGAATAGCTGGCATTCATCTTTACATCTTCCAAGGAAATCTTATAACGGTTCATCTCATCTTTAACAATAGCGTTCTCAACTGATAGAGAAAAGCTTTTAGTTTTTACCTTGGCTTCTTGATGTCCAATTATAAGCTCCTTATAATTTTCTGCACTAATTTTGTCTGGGATTAAGTCAATTTCAGTAGTTGCAAGAGCGCCAGATGGCTTTATTGAAACTGTGAACATGTAATAAACTGGGAAGAGGATTATACCCATAACGACTATAGCAAGCAGTGTTATGAGGATGCTTTTAATAAGCTCATCTTTTCTCTTAGGAAGTTCAAACTTCATTTTGTAGCACCCTCCTGTATCTTGGTTATCCTCATATTAACGTACATGAAAATGGCAAGCACCATTGTTGCAATTACCAATACAGCAGCTGCTCTTCCATAGTGCGGTATCGAAGAACCAAAGGCTTTTCTATATCCATAAAGGAGCAAGAATCTATCTTCAAACAGACCAGAGTTGTAGATGAATGGAACTAGGAAATATTGGAAGCTTGCTGCTGAAGTTAATATTGTAGCAAAAGCTATTGGTTTGCTAACTAAGGGAATGACGACTTTAAAGAGCCTTTGCCAATAGGTAGCCCCATCTACAATAGCCGCCTCTATTAGTGTATCTGGAACTGATTGTAAAGCCGATATTATTACAGTCATCATAAAAGGATAAGCAAGCCAAGCTTCTATCACGTTCAGGGCTAAGAAGCCCCAAAACTTATCTGTAGTCCAATTTGGAGCGCCTAAAATCCCAAAATTCTTCAAAATTATGTTTATGGGACCAACAACAGGATCGAACATAAAACGCCAAACCATCACCGAAAACAGCAAAGGCAGAGCCCACGGGATTATAAGTAAAGACCTATAAAGCAGTTTTCCTTTTACATACCTAGAGTTATAGAGAATAGCTAAGAATAATCCCACTAAAACTTTTAAAGTCACACTTGTCGCAACAAAAACCCACGTCCATACAAAAGCATTTCTAAAACCAGAATCACTTAAAGCCCAGTTAAAGTTCTCCAAACCAATAAAATTTAGCTGTTTAGTTGATTCGATGGGAAAGTTACCCAATTGAGCATTTGTAAATGCTAAGTAAATAGAATACACTATCGGATACAGGTTAAAGAACAAAAAAGCTGCTATTCCAGGTAGTATTAGGAGCATAGCAACAGTAGTCCTTTTTCTCATTCTCTCACCTCCAAATTAAAAGGAAATTAAAAAAGGTTAGAAAAGAAAAAGCTTCAACCTCCTGAGATACTTGCTAATATTTCTTCTTGAGCCTTCTTAAGAGCTTCTTCAATCGTAAGTTCGCCGCTAATAATGTTCGTTAGTGCTGTTCCAACTGGTCCCCAGACGGCACCCATTTCTGTACTCTTTGGCATTGGAATTGCTGTATCAACGGCTTTACCAAATCCATATAGAACTGGGTCGTTTTGTATCTCTGGGTCATTTAAAACCTCCTTAAGGACTGGAATGTATCCGTTCTCCAAAGCTAAAGTCTTTGCAACATCGGGGTTTGTTGAGAACCACTTTAAGAATGTCCATACTGCTTCTTTGTTCTTAACATTGCTTGTAACATAGAAGATCTTGACACCACCGTATGGGTGTGGATAGTATTCTTTACCGTTCTCAACTATTGGTGGTAGTGGGGCAACACCAAAGTTAATTCCAGCCGCTTTAACATCTGGGATGCTCCATGGACCGTTAATCATCATTGGAGCTTTTTTGTCGTGGAATATAGAAACTTGAGCGTTGTAATCTTGGGTTGGAGCTACATATGGGTAGACCTGTTCAAAGAAGAACTTAAATCCTTTAAGGGTTTCGGGTTTGTCTAATCCTGGCTTCTTTGTTGCGTCATCAAAGTAGAATCCACCAAATGCGTGCACCCATGCTGAGACGAAGTATGGATCAATTGGGGTTGCTAAACCATATGTTCCTGCACTTTCATCATAGTATTTCTTCATGATTTCTTGCATTTCAGCAAAAGTCTTTGGTGGTTCTGGAATCATATCCTTGTTGTAAATTAAAGCCACTGTCTCGGCAGCAAAAGGTACGCCATAATAGTGACCGTTATACTCAATTGCCATCTTACCCATTCCGCTAAACTTGTCCAAGAAGTCTTGGGTTATGAATTCATCAATTGGCTCTAATAGTCCACCATCGGCAAATTTACCAAGCCAATCGTGAGCCCAAATAAATAAGTCTGGACCTTGATTTGCAGGAATTGCAGCTTTAAGTGCAGTTTCAAGGTCAGCTTTTTGTTCAAGCTTAACCTCAATGTTTGGATACTCAATCATAAATTCGTCAATCAAGTCTTGGAATGGCTTAATTTCATTTGGACCAATAGCATGCCAAATCACTATGGTAACTTTCTCGGGGGTCTTAGTTTCGGTTGGAGTTGTCTCGGTAGGAGTTGTTGTTTTTTCTTCAGTGGTGGTTGTTTCGGTTGGGCTAGAAGTTGTTGGAGTGCTTGTTTCTTTTTCTCCCCCAATACAACCGCTAGCAACTACTGCAAAAGCTAAAACACCAACTAAAAATAGTGCCAACATACCTTTTCTCATAGTCCTTTCACCTTCAGTGATGCTTTCATCAGTTAGTATCATCATCAGTGATATATATACCTTGCGATTACTGAGCATTCATGTTTAGATATATAAAGATGAACAAAACTATGCATCAGTGAAACAGAATAAGAAAAGAAACAAAAGAGCATCTAACGATTGGCTTCAACTGAAACTTCCCCTATTCCGCTTGAAGGTGTTAGATATGCGTGGTTGCTTCCCACTTCCCAGATTCCAGTGCCTCCTAGTGGAGCTTTTAAGAATTTAAACTCTATGTAAGTATCCGCTGGGACACTTGCTACAACAAACCAATCAGGCCATGCTGGACACAGCATCGGTCCAACAGCTTTTATTGTTTCTGGGCTCCAATAGCTCAACTCTGGAACACTGCCCGTTAGCCATAAAAATTCTCCAACTTGGGTTTCTAAATTTGTGCCTTGAGTATTCCTAACTTCAAAAATAACGGGGATTTGCTTGTTTGTTAGATATTCGAAGGCTATTCCATTTGATGTAGCTCCATCAGCCCTTTCAATTATAACATTAACATGATTTTCGTTTAGTTGAGTAGTTATTCCTAAAGGGACTATGAACTCTACACTCTTATCGCTCCAATATGTAACCTCTGCAGTCCAGTAATCTTGTCCATTTGTTATCAAAACCCTTCCTTGAGTGTCTCCAAACCCTTCTCCGCTAACTGTAACGGTATTTCCAGCCCTTCCCATAACTGGATCAATGGCTCCTACCCAAGGACCACTTGGCGTTGCTTTGTATTGCCATACCGAGACTGAACCTGCAGGTAACTCTACAGAGAATGTGCCAGATGAAACTGTTATCCCAACTCCATTCAAAAGCCCTCCAAGGTAGTCGTTGTAACTTCCATCTGGTAGCGATGTATAAACGTTAGAGACTACATATGGAGAATTTAAATTGCGATTTATTGCTACTAGAACAACGTTATCAAAGAACTTTCTTTCAAAGATGTAAACGTCGTCGCTTACATATCTTGTTGTAGTTAATCCATAAGCTAAAGCAGGATTGTAGCGTCTTAGACCTGAAAGAGAACTAATTAGTTTAAAAGCGGTCGTTGTTGTGTCCCAGGTTTCCATCATTGGTCTATTATATGGATCACCTCCAACTTGACCAAAGTCATTTACAGTGTCATTGTGAAGATATTGTTCATCACCGTAATAGATTATTGGAATTCCTGGAGCAGTTAGAACAAAAGCAAGAGCTTGATGAAATCTTGTTAAGTCATTTCTTAAGGACAAAAATCTTGGAACATCATGGCTGTCTATGAATATGGTTAACTTATTTTGCCACATAAAATCAGTTGTGTATTTATTAACAGCACTTTCCAGGTCCCACATAGTCTTTGTATCATAAGCAAAAACATCGACAAGAACCTGCTGGAGTGGGATGTTAATAAGGCTTATCCCCGTATAGTTTGCAAACTTGACCATATCCCAGTACATCTCATCATTGAAGCCCTGATACCACTCCCCAAACATGAACACATTTTTATTTGCGTATACATAGTCTGCATAAGTTTTGAGCCATCCGGGCTCTAAGTGCTTAACTGCATCTATTCTTATTCCTCCAATTCCAGCATTTAAATAGGGCAACGTTGACTCTTTAAGATAATTGTCTACCCATGGATTAAGTTGGTTGAAATCAGCCAAATTAAAGAGATTCTTATACCTAACCTCCCATCTATCGTCCCAATTTGTTATTCCTCCATTGTGGTTGTATATATAGGCTAAGCTCTTTGTTATTGGGTGAACAGTTGCATAATTTGCATCTGTCGGATAATCAATGACAAATGTACCATTGTCGTATAAAGCACCGTACTCACCTGCATCATTAGGATTGCTGTGATTTGGGACGAAGTCAATTATAACTGTGATGTTGTAATTAGCAGCTTCTTGAGCAAGTTTATAGAATATCGCCCAAGTTCCAAAATGTTCTTCTATGACTTTAAAGTCCTTGGGCCAGTATCCATGATAGCCTGCCTCTGGACCACTTCCACTATCAATCGCAACATCTATGTTATCAAAAACTGGAGAAATCCATATTGCACTTACCCCAAGTTCATATAAGTAAGGCAACTTTGCTATGATACCCTCTAAATCACCGCCCCAATAAAGCTTCCAGTTCTCCTTGTTTGGATCATACAATCCTGGACTTTTTAATGGATCATTGTTTGAGGTGTTCCCATCGTAAAATCTATCCACAACTATTTGGTAGATAACCCATGTTTGAGGATCTCCTGTTGGATATGAGGGACTGACCCCTGCCGCTACTATTGAAATTTGCCCACTAAACCCCAAAAAGAGAAGCAATACAACAAGTATACCAATCTTCCTATTTCTCACTTCATGCCCCTCCAAAAATGTATCACTAATAATGATATACACAAAAATATATAAACTTTACTAACTTGTTCACTATTGTATAACTATGTGTAGTTAAGCACAAAAAATATACAATGATCATCATGAGACTTAACAAAAAGTTTCAAGAAAGAATAGAAACCTACATTTCTTTAACAATAATACTAGAAAATGCCCCTAATTGGTTATTCACTTTGTTGAATAACCCACTTTGGAATAGTATTTCAAAAGAGGATGGTAAACTCAAATGCTTTTCTTTTTTTGAATAGTTGATTGCTATCAAGATGGTCTCATCATTTAACGCTCTTTTATAAACCAATAATCCATCTTTGAATTTAACTGGTTTAAAAATACCCCTTTGTAAAGCTTTGTTATTCCTTCTTAGCCTAATCAACCTTCTTGTAAACTCTAAAAGCTCTCTATCCCATTTCTCCGCTTCCCAAATCATTGGTTCCCGTTGCTCTTCCCTATCCTTCTTTATTCCCCTAATCCCAATCTCATCACCGTAGAAAATTGATGGAACTCCTTTGTAAGTAAAGAGAAAAACTAAAGCGCATTTGTATTTTTGCTTATCTTCAACCAAGCTTAAAAATCTACTAACGTCATGGTTATCCAGAAAATTGTACATTAAATACTCGTTTGGTCCGTAGTAAACGCTCAAAAGCTCAAGCCAGTTTAAGAACTCTTCAGAAGTCATTTCTTGATATACAAAGAATCTCAAAAGAGCTTCATACAGAGGATAGTTCATTATCCCATGGAACTTGTCAAAAATCCACAGACGAGCATCATCCATAACTTCCCCTATTAGATAAACATTTTCTGGCAAATTTTCTCTAAATTCCTTCCAAACCCTTGGAGGAACACCATGAGCAACGTCTAAACGCCAACCATTGGTTTTATACCTCTGCACCCAATAAAGACCAACATTTTTTATAAACTCTACAACCTTTGGATTGTCATGATTCAATCTTGGCATTACCCACACTCCAAAAAAGCTCTCATAATTTTTCTTTAGTTCTCTAAGTTTCCTTGACTTTTCAAGCCAGGGTAGATTTGAGTAAAGCACCTTTTTGAATTCTTCATTAATAACTGGAAATCTAATTATGCGATACCAATCCTTGTAAGCTGAGGATTCATTATTTTGAACAATATCCTGAAAATATGGATGGAAAAAGCTTGTATGATGAAAAACCCCATCTAAAATTACCTTTATTCCTCTTTTTCTGCTCTCGTCCATAAACTTTTCAAAAGCCTCATTTCCGCCATATTTTAAGTCTACATTATAGTAATCCTCAACATCGTAGGAGTGATATGTCTTTGAAGGGAAAATTGGGGTTAAATAAATGGCATTAATTCCCAACTTTTCCAGATAGTCCAACTTGTTTGTTAGTCCCACTAAATCGCCACCATAGTGAGCTAAACGCCAGTCATGAAGCTCCCTAATATCGTTAGGATCATATCTTATATCTCCATTTGCAAATCTATCTGGCATTATTTGATAAAAAACACTCTCATAAACCCATTCTGGAGCATTATCTTTTCTCTTTGAAAAATCAACATTAAAGCTTCCATACTTAACCTTCTCCTTTCCTTTAATTACCTCAAAAGAGTAGCTGAGTTCACCGATATAAGGTAGGATTACCTCGTAATAATCAAAAACCTCATCGCTGGCTTTTTTATTCATTCTTAGCTTATCTTTTTTCGTAATTATGTAAACAGAATCAACGTTGTTCTTTAGGGTTCTGAACCTAATGAAAATCCAATCTTGAAAAGGATAAGCATATGTCAGGGCAGGATAATGATATAAAGCCTCTTTGCATATTCCTTTGCAGTTATTTGGTTCAAAAGAGAGCGCTTTACAAACGCTTACAGTATTTTTGAACTTATACGCTTTTCTTTCGTATTGAACTCTTTCTGGGTTTTCTTTGTCAAAGATCAAAACGCCGTTTACAGCAAACCCATAGTACCAGATACCCTCTGGAAGCTCTATCTCCCCTTTCCATTTGTCATTAATCTTTCTCATTCTAAAGCTACCCTCATTAAATGCATTAAAGCTTCCTGCAAGATAAACATAATCTGCCTCCCCTCTATAGGTGAACTCTATTTTAGCAACTCTCCCAAGATAGTCATCATCACGAAAGCTGAGTATTTTATACATTATGACCACCCAAAGTGTTTATATATCACTTTTGATGATGCAACTATATGTAGTGAAGATATTTAACGTTTTGGAGGGGGTACAATGAATGAGGAAGAGATAATTGAAAAGCTACAAAAATTTGGATTAACTAAGTATGAGAGCTTAGCATATATCAGCCTCCTAAAACTTGGTCCGAGCAGAGCAACAGATATCACAAAAGAAAGCGGAATTCCTCACACAAGAGTTTACGATGTTTTAAGCTCTCTTCACAGGAAAGGTTTTGTTGATATAATGCATGGAACTCCAAGACTTTACAAACCAGTGAGTCCAGAAATTGTGCTCGAAAAATTAAAAGAAGATGTGATACGCGATATAAAGTCTCTGAGAGAGGCTTTCTTAGAATTGTATAAATCAGTTCACGGAGAAGAGCTACCAGAGATTTGGACAATCCATGGATTTGAGAACACCCTTGAAAGAGCAGAGTACATAATAAGAACTGCAAGGCATGAAGTTTTAATAAACACACCTATAGAGTTTTTAAATCTGCTTAAAGAGGAAATTAAAAAGAGAAAAGACGTCTTGTTTGTGATAATTAGCAATTTCGAAGATATCCCAGAGTGGCTGAAGAAGGAGAACATTATTTTAGCAAGAAGCGGCGGAGCACCTTGGTTAATGGCATCTTGGATCATTGGGGATATTGATTACGCTCTATTCTTTGGGGCATTGCCAAAAGATAAGAGAAAGGAAAAGTTTTACTCCTTCTGGGCAAAATCAGCAAAGCTAATTCAAAACTACATGCATTGGTTCTACACAATGTACTTAGACAACAGTGAAATAGTAAAGCCACTTGAATATGAAAAATTGGGTAAACCCCTAGCTTTAGTTAACATTAGAACGCTAATAACAGTCTTGAAGTTTTTGGAGCTTCCAAAGCCAATAGAGGTTACTGGAAGATTAGTAGAGACAAAGAAGGAGATATCCATAGCAGGAGATGTAATAAATTATGAATACACTCCTCTAACTGCCAGCATCATTGTAAAGGATAAAAAAGGTAAAGAATGGAGTGTTGGTGGCTTAGGAAGTTACTTTGAAGACATTGAAGGAGAAACATTCATATTGTTGAGGTGATTATTGATGAAAATTCTAATGCTTGGTTTTGAATTTTTACCAGTAAAAGTGGGTGGATTGGCTGAGGCATTAACGAGCATAGCAGAATCCCTTGCTAAGCTTGGAAACGAGGTTTTGGTTTTTACGCCTTCTCATGGACTTAAAGAGGGCAAAGAGTATGCATCATTTAAAATAAGTGTCAATGGTGAATGGAAAGAGGTTAAAGCTTATGAGAGAATTCAAAATGGAGTTAGGGTTTTTGCTTTAAGCGATTATGTGCTGGACAATGAAGATGTATACGGACCCGGATGGGAGGGAATGTTAAATAAAATAGTCCACTTTGCAAAAGCAAGTGCTGGATTGATGAATGAGATTATAAAAAGGGAAGAAAAGCCCGAGGTTTTGCACTTCCATGATTGGCACACCGTTCTTGCTGCAGCTTTGCTTAAGAAGTACTTCCAACTTAAGAGTGTCTTTACAATTCATAGACTTAACAAATCCAAGATACCCGCTCACTACTTACATGAAGCCAATTTAAGTGAATTAGCTCCTTACCCAGACATAGATCCAGAGCATGTTGGGGCATATATAGCTGATATAGTCACAACGGTTAGCAAAAGCTATCTCTGGGAAGAGTGGGAGTTCTTTAAAAACTTTCAAGGGAAAGCGACTTACGTCTATAACGGAATTGCCTGCGATTTCTGGAATGAGGAGCTTTTAGAGAACAAAGATTTGCCAAGACATGAGAGGAGGAAGATAATACTTGAAAACCTTGGACTGAAAGACGGTATAGCCTTTATGTTCATCGGGCGTTTTGATAGAGGACAAAAAGGCGTTGATACTCTGTTAAAGGCAATTGAAATTTTAACCGAGAAGCCAGAGTTCAAAAAGCTGCGCTTTATAATAATTGGAAAAGGAGACCCAGAGCTTGAAAAACTTGCTCATGATTTGGGAAGCAAATATCCCGAGAATGTTAAGGTAATAACTAAGATGCTAAAAAGAGAGTTCACAAGAGAGCTTTATGGAAGCGTGGATTTCGTAATAGTTCCTTCTTACTTTGAGCCATTTGGATTAGTGCAAATGGAAGCAATGTGCCTAGGAGCAATTCCAATAGGTTCAGCCGTTGGAGGTATTAAGGACACCATAGTAAGCTTAGAGGAAGACAAAGAGAATGCAACTGGTATTTTGGTTCCTCCAAGAGATGCCTTTGCTTTAGCTCAAGCGATATTAAAAATGGCACAGATAAGGGAAGAAGATCCTGAGCTTTTGAAGAAGATGAGAGCAAATGGAAAGAGAAGGGCAAAGGAAGTATTCACTTGGGAAAATGCTGGCAGGAGATATTTAAAAGCTTACAGAAATGAGATTGATAAAGCTATTCCTTTCATAGAGCCCAAGTAACTTGGTGATAAAATGAACTGTCCTTTTTGTTTTCCTTCTTTAGATGTCTTACTTTATGAGAATGATTTGATTAAAATTTTAATAGACTCTTACCCAGCCAACAGAGGACACCTCCTAATTGTCCCAAAAAGGCACGTTGAAAAGTGGGAGGATTTAACTTCTGAAGAAAAGCAAGCCCTTATGAAGGGGATTGATTTAGCGATCGAAATTCTCAAGAAAGTTCTCAAGCCAGATGGATTTAATTTGGGTATGAACCTTGGTGAAGCAGCAGGTCAGACGGTGAGGCATTTGCATTTACACATTATACCCAGATACAAAGGAGACTCAAACTTCCCAAGAGGAGGGGTTAGAAAAGCAGTTTTAGATATCGAAGATGAGAACTTAAGCCTAAAAGAAAAGTGGATAAAAAACAGGCTTAGCAAAGAAGAAATGCACAAATTGAAAGAGGAGTTTACAAAAATATTTTAAGGCTCGTAAACGTCTGCTTCAGCAGCATAACATAGGAATGCGAGCAACTTTTCAAGTTCTTCTTTTGTAAAGATCTTCTCTACTATTTCATCTTTGTCATATCTTTCAAGAAATGCTTTTATCTTTTTTAGTTTATCAAGATCACCTTGAAGCTCTAAAGAACGTTGATTAAACTCCCAAGCAGTGTGAGGGCTTTCAAAAACTCTATTTTGAACGTCTACAAGCTTTATGGTTAGTTTTCCTATACCTTTTTCAACCAATTCTAATAATTCCCCAACTTTCATCTTCCTCACAAAAGAAAATAGGAGAAAGGCTATTTATACGTAACGCTACCTTCACAGTTCGCTTGGGAATTTAATCGCATTAAACGGACACAGCTGATTACAAATCCCACAGCCGGTGCATATTAATGGATCAATCATAACCTTCTTTTTCTCTGTATCGTAAACTAACGCTGGACATCCTGTTAGTGAAATACAAGCTTTACACCCTGTACATTTCTCTTCCACGACCTTTGGTATTTCCCCAATTTCCCCTCTTCTCAAAACTGGAATTATGCATTCTCTTTTTGCAATTATTACCGCAGGTCCCTTAAATTGCATGGCTTCTTTTATTGCCTCCTTTGTTTCTTTTAGATTGTATGGATCAACTGTTTTAACAAACTTAACCCCCAACCCCTTAACAACACTTTCAATGTCAATCTCGTTAAATTGCCTTCCAGTTTCACTTTGCCCAGTTCCTGGATGGGGTTGATGACCAGTCATAGCAGTTGTCCTATTATCTAAAATAAGCACTAAAACGTCCAAGTTTTTGTAAACTGCATCAACTAATGGTGGAATTCCATTGTGGAAAAAGGTAGAATCTCCAATTGTTGCAACAATCTTTTTGTTCATAGCTATACTTTGACCATTAGCTAAACTTATACTTGCTCCCATTACAAATTCTGTCCAAATCGCTTCCAATGGAGGCAATAATGAGAGAGCATAGCAGCCAATATCTCCATGAATTGGGAGTTCGTCTCTCTTATACCCAAGCTCTCTTAGAGCATCAAGCAAAGCCCTATAGCTACCTCTATGGGGACAGCCAGGACACATTGTGGGTGGTCTTTGGGGAGCTAACTTTTCAGCTTCCTCAACTTCTCTAGGCTTTTGGTAAGCTTTAGCCTCTTCTCCAAGAAGCTTTAACAGAGCTTCTCTAACGATTTTTGGTGTTAGTTCTCCTTCCACAGGCAAATGCTTTGTCCTTTTTCCGTAAATTGGAATTGAAATTGCCTCTTCTTGAGCAATTACCTTAACCTCTTCTTCAACAAAAGAGGCACCGTCTTCAACCACAATTACCTTTTCAACGCTCTTTAAGAACTCTGCAACCAATTTTTTCGGCATCGGATGAGGAGTTGAGAGCTTTAGAATTTTAAAATTATCATTAATTTTGGCTAAAGCTTCTTTGACGTAATTGTAAGGTGCCCCAACAGTTATTATGCCATACTTTCCCTTCCCTTCAATCCAATTAAAGTTTAAACTTTCAAACTCTTCTCTAATCTTTTCCAAGGTTTCGTTTAACCATTTGTGTCTCTGTAGATTTCCCTTCATTGAAGCTCTAACATATCTCAAAATATCTTTTTCAAACTTTGCTTCTCTGTTAAGTTTAAGGAACTCTCCAACTTCAACGTTTGCTGTGGTATGGTTAACCCTTGTTGTCGTTCTAAAGATAACAGGGACTTTATATCTCTCGCTTAGCTCAAAGGCATATTTTATCAGATCATGAGCTTCTTGAGGATCATAAGGTTCCAAAACAGGTAAAAGAGCTATTTTACCATAATACCTATCATCCTGTTCTGTTTGTGATGTATGGGGTCCAGGATCATCTGCAACCAAAATTACTAAGCCTCCCTCAACACCTGAATAAGCAAGACTCATTAGAGGATCAGCGGCTACATTTAATCCAACACACTTCATTGTAACCAAAGTTCTTAAGCCAGCATAAGCTACTCCAGCTGCTTCTTCCAAAGCGACTTTTTCATTAGGTGCCCATTCGGCAAAAACTGATTTATCAAGAGAAGCTATCGTCTCAATAATTTCAGTTGAGGGTGTTCCAGGATAACCAGTTGCAAAAGCTATTCCACTCTCCAACGCTCCATAAGCTATTGCCTCATTGCCCATCAAAAGTTTTTGAGTCTTTTCCATCATCACCACCAAATAAAATCTTTTACAAACATATAAAACTTATAATTAGAAGTATTCACAGAAAAAGCGAAAAATTTTCGGAATCTATTTCTTATACCAGTACTTTGCATAGGCATCAAAAACTCTACCGTAAGCCCTGAAGGTTATGTAACCAATTAGTGTAAACGTGACAAGTATCATGAGTGTTGTTGGAGCGTCTGAAAACTTTAGCAGGGCATATACAAAGCCAACCATAGGAACCCCAACAACGATAATAATCACCGCCGCTATTATCCCCAAAAGAATTTTGTATCCATAACGCTCCATAAAAAGATCAAAATCCATACTCACCACCAAATTCAACTTACGCTGTGCAAAAATAAAAACTTAACGCCTTGAGGTTATTTCCAGTACCATGAAGGTTCTAGCAACTGGATTTGGGTAAAGTTCCCAATTGAGTTTTTCATCAAAATTTATCGGTAATTCCCCATAAAGACCTCCCTCCTTTGGATCCAAGCTTTTTCCAAGTATTTTATCGCTTAAAATTTTCACTTCCATGTATCTAGGTAAGCCGATCCTCACATGCCCCTTCTTCATTGCATACTCAATACCCCATTTTGCAGAATATATTCCAGCAAAGATTTCTGCAATTCTAACTATTGTGCTTTCTTTTCCAATTGTTAGGATCTCTACTCCAGTTTCTTCCCAAAACTTCTTTGCTATTGGTTGTAGCTCTTTACCAAGTTCTAACCAAATTCTTTTTCCCCTCTCAGAAATTCTCAAGGCTTCAATTGTTGGTTTGTCAAGTTGTCTTAGAGGCAATCCTCCCAATGTTGAATCTAAATGAATTACATCGGCTTTAGTTTCTCGAGCTAATTGTATAGCCAAAAGAACCTCATCCTTTATCGCCTTTCTGCCGCTCAAATCATAATCAAAAGGATCGCCATATTTTACAATGCTCTTTTTTGCAGTTATGTAGGGTTTTTCAACGTAAACAGCGGCAGTAGCTATCAGACCTAATGGATTATATTCCTCATCCAATACTGCTCCCCCTGTATCAGAAGCAACTATTTTCATACTCTCACCCCATTAATTTGTGACATCAAGAATAAATGGTTAGAGTTCGATCATCACTTCTCAGCATTTGACAAACTCGCCATCTACACTAAAAACTTCCTTAACAGCCTTATTAAGTTAACTAAGCTTTAAAAGCTAAACGTGTTAAACATTGACTAAGGTGTTATTATGAACGTTGAAAAGGTTATAGAGTCTTTAGGGGGAGAAATGCTCAATGTGGGAAAGCCTGTAAAGACAGTCGCTCAAGCTGCTAAGGCTACGAAGGCTTCCCCAAAACAAATCATAAAATCCCTTGTGCTAATCTCTGAAAAAGGTCCAATATTAGCAATAGTAGATGGGGAATCAAAAGTTAGCTTTGAAAAAATTGAACAGCATTTTGGAAAGGTTAGATTGGCAACTCCAGAAGAGGTTAGAAAAATAACGGGGTTTGAAATTGGAGGGGTTCCTCCCGTAGGCATTAACATTAAAACAGTCATAGATCCCAAGGTTCTTGAAAATGAGTTTGTAATTGGTGGAGGAGGAAGAATAGACAAACTCTGTAAACTTAACCCAAAAAAGATAATTGAGTATCAGAGAGCAGAAGTAATTGAGATTAGAAAATAATCAGGGTATTTCCTTATCGTAAATCCTTAACGCATCTTCTCTAATGCTCTTTGCGATTTCCTCCGTTACACTTTCTAAAGCTAATTGATAGTTCTTGTATTTTTCAATCACATCATAAATGTCGGGATATCTAACCTTCATCATTCCCAAAGTTCCTTCTGGAGGTATGAGCATTCCCAAATCTCTATAAAGCAAGTAAGCGCTTATCCTAAATAAGACTCCAAGATAGTGGGAAAAGGCTATTTGGTAATTACCCTCTTCAAATGCCTTATTTGCTAAATCCATTATCTCATTAATCTTCTGTAACATTTCCTCTTCCATATCACATACCCCTAGATTTATCTAGGTTACATCCTAATTAAAACTTTGGAGATCAAGATGAGGAGAGGGAACTTTTTAGTTTGGGTAGTAGTTATTTTATTTATATTCTATTTAGCATGGAGAGTCATAGAACCGCTGATATCACCGATATTCTTTGCTGCCGTGCTTGTTTATGCTGTAAATCCAATACACAAGCGACTATCCTCGAAAATAGGAGAAGAGAAATCGTTTATACTATTGACAATACTGCTTGTTCTGATAGTTGTTATGATAACGGTTGAACTCATACTTCTCTTTAAAAAGGTCATGGAATCTGTTTATACCTACGTTGATCTGTTCCTAAAATGGTTTGAGACTTTAACTTTGCCTTTTGGAATGGAAGAGGCAATACAAAAAGCCTATTCCCAGATAATGCCAAAGCTCTCAGAATACACGATAAATTACACCCTTTCAATTCCAAAATACCTAATCCAAACGGTGATATTTTTAGCAGTCTTTTACTACTTCCTAACTCATGCAGAGAGTATAAAGATGGAGATATACAGCCTATTACCGAGAGATAATAGAGAGTTAGCCGAGAAGCTTTTAAGAAGAGCGGATCTAACTTTGCAAGCTTTGATTAGATCATGGCTGCTCTTAAACATCGCAAAAGGAATAGTAATGACAGCAGGATTTCTAATTTTTGGCGTTACAGATTTAGCGGGTTCAATTGGTGCTGGACTGTTCACAATACTTTTCAGCTTTATTCCTCTATTTGAAGGTTGGATGGTGTGGCTTATCGGAGCAATATATCTTATAAAAAATGGTAATCCCACAACAGCGTTGCTATTGTCGATTTATGGATTTACTCTAGTCTCTCCCCTACCAGACTTTACAATAAGACCAAAAATCGTGGCTAAAGAAGCCAAATTAGATTCCATGATGGTTCTAATTGGAATGATTGGTGGAACAATGGCTTTTGGACTAAAAGGATTAATTGCTGGTCCTATAGTTCTAAATCTCGTCTCAGCTTTGATAAAGGAGTGGAAAAGACATGAAAGAGCTAAAGCAGTAATCATAGAGTAGCTATCTCAGCACCTTTTTCTTCCAGTTCTTTTATGACCTTTTCTTCGTCTTCTGGCTTAATGCCTTTAATAGCATCTTTTAAAATAACAACCTCAAATCCAAGCTTTAAAGCGTCTAAAGCCGTTGCCCTAACACAGTACTCCGTTGCAACCCCACAGATATAAACCTTCTTAACGCCTTTCTCTTTCAGTATTTGCTCCAAATTTGTGCCTTCAAAACCAGAATAAGCCTCCTTATCCGGTTTATCAGCTTTTGAGATTATTATTGCATCTTCCGGTAATTTAATGACGAATTCTGCACCTTCCGTATTCTGAACACAGTGCTTGGGCCAAATTCCCCCATATTCCTTAAAACTCATGTGATTTTCAGGGTGCCAGTCTCTTGTTGCAACAATTAGGGCATTTCTTTTCTTAAAAAGCTCAATATATTTCTCTATTCTTGGAATTATCTTATCTCCATTTGGAACTGGCAACGCTCCACCAGGCATGAAATCCTTCTGCATATCAACAATTATTAGGGCTTCCATCTTTTCCACCGAACATATGTTCGATAAGGAACTATTTATCGTTTATCCCAAATCCAGCTTATCCCTAAACTTAAACATGTTCAAACCTTTATCCAGCCCGTAGAGATAGAGAACAATCCTTTTATCCAAGTCACCGTAACGTTTTGAAAACTCCTTAAGCTCCTCTAAAATCTCAAACTCATTCCAACCAAGTTCTTTTGCAATGTAGGAGAGCATTTCATTAAAAACATCGATTTTTTCCTCCTCTTCTTCAAGTTTTTCAGTGTTAATTACAAATTTATCTTCGATTACCTCAATAACTCCTTTTTCAATGGCATCATCTATCAGCTTCTTTGCTTCTTTAACCCCCATAATCCTCAATTTAAAAACAAGTATGCCAATTAGTTCTTGCTTCATAAACTCATTTGAGCCTTTGAAAAGAACAGCATCTTTCAATGCTTGCACCAAAACTCACCAAATAAAATTAGACATAAAAAGATAAAAGGTTTAGGCTCCAGGTCCTCCTCCACCACCCCAGAAGAACATTTCAAATGGGAAGTTGAATAGACTTGAGAGTTTCCCTCCTGGAGATTCTGGGAACAGCATATAGGAGGTCCTCAAAGACTTAACTTTTTTCCCTTCAACTTCATAGATGTAAATTTTAACAACCGGCAAGAGAGGGTATCCCTGGGTAATGACCACTTGATCAATCTTTCTAACAAGCAGTCCTTCTCTCACAACATCTTGAAGCTTGTATGCTTTTAAAATGCCAAAAGATGGCATTCCAAGCTTTTTCATATTCTCAATGTCAAATCTGTAGAATTCATCGTCTTCCATATCCTTAATGAGTTCAGACAATGTGAAATGAGTTCCTGTTAACGTGAAAGAGTATGTGGATAGGTAGTAGTCTGTGAACTTAAATGCCGAAATAGACCACAGAGTAAGACCAATTAAAAGCCACGGCAGCCATTTTTTGAGGAAAACCCTAAAACCATACTGTATCCCTTCAAATGCTGGCTTTTTTATTAAAAGAAAATCTCTGTTTTTATATGCACCAAGGGCTATGATCACCCAAGAGAATATATAATACAAGAGAAGCATGAAGAGGTATGCACCATAAGAGGGAGCATGCTCATAGTACGCCATTCTACCACCTCCAACTAAATCTAGTTATGTTAATACTTTTTCGATATTTAAAACTTTTGCAGCATTGTAAAAGTTAAGGATAAAAAGAAGAACTTAAAATTAAACTTTGGTGAGTGCAATGGAGCAAAGAACGCACAACTTAACTTCAAAAAATCTGGTAGGAGAACCAATAAAAATTGAAGAGGGCTATGCTAAGGTTAAATTAAAAACAAGTGAAGAGATGATAGTTGATAAGTATAAACTCGTTCATGGAGGTTTTACTTTTGGTTTAGCTGATTATGCCGCAATGCTCGCTATCAATGAGCCAACTGTCGTCTTAGGAAAAGCTGAAGTCAAGTTTACTAAGCCTGTAAAGTTAGGGGATGAGATAACCGCAAAAGCGAAGGTTCGGGAAGATTTAGGGAAGAAAAAAGTCGTTTTCGTTGAAGTTTTTAACCAAGAAGACGAAAAAGTCTTTGAGGGAACTTTTTATTGTTACGTTTTAGATAAACACGTTCTAGAGAATAGAGGAGCATGAGTCCCTTTCTTCTTTTATTACCATCGCAAAGTGTTCCAGAGCTTTTTAATTCTTTTAAAGTCTTATTGGAACATGTTTACCTGAGGACTTTCCACGCTACTGTAGATACCTTTCAATTCTTTTAAAGTCTTATTGGAACTTTGGGTCCGTTTTGGGATTATATTTACAAGTCTCTCTTTCAATTCTTTTAAAGTCTTATTGGAACAATCAGTATCATGAAGTGGAGAGATGACGAACTCGTCTTTCAATTCTTTTAAAGTCTTATTGGAACATGCAATAAGAGAGCTTTACGCTGAGCTAAGAGAGCAAGGAGCTTTCAATTCTTTTAAAGTCTTATTGGAACAAAGATTTTGAAAGAAAGACTTGAGAAAAAAAGAGAACTTTCAATTCTTTTAAAGTCTTATTGGAACCTTTTCATTCGCAAAGTGGACGAAAATGCATTTATAGCTTTCAATTCTTTTAAAGTCTTATTGGAACTTGAAATGTTTCTGTATCTACGGCTATAATAAAACGCTTTCAATTCTTTTAAAGTCTTATTGGAACAAGAAATACAAAATAGTAGAGGAAAGAGAACTCGCAGACTTTCAATTCTTTTAAAGTCTTATTGGAACGCTTATTATGCTAACGAAAAAGCTTTGATTTGTCTTCTTTCAATTCTTTTAAAGTCTTATTGGAACAGAAGATGAGGCTTCATGAGGTGATTAGGATGGCTGTCTTTCAATTCTTTTAAAGTCTTATTGGAACTGGCGATATAATTGAAAGGGAAGTGTTTGACGAAGAAACTTTCAATTCTTTTAAAGTCTTATTGGAACGCCTTATGATATATAATTCCAGAGTCCACAATTTCATCTTTCAATTCTTTTAAAGTCTTATTGGAACTTGATAGCAGGATGGATAAACAATCAATTCAAATTCAACTTTCAATTCTTTTAAAGTCTTATTGGAACGCGTTTAGAAGCTAAAAACTATATTGATAACAGAAAACCTTTCAATTCTTTTAAAGTCTTATTGGAACTATTTAGGTCAGGGCTATTATTCAGTGCTACGCACTTTCAATTCTTTTAAAGTCTTATTGGAACCCAGAATACATGACGAGATAACAAAACTTGCAAAGAACTTTCAATTCTTTTAAAGTCTTATTGGAACCGTAGTAACAGGGGAGATAGAAAGAGAGACGATCTTACTTTCAATTCTTTTAAAGTCTTATTGGAACAAAGTGAGGGTAGAGGTCAGAGAGACTGGGGAGTATCCTTTCAATTCTTTTAAAGTCTTATTGGAACAGGGGCGAATTTTCCCCTATTTCCCCAATAAAACTCTAAAAGAACTCAAAATATAAAAGATTTTTGGCAAAGGGGAAGTAGCAGGTCGTATAAATGGGCTCAAATTCTGACAAATTTGCAACTCTTTTAAGCTATTAAGCTTGTAGGCTTTCACAACTCATGAAATGTACGACTTTATGAGGAAAATTGCAAAGCTTTTTTAAGCGTTCAAACTCAAAAATTTTCTCCTAAATACCTCAAAACTAAAAATGGTCAAATTTTCAAGAGGAAAAGACATTAAAAAGTCATTGAAATTTTCAATTCAGAATGCATAAATTTAAAATGTCACAGTTTCTGCAGAAATTCATGACATGATGTGATTTTATAACATTTGATTACTAAAAATGTGAGATTTGACAAAAAGACTCTAATCCAAAAACAAACACCTTAAGAGCAGAATTCTAGAGAAATGAAACCTTTCAGCAAGAACTGAAAAATATTCGGTGTTGATATTTAAACGAAGACTTTATATACATAATATCGAAATTCGATATCGGTGTTCGTTATGTTGCGAGAAATATTCCATGGGTTTATTAGAGTTCACATCCTTTATCATGCAAGTAAGGAACCTATGAGCGGAGCATTTATGATGAAAGAGCTGAGGAGACACGGTTACCACATAAGTCCCGGAACCCTTTACCCAATTCTCCACAAAATGGAAGCTCAGGGATTTTTGGAAGGTGAGTGGAAAGTCATTAATGGAAAGAGGGTTAAGCTGTACTCTATAACTGAAAAGGGTTTGGAAGTGCTTAAAGAGAGTAAAGCAAAGATTAAAGAACTCTTTGATGAAATTATGGAGGAATGACAATGGAGGAGAAAGAGAAAACATACTTTGGAATCAGCTGGAATGTTTTGATGCTCGGATTTGTGAGCTTTTTAAATGATATGAGCAGCGAAATGATCGCTCCTATTGTGCCGAGTTATTTAATAAACGTTTTAAAAGTCAGCAAAGCAACGAGCGGCTTTATAATGGGCTTGATTGAGAGCTTAAGTTCGCTCTTTAAAGTTATTTTTGGTTATATAAGTGATAAATTTCAAAACAGGAAGCTTTTCGTTACGTTGGGTTATTCACTCTCCACAATTTCAAAAGGAGCCTTAGCTTTTGCTCAAAGCTGGTTAAGTTTTTTGGGATTAAGGGTTATCGATAGAGTTGGAAAGGGTGTGAGAACAGCCCCAAGGGATGCATTGATAGCTGAATCAGCTCAAAAAGGCAAAACTGGAACGTCCTTTGGATTTCATAGAATGATGGATACATTAGGAGCGGTAGCTGGACCATTAGTCGCAATAGGTCTCTTAGCCTTATTTAACAGCTCCGGAGATATTGGAACTTATAGAAAAATCTTCCTTCTTTCAGCTCTTCCCGGCTTAATTGGTGTTTTAATTGTTGTTTTCCTTGTCAAGGATACTGGAAAAGAAGTTAAGAAAAAGATAAAGGGCATTTCTGCTCTAAAAAGTAAAAATCTGAGATTGTTTTTGCTTGTAATTGCAATCGGAGCCTTAGGTAGGTATAGCTATGCTTTTACAATGTGGAAAGCACAAGAGCTTGGATATTCAGTTGTTCAGAGCTTGGGATTCTATGCTTTGTTTAACGCTATTTATGCATTTTCAGCTTATCCAATAGGAATTTACTCAGATAAGGTGAGCAAAAAAGGAATAATTACGGTTGGCTTTGGAATAGCAACTTTAGCCGCTCTTACTTTTGCATATGCAACAAACTTAGAAACACTCATAATTGGCTTTGTTCTCTATGGCTTCTACATGGCAATAGAGGATACAATCCCAAGAGCTTACATGGCTGATTTGGCAAAAGAATTTGAGAAAGGAACTGTTATTGGAGCTTATCACACGGTATTTGGAATCTTTGTGTTTCCAGCATCCCTTATAGTTGGCTATTTATGGCAGAACTACAGTCTAGAATATGGTTTTCTCTATGCGGCATTCATGAGTGCTTTGGCTATGCTTTTAATGACACTTATAAAAGAAGAAAAACAAGCTTAAGTAGACTCCATCTTTTCTACCATTTCTTTTGTGATTGTCAGTGGCTTTTCGACTTCATAGATATCTGCAAACTCCCAAATAACTTCTCCTTTGTTCATTGCTTTTGCATAGCGTTTTGCTAACTCTTCAGCTTCCTCCAAACTTTGGGCTTCAACTATTCTCCTTATATACCACTTCATTCCACCATACCTAAGTTTAAACTCTGCCATATACATTAGCATCACCAGATAGAATTATTAAAGTAGGGATATAAAAGGGTAACCTCTCTAAAAAGTTTACTAAAAACTTATTCTTCATTTTTGCTCTGGAAATACTCACTTAACCTTTCTACAAGTTTGTTGACACAGTATTGGGTAAGTTCTTCGTTACACCCACCTACAGTTCTTGTTATGAGATAGTTATTCTTTAAATATGCTATGGTAATGGAACTGTCTTTTTCTGTACTATTTATTGTATATCCAAATCTAAATGGGGGTCTGAATGTGTAGTTTTTCGTTATTATTTTTCCAAAATAGCATTCCGATTCATTTCCAACCATAACAATAACTTTCCCATTTTCAAGAGACCAAAGAATAATATCTGGTGATAATGATGATTTGATTGATATTATGATAATCTCAGCATTGTAAGGGTTGCTTGTTTTATTTGTAAATACTTTCTGGGTTATATTGAGAAAACTGTCTGGTAAATCTTTTTCTAGATATGTGAGGTGAGTTATTTTGTAATTACTAGGATTGCTTGAAGTTAAATCATAAATGCTAAAACTTAGGAGCCCATATAAGAAAGTAAAAAGTAAAATAGCAATAAAAAATATTCTCCTCCTCATTATTATTCACCAGGTTCATTGTTTTTATGGAATTCCGACATATCTGTATTTTGTTATTGTCTTTGTATAGTGATCATCAGGCCACAACTGGTTATCTTTCTTAAATTTCCATGTAAACTGTTCTTTGTAGTATACACCCGTCACATCTGGATGAACCTTCCACAGAACTCCCGGTTCTGCAGTATAGGTGCTAATTGAGGGTAACCCTCCATTGATTTTGTGTGTAAATTTAATCCAATCTGATGTTCTGCTTAATACTACAGACGCTGTAACGTCTGGTATATCATAACTCCAGCTTAAAGTTCCTGCTGGAGGTACTGAAAATGATACTGAAACAGTGCCACCAGTTACAGTAGTGTGTGGTTCATATTTCTTAATTTCAAAAACATCATCATAAATTGTGTGATCTGCTGAATATGAATTGAATTTAATATAAGTTATGAACTCCTCATTTTTCCAACTATTTGACCAATATGCTTCTCCTGGAGTGCTTTCATGTGTAAATTTATATGAGAGATACTGATATCCATCGCTACCAATGGCTCTTTTTATTAGAACATTATAATAAATTTCTCCATAAGGATACAGTAGCTTGGTGTACTCATATTCTGTGACTCTACTCCAACCTGAAGAAGCTATTGAATAAAAATTTATTTTCCTATATTTGTACTCTTTGAGTTTATTTGTAGTTTTTAATAACACCCAATTATTAATGTTCCCTTTATCAGCGGAGATAACACTGACGTGCAAACTGTTTCCTTCTCTCCATACAATTACTTCTTGGAAAGTGTCTTTTTCAGAAGTTGAAAGTGGAACTGAGAACCCAAATCCCAGTTCTTTTGCCCTTATGCTAACCATGGAATACAGTTCTTTTTTGCTGAGTTTTTTCGGATTTTTTCCTAACAAGATTGTGTAAAGTGTATTTTCTGCATTTTTTCCAATTATGATAACAGGATATCCAGATTTAATCTTATTTAAAATTAGGGTTTTTTGTTCAATAGAATTTTCACTTTGGATTATCAGCGCTTTAGTTTCATGAATTATGGGCAATGCATAAATGTCAGGCATTACTTCTTTAGTTGTTCCTGTTTGAGCATTTGCAACTCCAGCTGTCGCTCCAATTATCAACAGTCCAACTAAAAAAGTTAGCAATCTCTTCATGTCTGCACCTCCACTAAATTCTTACGTAATGAATAATGTTCTGCTATTTATAAATTTTTTCTTTTGTTAGTACTATTATATAACGATTTTTTTTCGTAAAGAATTTTTTCAGAATTATAACTTTACTAACTCCTTCAGCCAAAAGAAAGCAGAGTAAAAGAGCGAACATAATAGTACATAAGTAGTTCTGCAAAACTAAAACAAAATATAATTAATAAGAATACCTCGTATTCCTCATAGATTTTTTGACTTTTTTAGCTTAATCACTTGCTTAGCAAACTCTTCTAAAACCTCTTTTCTCTTTCCTTGGAAGAACTTTATTGAGCCTGCATAACTATGCCCTCCACCCTCAATTCCAGCTTCTGGTAGCTTCTCCTGGAGTTTCTGGATTATCTCATTCAAATTGAACTTGTATTTTGCCATTCCTTCGCTTGCTCTAACTACTGCAAAATCTGGACCATAAGCTAATGTTAAAATTGGACTCTCTTCACCGTATTTTTCTTTAAAGTGATCATGGATTAGACCGCTAAGCTTTCCTGGTGCCGGATACTCAAACTTTGGAGCATAAAGCTCAATGTCAATTGTGTTAAATCTTATGCCGTTTGGGAGAACTACGCTCTTAACATGAGGTAATGAAGCCTTTAATGCTTTTTCCTGCTTTGCTTTAACCTCCGGGTAAATGCCGTTAATTAATTTCCTATGCCTCTCGAGGGAAGCTCCAAGCAGTAAAATGTCTTCAATGATACCTTTTCCATCCATGAACTTCCAATAATAGGCTTCATGATCAACAACTTCAGCGATTTTCTTTAAATCTTCCTCATCTAAGCCTTTACTTTGCTTTGCAATCTTCTTATATTGCTCAAACTCTGGAGCTTTGCTTCTATCACCAGTTCCAGCAATCGCTGGTAAATGCTTAATCCTATCCTCAACTTTAGGATAGATAAACCTTGCAAGCTCAGTTGCAATCATTCCAGCCGTAAGTTCGTAGTAACCATGCCTTACTAAATGCGGATTTACATGAACATCAACGTACTCATCAACAGCCGCTTTTCCATCCTCAATGAATGTTCTCGGGTCATGGTGGTCTATAACCACAATTGGGACTCCATAAGACTTCAAACGCCTATATGCCGGTATATCCTCGTCCGTACCACCATTATCAACTATGACAACTAAAGGTAATTCTTCACCAAACTTCATTGAATCTTCAATTGCAAAAATTATATCTTTCAAAACATCTTCAAGTTCATAGAAAGGTGCTTTGGATGGTCTTCTCTTAAATAAGTGCCATTCAGCTTCTGGATCTGGTGAGACTTCTTTCAAAAGCGGGATTATTGCATATTCTAAAGCCAACCCAGCTGAATAACCATCACAATCTGCATGGTGTCTTAAAATTATAGGTCTACCCTCAAAAATAGCTCTTCTAATCATGAATGCAGCTTTCATAATCTTTGGCTTTAGTTTTTCTAAAACATCACTCTTAACTAAAAAGCCAACATCTTCAGGTTGAGCTTTCCTATTTAGCTCTTCTTCAATTTTCTTCTTTACTTCTGCTGCATCTGGTCCAAATAAGCGTGACATGTCGCTGATTTCAATTTGTATCTTGCCCGCATGGAATGAAACTTTGCCAATTATCTCCACTATATCTCCAACCATAATAGTTGGATACGCCCTAACTCCAGGAGCTTCAAAAGCAGCAGCCCAAGTTATTCCAGTTCCATCACTTATTGTAAAGACCGTTGGACCACCAGTAACTTGTATTTGAGTTATTTTACCCCTAATTCTAACAGTTTTACCCGCTAAACTTTCACTCAACTCACCAATCTCTGTAACAGGTAACTCTTTTCTAACAACAACTTCTTTATAGCGTCTTAAAGCTGATTCTATAAAGTCAATTTCCTTTTTTTCCGGTCTAACATCTAAAACCTGAACTAAAATAGTGTCACCAACTTTGTACTCTTTTCCACCAAGAAGATCTTTTTTCTTAATTAGTCCAGTTACATGAGGATTTAGCTTTACAAAGATACCAAAACGCTCTACTCTGTCAATGGTGCCTTTATAAACCTTGCCTATTTCAACGTCTTCATAATCACAAGTTTTGTCAAGGATGTACACAACCTTGAATTTCCTCTCACACTCTGGGCACACCCAAGTTGTATCCATCCCCGGCTCCCATGGTTCCTTAACTCTTCCACAAATATCACAAGCTAAAACTCTCCCAGTTCCTCCACAAGTTGGGCAAGCATCATAAACTGGAACAACACCTTTTCCATGACACTCTGGACAAGGAATTTCATCAACTTCTTCATCAACTCCAAAATAATCCAAATTCTTGTACCCCTTTAAGTGCTTATCAAGCTTAAAATCAGCTGGAACATAGCCCCAACCATCACAAACTTTACACTCTTCCTCACCAACTTTTACTTTCCCACTTCCATGACACTCTGGACAATCTTTGACTACCATTTTCTCTCACCTCTAAACAATAAAAGAACAGCCTTTTTAAAATGATAACGCTCATCCCCTTATAACCTTAACCTCTCTCATATTTTCTAAAGAAAAACCAAAAACTAAGCATTGAAAGAGCGTAGAGCGTTCCAGTAATGAAAAAGGGCATACTTAAGGAGTACTCAAAAATTTGACCACCTATATAGTTTCCAACTCCGAAAGTTACGGTCCAAGCAAAGCTCCTTAGAGCTATTGCCGTTGCCCTCTCCTCACTCTTAAAGAACCCGAGCATAAATGAATCCCAAAGGGGATTCACAATATTCATTAAGATTGTTCTAATTGTGTAAATCAAAGCAGCAATTGAAAAGGATGGTGAGAATGGCAAAGTTATAATTAATCCAGTTGCAGTGCCGTTAAACCCAACGATAGTTTTAACACTTCCATATCTCTCGGCAAAAATTGGCATGGAGAACATTCCAACACCCATAACCAATTGTTGGATTGCAAACAAACTTCCAATGCTTGCCAAACTTGTTCCAAAGCGGACATTAAAGTAAAGCTGCATATAGGGAATTGTAACACCAGCGCCAAGACCAATAAGAGCTGAAGGAACTGAGAATTTTAATATCTTAATTAGCGTACCTCTTTCAAGCTTTAACCTTTTGCTAATCTTCTCTTCCTTTACTACCCTTACAAGCGAGAGAATAAAAATTTGAGCTGAAATTCCAATTAGGGCAATTAACATCGTTTTACGATAGGGATTAGCACTATCCACTAAATCAGGCAATATTCCAGCAAAAAACATTCCTAAGGCTCCACCTATGGTTCCGACTGCAAAGCTTAGGCTGAATATATAATCCCTCTTCTCATCACTAACTTCCTCACTAAGCAGAGCCGATAGGGAAGGCCATCCTAAGGCTGATGAGAATCCTAGAATTGCAGATGCTATCATAAATAGCTCAAATTCAATTGTAGAAACTTGAATAGCTCTACTTAAAAATACCAAGAATGTTGATAGGAGGAGGGCTTTTTTGTGACCAATTCTATCACTTACTCTTCCAGAAATTAGCAAGAGAAGAGCATTAAAGAAAGTTTCTGTTGAAAAAAGCTTTCCTAAGTCACTAAATCCATATCCAAGAGATCTGAGATAGAAAGGGAATATAAAGCTAATTATACTATTGACTAACCAGCTTGTGAAAGAAAATATTACTAAAAGCTTCGCATCTCTGCTGAATCCTTTATATTTCTCTAAGCCCATGTTCAGGAATCTTACAAGTTCCGTTTATAAGCCTGTCGAAATGTTTAGACCTTGTTATACTTAGCAAAGAAGAACCAGAATGTTAATGTTGCTATGGTATAGAGCATGGCGGTTGCATAAAATGGATAACTTAAAGAGATTCCAAATAGAAAACCTCCAATATAATTACCAAAACCTCTCATAAAAGTGCTAAAAGCTCTTCTAATGCCAACAGCAGTTGCTTTTTCTTCCGTCGAGAAAAAACCAAGCATAAAAGAATCGTTTATTGGCCATACAATATTCATTAGAATGCTTCTCACAATGTAAACTCCTGCTGCAATTAAGAAAATCTCAATAGAGGGGAATATGGCAAAAAGCAAGGCTGCAGATGTCTGAAAGAGCGTTATAGTTTTCACAGCCCCAATTCTTTCAACAAGCTTAGGCAATACGAAAGACCCTAAGCCCATAACAATTTGCTGAGCAAAGAAAACACCGCTTATTTTAGCTAAAGTAACTCCAAAACGCATGTCAAAGTAGAGCTGCATGTAGGGAATTGTAATTCCCGCTCCTAGTCCTATAATTGCCGATGGAATTGAGAACTTTAGGATTTTAATAATCAACTCCCTTCTCCACCTTATCTTTGGATTTTCAACTGGAACATCCTTAATTATCAAAAGGGCTGGAATTGTGAAAATAAACTGAAGAAAAGAAAATGCCAAAACCAATCTGTAGGCTAATTGATTCGTTATCCCAAAAGTCGTTTCCAAAAAGTTTGGCATAAATCCTGCTAATAAAACACCCAAAGCATTGAACATAGTCCCCAAACCAAAGCTTATTGAAAAAGCATGGTGTCTAAGCCTATCTTCAACTTCTTCACTTAAGAGAGCTGAAAAGTTTGGCTGCCTTATTCCCATGTTAACTCCAACCAAAAAGAAGCCAAAGGCTAGTAGGTAATAATTAAAAGCCATAACTTGGAGTATCCTCCCTAAAAAACCCAATAATGCCCCTAAAAGCAGGGATTTTTTATAACCAATCTTTAGAGAAATCTGTCCAGCTAAAAGGAAGAAAACTCCTCCAACAAAAGTTCTAAGTGAGAAAAAAGCCCCCATATCTGCCATAGAATAGCCCAATGCCCTTAAATAGAAGGGCATGATAAAGAATGAGAACTGCAAAAATAGCTGCCCAATTGCATTTAGTGCGATTAAGATTTTGGCATCTCTGTTGAACTCCTCAAACTTGAGCATGGTTAAACTTAATATCATAGCGCTTATAAGATTATCGAAATGAACACACCGTCAAAATTCGAACCACAAAGTTTATTAATATTAGTAAAAAAGATTACTTGGGGTTAAAATCACAAAAGGGATGTTAATCGGGCTCAAATAAGTGAGCTTGAATAAGCTTTTTCTTTCTAAATGTCTAAAATATATCCCATTAGGGTGGGATTATGTATAGCAAAAACTCCAAAATTATAAAGATTGAAGCAGCTTTTGGATATTTTTTGACAATAAGTATATTAGTAACTTTAACCGTTTCTATCAGCTTAAATCCATGGTTTTCTTTTCATAAAAATGCTTTAAGTGATCTCGGCTCACTTAATGTCCCAAACAATTACATCTTCAATTTTGGACTAATTCTTACAGGTTTAGCAGGTTTAATATTTTCCTTTGCAGTAATCGAGTATTTTAAGCCATTCAAACTTTATCTGCTTCCTTTGGCTATGATTTGCCTTTCTATGGTTGGCATATTTCCAGAAGAGTACAACTTTCCCCATTCAGTATCAGCAGTTTTATTTTATCTTTTCTCCCTAATTTCAATAGGGCAAGCTGGAGTATTTCTAAAAAAGAAAGGTGATGTTAAAATAGGCAATTTTAGCATCATAGGTTCAATAGCAACATTTCTTGCAATGATCGTACCCAAATGGGGAGGATTAGCTATACCAGAACTCATAGGGGCAGGATTCATAGTTCTCTGGACACTCATAATTGCCACCAAAATTTTAAAAGAGATAGAAAAAGCTAAAGCTGGTTCATGAATTCTTCAATTGCTTTTCTTGTTAATGTGTAATCCTTCCCAGCTAGGATTATAACCTTGTATGCAGGATTGTTTGGATTTTCAAGGATTTTGACGACGTAACCCTTGCTCATTACTTCCTCCTTAAGAGCCTCTATCATGCTGCTTCCATAAACCTGCTCCAAGAGTTTCCAAGCTTTATTGCTAACCCATCCTCCAACTATGATGACATGCTTGTTGTTTGGCAGAGATATGAGCTCCGTATCCTCTATAATGAGATCATTTACATCATCGATTACTTCTGCCTTTGTAGTTTGAACTATCACCTTCTTTTTGACCGTTTCACTCTTAACAAATGTATATCCCTCAACTCCGGTGATCTTACCTTCATCATCCTTTGTGAAACTTGCCGTTAGTTTCAATTTATCAATTGGAAGTTCAAGAACATCATCTTCTCCCAAAGTCACTTTTGGAAAGTCATTCTCTGGATCCACATGTAAATATAAGGTGAAGAGAGAATCCTCTGGATCTATGTCCCAAACCCATTGACCATCAAAGACATCTCCATCCCTGTACTCCTTTGTCTTCTCAAAGTATTCATAGGTATAGCTAACTTGCTTAGTCCCCCCAATACCAACGAAAAAGTCGGTAGGTGTAAATACGAATATCTTTTTAGCACCAGCTTTCTGAAGATCCAGTATTCTGCTTTCAGGATATGAATCATAGGTTTCTACATCTTCATCGTTTTCAGCATCAATGTAAAATACATAATATTTGCCCTTCTCAAAGACCTTTGTGAGTGGAAGACCACTTGGGAATAGGACATCTGTTAAGGTCTTCTTTTGCTCTGTGTCAATATCCATAAACTTTATTTTCCACCCATTTACAGATAGCGTTTCTCCTAAGGTTTTAGATTCCTCAAGCACCTTCTTGTATGAGTATATGTACAGGGTATCCTTGCTATCAACGACCGTTGAAACCATCTTTGTATCTTCTCCACCTAGGCTCAGAGGAGTTGTGTTTTCATTAAAAATAATCTCAATTGCTCTGTCATTAAATTGAACCTTTTTTATGGTATCGTTGTAAAACACCTTAGAGAAGTTAAGTGCAATGACGATAACATCTCCAACTGGTGAATCACCGACATTTAGACCAACATCGGGCATATCAATCTTATTTAGCTTGTAATACTGGTCATTGTCCTCAATTAGAATACTGTGGTATTCAACATCAACGTTTACGTAAGTTGTATAAATTGAAGGCTTTATACCCTTTAAAACCAATAAAGCTCCAAGTCTTGATCCACTTATAGCATCTTCCCCAATATGTAAAGGTTGCCCATTGACAATTTTTGTTGTGGGCAACACAATTACTGCATTTGTTGAGTTTATTGTAAAGCTGAGTCCTTGAACCATCCCTAACACTGCGCTCATGAAAACAAAAATAAGTAAAAATCCAATCTTCCTCTTCATCAAATTATCACCTAGGTTTAATATAATCTCTGAAAGTTTATAATTTTGTCTACTCTCAGAGGTATATTGTCAAGTGACAACTTTTAAATGAGGTTTGCGTAAATTAAAATAGCGATGATGAGTGAATCCAATGCTGAAGAATGATGAGAGCAAAAACTGAGCACTGGTTTAAAGCTTTGGTGAGATAAAATGAAGATTATAACGGGCAAAAATTATGAGAGTGTTGCATTAAGCTTAGAGACAATTCTCTTTCCAGAATATGGAAAAAATAGGGAAGAACTGAAGAAATTTGTTAAGAATTTGCGAGGAAATGAAATCATAGTAACTTCAAGTTTAGAGCTAATTGATCTAATTTTGGAAAGATTTAAGAGAGATGAACATAGCTTTGTCCTTTATTCAGATAGTGGAAAAAGGTTAAGGTTTAAAGAAGCATATGAATTGAGAAAATATCTCGACTTTGACTTAAGAGGAGCAAAATTCAGAGAGATGAAGAACGTTAGCGTTCTCTTTTGTGAAGGAAAAACAGACGCTAAGTTCTTTAAAGCCTCTTATAAAAAGCTCTTTGGGTTTAAGGAGAGCAAAAAAATCCCAGAAAACTTGAAGCTTATTGAAAGATTATTTGAGAGGGATAACTTTGAAATTTTAAGAAAAGAAGACAAATTTTTAGCAATAATACCAAGTGAAGGCAATGCTGGCGTTATTAGAAACGTAGGGATTTTTCTGAAGGCAATGGATGTTTACGGTTTTACTGTCCAAAAAATTGGCTTAGCTATTGACATTGATGATAGTGAGGAGAGAGTTTTGGAATCAATAAAAGGAAAACTTTCCAGTTTTAGATGTAAAGAAGAGGATGGGCTGTTTAAAGTCGGTGAAAGTTTAATAGTTCCTCTTTTAATCGGGGTAAAAATCGAACTAAGCCCGTGTATAGAATGGGAAAAGCCAACGATTGAAGATTTGATGCTTGAAGTTTTAAATGAAGAAAGAGTATTGAGGAGAATTGACAGAGCTATAAATATCTTATACGTTGATCTGAGAAGAAAGCTTAAGCCTAAGGAAGTTATCTATTTAACAATGGCTGCTAAAAGGTTTTGGGGCAACTTGGAAGGCTTTTATGAAATGATGCTCATGCGTTCAAGAAAAGAGAATTTAGAGAAAGTTCTAATAAGAGCAGGAATCTTAGACAAATTAGAGTTTTTGAGCTATTGAGGTGGGATTATGATAAGGCTAATCTCTTTTGATGTCTGGAACACTCTGCTGGATATTAACTTGATGCTTAAAGCTTTAGGAAAAGCCCTTGCAGAAATAATCGAGACAGAAGAAAAGGATGTGTTTGAAAAAATCATGAACGCAAGGAGACAAATCAAAGAACAGAGAAAAAATAAGATTGGAATTCCAGAGAGAGCTTTAGAGGAGAGCCAAGAGCTTTTAGCAAAGATTTTAGGAGTAGATGTTGAAATAGTGAAAAGAGCCGCAGCAAAAGCAGTCCTAAACGTTGATTCCAAAATAGTGTTAGATGACGTAAAAGAGACGCTCAAAAGTCTAAAAGAGCAAAATTACACAATAATAACCCTCGGAAATGTAATGTTCTGGCCCTCCTCATATACACGTTTGATCCTTGAGAAGTTTGACTTAGCTGATTACATAGACAAGCAATTCTATTCCGATGAGCTTAAGGCTTACAAACCTATGAAAGAAGTGTTCCTAAAGCCTTTGAGATACTTTAAGGTTTCTCCAAGTGAGGCTGTTCATGTTGGAGATACAAAGGCAGAGGATTTTGAAGGTGCTTTAAGTTCTGGACTTTATGCTATTTGGATAAATCCAAATGCCCAAACCGTTGAAAAAATAGCGGAAAAAGGATTCGTCATTAGAAGTTTAAGAGACGTGTTAAATGTGCTAGATGAAATGTGATAGCCTCTATTTAAAATCTCCCAAGTCAAAGGTTAAAGCTCCACTGATCTTCTCTTTTTTCTCCAATCTCTTTGCTATTATTCCAAAATAATGCTCATAATCTCTAAGCCCTACCAATTCAGCCCTCCTCTCCAATCTCTTTAAAATCTTCTTTGCTTCTTTAAAGCTTAAGTCCCTCCATTTAATTTCGACAAAAAGAACTTTCTTTTCTTTGTCATTTAGACCAATCAAATCAATTTCTTCCCCTTTATGCCACCACTTTCCAATTTTTGTAAATCTAAACGGCAAAGAACTCCCACGGTTAAGCTCAATCAGAAACTCCTTCGCAATTCTTTCAAAGGGTTTTCCTAAAAATTGGTTAAAGTTAGCTTCAAAATCCTCTAAGGCACCATCAATGAAGTCACTTTCAATTTCCTCGTAGTAGGGATTTACAAAGCGAGACCAGAAGAGAAAGTAGTTATCGCTTATCTCATAAATTCCCCGCTTTCCAAATAGAGGTGTTACCCTCTCAACTATACCAAGCTCACCCAAAATTCTGAGATACGGCACAATCTGATTTTCCTTCATATAGCAGAAGTTTGCAATTTGCGTTACCTTTGTGTTCCCTTTAGCTATTGCCTCTAAAATAGCTAAATAAACGGAAAGTTCTCTAAGTTCCTCACTCAACAAAGCTCTTGCTTCCCTAAATAAAAAAGCTGAGGAGTTGAAAAAGTTAGCTTTAATTTCGTCTTCAACATTTTTTCCGCTGAAGAACTCTAAGTATTTTGGTGTTCCATTTGTTACTGCATAAATTTTCACCAAATTTTCAATACTGGAATCAAACCACTCGAAAAGATGCCTAAACTTTAAAGGCTGAACCTTAATGTTTGCATCACTCCTTCCATAAACTGGGCTGGAATATGTGAAGAACTCCCTCTCCAACAGAGAAACATAGGAGCCTGAGATTACTATAAGAGCATTAAGATCTTTGTTTTCTTCAATTGCTCTTGAAATCTCACTTAAAACTCCACCCTCCTTTTTGATCAGGTACGAAAACTCATCCAAGATTATTAAGATTCTCTCACCACCAAGCCGTTTTAGAAGATTGAATAATGATGCAAAATCTCTAACCTCAACGCTGAATCCCAAAAACTCTGAAACTCTTTGAGACAAAAGCTTAAAGTTATACTCTCTCGGTTTATCCTCAAAGATCACAAATATTCTTTTTTTGTCTTTTGAAAACTCCTCCAAAAGTCTTGTCTTTCCAACTCTTCTTCTACCGTAAACTAAAACAAGTGTTATCCCCTCTTTTTTCCACAGTTCTTCAAGAGTTCTAGCTTCATCTTTTCGATCAACAAATTTTCTAATCATGATTATATAATCGTGATTATAGTTTTTAAAAATTTCGGCTGAAAATTCAGAAAAATCAAACTAAATGTGAATCCACGTAGTTTTTAGCGACCTCGTATTGCTTAACATCAGAGGTATAAAGCTCACCTCTCAATTTTTCTGCTAAGCAATGAGCAAAGCGAGCCGATGTAGGAAGAAAAAGCAAGGAGAACAGGGGACGAAGTTCCCTCAGGGGGGTAGGTAAGATAGAGATGGAAGGAGTTCTCCCCTCCCTCTCCTGCCTCACCTCTTCGACTTAAACCAAGCATCCAATCCCATTTGTTTTGTCTTTTGATACTCTAAATCCTTCTCCTTATATCCAAAAGCCTCTAAAATCCTAAGCACGGCTGGAAGAACTTGATTGTGGATGTAGTAGTCTGGATCGTATTTGTGCTTCTTTGGGTCATATTCATCTAAAAGAATTGCCCTATCGCTTATTTTTTTATCTCCCCTAAGAACCACATAATTTATAATCATTCCAGGCTTAACTTTAACCCCTTTAGCTTTTAAACGCTTAGCTATGGCTATATGAGGACCCGTTGCCTTATATGCGCTCAGTTCTCTCGTTATTTGTTCATAAATTACAAGCTTTTCCACTGGAACTCTATAATTCGCTAAATCCTCAACAACTTGCTTAACAATCTTTACGGCCTTCTCAACACTACCATCCTTTAGAATTGCCTCCAGAACTTTAGCTTGTGTCTCTTTTGCTATTGCACTCCAATCTCTTCTCACAACTTCCAAGCCACGTGTGGTTATCCTCCCCTCTTCATCAATAACAGCGTAGCGTTTCTTTGTAACAAAGAACCCTCTTGTGTAAAATCCTTCAAACTCGAGCTCAAGCATTCCTGGGAGTTTCGAGTTTATATACTTCAAAAACTCCTTAGCTTTTTGCTTAATGGCTTCGGGCTTTTCTCCTGGAAGTGTGGCATAGAATCCATCTGTATTGTGAACCAAAATTCCATTTGCAAAGAATCTATGCGTATCTTCGACTTCAATGTCATAAACATAATCTTTGTATTCGATCTCTATGACAGAAGTAACATCGCTAAATATGATCTCCCCATCATTATACAATATTAACTTCATGTTGTCATTAAGATTAATCGGTTTTGCTTCAACAAATTTTCCATCTTTATAAACAATTATGCTATGATCTTCAGTAACATCAACGTACTTTTCACCACTAAACACTCTATACATCTTTTTTCTGGCTAGATGTCTCATGACATATGGAACTTTCTTCCAAACCAGCTTACCATTATCATTTAGCGTTAGCGCTTCAACATCTTGTAGAGTACAATACTCTTTTTCCCCAAGCTTATACTCAACATTCTTAAACAAATCCTCGATTTTCACGAATTTTACTTCTCCTTTTTCCCTGATTATTACTTCTGTATCTCCAGAAACGCTGTCCGCATAAAGCACTTTAAAGCCCCAATTTTCAATCTCCTTGATCGTGGTTTCTATGTAGTATCTTCCCCAAGCCGTAACACTTTCTGCAGACTCTTTTGAATACCATCTTGCCTTAGGATAACCCATATAACCGTAGAAACTATTAGCTAGGATCTTTAGAGCTCTCTGCCTATAATCGAGCATTTTTTGTTCAACACCACTTGTCTCTTTCATCTTCTTCTTAACAGCTTGCCTTTCCTCTATCAAGCTCTTTAGAATACTTGGTATAAATCCCGGAAAATCTTTGCAGAACCTATATCCAACTATTGGAGCTTTGTCATAATTTTTACAACCTTCTCTTTCTAAAGTATCGGGAGAAATGTTGTGTTCGACTATAATTGAGGGGTAAAGAGCTCTAAAGTCTAAATAAACTATGTTCCCCCACAATCCTCTCTCTGGCTCTTTAACGTATCCTCCAATATACGTTGTTCTTAATCTTCTTTGATATTCCTCATTGCTCGGTTTATTTGGTGCTAACTCATTCTTTTGATACGCGATTCTTAGTAGAAACCACTCAACTAAATTACCTGTGCTTGATCTTGAAACGTCCCAAACGCTTTGGGCAATAAGCTTTGAAAGCTCAGCTTCCATTGGAAAGAACTCTTTGCCGAGTTCATAAGTTGCTTTAGCATCTTCCATCGAGTATTGGGCTAAAGCTTTCATTCCTTCTCTGCTTTCCCAAATCATGCTTATCTCTTCAGCCTGGAGCTTTGTTTTCTTTTTTCCCAAAACAGCTTCATAAACAGCCTCAAGCGTATAATGTGGCAAATTTACCGTTCTTCTAACAACGGGGAACAGATCAAAGTGTATTCTCCCCTTAATCTCAACGGCAAATCTGTTGCCCATTCTTTCAATTTTTGGTTCGCTGTTCTCTTTATCCCTTCCAAGCATTAACTTAACACCAAGCTTTCTAGCCCTCTTAACAAGGTAAGGCACGTCAAAGTTGTCACCATTGTAGGTTATCAAAACATCTGGATCTTTTTCTCTCACTATTTGAACGAAACGCTTTATCATTTCCCTCTCGCTTGAAACGACCTCTACATATGGCAGATCAATCTTCTTCCAAGTGATAACTTTGGCTTCTTCTTCATCTGCATAGCTTATCATTATTATTTGCCCTTCCCCAAATTCCTGCCCCTCTGTGTAGAAGGTCTCGATATCAAAAGCCATTAGCTTAAGCTTTTCATCTCCTTCCATTGGTACTAAGTTTTTATCAATCAAATAGCGCTTTGCAAAAGGAATATCATACTCAAATATGTCAATAACTGCTGGATGTTCCCTAATTTTGTTTCTAATAGCTGGAACGTCTTGAGGATGTTGAAAAATCAGCTTCCAGACTTCAATTGGCTTTCCCAAGAATTTCTTTTGAACCTTTTCTGCTTTTACAATCTTAACAACTTTTCCATGTCTCTCTCCAGTTATTTTCTTAACCTCTTCAATCGCACTATCGTCTTTTAGAAGGGCATAAATGTAAGGCTGAAAATCCCTATCGTACTCAATCTTAAATTCCCCATTTTCAATCTTAAAAATCCTAATCACAGGTTTTCCATTTTCAGTGACATAGTCAGTATCAATTATCACAATTCCCACCATAAATAGCTATGATTTTTGTTAAGATAAACTTTATCTCATTAAGCATTTTTAATTATAAGCCTTCTTTAACCAAAGGCTTCCTCTTTATCGGTCCTTTTGGATATTCTTCCTCAAATATCTCTGCTGTAAACTTGTAAACCTTGGTGTCCTTATCTAACCAACAATCTAATGGCAATCCTGCTTTCCAACAAGTTTGGCTCAAGAACTCTTCCTCATCCCATCCCCATTCAATTGGAACTTGAGGTAGCAAAAGTCCAGAGTATATGCCTTTTTCAACTATTAATCCATCCCTACCCACCTTGATTTTCTTTGGTCTCTCTTCAGGCTTTCCATCTATTAATTCAGGAGGAGTTAGCACACTAACTTCAATTGCCAAGTTATCAAGTTCATGTAGTTCAACAGGTGGAAAGCGTGGGTCATCTACCGCTGCATAGATGGCTGCTTTTATTGTTGCTTTAACCAGCGGATAAAGCGGTAACGGGAAGCCAATACAACCTCTCAAGGCTACTTGATGAGGAACGTTAAAACGATTAAGCGTGACAAATACTCCCATTTTTTCCCAGAGTTCTTGAGGTGTATCTTCTGGAGGAGAAATTTCTTTCCCGGTTTTTAAATATTCCTCAATTGCCTTCCTTGCTAGTCTTACTAAAAACTCCCCATGTTCATCTTTAATCTTATACATCTTTACCCCCTTAGTCTTTTTAATCTCAAGTGTATATAACGATAACTAACCGTAAGATTTAAATTATTGCCGATTAAAAGATAGTCAGGTGTCGAAAGTGAGCGTTATCATAGAATTCGTCATAGTTCCCCTTGGTGAGCTAAGCTTGAGCAGATACGTAGCTGAAGTAGTAAAGCTTTTAGAGAAGAAAGGCGTAAAGTATCAACTGACACCTATGTCAACGATTATTGAAGTCTCGAGTGTGAGTGAGGGCTTTAAAATCATTGAAGAAGCCCACGAGTTGATGTTTAAGCTTGGGGTAAAAAGGGTTTCAACAACTATAAGGATTGATGATAGAAGAGATAAGAGAAGGCACATGGAAGATAAAATAAAATCCGTGCTGGAAAAAGCCCAGGAGGGTTGAAAATTAAAGTATTGATACTCTGCATTGATAGAGATGATGATTTTGGTAGCAAAGCTGGTGTTAAAGGTCCCGTTATTGGAAGGAAAGCTTGTGTAGATGCGGCTCTAAAGCTTAGCTTGGCTGATCCCGAAGATAGCGATGCTAATGTTGTTTATGCCGGTGTTAAACTTTATGATGATTTAAAGGAAAACAAGGAGTTTGAAGATGTTGAAGTTGCTTTAATCACAGGTCATCCAGATGTGGGTGTTAAAAGCGATTTAGAATTAAATAGACAATTAGAGGAAGTTTTGAAGAAGTTCCCTGCAGATGGTGTTATTCCCGTTACTGACGGTGCAGAAGATGAGCAGGTCTTTCCAATAATAACCTCAAGAATACCAATTATAAGCTCTCGTAGGGTGGTTGTTAAGCAAAGCGAAAGCATCGAAACAACTTATTACATGATTTATCGTTATTTAAAGGAGATTTTAAGCGATCCAGAAGCAGCAAAAATTGTTTTTGGCATTCCAGGTTTGATTGTCCTTCTTTATGGAATAGCAAAACTCATTTCAATCAAATATCCTGAAAGCGTTAACATAGTCTCCTCAACTGTAGCAGGAACTATCCTCTTGATAGTAGGTGGTTATGCTTTTATGAAAGGTTTTAAGGTGCACATAGCACTAAGAGAAAGTATTAGCAAAGGACTTATTACACTAATCTCAATAGTTGCAGGATTGTTTATAATCTTTGCTGGAGCTGTAAACGTCTACTTCACTTTTGGAACGCTTGCAGAGAGCAAAATGGGATTAATTCCCGTAACTCCCCTTATACAGGGGATATTATACATCAACCTCATAAACACACCCTTAATCCTTGGACTTGGGGTTATGATATCTGGAAGAATCCTTCAAGCATATCTAAAGAAAGATCCCCATATTTGGTATTATACAGCTGGATTGGTAATGCTACCCGCTCTTTGGATCACTATAGATTTAACAACAAGCTATGCGATAGCGATAGTATCTCCATCTCTACTTGTGTTCTTCAAGAAATTTATGATAGCCGTTTTAGATGTCGCATTAGGAACCTTAATTAGTGTCTATTTGAGAGAAAAGGTTAAAGGATGGGAAAAAGTTGAAATTGGAAAGAGCGTTGAGGGAGTATGAAAAAAAGAAAAATGAAATTGAGAAGCGTAGAAACAAGCTTAAAGATGAGTACTCAAAAAAGGTTTCTAAGAGTATTGGTGAAATCCTAAAGTACCTGGAAAAGCTCGAGAAAAAGGAAATTCCAAAGAACATTGATGAAAGAATTAAAAAGATTGCAGAAGTTGAAAAGAGGAACTATGTGGAAACCCTACGCCGAACACTAACAAACATAAAGGGAATAGATGATTTGGGAAAATTTCTCCCAGAGCTTTCAAAGTTCCATGTAGGTCATGGAAAATACCTCCTCATAGTTTTTGAAAAGGACATTTTTACAATAAACAAACACCTAAAATCCCTCTCAACTATGTATTCCGACTACCTAAGGAAGCTTGAAAGTTTAAGGTTGGAGAACATTCCAATAAAAGAGATACTCGATGAAATGGGCAATATAAAAAAGAGCATTAGTATTGAAGAAAAAGAGCTTGAAAGACTTAAAGCAGATGAGAAAACTATGAACAAAAGGTTTGAGGAGCTGATGAGAGAAAAAGAACTTGAAAAGCTGGAGAATGAGATAAAAGAGCTCAAGTCAAGACTTGAGAGCAAAGAGATCGAAATAAGATCAAAAGTCTCTCAGTTGAAGAGACCAATAAAGAGAAGCAGAATTGGAGAAAAAGTTGCAAAAGAGATCATAAAAGACAGTGCTTATGCAATTACACATCCAGAAGAATTTTTGGAATTTTTAAACAAGATGCTTGACAAGTTTGAAGGGAAGTATAGAAAGACTGCTGAATGGCTTATAGAGAACTTGAATAAAGAGGTAGAAGAGATAAGGACTGAAAGGGAAGAGTTAAGCAAGTTGGAAGACATGAAGAAAGATGCTACTAAAGAACTTGAAGAGTTTGAGAGAGAAATCAAAAAACTGAAAGAGAAAATAAAGGAGAGAGAAGAATATATAAAAAGGCTGAAGAAGAAACTCTTAGACCTTGAAAATGAGTTGCAAAAATCAATTTCAAGACTTGAAAGCTTGCTCAAGACTAAGATTAATTTTCAATAAGTTTATATTTTAGGGCAACCTAATTTTTTATTGGTGGGAGGTATGATCAAGCCAGACAAGTTAAGATTTGGAACAGCCGGAATTCCAATTTCAACGCGCAAACCTTCAACCATAGAAGGAATAAAAAGGGTTAGAGAGCTAGGTTTAGATGCTATGGAAATTGAATTCGTTAGAGGAGTTAATTTAAAACCAGAAATGGCTAAAAAGATTAAATATGTGGCTAGAGAGAATGATGTTCTCTTAACAGCACATGCTCCCTATTACATAAATCTAAATGCAAGGGAAAAGGCAAAAGTTGAAGCAAGTAAGAAGAGAATATTAGACAGCGCTAGGCGATTATACGATGCTGGTGGTTATAGTGTTGTCTTTCATGCGGGTTATTACTTAAAACAAGAGCCTAAAATAGTTTATGAACGGATTAAAAATGAAATTAAAGACATTGTAAGGATTCTCCAAGATGAAGGAATAAGGCTTTGGGTAAGACCAGAGCTAACAGGAAAACCAACACAGTTTGGAAATTTGAGGGAGTTAATAAAACTAAGCCAAGATATTGAAATGGTCTTACCTGCTATCGACTTTGCCCATGCCCATGCAAGGGAAAAAGGAAAGTGCAACACTGTTGAAGAGTGGCGAGAAATGCTCTCCCTAATAGAGCAAGAGCTTGGAAGGGAAGCACTAAACAACATGCACATCCACATAAGCGGAATAAACTATGGAGAAAAGGGGGAGAAAAATCACCTTAATTTGCAAGAGAGCGATTTGAAGTGGGAAGACCTGCTCAGGATTCTTAAGGAATTCAAAGTTAAGGGTGTTGTAATAAGTGAAAGCCCAAACATTGAAGGAGATGCAATCTTAATGAAGAAGAAATACAGGGAAATAAGAATTTAGCATTTTCAATTTTGACATGTTTCTTCAGCTTTGTAGTCCAAAAGGATAAATTTCAAAAACTTTAACCCTTGAGGTCAACTACCTCAAACGAGTCGTATGCTAAATCTATAATCAAAAGTTTGTTGGTTAAGAGTTCTCCACACTTAACTATGAGCTTAACTACCTCTGCTGCTTCAATTGTTCCAATAATACCCGCTATTGGTGCAAAAATTGGAGATTTTTCTCTTTTCCCCCTAGGAGGGTTTGGAAATATATCCCTTAAGCTTTCTGTTTTTCCTGGAACTATTGTCGTAACCTGACCGTAAAAGCCACTAATAGCTGCATGAACCAGAGGAATATTTTTTACCGTTGTATATTCGTCTAGAATGTAGCGAGTTTCAAAATTATCTACACAATCAACCACAACATCCACATCTTTCAAAACATCGTTGATATTCTCTCTTGTGAGCTTTCCAACGAAAATTTCAATCTTTATGTTGGAATTAAACTTCTCAAGCTTCCATTTAGCTGAAATTGCCTTTGGGTTCTTGTCTAAATCTTCTTCCCAGTGGAGGATCTGCCTATCCAAATTATTTAGCTCTGGTTTTTCCTCATCTATCAGCAAAAGTTTTCCTATACCTGCAGCAGCCAAATAGTAAGCTACTGGAGAGCCTAGTCCTCCAATCCCTACCACTGCTACTTTAGAATTTTTAAGTTTTTCTTGTCCTTTTGTGCCGATTATTTCAATTTCTCTGCTGTATCTCTTCAATTCTTCTGCGCTTAACACTCCAATCACCTCGAGAGTAAAAGTAATATGATTATATCCGTCAAAGTTTTGATCTTATGAAGAGTCATGTCTTAGAAACCAAGAAGCAAAAAAAGCCGTAGAACCCAAATTGGCGCAATAAACGGAGAAACTCTCCATGACTTTCAAAAATTTTTCGAAACTATTTTTCACCCAATGTATATATTTTAAGCGAATTTTAGTCTATGAAGAAATTAGCTCCACTTGTATATAAGTGTTTATATGAAAAAAGCAAATAAAATTCTTGTAAGCAGAAAATTGCCACCATGGCTGTGAGATAATCCCTGCTTACTTCTCTAGTCTCCCGTATCTCTTCATTATTTCAACGAGCTTATCATGTGGCAAAGCATATCTTATGTGTCTCTCTCTTCCTTTCACGGTCTTTGCCTGTAGGAGCGAATTTATTACAGCTTCCTCAACCGCTTCAGCTGTTGCTTTAAAAACTCTGCTCAGTCTTGCATCGTGCAAAGCTTCAATTCTTAGAGGCTCTTTTTGATAGTGAGGAATTTTTTGAGCTGTTGAAAAAGCTAAAACTATATCCCCACTTCCGTTGTATGCGTAACCTCCAGTCCTTGCTAAACCTACAATTGCTCTCTTTGCTAATCTATATAGCTGCCTTGATGTTAAAGGCAAATCTGTTGCCACAATCATTATTATGCTCCCTTTTCCGCTCTTTCCTCTTCCAGGATAGTCTTTAAGTTCCAATCCAACTGGAACACCAGCAATCGTTAAATCTTCTCTCTTGCCAAAGTTACTCAAAACTAAAGCTCCAATGGTGTATTTCTTCCCATCAATCTCAACTATCCTAGAAGAAGAACCAATCCCACCTTTAAACTCAAAAGCACTCATTCCAGTTCCAGCTCCAACTGCACCTTCCTCAAAATCTTCGCTTGCATTTTTTAATGCTTCAAAGATGTGTTCTTTTTTAACATGCTTTCCTCTAATGTCATTAAGATAACTGTCGTTGCACTCTAAGACAAGAGGATTCACGCTCATAACATCCTTATTTTGCTCGAGCATATAATCTGTTAGAGCATCGGCAGCTGTATAAACGCTCAAAGTGTTTGTTAGTATTATTGGGCTTTCAATAACTCCAAGCTCTTTCACTTGAGTTAAGCCGATTGGCTTTGCATAACCGTTCATGACAAAAGCATTAGCTAGGAGCTTTTCTTTGTAAATGTTTCCTTCATGAGGGATTATTGCAGTAACTCCAGTTCTTACAGCCTCGCCTTTAATTAAAGTCACGTTGCCAACTTTAACTCCCTTAACATCTGTTATCGAGTTCCTCCTACCATGTTCAAAAACTCCAATTTTGATCCCTAAATCTGGGGCTTTCATGAGAGACACCAAATAATAGAAAGTTTACTGGCAATAAAAATACTTCCATAATGGCTAAATACTCCAATACCAATTCTCTTTGGTGATTAAAATGAGCGAAAGTTGGAAGAAAAAGCTCGGGTTAATTCACATTTACACTGGAAATGGGAAAGGAAAGACAACAGCAGCGTTTGGATTGGCTTTAAGAGCCTTAGGGAGTGGGGCAAAAGTCATAATTATTCAATTTATGAAGTCACCAAAAGTTTACGGAGAGCAGATAATGGCAGAAAGAATTGGGATTAAAATCGAATCCTATGGCTTGCCAAAGTTTGTTCATAGAAAGCCAGAAAAAGACGACATTGAAGCTGCTAAAAAAGCCTTAAAAAGAGCTAAAGAAGTTATCCAAAGTGGAGAATGGGATTTAGTAATTTTAGACGAGATCTGTGTCGCTTTAGGCTTTAAAATGCTCGAAGTTGAAGAGGTAAAAGAGTTAATTAAAAGTAAAGCATCAAACACAGAGCTTATTTTAACGGGTCGCTACTGTCCAGAAGAGCTTTTTGAGTTAGCAGATTATGTCACGGAGATGAGGGAAATAAAGCATCCCTACCAAAAGGGGATAATAGCAAGGAAGGGAATCGAATATTAACTTCCTTGTCTAGGCTTATAATGAGAAATAAAATATCTCAAACCGAAAGATTTTTAGCTGTGAGAATGCAATATAGATTGGCACAGATTTTAGTAACTAATTCTTATTAAAGGAGGTGATAATGATGAACACTGAGGGGAGGATACAACAAATAGTTCAGGTTCTTAAGGAACAAGTTGTCCAAGATACCGTTGTTCCAAGAAATATTAGAAGAGCAGCTGAAGAAGCTATAGAAAGGCTATTAGATACAAGTGTTGAGCCCGTGGTTAGGGCTGCTGACGCAATTGCAATATTGGAAGAAATAAGTGAAGATCCAAACATGCCCCTCCACACAAGAACAATCATTTGGGAAGTTCTTGGGGCTTTAGAGCAAATTCAATGAGCTTTTCTTTATTTCAGCTTTTGTTTGAGATACCAAATTTTCGCGCTCTCTTCTACCAGTTCTGCTTTATAATAAGCTTCTCTAAGCGACTTTCCAACTGTAACTATGCCGTGTCTTTCTAAAATTACAGCATCATGCTTTTTCATATATTTTGCAACCTCTTTTGCCAATTCCTCACTCCCCGCAGGCTTAAAAGGAATTATGGGAATTTTTTTGAGGTAAATCTCAGCTTCTGGTGTAATTATTGGAAGATCCTCTTTTAGAAGTATAGATGCTGTAATTGAATAGGGTGGATGGAGATGGGCAATAGCTTTTACATCTGCCCGTTCTTTGTAGGTAAACAAGTGCAATCTCCATTCAGAAGAAGGTCTAACTTCGCTCAATTGTCTTCCCTCTAAATCAATAACTGAAACTTGTTCCAAGTTCAAATCATCCATAATAGAGCCGGTAGCTTTTATGAAAATTTTATTTCCAAACTTTATGCTTAAATTACCTCCAAAAGCTGCTGTTAATCCCCTTTCATGTGCTAAATGTGAATATTTAACGAGGAGAGATTTAATTAATCGGCTCATTCTTTATCCTCCTTAACCTTAATCCCAAATCCACAAGAGCCACAGTAAGCAAAGTCTTCTTTCCAAGCTAAATCATCCGCACCACAGATTGGGCAAACGTTAAGCTTTCCGCTTTCCTTCCATCTTCTACAATTTTCCCTATCAATAACTAAAACAACGCCTTCTTTCTCTTCTTCAAAATGACCAAGCACGGGATAGCTTTTCAGCTCAAAACTTTTGTCATCAATTATAATGGGCTCTAAACCAATATTTCCCTCAAACTCAAATTCATTTGCTGGAACAATCTCAACGACAAATGATTCAATCTTCTTGTCATGATAGGTTAAGATCTCCAGAGCATCACTCAACTCCCCGCTTGAGGATATAATATCAATTATCAAGTGCTCCCTCTTTGGAAAAGTTAGGGTTATGACGAAATTCCCTCTGTGAATTGCCAATCCTCTATCTAAGCAAATTTCTTCAAAGTATAGTCCTTTCAAGAACTCCCTAACTTCATCCCCGCTTGGAAGCTTCTTATTCCTAACGATAAACTCCCCAATCCATTTAGCCAAAGGAATTGCAAGCATCAAAGGTTCATATATTATCATCGAAATCACCATTTAATCTTGAGACTAGGAGTTTTTAAAGTGTATGGATACAGCAACAGAAAAAAGCTTGAGATTTCAGGTTCTTCAATTCAAAAGTATATGCAACGTATGGCTTCTTTTTACTACAAGGAGCCGATGTAGAAAGAAAGAGGAGTTAGGAAACAGAATTCCTTTAAGGGAGAAGTAAGAATCCTTCCTCTCCTGCCACCAAAAAACACTTAAATTCTTTAGGCTAAACTAATTTTGGTGGGTTCGGTGGAAATTAGCAAAAGAGAGGAAGAATATTTGGAGGCAATGTACATACTTCACAAAAACAAGGGAATCATTAGGGTCAAGGACATTGCAAGAAGACTAAAAGTAAAGCCGCCAAGTGTGGTAGATGCTTTAAAAAAACTGAGTGAAAAGGGGTTGATTCAATACGAAAAGTACGACAGGATTTTGTTAACTGATGAAGGGAAGGAAATAGCGGAAAAGGTTTACTCAAAGCATAAGCTCTTAATGAACTTTTTTATAGAAATTTTGGGAATTCCTCCTGACATAGCAGAAGAAGACGCTTGCCAATTTGAGCACCACATACACGATATAACTGCTCAAAGAATGAGGGAGTTTGCAAAATATATCCAAGAGCAATGTCCCTATGTTATAAAGCAGTTCATAAAAGAACATATAGAAAAGAGAAAATCAGAGGACTCCTCCAAGATAGAGGAAGTAGGCAACGAACACTAAAGCCAGCACATAAAGCAATGGATGCACTTCTTTTCCTCTTCCACTTAAAGCCTTAATTATTGCATAGCTTATGAATCCCATTCCAATACCGTCGGCTATTGAATAGGTGAATGGTATTGTTACCAAAACCAAGAAAGCTGGAATTGCTTCTGTTGGATCATCAAAGTCTACTCCTCTAATAGCACTTAGCATGTAGTAACCTACTATTATTAAAGCTGGTGCTGTTGCGTAAGCTGGAATTATAGCTGCTATTGGTGAAACTAGAAGACCAATTACTAAGAAAAGCAAACCTGTAACTAAAGCCGTCATTCCTGTTCTTCCACCTTCTTCAATTCCAGCAGCACTCTCGATGTAGGTTGTAACCGTTGAAGTTCCAAACATTGCACCCATTGTTGTTCCAACAGCATCGGTAAGCAAGATTTTCTCTGCATCTGGTATTTTTCCATCCTTTGTCAAAAAGCCAGCTTTTGCACTCAATCCAGTTATTGTTCCTAAAGTATCGAAGAAATCAACCATAAAGAAGGCAAACACAACACCAATTGCTCCAACGTTGAAGAGCCCCTTTAAATCCATCTTTAAGAATGTGTAACTCAGGGTTGGGAGTGCAAAGATTTTCTCTGGTGCTGGTGTAACTCCTAATACAATCCCAATTATTGTGGTTGTGAGGATTGAAATTAGCAAAGCACCCTTTATTCTCCTAGATATTAGGATTCCAGCGAAGAAAAGTCCAAATAGTGCTAACCAAAGCTCGGGTGTTTTGAAGTTTTCGACACCTAGGGTTATTAGGGTTGCTGGATGATCAACGACAATTCCAGCTTCTTCCATACCAATGATGGTTAGGAATAAACCAATTCCAGCACCGATTGCATACTTTTGAGAAAGAGGTATTGCATGAATTATTGCACTTCTGACCTTTGTTAGAGAAAGCACTATGAAAATTATACCCTCAACAAAGACTGCCGCTAACGCAACTTGCCAGCTATAACCCATTCCTAAAACAACACCGTAAGTAAAGTAAGCGTTTAAACCCATTCCTGGCGCTAAGGCAAAGGGCTTTTTCGCATACAAAGCCATCATTATCGTTGCTAGTCCAGCGGATAAAGCCGTTGCAGTGACTAAAGATGGAACAGCTTCTTTTCCAATTGCATCACTTAAAATCGCTGGGTTTACAAAAAGAATATATGCCATTGTCATGAAAGTTGTAATACCTGCCAAGACCTCTGTTCTCATGTCCGTGCGATGCTCATCAAATTTAAAATATTCTGAAAACCAGCTCATTTTCACACCTCCTTAATTGACTTAAACTTGTTTAAAATTGAGAAATATTTAAGCTTTTTCAACAAATTTTTGTTAATAAACTCATTTAAGAACAGTGATGTCCTTTGGAAGAATCTCTATTTTAATGACATCTGGCATGGCATGAACCTCAAAAGGAAGCTCATTTAAGAAGCGTTCTGCAATAATCTCCTGCCCACTAATTTCCAATTTAAGCCTAATTCTCCCCGGAAGGAGTTCATACCCAATAACCTTTGCTGGTATGCCCTCTTTAGATATTAAAACACTTTCAGGTCTGAAGAATATCTTAGCCTTTCCCTCTCTGGTCGTTTCAACTTTAAGGAAGTAATCATCAACAAAGGCTTTCTTGCCTTTAATCTCAACCTCAAGAATATTTGAGAGACCCAAAAACTTAGCAACAAATTCTGTCTTTGGCTTGTAGTAGAGCTCCAAAGGTTCTCCTACTTGCTCAATTCTACCAATGCTCATTACAGCGATTCTATCGCTTATTGCCATTGCTTCCTCTTGATCATGGGTAACGTAAATGGTCGTTATTTTAAGTTCTCTCTGAATCCTCTTTATTTCCCCTCTAAGCCTTTCCCTAATTTTTGCATCCAAGTTTGAGAGGGGCTCGTCTAAAAGGAGAAGCTCAGGTTCAATTACCAAAGCTCTCGCCAATGCAACCCTTTGCTGTTGCCCACCACTAAGCTGCTCTGGATAGCGATTCTCAAAACCACTCAACCCTACAAGTTCCAATGCCCATTTCACCTTTCTCTTTATCTCTTCCTTAGAAAACCCTCTCATCTCAAGACCAAAGGAGATGTTTTTAAACACCGTCATGTGAGGAAATAAAGCATAGTCTTGAAAGACAATCCCAACATTCCTCTCATAAGGAGGGATTTCATTCACAACTTTATCATTAAATATAACCTCCCCCTTATCAGGCTTTTCAAATCCAGCAATTATCCTTAAGGTGCTTGTTTTTCCGCAGCCGCTTGGCCCTAAGAGAGTTAAGAATTCGCCTTCTTTAACCTCTAATCTATTAATCTCTAATTTAAAATCCCCCTGAATCCAGAGAATATTCCTCAGCTCAACCTTCACCATATCTCCTCACCAATCCTCTCGATTATTATAAAGCTGATAGCACTTATTACCATTAGGATAACCGAAAGAGCAGAGGCACTTCCCCACTGACGGGCACCTAAAAAGCGGTATATCGCTATCGTTATTGTTGTGTACTCTGGTTGGTAAAGCATGTAAGTTGCCCCCAATTCAGCAATACTCATTGCAAAAGCGAAGATCGCTCCAACTATAATTCCACCTAAAGCTAAAGGAAGCTCAACCCTTAGAAATGCTTTCCATTCCTTTGCTCCCAAACTTAATGCTGCTTCCTTTAAATTGGGTCTTATTTTCTTTAAAACTGCTGAAATTGCTCTCAGCACAAAAGGATATGCAATTATAGTGTGAGCAAAGACTATTAGATACCAAGTTCCCAAAAGCTCTAAAGGCGGTTTGTGGAAAGTCCTTATGTAACCTAAACCTAAAGTTATTGCTGAAGAACCTAGGGGGAGCATTACCAATGTGTCAAAGATGTTTTTGCCTTTAAACTGCCATCTATGAAGGACATAAGCTACAATTAAAGCTAAAAGCGTTGAAAGAATAATGGTTGTAAATCCAAATAGGAGGGAGTTTCTAATGGCTATCATAGTGCTTGCACCAAAAATTGGGTTGTATCTTTTGCTGAAGACTCTTCTATACCACTCCAGACTAAAAGTGCCTTGGTAGATAAGAGAATCATACAAAACTGCCAAAAGAGGCGAAATTATAAAGATAAAGACTATCAAAGAGTAAAAAATTATTAAAAGTCCCCTAAGACTTAGCAATTCCTTAAAATCAAGCTTTTTTGGAGTTCTAAATATTCTCTGCTCTTCAGCTTTTGCATACAAATCAAGGCTCTTTATGTAGAAGTACATAAAAATAAAGCTCAGGGTTATTTGGATTATCGCTAAAGCAGAGCCGACCTTGAAGTTCAAAAGGGTCATTATTGAGGTAAAGATATCAACCTCTATCGTTGCATATTTGTAACCGCCTAAAATCAGAGGAATTGAGAAGCTTAAAAAGCAGAAGATGAAAGTTAACATTGAAGATGCAAATATGCCCGGCATGAGCATTGGGAGTGTGACTTTTCTAAAAAGTGTAAATCCCCTGGCACCTAAGCTCATAGCCATCTCTTCATAGTGAGGATTCACGCGTTGCCAAAGGGAAGAAACCATTCTAACAACAACTGGAAAGTTGTAAAAAGCGTGAGCTAACAAGATGGCTTTCCAATTATAGAGTATCTCCAAATCTCTTCCAATTAGTTGAGTAAAGAAGCCTTGCTTTCCAAAGAGCAAGATAAAGCCCAAAGCAACCATAATGCTTGGCATGACAAATGGGACCGTTAATATTGCTTTTAAAAATCTCTTTCCTGGAAATTCGTATTTAGCAAAGATATAAGCCCCTGGAAGACCTAGGATTAGAGTTAAGAGTGTAGAACCCAAAGCTTGCTTTATTGTAAATAGAATTATCCCCCTGTGATAACTGCTAGAGAGAACTTCTATGAGATATTTTAGGGTAAAACCATTGTCCCAAAGCCCTTCATGGATTATGCTCACCAAAGGGAGGTAGAAAAATAGCGTCAGGAAGATTAATGGGAATATAAGGATTATTTTTGCACCTCTCATTGCAACCGTTATTATTGGGTTATGTGTTTTTATAAATGCTTAGTTCTGCTTAGAGCCCTAAAAGTGATGGACGTTTTTGACCCATGATGTACATTCTTTGCTTATATTCCAAATGAATACACATGAAGTAAAGTATATAAACACCTCTCATCAATACACCCCAGTGATGTATGAGCTTGATTTCACGTATATAAATTTCATCAAAAATGTTTCGGGGGATAGAAATTCAAATTGAATAATGTTTCAAATCCAAGGTGGATTAAAGAAGATTTGGGGGAATAATCAATGGCGGATCTAATATTATTAGTCCCAGCTGGAATATTAATAGCTACACTGTTGTTAGGACTTGCTGGAAAGGGGAGAACATCTCTCTACTTGAGCAACATTCTCTCAGCAATTTCCTCATTGTCAATCTGTTATGTAGCGTTTTTAGGTTTTAAGAAGAGCTTAGAACTGAAATTCCAAATATACAGCTCATCTTCAATAGTGTCCTCACTAAACTGGCTCATCTTAAGGGTTGATTCACTCTCCGCATTTTTCCTTTTGATTTTGGGGGTTTTGGGATTTTGTGCCTCTCTCTATGGCATAAAATACATGGAGCACTATTTAAATAAGGGGAATGTTAAAGCCTACAACTTTAACTACCCAATCTTTCTCCTAACAATGTATCTTGTCCTAATATCTTGGGACCTACTTTGGTTCATAATCTTCTGGGAGTTAATGTCGTTCTTTTCCCAATTCCTAGTTGCATTTGAAAGAAGCAATGAAAAAGCCATTAAAGCTGCTTTCAAATACTTCTACATGACAAAGGCTGGAGCAGAGTTCTTAGTTTTAACAATAGTAGCTGTGACATTAAAGGTCACCAACTTTAATGCAAATTATTCTGAGATTGCAAGACTATTGCCTCTCTATCTACAAAGCAATCCATCAACCCTCTATTTCTTAACTTTCGCTTTATTGATTGGATTTGGAGTTAAAGCTGCTATGATTCCCTTACACTCTTGGCTCCCAGATGCTCACCCTGAAGCCCCAAGCAACGTTTCAGCTTTGCTTAGTGGCGCTATGATAAAGCTTCCAATTTATATGCTCTTTAGGTTCTTTTTGACTTTCTTCCCCAAGGATACAAGCATAGGACTAATAATTGCTTTCTTTGGCGCAATAACGTTGTTTTTCAGCATAATGTACGCTTTGCTTCAAGATGATTCCAAACGTTTACTTGCCTTCTCAAGTATTGACAACATAGGTTACATTCTCTTACCCTTTGGCGCTGGATTATACTTAATCGCCATAGGAAACGAGTTTTTAGGAGCAGTTGCCTTGATTGCATCGCTTTACCACACGATAAACCACGCATTTTTCAAAGGATTGCTCTTTTTAACAGCTGGTTCAGTTGCTTATGAAACCGGGAGCAGAGACTTGAATTACTTAGGTGGACTAGCAAAGCAAATGCCCTTAACGGCTTTTACAGCTTTAATAGGATCTCTATCAATAGCAGGAATGCCACCTTTAAATGGATTTGTCAGCAAATGGCTTATCTACGTTTCAACTCTTTCAACTCCAGCAACTTCACTCTTTGGAATAATAGCTCTCTTCATAAGTGCCGTAACTTTAGCAGCTTTTGTTAAATATTTCACAACAATATTTACAAGACCTCCCTTAGAAGAAATCAAAGCTAAAGAAGTTCCTTTCCTAATGTGGAGCTCTCAAATGCTTTTAGCATTACTATGTATTCTCTTTGGTGTTTATCCATTCTTACCCCTTAAACTCACCAGTTCAGCCTTAAATTCAGTTGGAGTACAAATCGAATTAGCTAAGCTTACGATATTTCCATCAATAGTTGTTCCAAAAACTGGAAGCTTTTCACCAATCATAATATTCGCCTTCCTACTTATCGCAACAGCAATCTTGGTCTTACTGATCCCAACAAGGGGCAAGGAGATGTCAACATGGAGCTGTGGAAGCAAAGAAAAGCTTAATGCAAGAATTCCTTCGAATGCCTACTATATGGACTTTAAAGAAGAATTTAGCGAAGTTTATAAGCTTGGTGACTCAAGCAAAGCCTTAATGGAAAAAGCTCTGAAATTTGGAAGAAAGCTTGGATTGAGGTTTGAAGTTCTATCTTACAATTTAGACTCAATGCTCTTTGGTGCAATGCTCCTGATAGTTCTTTTAGTAATTCTTTTAGGAGGTGTTAGCCTATGAACTTTTTAGTTGTAATCAACATCCTCTTTGCTTTAATCTTTGCACCTTTATTTGATGGTTTTGAAAGAAAAGTTAAAGCTCGCCTACAGAACAGACAGGGACCGAGTATTTTTCAAACGTGGTGGGACTTAATAAAGCTATTTAAAAGACCGCCAGTAATTCCAAGCGATTCCATAAAACGTCTCTATATTTTAGCACCATACATAACATTTACAGCGGTTTTAACAGCTTATCTTATAGTCCCAACCCTGCTTCCACAATCGCTCAACTTTGCTGGGGACTTCATACTTGTAATCTATCTCATAAGCTTGGCAACGCTGATATTTTCACTTGGAGCCTTCTCCTCTGGAAATCCATACGCTCAATTAGGGTCAAATAGAGAGGTATCTTTACTGATGAGTGAAGAATTAGTTTTAGCTTTTGTTGTAGGGATTTTGGCTTTAATAGGGAGAAGCTTAAGCTTTGAAATTCTATTTCCTCTGCCACTGAAAGTTTCGTCAATCCTTGGATTAGCGTTGCTTTTTGTTGTAATCTATGTCTCAAGTGCAAGGATTCCCTTTGACATTCCAGAAGCAGAGCCAGAAATAATTGAAGGTCCTCTAATAGAATACAGCGGCAAGCACTTAGCTTTACTTGAATACTCCATCTATCTAAAGCGCTTTTTGCTCTACAGCTTGTTCTTAAACTTCATACTTCCAAAGGAGACAACAATTAGAACTGGAGGGTTTTTACTTGGACTTATAGTCCTGTCTATAGTTTACTCGTCTTTGGAAGCATATTATGGCAGATTCAGACTTGACCAAGCAATTAAATTAATGAAAAAGCTTTCAGCTGTGGCATTAGTTGCTTGGCTTATAGCTCTCATGGGGTGGTAAAAATGCTTATTGAAATTTTAGAAAAGAATGGCTCTAAAATAATCAGGCATGATGAGAATATTATCATTGCATTAGTTTCAAATAAGAAACTGAAAAAAGTTGCGAAAGAACTCTTTGATGCGGGTTGTTATTATGCAACAGGTGTAGGTGTCGATGAGAGACCTAAAAATGGAGCTTTTGCAATGTATCACATTCTAAACTGTGAGGATGAAAAGAGATACGTTATTATCAAAACCTTTGCAGAGGAGTTAAAAATTCCCTCAATAACTCCAGTAATTTGCGGTGCAAACTGGGCTGAGAGAGAAGCAATGGACATGATAGGAATAGAATTTGAAGGTCATCCAGAGCCTGAGAGGTTAATTATGCCAGATGATTGGCCCAATGGGGTTTATCCCTTAAGAAAAGAGTTCCATTATAATCAAAAAGTTCCTGCTATTGAAGTTAAACCCAAAAAGAGAAAAAAGGATCCAAAAATCATGGAAGTTCCAGTAGGTCCTTTTCACCCAACTCTTCACGAGCCAGAATCATTTGAGCTCTACATTGAAGGAGAAAAGATAGTAGGAGCAAGTTACAGAGGTTTCCATGTTCACAGAGGACTTGAAAAGCTTGCCGAGGAGAGACTAACTTTAAATCAAGTTCCATTCTTAGCAGAAAGAATATGTGGAATTTGTGGATTTACCCATAACTGTGCTTATTGTCAAGCTGTAGAAGATGCTGCAAAAATAGAGGTTCCAGAAAGGGCTGAATACATAAGAACTATTCTGCTTGAAGTTGAAAGGTTGCACTCACATCTGCTTTGGTTTGGAGTAGCTTGCCACCTATTGGGATTTGATAGCGGATTCATGCATACTTGGCGCATAAGAGAGGCATTTATGGACATTGCAGAGCTTTTGACTGGAAATAGAAAGACTTACGGAATGAACCTTGTTGGAGGAGTTAGAAGGGACATAGATGAGAACAAGAAGAAAAAGCTATTGGAAATCCTGGATAAAACAAAGAAAGAGACAAAGGAAATTTTGGACAATGTTGCTGAGATGAAGGAATTAATAAACAGAATGGAAGGAGTTGGAGTGCTACCAAAGAAGGAAGCGAGAGAAATAGGGGTTGTAGGACCTGTTGCAAGGGCTTCTGGAATTGACACGGACATTAGGAGAGACCATCCTTATGCAGCTTATGGAGAATTAGACTTCAAAGTGCCCGTCTATAAGGAAGGAGACGTTTTAGCAAGGTTTTTGGTAAGATATGAGGAAACATTTGAAAGTTTTTGGATTGTAGAGCAGGCTTTAGACCAGATGCCACAGGGGGAGATATTAAACGAAGATTATGAGTTACCAGAGTTTGCCTATGGTCTCGGCTATACTGAAGCTCCAAGAGGAGAAGACGTGCATTTCGTGATTACTGAAGGAGGGAACAAGCTCTATAGGTGGAGACCAAGAGCACCAACTTACAACAACTTACCAGCTGTTCCAATAATGCTAATGGGCGAAAAGTTAGCAGATGCGCCTATAATAATCGCCTCAATTGATCCATGCTTCTCTTGTACCGACCACGTTGCGATTATAGAGAAGGGTAGAGTCTGTAGATGCTCACTTGAAGAGTATTTACGTTTAAAGAGGTGAGATTATGGGAAGATTATCCCTAATTAGCAAATCTATTTCAATAGGTAAAGTCACTGAGAAATATCCTTTTGCCCCTATAGAAGTTCCAGAGGACTTTAGAGGAAAGCCGAAAATTGACACTGAGAAGTGCATTGGTTGTACTTCATGTATGAACGCTTGCCCTCCCAGAGCTTTAGAAGTTTACGATGATTTAGAAAGGGGCGTTAGAGTAGTTCACCTATTCTTAGGCAGATGCATCTTTTGCGCACGCTGTCAAGATGTTTGTCCAACTGGTGCAATAAAGCTAACCAAGGAGTTCGAGCTTGCAACATTATCTGATGAAGACCTTCACCAAATAGTGGAACTTCAAATGGTTCGCTGTGAAGAGTGTGGAAAACCCTTCGATACCTTCAGACACTTGCTTTATTCAGTTAAGGAGCTACCTCCATGGCAAAGAGAGATGTTATTCCTATGTCCAGAGTGCAGAGCAAAGAAAGTTTCTGAACTATTAACCTTTGCAAAGGGTGGTGGAGGATATGTTTGAAAAAAGCTTATGGGTCTTTCACTTAAACAGCGGCTCATGTAACGGCTGTGATATAGAGATCCTCAATATATTCGCCCCAAAACAAGATGTTGAAAGGTTTGGAATTAAGTTAGTTGGTTCGCCAAGACACGCTGACGCGATAGCATTTACAGGTCCAGTTACGAGAGAATGCCTTCCAAAGGTAATAGAAGCTTTTAAAGCAGTTCCAGAACCTAAAATAGTATTAGCAATTGGCTCTTGTGCTTGTGGAGGAGGAATATGGTACGACACTTATGCAGTTATAGGTGGTGTAAAAGAGCTTTACAAGATTCTAAAAGAGGAGTACAACATTGAGCCTCCAACAACTATTTTTATTCCCGGCTGTCCTCCAAAACCTGAAGCTATAATCTATGGAGCCGCTTTAGCTAGAGGCGTTGTTGAACAAAAGCAAAAAAGAGAAATCTACGTTGAGGAACTTGATGAAAAAACAGAGAGAGATATTGTGGAGATACTTTTTGGAGAATCCACAGGAACAAGACATTTCTTACCCCAAATAACAGTTAAAAACTCGGAGGAGAGCAAAAATGAGCCTTGAAAATGTATTCTTCCTTTTAATGAAGTTCGTGATTCCCCTTTATCTATTAGCTTTTGTTATTTACGCAATTAGAGCTTTCAAGGGTCCCACGATAGTTGACATAATTCTCGCCGTCGACTGCTTATCCTTTGATATCGCCGCATTCATGGCGATCTTAGCAGTTTACTTCAAGAGCGCATTCCTAATTAGCGGAGCAATAACCCTAGCACTCTGGGCTTATCTATTAGATATCTACGTTGCAAAACACCTCGTTTCAAAGGAGGTGGGAGCATGAACGAGCTTTTATTCTACATTGGAGCGATCATGATAATCATCGGCGGAATCTGTGACTTATTTGGAGCTCTTGGCTTACTAAAGTTCCCAAACTTCTACATAAGACTACATGCGGCAACTGTTGGCACAATTGGAGGAGCAGTAGTTCCATTATTTGGTGTCGGTTTCTTGGCATTAGGTAGCGACTTTCTCGGTGGAATGAAATATGCCATAGCAGGTGCAAGCTTTGTAACTGGAATAATTGTTCTTTTAGCAGCGTCCGCAGGAGCCCATGCCTTAGCCTATGCTGCTCATAAATCCAAGCTCGTGAAGTGGGAACCAAAATGTGATCACTTGGAAGGTGATGAGAAATGATTGAGATCCATCTCTTAATGCTTCTAATCACAGTCCTCATCGGATTAATCTTCTCGTATTTGGCGATTATTGAAAAAGACCTGCTGAAGGCAATTGGATACTCAGCAATTCAAGCTATAGCCTATGCAATTGCTTTTTACATTCTAATGGCACCTGACATAGTTTTAGCATATATCGCAATAGCAGTTGGAATTTATTCCGCACTATTAGTCTTCGTCGTGAGTAAGACCGGAAGATACGAGGTGGTTTAAATGAAAAAGCTCATTCCAATCACGATAATAATTCTCATAATCTTTGGATTAGCTTACGTAATGAGCGGGAAAATAGAGCCTCAAGAAAATGTAAGAGCTCTTGGGAAATTTTACTTAGAGAACAGTTACTTTGGCGATTATTCTGCAAAAAGTCCGGAAGTTGTCACTGCTATCTTGTGGGATTATCGTGGAGTGGACACATTATTTGAAACATCAGTATTTTTCCTTGCAATCATTGGAAGTCTAACACTCTTCAGACTAAACAAAAAACAAGAAAAAGAAGCAAAAGAAAGAATCGAAAAAGTTGAAGAGCTTACGTTAGTGATTAAAACCGTCACAAAGGTTATTGTTGCAATGATTCTCGCTGTTTCAGCATCAATTGCTTTACACGGTCACTTAACACCAGGTGGGGGCTTTCAAGGAGGTTCTGCTTTAGCGGTGGCTCCGCTATTGATCATAGCTGCTTACTCAAAATATGCTTTGGAAAAGCAGGGGCTAGACAAAACTAGAGCCTTAATACTTCGTTCAATTGGCTTAATTGGTATTGCATTAATTGCTTTACTACCCTTAACTAAAGGCGGCTTCATAATGCAGAATCAGCCGATCTTTCCATGGCTTGGTGGGAGTCTAATATTCTACAACTTCTTCGAATATTTGGCAGTAGGTGCTGGATTTACAGCGGTTTTCTTACTGCTAGCAATTCCAGAAAAAGTCTTCAAGAAAATTCTGGGGGTGGGAGAATGATTGCATTCATTTGGAGCGTGATAATATTAACGCTAATCGCAACAATCATGATAAGCCTCTATGGGATTTCAAGAAGACCCAATTTAGTGAAAAAGCTCATTGCACTAACAATCTTTGGTGATACTGCAAACTTGCTCGTAGTTCTCTTAGGATATAGACTAATTTATCCCGTAGCACCACCGATTTTGCCAAGCTTGAGTAAAGAAGCCTTACAAACATTTGTTAAAACTGCTGTAGATCCATTGCCCCAAGCTTTGGTTATCACAGCAGTAGTCATTGGAATGGCTGTTAACGTTTTGATTGCATTTGCGATTGTTCAGATACACCGCTTGTATGGAACTGTTGATACAAGAGAGCTTAGCAAGAAGCTTATCCAAGTGGAGGGTGGTGAACAATGAGAGGCGTAATTTCAACCGCGATTTTAGCGTTCATCACTTACATTATCTTTACAGGTTCAGCTAAGCCTTATGATCTATTTACCGGCTTAATTGTAGCAGTAGGAGTCGGTATTTTAGTAGGCAAATTCTTAGTTAGGGAGGATTCAAAGGCATTAAACCCTCTCAGATGGATTTGGGCAGTGATTTATTTCCTTAAATATATGCTCATTATTGAGGTTAAAACCCATTTAGACGTCATGAAAAGAGTAATCACTGGAAAGTATAATGCAGGCATTGTTAGAGTCCCAATTAACGTAAAAACAGACTATGCAAAGACGTTAGTCGCTAACTCTATCACTAATACACCAGGAACTGTTGTGGTTGACTTGGACGACAAATACCTTTACGTTAACTGGATTGACGTGACAACAGAAGATCCCGAAGCTTGTAGAAGGGAAATTAGCGAGGAATTTGAAAAATTCGCAGAAAAAATCTTCGAGTGAGGTGATAAAAATGGATGTAATTGGCTTAACCCCAATCATTCCAATCCTCTTCGCCTTTGCACTACCATTAACATCAATCCTGATTAAAGGAAATAGGAAGCTTATTCAAGCTTATGCTCTAACTGGAACAGGTTTAACTTTAGTCAGCTCATTCAAACTCTTCCAATTAGCTTATGCCTCAGAAAACCCACTAGTCTACACTTTCGGTAAATGGATCGCCCCAATTGGAATTGTATATGAAGTTGACAAATTAAGTGCCTTAATCGCTCTCATCACTGCTGCACTAATGTTTTTAATCGCAATCTACAGTTACCGCTATTTAGAACATGATGAAGGCTTAGAATGGTACTACACTCTTTACCTTGGCTTAGAATCAGGACTACTGGGTGTTTTACTAACTGGAGATGCGTTTAACTTGTTCGTAATGATTGAAGTTACAAGCATAGCGGCTTATGCTTTAGTAATGTTCTACCGTGACAGAGGGGATTCAGTTACAGCAGGCTTTAAATATGGATTAATTGGTGCTATTGGAACCACAATGTACTTTATAGCCCTAGGAATCCTCTATGGAGCATTTGGAACAGTGAATTTTGCTCATTTAGCTATGAAGATTCATTTACCTGCAGCTTCCTTCATCAAAGTCTCTAGCGGCTACGTCACTCTTGATGTACTGCTAAAAGCCGAACCTACTTGGAACATCATCTTGGCATCTGGTGTTGCTTTGGCTTTAGCAACTTGGGCATTCTTAATTAAAGCTGCAATAGTACCGAATCACTTTTGGCTTCCAGAGGCTCATCCAGCAGCACCAAGTCCAATTTCAGCAATTTTGAGTGGTCTCGTAGTGAACGTTGGTGTTTATGCCATGATTAGATTCCTCTACACTGTCTATAGTGACGTTAGTGGGGAATTAGCTCACGTTGTTAACGTACTAAGTGCTGTCGTGATTGCTCTTGGTGCTGTTTCAGCTTTATTCGGTGCTTTTATGATGACCATTCAAAAGGATGTCAAGCGTTTGATAGCCTATTCAACAATAATGCACATGGGCTATCTGTTCATGGCTGTTGGGGTTGGAAGTTCTTTAGGGCTTCAAGCAGCAGTATTTCACTTGATTAATCATGCAGTTGCAAAAGCATTGCTCTTCCTTGCAGCTGGAATTTTTATTCATGCAGTTGGCTCGAGAAATGTGGAAAACTTGGCAGGTTTGGGAAGAAAGATGCCAATTGCAACATTTTCATTGGCAATAGCGACGCTTTCATTAGTTGGTGTTCCACCATTTAACGTGTTCTTCAGCAAGTTAGCGTTATTTAATGCATTAATAGAAGAGAACTTCGGTTTGGCTTTAGTGCTAGTAATCTCCAGTGCAATCGCATTATTTGCTTATATGAAAGTGTTCTACATCATTTGGTTCGGAAAACCAAGAAAAGAAATAGAAGTCAAAGAACCTATGAGCATGAGTTTAGTAGTGTTAGTATTAGCCCTAACGTGTTTGGCTATTGGTTTGTTAGCCCCAGTAATTCTTGATAAGTTTATTGCACCAGCTGCAGAGCAAACAGTTAACTATCAGGTTTATATTAAGGCAATACTTGAGTTAGCGTCAAAGACCCTCTCTTAACTTTTTATAATTTTTAGTGCTTGCAACTGAGAGATATGTATCCCTTAGAATACCCTTGCATATCCCCACTTTTTAACACTAGTCAATATTGAAGTCTCTGTACTTTTTATACCATCAATTTTTGCCATCTTCTCCAATATGAACTTTTCCAGTTCCTGTAAGTCTCTTGCAGTAACTTGCATTAGTATATCATGAGCCCCTGTTGCAATTCCAAGCACATCTACCTCTGGTAATTTTGCAAGCTCCTCAACGACGTATCTAACCTTTGAAGGTTCAGCATCTACAACAATAAAAGCAATAATATCATACCCTGCTTTAAATGGATTTATCAATGCTGCAAATTTCCTGATAACTCCTTCATTTACAAGCTTATTTACTCTCGATCTCACGGTAGATTCTGGAATTTTCACCCTTCTACTTATCTCAGAATAGCTCATTCTACCATCTTCTTGTAAGAGTCTTAGTATTGCCCTATCAATTTCATCAAGTTCTATCTTCTTTTTCATAACATGCCCTCCAAGAAGTTACTATAAACTCATTAATCCATTTTTATTGTAGCATGCTATATTTTTAAATTTTCTTTGTTAATATTGGTGATTCTGCAAATATTTTGGCAATATACTTTAAAGTATAATTGCGGATTTTTTATTTTATCGCAATTTAAATGCTCAAAAATTATGAAATTTAATTCATGTTTATGTCTGAGAATTATTTATAAATATATTACTATTTTGCACCCAATATCCCAATTTTTTGTTAATATAGCGAAATTTAGCCCAAAAAACTAATGTATTTCTAGCATATAAAACATATACTGTAAAAATTTGCGGAGGGAACAACATGAGTAAACATAAACATGGAATATTTTATAGGTGGCTTCTTCCAGCAATAATATTCCAATCAGTATTCATGGGAGGAGGCTTCACAACAGGTAGAGAAGTCATGGAATATGCAGGAAAGTATGGAGTTTATGGAATATACTCCGTAATTGTAGCAACAATATTCTTCTTTATATCTGCGGCATTATCATATGAGTTGGCAAGAGTCTTCAAAGCTTTTGATTATAGAACCTGGATAAAACAGGTACTTTGGAAGTTCTGGCCAATTTTTGACATTGCATATATCATACTAGCAATTATAGTTATTGCAGTGGTAGGTTCAGCTGCAGCGAGTATTCTAGAGGATATGTTACATCTCCCCTACATGGTCGGTGCGATAGTTATAATCTCAGCTGTTGGATTACTACATTTCTACGGGAGAAAAGCTATTGAAGGTTTTGAAACCGTTGGAACAATAGTATTATATCTAATGTACATGGTGTTATGGGGAGTTACTCTAAAAGCTGCATGGGGAAATATCAATTTAGCGTTCACTCAAAACCTTGGTTCAGGAAGTTTTAAAGAGGCAACTATCGCTGGATTCCAGTATTTCCTGTATAACATGGTGGTTATCCCAGCAGTTCTTTTCACTCTAGATAGACTTGATGAAAGAAAAGACTCCATCATATCGGGCTTTAACTCCGCACTTTTTGTAGGAATAGCATTTTTCTTAACTTGGCTAAGTCTTTTAGGATTTTATACAAAGCCTGAGGTTGTGAATGCTTCAGTACCGTGGTATGAAATCATGAAAGTAGTTGGTGCAACTTGGCTCCGTGGCTTTTATGTCCTTGCAGTATTCTGGACATTAATTGAAACTGGTACTGGAATGATACACTCAATAGTCAGGAGAATTGAAGTTCAATTAGAAGAAAGTAAAGGAACACATTTGGACAGAAAACAGGAGGCAATACTTGCCACAATTATAATATTCCTTGCAATAGCAATGGCAAAATTCGGAATTATAGCCTTGGTTGCTAGAGGATACGGAACTTTAGCGTGGGTCTTCTTCATAGTGCTATTTATCCCATTGGTTACGGTGGGGGTTATTAGAATTCTGAATCCAGAGTGGAAAAAAGAATTCTGGTCTAAGGCTTGAACTTTTCCATTTTTCCTTTTCTCTAAGATTTAGGAGGGGTTAGAGTGAAGTGGGATGAAATTAAAAAGTATACTAACAGAAAAATTGATGAGAGCTTAAAGATTGCCGAACTTGATGAAAAGTACATTCCAAAGGCTTCCGGATTAAAGTACTATCCACTAGCTGTAGCAAAAGCTGAAGGTTCTAGGGTTTGGGATGTTGATGGAAATGAGTATATAGATTTTCTAACCAGTGCAGCTGTTTATAACATTGGTCATAGACATCCAAAAGTCGTTAAAGCTATTAAAGAGCAAATTGACAAGGTGCTAAACTACACAATGGCATATCTCTATGAAGAACCACCTGTAAAACTAGCTAAAATGCTAACTGAAATAGCCCCTGGAAACTTTGAAAAGAAAGTTACTTTTGGATTTTCTGGCTCCGATAGTGTGGACTCATCAATAAAAGCCGCAAGAGCTTACACAAAGAAAAAACACATCATATCTTTTCTTCACTCCTATCATGGAATGACTTATGGTGCATTATCAGCAACAGGAATTATTGAACCTGAAGTGAAAGAAGTAATCCATCCAATAAAAGAGATTCACTTTATTGAGTATCCAGACCCATATAGAAATTCTTGGGGAATTGATGGCTATGAAAACCCTATGGAATTGACAAATGTTGTATTAGACAATGTTGAGAGAAAAATAAAAGATCTCTCCGAGGATATTGCTGGAATTATAATAGAGCCAATCCAAGGCGATGCTGGAGTAGTTGTCCCCCCTAGTGAGTTTGTTAAAGGATTAAAAAAATTAACAGAGGAATATGGGATAGTTTTCATAGATGAGGAAGTACAAACGGGTATGGGAAGAACAGGAAAATGGTGGGCAATAGAGCATTTTGGTGTTATTCCAGACATTCTAGCAAGTGCAAAAGCATTGGGTGGAGGAATGCCAATCTCTGCAACAATTGGAAAGGCTGAGATTATGAAAAGCGTGCCAGTTCCACTATTCGTGTTTACCCATCTTGGACATGCCGTAAATTCAAGTGCTGCAATTGCTACAATAGAGGCCATAAAAGAAGAAAGACTCATTGAAAGAGCAAAGAAGCTTGGAGAATACATTATCAAAAGATTTGAAGAAATGAAAGAACAGTACGAAATAATAGGGGATGTGAGGGGAAAGGGACTTCTAATTGGTGTTGATATTGTAAAGGACGAAAAGACAAGAAAACCCGATAGAACCACGGCATTAAAGATCTGCTGGAAGGCATGGGAGAAGGGTTTAATAGTGATAACATTTGGAAAGCATGGCAATGTTTTAAGAATTGCCCCTCCGCTAAATATTCCAAAAGAAGACCTAGACAAAGGATTGGAGATAATTGAAGATGCTATAAAAGAAGTTTTGTCTGGAAAAGTTCCTGATGAAGTTGTCAAATTTTTAAGGGGATGGTGATCTTCTTTTGCTTCTCTTTTTGTGGAGGGAGATTGATGAAGCTTAAAAACAAGCTCAGAAAAAATCTGTTTGAGATTAAAAGGGAAAGCTATGTTAAAGAAGACATTTCTAAAGAAGGAATTCTAGACTGTTCTTTAGGGACAAATCCCTATGGATTTCCAAAAGAAATATTAAGTAAGGTTAATCTTGAAAATTTTGATTTATCAAAGTATCCTGATCCATATCATGACTCTCTAAGAGAAGCTTTGGTGGAGTATTGGAAAGGTGCATTTACTAAGGAGGATGTTTTTATTGGAGCTGGCTCTATGGGGTGCTTAGAAAAAATAAATAAATTTGCAATAAATGAGGGGAGCAGAATTTTAGGCTATGCCCCACAATTTTCTGAATACATAACTGAAGTGAGAATAATGGGCGGTGTTTATGATTACGTTCAATTAAGAAAAGAGAACGATTTTGAGTTTGAGCTTGACCCCTTTATTGAAAAGATAAGCAATAAATACACACTAATTTACATTGACAACCCCAACAACCCCACTGGACAAACAATCCCCATAGATATCCTTGAAGAAATTACTCAAAAAGCAGCTAAAGAAGATGTGATAGTAATAGTTGATGAAGCTTATGGAGACTTTATGCCAAAAAAGAACTCTGCAATAAACTTAAACTATGAAAATCTTGTGATTGTTAGATCATTCTCAAAAGGATTTGGATTGGCTAACCTAAGAGTAGGATACGCAGTAATAAAAGGAAAAGAACTAAGAGATTTATATTCCAAAATCAATCTGCCTTTCCAAATAGACACATTATCAGAGATACTGACAATTAAGATGCTTAAACATGGTAAATTCCTAGAAAAGAGCAAAAAATTAATCTCAAAAGAAAAAAAGAAGATCTTGGACTTTTTAAAAGAGAATTTTCGCATATCAAAAACATCCCCGACAGTTCCTATATTCTTGGTAGGAAAAGAAGGAGTAAACATGTATAGGTACATGCTAAGAAAAGGAATTTTGACTGTAGATGGAAGGGATTTTGTAGGTTTAGATTCTTCATATGTTAGAATTAGAATACCTCCAACCGCTAAGATGTTTATAGAGAAACTAAAAGAAAGTTAAAAATAAGGTGAAAATAAGCATGTGGGAAACAATAGAGCACCATTTTGACCGTTATCCATCAAGAAAAAAGCTTGCAAAATGCTTGTTTGAGTATGGACTTAAAGTCACTGAAAATGGAACAATTAAGTGTGGAAACATTGCAATACCCTACTCAAAAATTGTAAAGTCCCTAAAAATAGATAAGGCAACCGTTTCACAGACAATTAAGATGATACTAACCGATCCTAACTTAAAATCAATTTTTATGAATCTTGAACCTACTGTTAATTTAAGAAACATTGCAAATCATATGGGATATACTGTTTTAGAGATAGAGTCAAAAACAAATAGTAGTGCCATACTACTTGAAATTGCTTCAAAAATGGACAGCAAAAACATAACCATTATACAATTTTTAGCGTATGCCCTCAATAACGGACTAAAGATAATTATAATAATCAACAAAGAATTCACCAGACCAATAATAGAAGCCTTAAGAGAGATACATGACATAAGAATAGCCAATGTAACAAATTCTATACAGTTTACTGAAACTGAACTCTGAGAATTCTTCATTAAAGAAAATAAAAAATAGTTGAGGGTTTGACATTAAACCTCAATTATACCCTTCTTAGAAAGAGCCTCCAGAAGTTTTTCCTTTATTTCATTTTTGTCTACTAAATTTTTAAGAGCGATTACCATCTTCCCGGAATCAAGAAGTTCTTCCTCATGAAGCACTGAAGCTACTATAATGTCTGCATCACTAGATTTTGCGGTTAAAAGTTCTGTATGTTCAACTTTCGCTGGAATTTGCAATTCCTTTAGCACATCTTCTACAAACATTCTCATTATAAGAGAACTCCCTTGTCCAACCCCGCATACCGTCAGTATTTTTAGTGGTCTATCAAGTTTGTATTTCACCATACTCACACCTCCATTGTTTGTAAATATAATGAAAAGGAAATTAAAAGCTTGTCTTATAATGACTAAAGAAAAATAGTAAAGAAATTCAGAATATTGCTCCAAGTATTCCTTTAAGTATTGCAACTATTGCATACCAGTCTGGATCTCCAAGCGTGGCAAGTTCTGTACCATACGTTAGGAATTGCAAAGTTAATGCCTGACCTATAGCTAAAACAAAACCATTGAGCGCTCCTGCAAATACTGCTCCCTTCCATCCTCCCGTTTTATTTCCGAAGACTGCTGCTGCACCTCCTGGGAAGAATAACATAATCATTGGAGGTACTATTACTGCAAATCCTGCTGCTATAAATATTGCCATCATTATTAGGAATACCCCAAGTCCACTAAGGAAACCAATTATAACTGCAGTTGGCGCATATGGAAAGACAACTGGACAATCAACTGCTGGGATTGCTCCTGGGATAACTTTCTCTGAAATTCCTTTGAATGCTGGAACTATTTCTCCAACGAACATCTTAACACCTGTAAGCAATACCACTATTGCAACTGCAAAGTATACACCCCTAAGAACTGCCCATATTATTGGGTTTAAATCTCCCGCTAGATTTATAACAGTCTCAGGAGCTTTAACATAACCCACAAGGGCTGCTGCTACCATGATAATTCCCAATATAATAGCAGTGCTTACAGCATAATCCTTTAGGAATGATAGTGATTTTGGAAGCTTTATATTTTCAGTGCTCTCCTCAGGTTTTCCAATGTATTTCCCTACATGATAAGCAATTAAAGCTACTAGAGATGATGTGTGCGCATAACCAATTGCATCAGAACCAATAACATCCCTCATTGCATGGTGTATATATGCTGGCTGTATTGTCCAATATATTGCCATTACAATAGCTCCAATTGTAATTATTTGCTTTGCACTAGCGTTTGGATTAACTGTTAAGATAACAGCTACAACTAATAATGATACCCACCACATGAGATGTCCCGTTAAATATACGTGACGGAGTCTTGGAATAACCCTTACAAGTATTAGATGCAATATGAACGCAACTGTCATTATAACCGCTGCATAGCTACCATATTGACTTATTAAGTCATTTAAGGGAATATAGTTTGGTGGGTAGTTTGGAGAAACTCCAGTCGCAGCATTTATCAGCGATTGGAAATTTACAAGCTCATCTACAAAAAGTCCTGCACCTGCAAGCATCATAACTACTCCAATCATTACTTTTGCCGTTCCGGTTAATACTTCACTAAATGGTTTCCTCTGAAGAGCTAGTCCTACTAATGCTACAATACCCAGCAATATTGCTGGCTGTCCAAGAATATTCGTACCAATCCAAGTTAAAACCTCCATAAAGGTAGTCATGAAGATCACCAATATTTGTTTTGGGGCTTTGTTTATATATTTTTTGGTGATTGGGTGGTTTTTGTTTGTCTGTTTGCCGTATAAAGTTCGTATAAGTCTCTATTCTCAAAATAGACACACAACATTATCACTTGTAATTTCTTAAATATTCGGTCAATATATATGCTCTAGTAGTATTTGACAGAGATCACGCCTTATCTCGTCTTTGTTAATACTATGAGCATTAGTGATACATATGATAATAATGTCACTTTATATTTTCTATTTGTAAAGAAAAACATTTAATTTAGTGCAATCAGATTAATGAAATTAGACAAATTTGTTGGAGATTTTGATATAACAAGACTTAAATATTAAATGATAACTAACCATATATAGGTGGTTAATACGAGTATGAAAATTGATCTTAAGGAAATTCTACGCAGAGAAATGCAAAAGAAAACGATTCTTTTAAATCCTGGAGTTCTTACAGAAAGTTATCTTCCAGAATATCTTCTATTTAGAGAAGATGAAGTTGCTCAAATAACAAGACATTTGGGAAGATATTTAAGTGGAATTCAGCCAGGAAACTTATTAATTCATGGTCCACCAGGTACAGGGAAAACTCATGCAATAAAAATTGTCTCAAAAAGTTATAATGAATTTGTAAATGAGACTGGAATTAATTCAAAAATCATTTATATAAACTGTAAAGATAAAACATATTATCAGACATTGGTGACTCTTTTGCATGGTTTAGGAGTCAATTTTCCAGAAAGGGGACTTGGAGCAGCAGAAGCTGTAGAATCCTTAATTGATTACTTAAAAGAAAGTAATGGGAGGTATATCTTCGTTTTTGATGAAATAGATAAGCTCAAGAAAACATACAGAGATAAAGAAGAGCCAATGAATGCTCTAATTTATAGAATGTCAAGGCTAGATGAACTCTTAGATAAAGAAAGCCCACTCATTGTTATGATATCAAATAAAAGCAACATAATAGAGAAGATTGAACACGCAACAATGGCTAAATTCACGCCAAAAACAATATACTTCAGAGAGTATAATATCGAGGAACTGTATCAAATTCTGCTGGATAGAATTAAAAGTGCGCTTGCTCCCGGCAGCTTTACCACAGAACCAGTGAAATACTTAGCGGAGTTGATAAAAAAGAACGAGAGGGACTTAAGATGGGGATTTAGAGTATTAATCGAAGCAGCCTTAATGGCACATGATAAACTTACAACAGATCTCATCGAGGAAGCTGCAAGGATTGTGGATAATGACATGCTATCCCAAGTGATTCATTCTCTAAGTAATCACCAGCTTATAGTGCTTTGGGCTGTATCTTTTCTTGAGAATGTTGGTATACTTCCAGTTACCGGAGAGCTTTATCAAGTTTACAAGCTTGTATGTGAAGAATTGGGCTGGAAACCAAGGAGTATGAGGCATGTAATGCATTATGTAACCCCTAAAATAGAGAGTCTTGGATTAATAACTTCCAGAGAGAAAGGACAAGGAAGGGGAAGGGGGAAAACCCTTGTATTTCACCTTGAAGAAAACCCTAAAAAGATACTAAACATGGTTGAAGAAGTTCTATCTGAAAGAGCTCATAAAGAATTCAAACCTCATGAAATTCCAGAATTCATTCAAATAAGCTTCCAAAGGAGACGGTGATTAAATATGAGGCTTCTTAAAGATGCTGTTAAAAAAATGACCTCAGAAGCTATACTTGTAAATATTGAAGCAGATGACTGGAAAGATGCAGTGAAAACTAGTGGTGAACTACTATACAAACTTGGTAAGGTTTCAAAAGAGTACATAGCTGGAATGATAAAAACTACAAAACGTCTTGGTCCTTATGCTGTTATTGCTCCTGGTGTTGCTTTGCCTCATGCTCGTCCTGAAGATGGGGCAATCGATATTGGGATAAGTGTAGTAATACTTCGTACTTCAGTTGACTTCGATTCTCCCAACGATCCTGTAAAAATAGTAATAGGATTCTCAGCTCCAACAAATTCACAACATCTTCAACTTTTAAAAGAGCTTGCAATATTGCTATCTAACAGAGAATTTCGAAAAAGGCTTAGACGTGCAAAGACCTCTGAAAATGTGATCTCTATTTTTAGGGAGGCTATTGAAAACTTTGGGGTGGGAGTATGGGAAAAAACCTAATTCTTAAAGGCATAGCGGCTTCATGGGGAATTGGATTCGGAAAAGCGACAATTATTCCATCAGAAATTATCATGACTGAAGAGATCTTAGGGAAAGATGCTGAAAAAGCACTTCAAAAGACAAAAAAGGCGACACTTAACATGATTGAAGAACTCATGAATGGTGCAACAGATGAGGTGGCTGGAATTCTTAAAGCTCATAAGCTCATGGTAGAAGCAATCATTGATGAAGCTCTTGAGCTTGTTAAATCCGGAAAAGGGGCCATTGAAGCAATAACCTTAGTCGCTGATAAGTATATAGACCTCCTAAAAACTACAGGTTCACCATTAATTCAGCTTAGAAGTGATGATCTGGTGGATATAAAAAATACACTAATAAGAAATCTAACAGAAAGTAAGGAACTAAAAGTCGATGAAGATTCCATAATTATTTCAGAAGAAATTTATCCATCACAACTTCTTAGGTATGCCAAAAAGGGAATAGCGGGAATTATAACAGAGAAGGGCAGCTATACTTCTCATGTAGCAATAATAGCAAGAAGTCTTGAAATTCCTGCAGTTTTTGGAATTAAAAATGCCACGAAAACTATAAAGGAAGGAGATCCTGTCGTAGTAGATGGATTTTTAGGAAATGTTATCATTAAGCCTAATAGAGAGACAATTGAAGAGTACAAAAAGAGAGAAGAATCATTTAACATGCTCTTCAAGAAGTTTGAAAAAACAAAAGCAAAAGCAGCTGTAACAAAAGATGGAAAGAGAATCCTTGTCATGGCTAATATTGGTAATGAAGAAGACCTAAATACAGCATTAGTAAATGGTTGTGATGGAGTTGGTCTTTTTAGAATAGAGTTTTATTTCTTAAATAGAAAGTCACCACCTACCTCGAAAGAATTAATTAGACTACTTAAAAAGTTTACTGAAAAACTCAAGGAAAAACATTTAACCGTTAGACTTCTGGATATTGGGGGAGATAAAAATATTCCTTACTTAGAATTCCCCAAGGAAAGCAATCCTTTTCTTGGAGTTAGGGGTATTAGATACCTCCTTAAGCATAGAAAACTACTTGAAGATCAGCTAAAAGCAATTCTCACAGTATCAGAGGAGAGCAACGTTAGAGTCATGGCTCCAATGGTTAGCACCTTACAAGAAGTTAGAGAATTAAAAAACATAATTAAAAAGCTCTCAGAAAAAAATAAAGGAGATATAAAGGTTGGAATAATGGTGGAAGTCCCTTCAATACTATTTATTGCTGAAAAGATTGTGAAAGAAGTTGATTTTTTAAGTATTGGAACAAATGACTTAACCCAATATATCTTCGCCGCAGATAGAACAAATGCAAATGTGTCATACTTATACGATGACATGCATCCTGCTGTCTTAAGAGCAATCGCGGAAATTTCAAATAAAGCCCATAAAGTAGGCATCCCTGTCGATGTGTGTGGAGAACTTGCAAGTAATCCTCTGGCAGTTCCAATTCTTATCGGACTCGGAATAAATGAACTTAGTGTATCCCCGACAATGATTCCTATAGTAAAATGGATAGTTAGAAACATATCTTACAAAGATGCAAAAGAAGTTGCTGAAAAGGTTCTAAATTTTGATAACGGACAACAAGTAAGAGATGAAATCAGAAGATTCATTAAAGAAAAACTGGAGATAGAGCTTTTGTGGTAATTCTCCGTCTTTTTCACTTCTTCTTGCTGTATTCTTTAATCAATTCTATAACATCTTCTGGTGTTTTAGCTGACATTAACTTTGCTCTAAATTCTTCATCTGAAAGTAACAGTGCTAGCTCCTGAAGTGTTCTAAGATGAGAGGTCTTATCGGGAGCAGAGAAGGCTATAATTATTTTTACTGGATCATTAGGAGATCCGAAATTAACTGGACTCTTTAATATGACAACACTAAACCCCACTTTCAATGCTCCGTCTTCAGGACGAGCATGAGGCAAAGCAACACCAGGAGCAATAACAGCATAAGCACCTAGTTCTTCAATGGTTCTGATCATGCCCTCGATGTATTCCTTTTTTACTTTTCCATTTTTGTATAATATCTCCCCTGCAATTCTAACTCCTTCCTGCCAGTTATTAACCTCCACCTGTGTTAGAATGTCATGAATCGTTATTTCTTTGCCAAGCACTTCATTCACCAGACGTTATATATATCTTGTAGTTTATAAACATTAATTGCTATTCTTGTTTTATGTTAGAAACAAATTGATAGATAATTTCCCAGAGGTAAGCATCTCATGTATTACTAAAAGTGTGTGTAATTCTAAAGTAAGAGTGATGTTGACTTTTATCTTTTAGGCATTGAGAAGGTCCACGAGTTTATACAGTGTTCCATTACAAGTGATAATGTTGTGTGTCTATTTTGAGAATAGAGACTTATACGAACTTTATACGGCAAACAGACAAACAAAAACCACCCAATCACCAAAAAATATATAAACAAAGCCCCAAAACAATGTAATGGTTGTGACTTAACACTTCAAGTTCGGAGTCTTCATTAGGTGATTAAGATGATCGAAAAGAAGCTTGTAATAAAGAACAAAAGTGGTCTTCATGCAAGACCTGCAGCAATATTTGTCGAAACTGCTAAGAAGTTTAAATCAGACATATCAGTTATTAAAAATGAAAGGCTTGCAAATGCAAAGAATATTCTCCAGATTTTAGCTCTAGGGGTTGATTATGGAGATGAAATTATTCTAAGAATAAAAGGAGAAGATGAAAATGAAGCACTAAAAGAAATAGTGCACCTTTTAGAGAATGTTTTTCCATTAGAGGATAAATGAAACCTACTTAACTTTCATGGGATGAGAAATGTTTGGTAATATGATCTTAATCTTTGGAGCCTCTAAAAAGGTAATTTCAAAATGTTGTGAATTCCTAACAACATATCAAATAAATTATGAGACAGTTATTTGGAATCACGGACATTCTAGTGTCCATAGAAGTATTAACACAAACCATTTGTGTAAAGAAATAAATTCTAAATATTTCATTCCAAAAAACATCATCCTAAATGCGAACAGATATGAAACTGGTGCTAACTCGATATTTATGACTGAAAAAATTGAAGATACCCTTATCGTATCAATTGAAGGTGTTCCAGAAAGTTTACCAGAGGTTCTGTTTCAAAAACTTGTTAGAGTTTTCACCGAGAAGCTTTTGAGTAGTGAATTGTTTAACTCCCTTAGCGATGTCTTGCAGAGAGAGAGCGGTTCCTTTTCTTTAATCGGTTATTGTAGGAAAGGAAGCTCTGAAATAGTGTTTGCTTTTTCTAATTATCGTCCAATTTTTTTAACTCAAGTCGATGACACATTGCTCTTAACTACAGTAAAAGATATCTTGCTTAGATTTCATGAAAAAATTTATGAGGTCTCTTCAAATTCTCTAGCAGTTTGGATGCATAAACAACAAATATCTCCTAGAAGCAATGAGACTCTCGTAAGCACTTCATCTTGTAAATATTCCATGATCCAAGAGATTTACGAAATACCATATCTCCTGAAAAGGATATATTCGTTTAGATATCATCCCAAAATGAGAGTAGCAACTAAATTAATCCAAGAATCTGAAAGAATTTACGTGATAGGTAGTGGTTCTTCACTAAATGCTGGACTTGAATTCCAATATTTGCTTCCTGAACTAAATATAATTCCGATTTCGGTCTTTGAATTTAGAATGTATAAACTTGCCCACATTAAAGAAGGAGATGTAATAATAGCAATAACCCAATCTGGAGATACATGGAGTATAGTCGAAACAGTGGAAGAAAGTAAAAAGAAAGGAATTAGGGTTATTTCGATTACAAATAACCCCCTTAGTAAGGTTTCCAAGTATTCTAACGTTGTTTTGCCAATATTAGCTGGACCAGAGCTTGCAATTCCAGCAACAAAAAGTTTCACTGGAACATTAGCAGTCCTGTATTCATTATCTTTGAATGTTCGGAGAGAGCTTGGCTTAATCAGCAATGAAGAATCCGAAGAACTACTTCATCAATTGTCAACTATTGCTGATGAAATTAAAAATGTGCTACCTAACTACGAGAAAAAAGCTAAAGCAGTTGCAAAGAGCATTCAGAAGTTAAATAGAGGCTATATAATCTCGGCAGGATTGAGTTACCCCATAGCGATAGAAGGAGCACTTAAACTGAAGGAAACAGCATATTCCCATGCAGAGGCTCTAGAGCTTGAAGAGTATCTCCATGGTCCTCTAGCATTAACATCTTCTGAAATGTATAACATCCTAATACTGCCACTTGAGAAAGCTGCAAAAGAAAGACTAATTCAAAAGATTGACAAGTTCTATAAAGATGTTGGCAAATTAATTGTAATTGGAGAGATTCCAGAGCTAAGGGAAACATTAGAAAGTTCTGAGAACACAGTTCTAGTAGATATTAAACAACGTAACATGCCTTACATATTTCATGTAACAACATTTATCCAGCTACTCTCCTTTTGGCTTGGTATTTATAGGAAAACCCCAGTAGATAATCCTAAAGGGTTATCTAAAGCGGTTGTGGGGTGATATGTAAATTTCACCTGTGTCCGTGAGGTGAGTTGTTATGAACGTTTTGGAAGAGGCATATTCGGTTGTTAATTCCTTATTAAAAAGGGTAAAGGATGAAGAAGGAGAGAACATTGAAAAGGCAGCTCAAGTACTGGCTCACTCTTTGGAAAAAGGGGGAGTCTTGCATGTAATTGGAGCAGGTCATTCAGCAATAATCGGTGAAGAACTCTCTTACAGAGCTGGAGGTCTCGTTCCTGTAAATCCAATAATGAATACCGATATAAATGTTTATCATGGAGCTTTAAAGTCTACAGAAATGGAACATGTCGAGGGATACGCTGAGATAGTATTAAAAGCGATGGGAGTCCAGGAAGGAGATGTTGTGATGATTGTCTCGAGTTCGGGAGTTAATGTATTCCCGGTCGAAGTTGCTATGAATGCTAAATCCCTTGGATGCCAAGTTATAGCCATAACTTCAGTTGAATACTCCAAGAGTTTAACACCAAAAAACAAGTATCACAAAAGGCTTTTTGAAGTTGCAGATATAGTTATAGACAACAAAGTGCCTAGAGGAGATGCTGCATTAGAGATCCCTGGATTTAAAATGAAAGTCTTTCCAGTATCCACCATTGTTGTGGCATTTATTGCTCAAACAATTGTTACGTTGGCAATCAAAATACTAGTTGAAAGAGAAGTTGAGCCTCCAGTGTTTTTAAGTGCTCATCTACCGGGAGCTCAAGAGCATAACATAAAGGTCATTAAAAAATACAAAGCCCGCTTAAAATACTTGTAAGGAGAGATGAGAAGATGACAAGACTAGTTCTAACGAATGCTAGAATAATAACACCCTTTGAAGAGATCTTTCCAGGAACTGTTGAAATTGAAAATGGGATTATAAAAAAGGTGTATGTCGGGAAGAATTCAAGTGGAGAAGATTTGGAGGGCAAGATAATCGCTCCAGGGTTCATTGATATACACACTCACGGAATAGGAGGGTTTGATGTTACATACAGTGCCATGGATGGTTCAGAGCAGGAAGTTGAAGAGGCATTAATTAAGATGAGCGAAAGATATTTAATGCATGGCGTAACTTTTTTCCTTCCTACTACCGTGACTGCATCCCATGAAGTTCTTTTGACTGCAGCTAAGGGAGTAAAAAATGCAATCAATTATCAAAAAAGTTTATCTATAGGAGCAAAGATTGGGGGACTCCATTTAGAAGGACCTTATATAAGTAAGGAAAAAAAAGGAGCCCAAAATCCAGAGTTTATCCGTCTTCCCAATATTCAAGAGCTTAAAGAATATTGGAAAGCTTCTGAAGGGAATATAAAAACGATAACGATAGCTCCGGAGCTTGATGGGGCATTAGAGTTTACCCAGTATGCACGGACTCTTGGGATATATGTATCATTGGGACATACAAACGCAACTTATGACGAAGCAAAAGCGGCTATATATGCTGGGGCTAATAGAGCAAGCCATCTGTACAATGCTATGAGACCCATTAACCATAGAAACCCTGGTATCATCGTTGCTGCCCTTGAAAGCCCCCAAGTATATCTCGAGCTTATATGTGACCTCATACATATCTCGCCTCAAATAATTCACTTCACGTGGAAACATGCAGGAGTGGAGAGGATTGTTACAATTACGGATTCAATAATTGCAACAGAGCTTCCGGATGGAGAGTACTTGCTAGGAGGATTGAAGGTAATCGTTAGAGATGGAATCTGCAGACTAAAAGATGGAACTCTCGCAGGAAGTACTCTCACCATGGATAGAGCTTTAAGGAATCTTGTCAAAATTGGAGTTCCTTTAAAGGATGCGATTAGAACTATGACATATAATCCAGCAAAATCTGTTGAAATTCCAAGGATTGGAGCAGTGCTACCAGGTTATTCAGCAGATTTGGTGATTTTAGACAAAGAATTACATATAGACTCTGTATACCTAAATGGAGAAAAAATAATCTAATTTTGCTATTTATTTTTTGGTTTGGATAGTACTTTCCTCAATAATCTCTGAAAAATTTAGAAAAAGCAAGTTAGTCAAGAATGACGTAATTTTACATACAATTTTAAAGAAGCTCTTTTCTGGGGCCGGGGCCGGGATTTGAACCCGGGCTAGGGGATCCACAGTCCCCTGTGCTGACCAGGCTACACCACCCCGGCCATGCCCGAAGTTAGTTTTAGATATGCATTTATAAAGTTTTCGCCAATTATTGAAAAAACGAAAAACTTAAAGCTTAAAATTCGTAGAAACTGAAGGAAAATGGTAACGAGAGGTAAAAAGACACTGAGAGGTGGCTAAATTATGAAAGCCAAGAGAGAAGCTCTCATTAGTCTTTTTACCGCAATGAGAGAGCAAAAGGTTGATGAAGATATAATAGAGCTCCTCATGATAATCAACTCAATTAGAGGCATTTACACAACAAGCTCTTGTTCTGGAAGGATTGGAATTTTAGAAGAGCCTTATTTGGGAGCAAAACCCCTAAGCAGATGGCTTTTAAAGAAGCACTTCCCAATAACATTTGAGGAAGCAAAGCAAAGTTTAAAATTTGCCAAAGAAGGTTTCCTATTTTTAAAGTCTCAACCGCCAATACTCCACATAGTTGCCGAAAATTTTGAAATTGCTAAAAGAATACACGAAATTGGACTCTTCTCTGGATTTAAGTACACAACTTTCAAAGCAGTAAACAGTGGGAAAGTTTTAGTTGAGATTAATGGAACAGAGTATTTAACGACCCCTCTGGGAAAAGATGGAAAAATTTTAGTTAGCGACGAATATTTGAAATTTACAGTGAACTTAGGAAACACCATGTTAAATAGGGCTAAGTCAAAACTTCCAAGATTAAAAGAGAATTTTAGAGAATTAAAAGACAAACTTGGTGAGGATGAGCTATTTTGGGAAGTCAAAAATAAAATTTGGAAATAGAAAGCCTTCACAGGAATGGATTCCTAAACTTCTTTCCAGCGTACTTTGCGACTCCGCCTAACTCTTCCTCAATTCTTAGGAGTTGGTTGTACTTAGCGTTTCTATCGCTTCTTGCTGGTGCTCCTGTTTTAATTTGTCCAGCATTAATTGCCACTGCAATATCTGCAATAGTTGAATCTTCGGTTTCTCCACTTCTGTGTGAAACGACCACTCCATATCCAGCCCTAAATGATAAGTAAGCTGCGTCTAAAGCTTCGCTTAATGTTCCAATTTGGTTGACTTTAAGCAACAAAGCGTTTGCAGCACCAATTTCAATTCCTTGCCTTAGTCTTTTCACGTTTGTGACAAACAAATCATCACCAACTATTTGAACCTTCTTGCCAAGCTCCTTTGTAATCATTGCAAAGCCTTCAAAGTCTTCTTCATAGAGGGGATCTTCAATTGAGAGGATTGGATAGGTATTGGTCAGCTCTTTATAGAAGTCAATTAGTTCTTCCCTTGTATATTCTTTTCCACCAACAACATATTTCCTAATCTCAGCATTGTAGAATTCGCTTGAAGCAGCATCTAAAGCGAAAGCTATTTCATCACCAACTTTGTAACCGCTCTCTTCGATAGCTTTAACCAATGCATCTAAAGGTTCGCTAACTTCCTTCATTGGTGGAGCAAAACCACCTTCATCCCCAACATTTACAGCTAACTTTCCATATTTCTCAATAAGGACTTTCTTTAAGGTGTGATACGTCTCACTTATCATTTGGATTGCTTCTCTAAAGCTTTTAGCACCAACTGGCATTAACATGAACTCTTGAAAATCCAAATCATTTCCAGCGTGAGCTCCACCATTAATGACGTTGCTTAGTGGAACAGGCAAAACATAAGCATTTGCTCCTCCAATGTATTGGTAAAGTGGCAATCCTAAAGTGTTTGCTGCAGCCTTTGCAACTGCTAAAGAAACTCCTAAAATAGCATTTGCACCTAAGTTAGACTTATTCTCAGTTCCATCAAGCTCTAGCATTAGCATATCAATATCCCTTTGCAGAGTAACATCCATTCCAATAAGCTCTGGTGCAATGATTTTGTTTATATTCTCAACAGCTCTTCTAACACCTTTGCCATGGAATCTCTTTCCCCCATCTCTAAGCTCCAAAGCTTCGTGTGTGCCGGTAGAAGCGCCGCTTGGCACAGCTGCTCTTCCCATAGATACTGGCGTGTAAACATCAACTTCAACCGTTGGGTTTCCTCTTGAGTCTAAAATTTCTCTTGCAACTATGGCAGTAATTTCAAATGGACTCTCCATCTTGTTCACCTCGAGTGATATTTTCAAGTGGTATTCAACACTAAAACTTAAAGGTTTTGGCGAGTATTTAACTTTGGCGATACTGGAAGATTAAGCTTTCCTTTAGACAAAATTTTCTATAATTGTCAGCAACACTTCAAACTCATTTGAAGCTGTAGATGGAGATAAATAAGAGAAAAGCGAAAGTAATTATGGTGAAAGAAATGAAAAAAGTATTTGTTTTGATAATTCTACTTATGATAATGCCGTTAGCTGAGGCTTGTTTCTCTCCAGTCGATATTCTAGCTGTTGAAGTTTACTTTAACAAGCCTGAAATTGCCTATAACCTTGAGCTACTCAAAAATGCAGAGAATGTTGAAATTATTGATGGAAAAATAGTCTATCGTTCTCATTATGATGAAAGAGTAGCAGTTATGCTCTGGGAAGACGAAAGCTTGCACTTGAGGATTGAAATCCCACCAAAGAGCTGGAGCTCAATTATCTTCTCTGCAAGGTTTACAACATCAATGATAATCCCTGAAAGCAATATCGAGAAAGCAAAAGAACTTGGATGGAAAGTCGAAGGAAAATACGCCTTTAGAAAAAGAAACATCTTAATTCAAATAACACCTCAAAAAGGGAGTGAATGTTCAAAAGATTCTGATTGTGCTACTGGCGGCTGCTCTGGAGAGATATGTACAACAAAGGAGGAAGCGAAGAAAGTTGCTTCAATCTGTATCTATGAAGAATGGTATGATTGTTTAAAGCTCACAAGCTGTGGATGTGTTAATGGAATCTGCATTTGGAAACCAAATGATGCATTTGAGAGATGTTTGAAAAAGCATGGAATTGACCCAAGCAAAGTCATAAAGATGCCCCAAGCAGAGGTTTACATTACAATTTATGGAAAAGAATTAACCGAGGACAAAAAAGCAGAAATAAAAGAACTGTTCTCAGTATTGGGAATGAGCTGTGCTTTAGAAAACGTGAAGTTTGATAAGAAAGTTATCAATATGCCAGAAGGCGTAGTTGATCCTTATACATTCAACTTCAAAGAAGCCTTGAGAGTTGAACTTGAATGGCTCAAAGAAAATGGAATAATAAATATAGATGATAGAGATATTGAAGAGATTGTGAAGGTTGCTGAAAGAGGAAAAGCCGGCTACAACTCGCACATAGGCTGGTATGAGGGCAAAGACGGAAGCTTTGCTTGGATCCCTTATGACGAAAGCAAAAATCCAAAGCTTCTTAAGTGCATCAGGGAGCCCATGAGATACAAGCTTCCCAATGGAACACTCATTCTTAGCACTACGACAACAAAAACTCCTCCACGGACAACAGTTTGCGGACCGACATTTATATTGCTTCTAGCTTTAGTGCCTCTTTTAAAGAAGAGGCTTTGATTTTTCACCTTAAACTATTTTTGAAGTTTTAATAAACTATCAATGGGAAACTGTGGAATAGAAGGAAAAGCCCTAAATATCCAAAAAGATAGTTAATTCTTGGTGGTGCAGATGGAAATTGATATTGCCAGATACATTGATCACACCAATTTGAAGCCTTATGCAACGAAGGAGGATATAATTAAGCTTTGTGAAGAGGCAAAAGAGCATAATTTTTATGCAGTCTGTGTTAATCCTTATAGAGTAAAACTGGCAAAGGAACAACTCAAAGAGACAGACATAAAAGTTGCTTCTGTTATAGGCTTCCCATTAGGAGCAACACCAACTGAGGTTAAGGTATTTGAGGCAAAAAAAGCCCTTGAAGATGGGGCAGATGAGCTTGACGTGGTGATAAACATAGGGGCTTTGAAAGACAAGGACTATGAGTATGTAAAAAAGGATATTGCAGAAGTCGTTAAAGTTGCTCATGAAAAGGGTGCAATTGTTAAGGTGATAATCGAGACATGCTATTTAACAAATGAAGAAAAAGAGATTGCCTGCAAATTAGCAATGGAAGCTGGAGCTGATTTCGTGAAGACATCAACAGGCTTTGGAAGTGAAGGAGCAACAGTAGAGGATGTTAGACTTATGAGGAATGTCGTTGGTGATAAACTTGGGGTTAAAGCTGCTGGTGGGATAAGAACATATGAGAAAGCAATTGCAATGATTGAAGCTGGTGCAAACAGAATAGGAACATCAAGCGGTGTAAAAATTGTAGAAGGAAAAAAGGCTTAAGATTGTACCAAGGATATTATCTCTGGATATCTTTTCTTTATTATGTATCCCAAACCTCCGCCAATGATGACTCCACTTACAGCTTGTAACATGTTTCCTGGAACTTCTACAGTCGCTGCACCAAACCCATAGAAGAAATACTCTACCATAAAGTATCCAAAGACCATTAAAAAGCCACCAAATATTGTTGCCAGAAGTATTGAGGTGAAGTCTTTTCTCTTGTAGGCTATGTATCCAACAACCAATCCTTCAATTCCCTTAATTATCAGTGTAAACGGAGCCCAATGGGCGTAACCAGTTATTGCATCTGCTAATGCAGAACCAAAGCCACCAGCAAATGCTCCCACTAATGGACCAAATAGAACACCGCTAAGCATGACCATTGTGTCTCCAAGATTTATATATCCCCTTGTAGGTGGAGTTGGAATTTGTATTATTATGGTTGCAACTGCTACTAATGCAGTCATTATTGCAGAGATTGCCACAACTTGAGCTTTTTTAAACTCTTGCTTTTTTAACACAAACACATAAGCAAAGTAAATAATTACAGCTAAGAGCAAAATCCACTTTGCATAAGGAGCTACAGTTAGCATTGGATCTTCCATATTATCACCCCCAACTTTATATATATTTCAAGTTAAAACTTGAAATAATTGCTTAAAAGTTTTGCCCTAAGATGTGAAGAATAACAAAAAAGAGAAGGATCACTTCAAAGCAGCTTTTAAAGCCTCTTCAAATATCTCCATTGCAACGTCAATTTCCTCTTTTGTGACAATTAATGGAGGTATAAATCTCAGTGAGTTGTCTCCACAGCCTAGCAAAATAAGACCTCTCTTTGCAGCTTCTGCAACAACTTTGTTTCTAACCTCCTGGTTCTTCTCTTTTGTATCCTTACTTTTAACAAATTCAACAGCTTGAGCTAAGCCAAGACCTCTTGCATCGCCGATGACTTCATACTTCTCCTCAAGCTCCTTGAGCCTCTTGTGTAGGTAATCACCAACCTCCTGGACATGTGGTAATATCTCCTTAACTATCTCAACTACTTGCAAAGCTGCTTCAATTGCTACTGGATTTCCACCAAAGGTTGAAGCATGTCTTCCTGGCTTGTCAAATGTTATGTCTGCTCTATGAACAACACCAGCCAATGGAATTCCTCCTCCAATTGCTTTACCAAATTGGATTGTGTCTGGTGCAATTCCAAAGTGCTCAATTGCCCAGAACTTTCCTGTCCTTCCAACGCCCATTTGAACCTCATCATCTGCTAAGAGAATACCATACTTATCTGCTAATTTCTTCAGCTCCTTAAAGAAGTCTCTTGGTGGAACTACGTAACCGCCTTCACCTTGGATTGGCTCAAAAACTATTGCTCCAACTTCCTCTGGTGGAACATGCTTGAATACATAATCCTCGAGGAACTCAAGGACTCTATTTATCAACTCCTTTGGATCAGCATAACCATCAATGTGCCATGGATTTCTATAGGGGTTTGGATAGGGAATGTGCTCAACACCTGGCATGGTTGGGAAGAATCTCTCTTGTTGAACCCATTTGCTAGCGGTTAAGCTCAAAACAGCCTGGGTTCTTCCATGGAATGCATGATAGAAAGCTATAAACCTCTTTCTTCCAGTTCCATATTTAACGAGCTTCATCATAACTTCATTTGCCTCTGCACCACTGTTTTGGTAAACAACTTTCTTTGGAAAATCACCGGGAGTAACTTCAGCAAGCTTTTGAGCTAGAATTACAGCATTTTCATAGAAAAAGTCGTTTAATGCAAAGTGTGTAAATCTCTCAGCTTGCCTCTTAATTGCTTCAATGACTCTTGGATGAGCATGCCCAACGTTTAGAACACCAACTCCACTACCAAAGTCATAGAAGCTGTTTCCATCAACATCATAAACCATAACACCTTCTCCTCTGTCAATAACTATTGGTAGAGCTTCTGGATCCTGGGTCGTAACTGCCAAAAGCTCAAAGTTTCTTTCTATGACTTCCCTAGCCTTTGGTCCTGGCAGTTCTTTAACAACTGGTTTCTTCACCATTTTGCCTCACCAAAAGAGAAGAGGGTTCTAACGCTATATAATTTTATGCTCATCAATGAACAAGTTTGCTCGAAAAAGTTTCGAAGGAAATAAGAAAAAGCTGAAGTCCTTCAATGACATATGGAAATAATTCAAGAATTAAATTAAGAAGAGAAAACTCATTGCATGATTATGTTGTTTTGCCATTCTTCAATGAATTCCTTTACAGAGGTTGCAGCCACTGCACCTTCACCAGCAGCAACGATAGCTTGCTTTACTCCATTCGTAATGTCACCTGCCGCAAATATTCCCGGAATCTTTGTGCGCATCATTCTATCAACAACAACGTATCCATGCTCATCGGTTATTCCAAAATGCTTAATGAAGTCTGTTTTTGGCTCATATCCAATGAAAATAAAGACACCATCCACTTTTTTCTCCACTACTTCACTTGTCCTTAGATTCTTTAAGACAACGCTTTCAACTTTATCTTTTCCCCTTATCTCCGTAACTACAGTGCCTAATATAACTGGAATTCCTGATTCTTTTAATCTATCTTGGAGAATTTTGTCTGCCCTAAATTGGTCCCTTCTATGAACCAATGTAACTTTAACACCGATTTTCTTCAAAAACAATGCCTCTTGCAAAGCAGTATTTCCTCCACCAACCACTATGACTTCCTTTCCTACAAACAGCGGGCCATCACAAGTTGCACAATAACTAACGCCTCTCCCAGTAAACTCTTTTTCTCCAGGAACATGGAGCTTTCTTGGTTCTGCTCCAGCAGCTATGATGACCGTTCTTGTTCTATACTCTTTGCCGTTTTTTGTTATAATTTTAAACTGACACGGACCTTCGTAGTAAGGGCACTCTGTTGGTTCAATTTTTATAACCTCGTCAAAGATAACATCAACGTTAAGTTTTTTAACTTGCTCATACATTCTTGTCGCTAATTCTTGACCACTTATTCCATCTGGGAAGCCAGGATAGTTCTCAATTAAATCCGTGATAGCTATTTGTCCCCCAAGATCTTTGCTTATTATGTCAACATCTAACCCGTACCTTGCCGCATAAATTGCAGCAGTGTATCCTGCTGGTCCTGCTCCAATAATAATGACATCCCTAATCCTATTTTCATCTTTTCCACTTTTCGTAAATCCCGTCAAACTAAACATCTCACTCACCTCTTGTTTTAGGTGCCCCTAAAACATTTATAAACATTATGGGGCAAGATTGTGTATTAAATTAACTTTATGTGCCTATCAGAGATTAGATGCAATGTGTATCCTGAAAAAGCCGCTAATGAGATAAATAGTGCTTCACCAAATTTTAAAGATAAACCGTATCTAACGCCTAAAAATACTATCAACCCATAGATCAGGGCAAAGGTCAAAGTATGAATAATACCCCTATGCTTGGGCATCACAGCTGAAAAACCATACCAAGCCCCAAATGCTACCACTGCAGAAATTAGCCAAGCTATAGTCAAGTTTGCCCACCAAAATTCTGTAAAGTTTGAAAAATCTCTAGCTCTTAAAAAGACAAAGCTGCCTATGCCAACAGAGACAATTGGTTTTGCTCCCTTGTGAATCAGAGCGTCTGGATGATCCATATCAGGTAAATCACTCCCCAAAACATAGAATCCATATCCAAGTGTCATTGATACAAAAGTAAGCTCAAAAGGAAGATTCAAGTAAGATTTGAGAAGAGAGGCTATTAAAACAGCAATAGGATACGTCAAGATGCCTCCCAGAACATGACCTTCATAATTCACTCTTCGCCCTCCTCTTTTCTTTCTTCTTCGAGAAACTTTCTCACATAGTCAGGCACTTTGTAATTTCCTTTTGGATCTCCAATTAAAAATCCGAGTCTTATTAGCTCCTCCAAATGCTCGTAAACTTGAACTCCCGGTTTTTTAGCTTCTTTTGCAACTTGAATATAGCTTATTGGTCCTCCATTGAACTCAAATACTATAATCTCAACTAAGTCTCTGTAATCCTTAGGAATTCTTGTGAGGTATTCATCTAAACTTTTAGGCTCTTCAAGGATTGTTGTTACAACATAATCGTCAATTGGATCGAATTTATGCTTACTGGCTTCACTCAAAACATAATGTAATAATCTCAATATTTGCCTCGGATTTCCTTTACCTAAGTCATGGATAAGTTTTATTGCTTCCTCAGTAAAGGGATAGAGTGGATCAGTTGTATCTCTAATTCTAACTCTATTTAACCTCTTTTTAATAAGTTCAAATGTCTCCTCCAAGCTCATTGGTCTAAGCCTAAATTCATAATGCAGTCTCATAAAGAAAGCCGGGAAGATCTTAGTGTACTCTTCATAAGCCTCTGGGACACACGCAAAAGCAAAAACACATCCCTGAGGCATGTGACTTATAAAATGTCTCAACATTTCAAAAAACTGGATTTTTTCATGTTCTTTTGCTGTTTGCATATTTTCAAGCTCATCTAAGAGAATGGCACAATATGAATACTTGCTAAGTTCTTTTGTTAATAATTCCGCTATATCTCTTGATTTATACTCTTCTACAGATGTGAGCATCTTTTCGAGCTGATCTATAAAACCAAGCTTCTTGGAAAGATTCTCGAAAAAAATTGCAGTTTTGCTTTTTGGAGGTTTTAATGAATTGAACATGTCACGGGTAATCTTCAATATATCATTTGTGTCAACTTTAACATAAATGGCTTTACCTCTCCTCTCGCCTATTGCTTTGGTGATACTCTTTAAACGTTGAGTTTTTCCCATTCCAAGAGGTCCAACTAATGAAAAGGCAATTGAAGATCTGTTTCCAATAACCTCCGATAATATCATAGAAATCTTCATATCAACCTCTTGGTAAACGTGTATGCTCTCTATATCTTCGATTCCTTCACTTGCAAGTTCTCCAAAGGGATTTTTTGAAAGACCATATACTTCATAAGAGGTAGAGGGATAAACTTTTAGTGGGATTCCTTCATTTTCCATTTTACTCACCAAATTTAAATTCTAAAACATAGGAGATATAAAAGCTTGCCCATTGAAAAGGAGGTGATGATAATGGTCACGCTACTTGTAACGACACCCGTTGGTAGAGAAGGTGATGCATCATTAGAGCTTGAGTGGGCGTTAGGTGACGCAAAGATTAAGAGGCTTAGATGGAAAGGGGTGTTGCTTGTAAGGAGCAAAGTAACAAAAGAAGAAGCCCTGAAGTCTTTAAAAGAATTTGAAACAACTGCAATTTTTAAAGTAATACCAATCGAAAAGATTGTGAAAAGTAAAAAGGAGATTATAATTGAGGAGGCATTCAAGCTAGCGAGAGCAAGAATTAATGAAGGAGACAGCTTTGCAGTTAGGTGTAGAAGAAGGGGAAACTGGATTAGATCAAGCAAAGAGATTGAAATTGAATTAGGAGCAAAGATTAAAGATGAGATAAATGCGAAAGTTGACCTAACAAACCCTAAGTGGATAGTAAGGATTGAAGTTTTAGGAGGAAAAACTGGGATAAGCGTTATTAAACCGGATGAAATTCTTAAGAAAGAGGTAGAAATCCTCTGACTCTCTTTTAATTTCATTAGGCTTTTAATAGAATCCTAAGCTGTCAAATTTACATAATTAGAAGAAGCATTATTATAGAGCCGTGCGTAGGTTGGTCTGCCTGTCAAATGTCCAGCCCCTACTTCGGGGCAAGAACCTCGGGCAATTGGGAGCGGCAGGCTAAAGCGGTCGGAAACCCTTCCGCCTTACACCCCCGCCCCAACAAAC
>Ga0209426_1000129_pt1 | contig 117254 bp, 89 predicted proteins | sample Deesub1362B_J571_FD_187697 | JGI IMG/M metagenome (GOLD analysis project Ga0209426, IMG submission 187697) | Deep oceanic, basalt-hosted subsurface ecosystem from Juan de Fuca Ridge flank, Pacific Ocean, CORK Borehole 1362B_J2.571 (SPAdes)... ... | reverse complement strand
TCTGCGGTGTCGTCTTCGACCAGGAGGATGTTGGGCATGGGGGTGTTCCAGATATTGCTGTGGTGGATGTCAGACCCTCTTCGCGAGCAGGCTCGCGCCCACATCGATTTTGCGTCGTTCACAAAACCTGTGTGGGGGCGAGCCTGCTCGCGAAAGCGGTCCAACCGTCACAAAAGAATTCAAGGCGTAAAGGATATACGCCCTCACCCGTCCCTGAGTAAAACCCTTACACAATTTCACACAGCGCCTACAAAGCTTCACCGCTACCCTCGGCGTCTGGCCTTAGGATGCGGGCTTCAATATTGGGGGTGGTACATGTCGAAAAAACTTCTGGCCGGGCTCGGCCTGATCGCTGTTGCGTCGTTGCTGAGCGCCTGTGATTCATCTTCGAAGGCCGAAGAAGAAGCGCCGCCGGCCACCGTGCGTATCGAAACCATCGAAGCCCGCCCCCTGTCGATCAGCAGTGAACTGAGCGGGCGCATCGCTTCACCGCGCATCGCCGAAGTGCGGGCTCGGGTGGCTGGCGTGGTCCTGCAACGCACGTTCCGCGAAGGCAGCGACGTGAAAAAGGGCGACGTGCTGTTCCGCATCGACCCGGCACCGTTCAAGGCTGATCTGGACAGCGCCGAAGCCGCGCTGCGCAAGGCCGAGGCCAACGCCTTTCAGGCAAAGTTGCAAGAGCAGCGCTACGCGCAGTTGATCGACGACAAGGCCATCAGCGCTCAGGACTACGACAACGCCCGCGCCAATGCCCGGCAAACCGCCGCCGACGTGGCCGCCAATAAAGCCGCAGTAGAGCGTGCGAAGCTGAGCCTCGGCTACGCCACCGTCACCGCGCCGATTTCCGGCCGCGTCGGCCGCGCGCTGGTTACCGAAGGCGCGCTGGTCGGGCAGAACGAAACCACGCCACTGGCACTGATCCAGCAGCTCAACCCGATCTACGCCGACCTTACCCAGTCGACCCGTGAACTCAACGAACTGCGTCGCGCGTTCCGTTCCGGGCAGTTGCAGGCAGTCGGTCAGGATCAGGTCAAGGCCACGCTGATTCAGGATGACGGCAGTCTCTACCCGTTACCGGGCAAGTTGCTGTTCAGTGACATCACGGTCGATCCAGGCACTGGCCAGATCATCCTGCGCAGCGAGTTCCCCAATCCCGATCTCGACCTGTTGCCGGGCAGTTTCATTCGCGTACGCCTGCAACAAGCGACCGTGCAGAACGGCATCACCGTACCGCAACGTGCGGTGCAGCGTGACAGCGCAGGTATCGCTCAGGTGCTGACTGTCGACCAGCAGATGCGCGTGGCGCAGCAACCGGTGCAACTGGGCGCAGTGCAAAACGACCGCTGGATCGTCACCGGCGGCCTCAAGCCCGGCGACCGTATTGTCATCGAAGGCCTGCAACACGCCCGTCCCGGCGAAAAAGTGCAGATCGACGACACCCCTCTTCCCCTTGCCCAGACTTCTGGTCAGTAAGCAGGACGCTCTTCTATGCCGCAGTTCTTTATCGACCGCCCGGTGTTCGCCTGGGTTGTCGCGCTGTTCATCCTGTTGGCCGGTGCGCTGGCCATCCCTCAATTGCCGGTGGCGCAGTACCCCGACGTCGCGCCGCCACAAATCGAAATCTATGCGGTGTACCCCGGTGCCTCGGCGCAAACCGTCGATGAAAGCGTGGTCAGCCTGATCGAAGAAGAGCTCAACGGCGCCGATCACCTGCTGTACTTCGAATCGCAGAGCAGCTTGGGCAGCGCGACGATCAAGGCCACCTTCCAGCCGGGCACCAACCCGGAACTGGCGCAGGTTGATGTGCAGAACCGCCTCAAAGTGGTCGAGTCGCGCCTGCCGCAAGCGGTCAATCAGCAAGGCCTGCAGGTGGAGAAAGTCTCCGCCGGCTTCCTGCTGCTGATCACCTTGACCTCCAGCGACGGCAAACTCGATGACGTAGCGCTCAGCGATTACCTGGCGCGCAACGTGATGAACGAAATCAAACGCATCGACGGCGTCGGCAAGGCCCAACTGTACGGCGCTGAACGCGCGATGCGGATCTGGATCGATCCGCAGAAGCTGATCGGTTTCAACCTGACCCCGGCCGACGTCAACGCCGCCATCGTCGCGCAGAACGCCCAGGTCTCGGCGGGCAGCATCGGCGATTTACCCAATCCGTCTACGCAGGAAATCACCGCGACCATTCTGGTCAAGGGGCAGCTGTCGACGCCGGAAGAGTTCGCCGACATCGTGCTCAAGGCCAACCCCGATGGTTCTACCGTACGCATCGGCGATGTGGCGCGGGTCGAGATCGGCAGTCAGGAATACCAGTTCGGCACGCGCCTGAACGGCAAGCCGTCCACCGCCGTTGGCGTGCAACTGGCGCCGGGGGCCAATGCGCTGGCGACCGCCACGTTGATCCGGGCGAAGATGGACGAGTTGTCGCGCTACTTCCCGGCGGGCGTCGAATACAAGATTCCGTACGACACCTCGCCGTTCGTCAAAGTCTCGATCACCAAAGTGGTCTACACCCTCGGCGAGGCGATGCTGCTGGTGTTCGCGGTGATGTTCCTGTTCCTGCAGAACATCCGCTATACGCTCATCCCGACGCTGGTGGTGCCGGTGGCGCTGATGGGCACCTTCGCGACCATGCTCGCGCTGGGTTTCTCGATCAACGTGCTGACCATGTTCGGCATGGTGCTGGCCATCGGCATTCTGGTGGACGACGCCATCGTGGTGGTGGAGAACGTTGAACGGATCATGGCCACCGAAGGCCTGTCGCCGAAAGAGGCGACGCGCAAGGCGATGACCCAGATCACCGGAGCGATCATCGGCATCACGCTGGTGCTGGTGGCGGTGTTCATTCCGATGGCATTCATGCAGGGTTCGGTGGGCGTGATTTACCGGCAGTTCTCGCTGTCGATGGCGACGTCGATCCTGTTCTCGGCGTTCCTGGCCCTGACGCTGACGCCTGCCTTGTGCGCCACGCTGCTCAAGCCGATTGCCAAGGGCGAGCATCATGAAAAGAGCGGTTTCTTCGGTTGGTTCAATCGCCGCTTCGAGCAACTGACCGATCGCTATCAAGGCTGGGTCGGTTACGCGCTGAAGCGCAGCGGACGTTATCTGTTGATCTATGGCGTGCTGCTGATCGGCATGGGACTGTGCTTCGCGCGGCTGCCCTCTTCGTTCCTGCCAGTCGAGGACCAGGGTTACACCATCACCGACATTCAATTGCCGCCGGGCGCGAGCAAGAACCGTACGGTGCAGGTGGTCGAGCAGATCGAGGCGCACAACGCCAGTGAACCGGGGGTGGGCGACAGCACGGTGATTCTCGGCTTCAGTTTCTCCGGTAGCGGTCAGAACGCGGCGCTTGCATTTACCACCCTCAAGGACTGGTCGGAACGCGGCAGCGACGATTCGGCTACTTCCATTGCTGACCGCGCCAACATCGCCCTGAGCCAGATCAAGGACGCCATCGCGTTTGCAGTGTTGCCGCCACCGGTCGACGGCCTCGGCACATCCAGTGGCTTCGAGTTCCGCCTGCAGGATCGCGGCGGTCTCGGTCACGCGACGTTGATGCAGGCGCGTGCCGAATTGCTCGCCGCCGCCGAAAAAAGCCCGGTGCTGATGAACGTGCGCGAAAGCGCGCTGGCCGAAGCGCCGCAGGTGCAACTGGAAGTGGACCGCAAGCAGGCCAACGCGCTGGGTGTGTCGTTCGCCGACATCGGCAACGTGCTGTCCACCGCCGTGGGTTCTTCGTACATCAACGACTTCCCCAATCAGGGGCGCATGCAGCGGGTGGTGGTCCAGGCCGAAGGCGATCAGCGCAGTCAGGTCGATGATCTGCTGAAAATGCACGTGCGCAGTAACGCCGGGCACATGGTGCCGCTGTCGGCGTTCGTCCAGGCGAAATGGACCCAAGGCCCGGCGCAACTGACCCGTTACAACGGTTACCCGGCGATTGCGATTTCTGGCGAACCGTCGCCGGGGCACAGTACCGGTGAAGCGATGGCAGAGATTGAACGACTGGTCGCCCAAGGGCCGAAAGGCCTGGGTCAGGAATGGACCGGGCTGTCGCTGCAGGAACGTTTGTCCGGCAGTCAGGCGCCGATCCTGCTCGGCCTGTCGCTGCTGATCGTGTTCCTGTGCCTGGCGGCGTTGTATGAGAGCTGGTCGATTCCGACTTCCGTGCTGCTGGTGGTGCCGCTCGGTGTGCTTGGCGCAGTGCTGGCGGTGACTTTGCGCGGGATGCCCAACGACGTGTTCTTCAAGGTCGGCCTGATCACCATCATCGGCCTGTCGGCGAAGAACGCGATTCTGATCATCGAGTTTGCCAAGAGCCTGTACGACGAAGGTCACGATCTGATTGACGCCACGTTGCAAGCGGCGCGTCTGCGGTTACGGCCGATTGTCATGACGTCGCTGGCGTTCATTCTGGGCGTGGTGCCGTTGGCGATTGCCACGGGCGCGAGTTCGGCGAGTCAGCAGGCGATTGGTACCGGAGTAATTGGCGGGATGATTACCGCGACTTTGGCGGTGATCTTTGTGCCGGTGTTTTTTGTGGTTGTGGTGAAAGCCGTAACCCGATGGGCCGGAAAAAAATGATGCTTCACTATAAGACGGTCGGCTTTTACACCTGTCAACATTGACAGGTTCGCCGATGGCCTGAGGCGTTCAGGCTAGCTCCTGTCGCGTTTCACTTCGCGGTTTGACTTGAATCAAGAGCTGCTCATGTCGAATGTCAAGGGCAATGCAGATGGCAACCGCTGATGTCGATGGTCTGAAGCCGCCAGTGAAGGGAAGCTACGGATTCGAGTCTGGTCAGGGCAGTGTTCGTGGAAAGACTCGCCGTTGGTATCGACCCTTTTTACCGAGCGATTCGAGGGACAGTCACTTTTTTCAAGCTCCCTGCTGTCGGCTCAGACAAGGGGCAGATTGAAGCCGAATTCGAGTTCCAGGGGCAGAACGGGGATCCTCTTCCGGAAATCGTGACGGTCTCCAAAGGCAAGCTTCATATCCAAAACCGATGCTTTTATGCGCCAGTCCATCTGAAACGAAAAAACCTTGAACCTCTGTCAAAGCTGACAAAGGTTCAAGGTTTTTTTGTTCGCCCTCCTGCCACCTGCCAGAACCCACACCCATGCTATGGTTTGCTCGACACCGTCAACACAGAGCCTCCCATGCGCTTCCTCGCCCGCACCCACCCTCGCCTCTCTGCCGCCGCCTTGTTAGGCCTTGCCGCAGGCCTCCTGGCCCCAGCGGAATCCGTCATCAGCAAAATCCTCATCGGCTGGAACGCCGGAGTCTGGACTTACCTGATCCTGATGCTTTGGCTGACCATCCGCGCCAAAGCGCCGGACGTCAAACGTATTGCCGAAGTCGAGGATGAAAATGCCGGGCTGGTGCTGTTTGTCGTCTGCATCGCGGCGTTGGCGAGCCTGGCGACCATTACCGTCGAGCTGGCTGGCAGCAAGGATCTGGAAACCACCCGTAAACTCCTGCACTACGGTTTTACCACGCTGACCGTCATCGGCTCGTGGCTGCTGATCGGGGTGATTTTCTGCGTTCACTATGCCCGGCTGTTTTACACCTGGGACGGCAAGGAGCCGGCGCTGCGATTTGCCGAAGGTCTGACGACGCCCAACTACTGGGACTTTCTGTACTTCTCGTTCACCATCGGCGTGGCTGTGCAGACGGCGGATGTCGGCGTGGCAACGCGGGAGATTCGAAAGATCGTGCTGGCACAGTCGCTGATCGGTTTCGTATTCAATACGGCGATTCTGGGTTTCTCGATCAACATCGCCGCCGGATTGTTCGGCTGAGCGCAAAAAAACGCCCCGACATCTCTGCACGGGGCGTTGTTGTTTCAGCGCATCAGAAGAAATAACTGACTCGCAGGCTGCCACTCCAGTCCTGGTTGACAGTATTGCCCTTGCTGCCGCCAACCTGGCCCGAAACCTGCCAGTTGCGTTGTGCCGGCGTCCACTTCAGACCCGCTCCATATTCAACCCCGCTGCTGGCGCGATCATCATCGAAGCTGTCGTCGTTGATCTTGATCCGGTTGGCTTTGACGAACTCATGGTTGGCACCCAAAGACAGGCTCGGCTCCAACAGACTGCCGTTTTCAAGCGCAATGACTCGCCCCCCCCTTACACCGACATTGCCCTGAAGCGAACGCATGGTGTCGGCTTCGACTTCAAGACCGTTGTCCAACCGATAGCTGTCGCTCTGGGTCACACCGGTCGATACCCGGACCTGCGGCTCGACAAACCAGTTGTCCTTCAGGCGAATATGCTTGCCGACCGCCACCGAACCGCTGGCGCCCAGAGCCTTGTAATCGCCCTTAGCCCGCGTGCCATCGCTCATGGTGACCTTGGCCTTGTTGTCGAACTGATTGACCTTGGCCATGACGTTGACGAACACGCCGCTTTCAACATCGTAGGTGCTGCCGTAGACGCCGACGTTCAGACTGTCGACCGTCGCGCTGGAGCCGTATTTGAGATCCATGTTGGTACGGCTGGAACCTACAAAACCACCGATCACCCAAGGGCGACCGCCGATGTCCACGGTGGTATCGGCACCACCAGTGACGCCGTTCTGGTTCTGGGTGTAGCCGTCGCCGTAGGCATTTTTGACGTTGTACTGGTTGCCATAAGTGCGTACCCAGACGCTGTTGCTCAGCTTGGTGGTATCACTGTCACTCGCCGCGCGAAGCGCAGCATCGGGGCGGATACTCAGACCACGATCGCCGATCTGGTCGCTAAGCATGTTCATTTCGGCGTTCAGCACGCTGCGGGCACTGCCGGCCAAAGCCAGCGCGGTGTTGGCCGAGGTGCTGACAGTTTCCTTGTCCGGGGTGAGGTACAAGCCCTGCCCCTCCTGCTTCAATCGGTAAACGAATGTGCCGGCATCCACTGTGTCCTTGTTGGCCAGCGCAAAAGCAGCAGTGCCGGCGGCAATGTTGCCGACTTGCACCGGTTCTGCAGTAACCGGCGTCGTGCCCGTGGCAGAAACCAGCAATTGATGCTGACCGCTTGCGGTGCCGGTCACGTTCAGGAAGTCGGTACTGCCTGTTCCCAGGTCGGTGCCCATCACGAAGGTGCCGTTACCTGTGAGATTGCCGACGTTCAGTCGCTGAAATTGCTCGTTGGTGCCCATTTGCACGACACCATTGTTCATGCCCAGTTGCTGCACGGTGCTCTCGTCGGTCATGACCCATCGCGCAGCATTGTTGATGGTCAGGTTAGCCGAGTTATTGATCTGGCCGGTGAGTACCGAACTGTTATCCAGCAGCACACTGCCGTTGGCATCGCTGGTGACGTTACCGGTCAGCGTGCTGCCATTGTTCAGCGACAGGCTGGCGACATTGTCGACGTTACCGTTGATGGCTGAGCCATTGTCCAGGCTGACAGTGGCCGCGGTTCCCGCCACGGCTTCTACGTTGCCGTTCAAGGTAGCGCCGGTGTCGAACCGGGACCGGGTGACATTCTGCAGATTGCCGTTGAGCGTGGCGCCGTTCTGCATCAGCAGTGCAACCGTACTGCCGGTCTCGGCATTCACATCACCTGCCAGGGTACTGCCATCGACATTGAAGTTGGCGGTGGAGCGGTTGATCGCCTTCAAAACCGAGCCATCGCCGCCGATCAGTTCAGAGTTGCCACTGACATTGATGTTGGCGACAGTCCCGGCCCTGGCGGAGGAACCCAGCACGATAGCTGACCCGGTTCCACCGTTCACGCGAGTATTGTCAAGCGTCACGGTACTGGCGTTGACGCCTTCCGAGTCAGTCACGATCTGCAACCCGTCCTTCGCGCCAGTGATCGTGCTGCCCGTCGCTGAAAGTGTTGCGCCGCCCAATTGCACGCCGTAACTGGTAGCGCCCGTGCCGACGACAGTGGAGTCTGTAAGGTTCAGCAAGGCAAAACCTACCGCGTTTACACCGCCAGTCACGCCGGTGATGACACTGTTACCCGAAACGGTGGCGGAGGAAGAGGCTGGCGTGTTGATGTTTCGTCCCAGCAGAAGCCCGAAACTGTTGGTACTGGTAATCGTCGAGTTGTTGATCGTTGCATTGCTGTTGAGCAGTTGAATGGCTCCCCGGCCCGCCGCGCTATTGACCGTGGCGCCGGTCATATTCAACGAGGAGGTGTTGGCATCGATACGCCGGCTCTGGCCACCGTTGAAAACGACATTGGCATTTTGTGAAGCGATGGTCAGCGCTGTCGCGTTGTTGACGGTCAACGTTCCCCCCTCGGACACCACCCAGGCTTCCGGTGCAGGTGGATTGGTGACCACTTCACTTTCGCCCGGCAACAGGGTTCGGCTGTAGGCCTCGGGAGAGGCGATCAACGCCGCTGCCATCATCAGTCTGATAGTGTTCGAGTGTTTTGGAAGAAAAAAAATGGACATGGGTACTCCTCAAACCTGCACGATTACAGAAACTGTTTTTTGGCAGTGTTGAAAGCTCCCACCCAAAAAACGTCCGACAGCCTAATGAGAAAACCGAATGTTTAATGTAGGAATAGTCCTTATATGAGTGACGATTTGTCCTTCAGAAGTGAAAGACATTCAGGATATTTCCCTCCTTGATATCGGTAGAAATCGCGAGAGAGACCGTCAGATCCCTCTCGCGGTGCAAACAACATCCACTCTGTTAATCAACACAGCGTTAAGCAGGAGCCACTGTCAGATCGCAATACTGGAAGCTGCTATTGATGGTATCCAGAGGTTTGATGATCGGAGCTGACGATTGCGTACCGCCAGCAGCCGTATACCAGTACTTCCCATACGCAATGACACCTCGCTTCGGCTGTGCAGCCTTGAAGTTTGTGGCAGTACCTACACCTGCGACGTCAGGCACATCGGCAGCCTTGATGGTGTAAGGTTGCGAGTCCGCCGTACCGTTAATCAACTGTGTACCTGCAGCATCCGAGTACGCTTCAAAGTGTGCGGTAATAATGGTGCCTGGCGGTAATAACGGGTCTTTTGTGATATTCAGCCCCATCACATAATTACTCGTAGGGCTGATCATCGCGAAGCACTCGATATAGTCGCGAGTTGCTGGTTTGCGGACATTGACCGTTGGAGGCGGCAGCACGATCGGGATCTGGTTGACTACCACTGCTTGAGGCAAGGATTTATTGATGTTCTTACCCAGTCCCGTGATTTCGATCGTGTAGCGGGCCGTATCGCTTGGTGGTTTCAACTTTGCCATTTCACTTGCCGGGATAGGAACAGAAAAACTCGACACAGGCCTAAACGGACTAAATGTTTCAAAAGGTACTGTAGCGTTACCCAAGTAACACTTGACCTCATGCTCCGGCAGAATGTCCGGATCTGCCAGGGCGTTTGTCACTGTAAATGTGCCTGGTTTGTCACGATCAGTAGCCGCCACAACGTTTGCAACACCGGAAGCCCCCGTCACAACCGGTCGTTGGAGATCCGCGTTCTCCAGATCAGGTGGATTCGTAGGTATTACACCCGCGAGACGCGAGTCAAAAGTAAAGGTTGCAAGCGGTGATTCGGCATCAGGCGAAAGACCGGCACGCACTATTACGGAGTTGATATTAATGTCGACAGGGCTATCGGGATCAGCAAACCGCGGATATACATTGTTGAAGTCAATGCTGTAAGTCAAATTACCGTTAGCCCATGGCTGTTTCGCAGTATCGAAAGAAACAGTGACATCGTTGGCTTTAGTAAGCACCAGATAGATTTCATCCCCCGGCTCCGCGTCTTGAATTGTCGAGTTTTCGACGATAGCCGTAAGCGCGATGGGGGCCGGAGGTGTAGTCGTGCTGAGAAAATCTTCCCAGTAAAGCGTCGTGGTGTAACTTGGATCAGTCTTTGGCACCAATGGGGCTTTATTGATCGACGGTGCTAATGGTAATTTCAATGTCAGCAAGGGTGCAGAAACAGATTCCTGGCCTTGATTACCGATCCAGTCGGTCCATTCATAAATCCAATTGACGCGCCCGTTAGGGAATACAAGCAACTCGGTGCTAGGAAAACTGAACTTACCCGTCGCATCGACAGTTCCATTGAAGACCTCAACTCTTTGCGTACCGGAAACAAGCCAGACTCTTAAATTGTCATCGACCCTGCGCCCGAAATACCCGACGTTAACCGTACCCTCCACATCTTGATTCGAGTTTATCCAAGTGGAATCAACCGTCTTTTGTGCATCCGCAGGACCGTTGTCAAAACTTGGAGCGGGCGTTGGCTTGATTTTTTTGGGAGGGTTTTTTGTATCGACCGGCGCGAGTTGGTCAACGATAAACTCCACTTGGCCGTCATCGAAATTACCGCCCCCCTCTTTGTAGTACCTGACCAGCAGCTCCCAAACAGTCGGGCCTGGGGATGTCGCCTTTTCCTTAAACAGATTCGCGTCCAAGTCCAACGGGATAGGCGAGACAGGTCGACCAGCGATTGGGCCAAGCACCGCGTCATCCGGGTAATCAATCCAGGTCACTTCGCCTTTTTCACGATATTTGAATCCAACTTCATCATCATCATGTTCATCATCGGGGCGAGCCAGGTTGATCATCAATTTACCGGAATCCATCATGGCTTTCTTGATAAAACCACCCGCCAGCGTATCAATTGTTATAGTCAAGTTAAGAACCCCACCACCTGACAAAACAGAAACCGGGCGTTGTTTTCTAGGTACAAATGTAATTCCCATTGTCGTCTCTCCTTGCGAGTTCAGGCCGGAAGGGCCAGATGTACCAGGTGTTATTCGATCGATTTTCACCAATCCTTCTTTTGATTCAGCAACGAGCCTGCTGCCATCAAACACCTGACAAATAAAAACAGCAGAGCCATAATTTCCCAACGAACTTATATAGCTTGGAAATGGCACTTCATGCATAAAGCCATTTATTATTTCTGTTTCGGAAAGCGTTCTCCTCCATTGACCAAAAGCTTCTTCCACTTCCGTACCACTTCCGTTGATTGACTGGTATCCCCTCCAGGTAATCACTGCAACATATCCCGACAGCGCAATGTTAAGCAGGGAAGGAATTTTTACAGCACCGCCACTTGTCAATGGAGGAATTTTGTCGTTATTCCAGTACCCCCAGGTTGTTGCACCCACCGGCGAAGGTTCCGAAAAGGTTAAAGGCAGCGTGTGATTAATGGTCAGTTTACGGAGTGGAGATAAATCCGGATTACCTCCACCTCTCTTCCATAAATTGTAATAAACATGCGCAACACCATTAGTTGCCATTTGTTGAGGCGTCAAAGGCACATAAACAAAAGGATCAATAATTCCCGCTGGATATTCATTATCAAAAATAAGTGTTTCTACTGAGTTTTGTACCCAGAACACCATCAGTTGATCTTTGGGTCCCGTGTCATCCGGGCGAGGTATTTTGATTTGAGTACCAGCCAGCAGGATATCTCTGGGAATATGTCCGTCCAGATCATTGTCATCAACACCTTCAACTGAAAGAGGTGCGGCAAATATGCCGTTTGAAGGACTGTTTCTGGAAAAATCAGCTGAACTCATGATTCAAATCCACCACATTAATCGGGGTTCCGTTTGTGAAATCCCCTGCTGATCCGTTGGTCAAATTAGGCGCTTCTGTATGTCTTTCTCCAACTGTCAGATCTGACAGGTGCAGCTACCGCCTGTCGGAAACGGCGGACCTTTTTTCCAATCAGCCCCCCACCCTTCACTTGACGCAGCCAAGGAATCTGGTGTTACCTGAAACCGGTTTCAGACAATAAGAAGACTCAACCGTGAACGATTTCTCCGCCGCCCAGCGCAGCCGCGTGACCATGCTTGATGTCGCCGAACACGCCGGCGTGTCCAAGGCCAGCGTCTCGCGCTTTATCGGCGATGACCGTGCCCTGCTCTCCGATACCATTGCCCAGCGCATCGAGCAGTCGATTGCCGAACTCGGCTATCGCCCCAATCAAATGGCCCGTGGTTTGAAACGCGGCCGGACCCGCCTGATCGGCATGCTGGTGGCCGATATCCGCAACCCTTATTCAATTGCCGTGATGCACGGGGTAGAAACCGCCTGCCGGCGGCACGGCTACAGCCTGGTGGTGTGCAACACCGACCGTGATGACGAGCAGGAACGTCAGCACCTGGCGCTGTTGCGCTCGTACAACATCGAAGGGCTGATCGTGAATACCCTCGGCCATCACCGTGACGAACTCCACGAGCTGCACCGCGAGATGCCGTTGGTACTGGTGGACCGCAAAGTGGAAGGCCTGGACAGCGATATGGTCGGGCTGAACAACCCACAAGCTATCGAGATGGCGCTGGAGCATCTTCAACATCGTGGCTATCGCGACGTGCTGATGGTGACCGAACCGTATGACGGCACCAGTTCGCGGATCGAGCGGGTCAGCAGTTTTCAGGCGCAGATTGCCCAGCGCTCCGGGCTGACCGGGGCAGTGCAGGAAACCAGCGACGCGCTCGTCACTGATCTACAAACATTTTTAAACACCAAGGCTACCGGCCCCAAAGCACTGTTTTGCGCCAATGGCGTGGCGGCGCTGGCCTGCACGCTGGCCTTGCGCGAAATCGGGTGTCGGCTATTCGAAGATCTCGGGTTGATTGCCCTGGATGATCTGGATTGGTACCCGTTGGTGGGCAGCGGAATTACCGCCCTCGCCCAGCCGACGGCCGAGATCGGTGCGCGGGCGTTTGAGTGTTTGCTCAAGCGTTTGCGGGGGGATGTTGAGGTGACCCGCAGGCTGGATTTTGCGCCGGTGCTGGTTGAGCGCGGGTCTACCCGAGGGAATGGTGGTGTTTGAGCTGACGCGTTCGCTGGCAAGCCAGCTCCCACAGGGTTTTGTGGTGTCAATGCAATCTATCCCATACCCCGGAACATTGTGGGAGCTGGCTTGCCAGCGATGCGGCCCGAAAGGCCATCACAGAACCACCTGATATTTTTTTGCACAAAAATGAAACCGGTTTCAGAGGCAGATAACAATGAATAAACCCGCCGTTTCCATCAGCCTGTCCAGCTACGGCGCCGAGCTTGTGCGCCAACGCGGGCAAGATTTCTTCATCGACGTGCTGGCCGCCGCCGGTGCCAATCGCATCGAATGGCGCGAAGAGTTGCTGACCCGCGAAGTGCCTGCACAACTGCAGGCCGCCACCCAGGCGCAGGGTCTGCAAAGCATCTATTCGTCGCCGACCGAACTATGGCTCGCCGGTCAGGCGCGGCCCAATCCCGAACTGATCAACGCCCTGCAACACGCCCGGGCGTTTGGCTCGAAATGGCTGAAAGTCTCGCTCGGCTACTTCACCGACAACTGTGATCTGCAGGCGCTGCAGCAACTGCTGGGCAACACCCCGGTGCAACTGCTCGTGGAAAACGACCAGACCTTGCAGGGCGGCCGCATCGAGCCGTTCCAGCGTTTTTTCGCGGCGGTCGAGCAGCATGATTTGCCGATCAAGATGACCTTCGACATCGGCAACTGGCAGTGGCAGGACCAGTCCGCCGCCAACGCCGCACGTCTGCTTGGACGGCATGTCGGCTACGTGCACTGCAAAGCTGTGGCCCGGCGCGCCGACGGCAAACTGGTGGCGGTGCCGCCCGCCGTCAGCGATCTGCATTTGTGGGAACAACTGCTGCGCCACATGGCCCAAGGCGTTATGCGCGCCGCCGAATACCCGTTGCAGGGCGAAGATCTGGTGGCACTGACCACCGAACACGTCGCCGCCCTCGTCCGCCTTGGTCAATCGCGTCTGGAGCCTGCCCATGTCTGAGATCGATATTCTGTCGTTCGGTGAAACCATGGCGATGCTGGTCGCCGAGCAGACCGGTGATCTGGCGGCGGTCGAACATTTTCACAAACGCATTGCCGGCGCCGACAGCAATGTGGCGATCGGCTTGTCGCGCCTGGGTTTCAATGTGGCGTGGCTGAGCCGGGTCGGCGCCGATTCCCTCGGCCGGTTCGTGGTCCAGACCTTGATCGAGGAAGGTCTGGATTGCAGTCACGTCGCGGTCGATGACCAGCACCCGACCGGTTTCCAGTTCAAATCCCGTAACGACGATGGCAGCGACCCACAGGTCGAGTATTTCCGCCGTGGCTCCGCGGCCAGTCGTCTGTCCGTACAGTCGATCACCGATACCTTGCTCAGCGCCCGTCACCTGCACGCCACCGGGATTCCACCGGCACTGTCAGCCAGCGCTCGGGAAATGTCGTTCGAACTGATGACTCGCATGCGCTATGCCGGGCGCAGCGTGTCGTTCGACCCGAACCTGCGCCCAAGCCTGTGGGCCAGCGAACGGGAGATGATCCGCGAAATCAACCGCCTCGCCGCCCTCGCCCACTGGGTACTGCCGGGTTTGAGCGAAGGTCGCTTGCTGACCGGGTTCGAAGACCCGGCGGACATTGCCGCGTTCTATCTCGACCAGGGCGCTGAAGCCGTGGCGATCAAGCTTGGCCCGCAGGGCGCCTATTACCGCACGCAACTGGATCAGGGGTTTGTCGCCGGAGTACCGGTGGCCAACGTGGTCGACACCGTGGGTGCGGGTGATGGATTTGCGGTCGGCATGATCAGTGCCCTGCTGGAGCATCAGAGTTTTGCCGAGGCGGTGCAACGCGCCAACTGGATTGGCAGTCGGGCGGTGCAGAGTCGCGGGGATATGGAGGGGTTGCCGACCCGGTCCGAGCTCATCGCTGAATTCCAGTCCGCCATCGCTGGCAAGCCAGCTCCCACAGGGTTCGGCGGTGGGAATGCAATAGTCGACTTACCCGAGATACCTGTGGGAGCTGGCTTGCCAGCGATGAGGCCCGCTCAGACAACCCATTAATTGAACCTGCTGCGACAAAAACAACAAGCTCAGGAGCAACACCATGAAAACCGCAACCCTCGCCGCCCGCCGCTGGTGGTACATCATGCCGATCGTGTTCATCACCTACAGCCTGGCGTATCTCGATCGCGCCAACTACGGCTTCGCCGCCGCCTCGGGCATGGCCGCCGACCTGATGATCACACCGGGCCTGTCTTCATTGCTCGGGGCGCTGTTCTTCCTCGGCTACTTTTTCTTCCAGGTGCCCGGGGCGATCTACGCGCAAAAGCACAGCGTGAAAAAGCTGATTTTCTTCAGCCTGATCTTCTGGGGCGGGCTCGCCACGCTGACCGGCGTGGTCTCCAATGCCTATTGGCTGATCGTCATCCGCTTCATGCTCGGCGTGGTCGAAGCCGCGGTGATGCCGGCGATGCTGGTCTACCTGTGCCACTGGTTCACCCGTGCCGAGCGCTCGCGGGCCAACACTTTTCTGATCCTCGGCAACCCGGTCACGATGCTGTGGATGTCGGTGGTCTCGGGCTATCTGGTGCAGCACTTCAGCTGGCGCTGGATGTTCATCATCGAAGGTTTGCCGGCGGTGCTCTGGGCGTTTATCTGGTGGAAACTGGCTGATGATCGTCCGGCTCAGGCCAAGTGGCTGAACGCGCAGGAAAAGCACGATCTGGAAAGCGCTCTCGCCGCCGAACAGGTCGGGATCAAAGCGGTGAAGAACTACGCCGAAGCCTTCCGTTCGCCGAAGGTGATCATTCTGGCGCTGCAGTTTTTCTGCTGGAGCATCGGCGTCTACGGCTTCGTGCTGTGGCTGCCGTCGATTCTCAAGGCCGGCGCGCAAATGGACATGATCGAAGCCGGCTGGCTGTCGGCGCTGCCGTACCTGGCGGCGGTGATCGGCATGCTCGCGGTGTCGTGGGGCTCGGACAAACTGCAAAAACGCAAACGCTTCGTCTGGCCGCCGCTGCTGATCGCCTCCATCGCGTTCTACGGCTCCTACGCCTTGGGCGCGGAACATTTCTGGTGGTCCTACACGCTGCTGGTGATCGCCGGCGCCTGCATGTACGCGCCTTACGGGCCGTTCTTCGCCATCGTTCCGGAGATCCTCCCGGCCAATGTTGCCGGTGGGGCTATGGCGCTGATCAACAGCATGGGCGCGCTCGGTTCGTTCGGCGGCTCGTACCTGGTCGGTTATCTGAACAGCTCCACCGGCTCGCCCGGCGCTTCGTACCTGCTGATGAGCGGCGCGTTGCTGCTGTCGGTGGTGCTGACGATTTTTCTCAAGCCCGGCGCCAGTGATCGTGTCGTGGCCAAAGCCGTTGCCACGCGTCCCGTGCCGGCACATTCCTGAAGAGATTTTTGCCCATGAAAAAGCAAGTCGTGCTGTACAAAAAACTGTCGCCGGCGCTGATGGCGCGCCTGCAACAAGCGTGTGAAGTGACGCTGATCGAAAGCCTCGACGCCGACGGCCTGATGAAGCTGCGCGACGCCTTGCCGAGCGCCCACGGTTTGCTCGGCGCCAGCCTCAGACTCGACGCCGCGCTGCTCGATCTGGCGCCGCACCTGCAGGCGATTGCCAGCGTTTCGGTCGGTGTCGACAACTACGACATCGACTACCTGAGCCGGCGCAAGATCCTTCTCAGCAACACCCCGGATGTGCTCACCGAAACCACCGCTGACACTGGCTTCGCCCTGATCCTCGCCACGGCCCGGCGCGTGGTGGAACTGGCGAACATGGTGCGCAGCGGCCAGTGGCACCGCAACATCGGCCCGGCGCATTTCGGCACCGATGTGCACGGCAAGACTCTGGGCATCATCGGCATGGGTCGCATCGGCGAAGCGCTGGCGCAACGCGGGCATTTCGGTTTTGGCATGCCGGTGCTTTATCACAGCCAGTCGCGCAAACCGGCAGTCGAGGCACGTTTTGACGCGCAGTACCGCAGCCTTGAGGCGCTGCTGCAAGAGGCGGATTTCATCTGCCTGACCCTGCCGCTGACCGCGCAGACCGAAGGTTTGATCGGCACCGAGCAATTTGCGTTGATGCGCCCCGAAAGCATCTTCATCAATATCTCGCGGGGCAAGGTGGTGGATGAAGCGGCGCTGATCGGCGCGCTGCGCCATCAACGGATTCGCGCGGCGGGGCTGGATGTGTTCGAGCGTGAACCGCTGAATCATGACTCGCCGTTGTTGCAGCTGAATAATGTGGTGGCAACGCCGCACATGGGTTCGGCGACGCATGAGACGCGGGAGGCGATGGCGCGGTGTGCGGTGGACAATCTGCTGGTGGCTTTGGCTGGGGAGAAGCCGGCTAATCTGGTGAATCCAGCGGCTTGGCAGGGCTGAGATCTTCAGTGGCTGTTCTGTCCAAATCGCTGGCAAGCCAGCTCCCACAGGGTTTTGTGTCGTTCTGAACTGTAACGAACACTGAAGAACCTGTGGGAGCTGACTTGCCAGCGATGAGGCCGGGACAGGCAACACAAAACTGTCAGGCACTGCGCGCCTGCAACAACTGCACCGCACACAACGCAATCCGTGCACAGGCATCCGCCAGCTTCACCCGGTCCAGCACCAGCCCGATGCGAATATGCCCCGCCGCACTCGGCCCGAAGGCCTCACCGGCCAGCACCGACACCCCGTAACCTTCCAGCAGCCGCTCGGCAAATGCCTGCGCACCAAACCCGGTCTGGCGCACATCGACCATCACGAACATCCCGCCATCCGGGCGAATCGGCTGCAGCCCCGGGCAACCGCGCAAGCGTTCGCACACCAGATCGCGACGCAACCGATATTCCTCGCGCATCTGCGTCACCTCCGGCAGATCTCTTGCCAACGCGACCTCTGCTGCTTTCTGCACAAAATCCGGCAGACCGAACAGCATGCTCAACGACAGGTTCACCAGATGCTCGGCCAGCGCTTTCGGCCCGATCGACCAGCCGATGCGCCAACCAGTCATGGCGTGGGATTTCGACAGACTGTTGATGGTCGCCGTGCGTTCGGCCATGCCCGGCAGACTCGCCGGGCTGATGTGCTCGCCCTCGTAAAGCAGATCGCTGTAGACCTCGTCGCTGATCAGCCACAAATCGTGACGCACGCACAGCGCCGCCAGCGCTTGCCAGATCAGCAGGGAAAGGCTCGCGCCGGAAGGATTATTGGGACTGTTGAGCAACATCGCGCGGGTCTTCGGCGTGATCCGCGCGGCGACATCGGCGGGGTCAACGCGAAAGCCGTTTTCCGGCCGTACCGGTACCGGCACCACCGTCGCGCCGCACGCGCCGAACACGCCCTCGTAGGTCACGTACATTGGCTCGGCGACGATCACCTCGTCACCCGGATCCAGCAGGCATTGAGCGACCGAATACACCGCGCATTGCGCACCGGGCAGCACGATCACGTGCTCGGCATCCACCACCTGACCGCTGCGCCGCTGGTGGCGAGCGGCGATCAGCTTGCGCAGCGCCAGTCGGCCACGCACTTCGGAATAATGCGTATCGCCAGCCAGCAGACTGTCGATGGCGCCGTGAATGATCGGCAGCGGCGTGTCGAAATCCGGATCACCCACGCTCAGCAGCAGAATGTCGACTCCCTCGGCGCGCAACGCCAGCGCGCGGTCATGAATCTGCCAGGCCGCTGCCCCCTCCCCGGCGATGCGTTGGGTCAAGGCTGAATAGCGCATGTACGTCTCCTGATGGCGCGGTCTCCAGCCTTCACCCTAGGTCAAATCACAAACCGCGCCACCATCGCGTTCAAATCCACCGCCAGACGCGACAGTTCATGGGTCGCGGCGCTGGTCTGGTTGGCCCCGGCAGCCGATTGCGTGGCCAGGTCACGGATGTTGACGAGGTTGCGATCGACCTCACGCGAGACCTGTGCCTGCTCTTCCGAAGCGCTGGCGATCACCAGGTTGCGCTCGTTGATCTGATGGATCGACTGGGTAATCTGCTCCAGTGCCACGCCAGCGGCACGAGCCATTTCCAGGGTGGTCTGGGTGCGCTGGTTGCTTTGCTGCATCGACGACACGGCTTCACCGGTGCCGTTCTGAATACCGGCGACCATTTTTTCGATTTCCTGAGTCGACTGCGCGGTGCGATGGGCCAAGGCGCGCACTTCGTCCGCCACCACCGCAAAACCACGTCCGGCCTCACCGGCACGCGCCGCTTCGATCGCCGCATTGAGGGCCAGCAGGTTGGTCTGTTCGGCGATGGCGCGGATCACGTCCAGCACCTTGCCGATGTCACGCCCCTGCGCGGCGAGGCCTTCGATCATTTGTGCAGTGCTCTGCACGTCATGGGTCATGGTCTGGATCGCGTCGACGGTTTTCACCACTTGATCGCGCCCTTCGCGGGCGGCCTGGGTCGACTGGTTCGACGCTTCAGAGGTCGACACCGCGTTGCGTGCCACCTCTTCCACCGCGGCGGTCATTTCGTTGACGGCGGTGGCGGCCTGTTCGATCTCGTTGTTCTGCTGTTGCAGGCCACGGGAGGCTTCTTCGGTGACCGCGCTGAGTTCTTCGGCTGCAGCGCCCAATTGAGTGGCGGAGCCGGCAATCTGTTCGATGGTTTTGCGCAGATTGGTCTGCATCGTCGACAAGGCTTGCAGCAATTGTGTGGCTTCGTCTTTGCCATCCACTTCAATCGACTGGGTCAGGTTGCCGCCAGCGATGGTTTGCGCCGCCTGCACGGCACGGTTCAGCGGGGTGACGATGCTGCGGGTCAGCAACCAGGCCAGCAATACCGTGGCCAGTGCTGCGATGACCGCGACAATCACGATGCCGGTAATTGCGCTGTCGTAGTGGTTGCCCGCCAGGGTCGAAGCCGTTTTGGCGTCGGCGGCGTTGATCGCAATCAACTTGTTCAGTTGCTCGCCCATCTTGTCGGTGCCGTCCTTGATCTTCGTGTTGATCAGGGCGCGCATCTCGTCGAGTTTGTCCTGGCGCGACAGGTCCAACATCTGGTTTTGTGCCTGCAGATAGTTGTCCAGGGTCGTCGAGAACTCCTGATACAACGCGCGCTCTTCCGAACCTGCCGGCAGTACCGCGTAACTGGCCTGAGCAGCGCGCACCTTGTCTACCAGCGCACCGATGCGGGTCTGGGCTTCCTGCAACCCGGCCGGTTCACGATTGACCAGAACGCGGAACGAAAGAATACGCAGGCGCAGGACATTTTCCGTCACCACCGCGAGTTGGGTGACGCTCGGCAACTGCGTCGAATCCATCTCCAGGGAGGCCTGACGGATGATCGACATGCGATTGACGGCGAACACGCCGAGTAGGATCACCAGCAGGGCAATAAAGGCAAAACCGAGGAAGGCACGGGGCGCGATATTCAGATTACGCAAGGACATGGTTGGACTCTCGGATAGAGGTAACTGCGAGCGTCCTTGCCGTCATCACTGGCCCTTGAGCGGGGTCAGTCCGGCGGCACTGTTCGAGGGAATCTGTGTGCGCCTGACCTCTGTATCGGCGGCGCTTTAGGAAGATTTCGTGTAAAGCGAAAATATTTCTCAAGGTGCTTCACAACTGAAACACCCTGACACCAACCCTCTGTGGCGAGGGGATTCATCCCCGATCGGCTGCGCAGCAGTCGCAAAATCTCAAAACTGGTTTTTAGCGAAAAACGCAGGAGGCTGCTTCGCAGCCCATCGGGGATGAATCCCCTCGCCACAACATCTTCACGCAGTCAGTTATTGACTTTGGCCATCCGCCAGACGCGGGCAATGTCAGTCGCGCGTTCACGCAACAAGCGTGGAGCTTCGGCGCAGGCCTGCTCCAGGGTCATCGGGCCGCTGGTGACTGCGAATGCGGCGTCGATGCCGTGTTCGTAGAGCTCCTGGTAACCCTCGCCGAGCGTGCCGGCGATGACAATGACCGGGACACCGTGTTTTTTGGCAATCCGCGCCACACCAAACGGCGTTTTGCCGCGCAGGGTCTGCGCGTCGAAGCGACCTTCGCCAGTGATCACCAGATCGGCGCCGTCGACCGCTTCCGCAAGGCCCACCAATTCGGCCACCACTTCCACGCCTGCTTGAAATTGCGCACCGAGAAACGCTTTCGCCGCAAAGCCCAGCCCGCCGGCCGCGCCGCTGCCCGGCTCATCGCGAACGTCTTTGCCCAACGCTTGCGCGCAGAGCTCGGCGAAGTGACCGAGGGCCTGATCCAGTTGTTGCACCTGTACCGGTGACGCGCCCTTTTGCGGGCCGAAAATCGCCGAGGCACCGTGCGGCCCGCACAGTGGATTGTTGACGTCGGCGGCGATATCGAAGCGCACGTGGGCCAGACGCGGATCAAGCTCGCTCAAGTCCAGCCGCGCCAGTTGCGCCAAGGCCAGGCCGCCCGGCACCAGAGCCTGCCCCTGAGCATCGAGCAATTTCACCCCGAGCGCCTGCATCGCGCCGGCGCCGCCATCGTTGGTGGCGCTGCCGCCAATGGCCAGAATCACCCGTTGCGCGCCGGCATCCAGCGCGGCGCGAATCAGTTCACCGGTGCCGAAGGTGCTAGTGATACAGGCATCGCGCTGCCCCGTAGGCACCAACTGCAAACCACTGGCCTCGGCCATTTCAATGATCGCGGTGTGGTTGTGCGGCAACCAGCCCCACGCCGCATCGACCGGAGTGCCCAGCGGCCCGCGCACCCGAGTCCGGCGCAGTTCGCCTTCACAGGCAGCAAGAATCGATTCCACCGTGCCCTCGCCGCCGTCGGCCATCGGGCATTTGACCAGCGTGGCGTGTGGCCAGACTTGCGCCAGCCCCAGCGCAATGGCCTCGGCAACGCCTTGGGCACTCAGGCTGTCCTTGAACGAATCGGGGGCGATGACGATCTTCATGCGAATTCTCCAGTTCCAATGCTCCTCATGCTGCCAGTCGGCATGCGCATTGACGCCTGTCCGCTGCACAAGGGCGGTTGGCGTTTATTGTTCATTTCTACAAAAGCCTTGGACTTGATGCCGAATGCTCTGGCCTCATCGCTGGCAAGCCAGCTCCCACAGGGATCTTCAGTGGCTACATAACTTGTAATCACCTTGTAACCTGTGGGAGCTGGCTTGCCAGCGATGGCGGCCTTAAGAACAACTCATACCGCCGGATCAGTCTGCGGCAGTAATTGCACCCCAAGGTACAACGCCAACATCCCGTCCAGCCGCAACGGATCAACTCCGCTGATCTCGGCAATCCGCTCCATCCGGTAACGCAAGCTGTTGCGGTGAATGCCCAGCGCATCGGCACAGGCCTGGCTCTGGCCGTCGTGTTCGCACCAACTGCGCAGGGTCGCGAGCAACTGGCCGTTACCGTCTTTGGCAATCACTTTGCGCAACGGTTTGAGCAGTTCATCCAGCGCGTCGTCGTTGCGATGGCGCCAGAGCATCACCGGCAAACGATAGCGATTGAGCGTCAGCAGTCGCGACTGCGGCAGTACCTCCCGCCCATACGCCAGCAGATCACCGACCCGTCGATAACAGCGGCGCAAACCGGCCAGCCCATCCGCCTGCCCGCCGACGGCGATGCGCAGAATGTTCCAGCCCTGGCCATCGAGCTTTTCCAGCAAACGATCATGCTCAACCGTCTGACTGGCGGGCCGGCACCACAGCAGCGATGACTTGGCCGAACTCACGCACCAGCTGTCCGGGTAGCGCGAGGTCAGCCACGCACTCAGCACCTCGACGGTTTGTCCCGGCCCTTGTTCCAGGCCCAGCTCGAACAGGTATGGCACCCGGGTCAACTGCGGCTTGAGCCCCAGTTGCTGCGCCTCATCGACCAGCCGCGGCGAGTCGCCGGCGTCGCTCAACAGCAACGCCAGCAGGTCATCGCAACGCTGGCGCCGCCATTGCTGCTCGGCCTGCTGATTGCGCTGACCAACGAGCATTTCGGCAGTCATGCGCACCAGTTCGGCGTAGGTGCGCAGTTGCTCCGGCTCGCCGGTAATGCCGAGCACGCCAATCAGGCGCTGATCAAGCAACAGAGGCAGGTTGATCCCCGGTTGCACACCTTTGAGATGCACCGCGGTTTGCGCATCGATTTCCACCACCCGCCCGTTGGCCAGCACCAGTTGCGCGCCTTCGTGGCGGGTGTTGATGCGCTCCGGCTCGCCACTGCCGAGGATCAGCCCCTGGCTGTCCATGACGTTGACGTTGTAGGGCAAAATGGCCATGGCCCGGTCGACGATATCCTGAGCGAGGTCGTGATCGAGTTCGAACATGATCGGCAAAATCCTTAAGCAACGGCGGCGGACGGTTGTTCACCCGCACAGGGTCTGGCGGCAAACCCTGTGCTCAGGCACAAAGACAATCCGGCCACAGGTGGCCGAGACTCTCAGGGCGATCAACGTTAACCTGTGCATCGCAAAAAATCATAATAAAGAGAGAGCCGCTATGTCGCAGAGCGCCGCAGCTACCCAGACCATTGATGACGGTAAAAACGCCGTCTACAAACGCATCACCCTGCGTTTGATTCCCTTCATTTTCATCTGCTACCTGTTCAACTACCTCGACCGGGTCAACGTCGGCTTTGCCAAACTGCAGATGCTCGACGCGTTGAAATTCAGCGAAACCGTGTACGGCCTCGGCGCCGGGATCTTCTTCATCGGCTACGTGCTGTGCGGCGTACCGAGCAACCTCGCGCTGACCAAGTTCGGTCCACGGCGCTGGATCGCGCTGATGATGATCACTTGGGGCACGCTGTCGACCTGCCTGCTGTTCGTCACCACGCCGACCCAGTTCTACACCCTGCGCCTGTTCACCGGTGCGGCCGAAGCCGGGTTCTTCCCCGGTGTGGTGCTGTATCTCTCGCAGTGGTTCCCGACGTTTCGCCGTGGGCGGATCATGGCGCTGTTCATGTCGGCGATCCCCGTCTCGGGCCTGCTCGGCAGCCCGTTTTCCGGTTGGATCCTCAATCACTTCGCCGCCGGCCAAGGTGGACTGGCGGGCTGGCAGTGGATGTTCCTGCTGCAAGGCATTCCGACCGTGATCCTCGGCGCCCTCGCCTATTTCCTGCTGAGTGACAGCTTTGCCAACGCCAAGTGGCTGAGCCCGCACGAGCGCGCGGTGCTTGAAGCCGATCAGGCCGAAGACCTGGCGAACAAACCGAAAACCACCTCGGACTCGTTGCTCGCGGTATTCAAGAACCCGGCTATCTGGGCGTTTGGCCTGATCTACTTCTGCATCCAGAGCGGCGTTTACGCGATCAACTTCTGGCTGCCGTCGATCATCAAGAACCTCGGTTTCAGCGACAACCTGGTGATCGGCTGGTTGAGCGCGATTCCGTATCTGCTGGCGGCGGTGTTCATGCTGCTGGTCGGGCGTTCGGCGGACTTGCGCAAAGAACGTCGCTGGCACTTGGTGGTGCCCATGCTGATGGGCGCCCTCGGCCTGCTGATCGCGGTGAACTTCGCCGCCAACCCGGCCATCGCGATCCTCGGCCTGACCCTCGCAACCATGGGCGCGCTGACCGGTCTGCCAATGTTCTGGCCAGTGCCGACCGCGCTGTTGAGCGCGGGCGCGGCGGCCGGCGGCCTGGCGTTGATCAACTCGATGGGGCAGATGGCCGGTTTCCTCAGCCCGTACCTGGTGGGTTGGGTCAAGGACAGCACCGGGTCGACCGATGCGGCGTTGTATCTGCTGGCGGGTGTGATTGTTGGCGGGAGTTTGCTGGCATTGCGCATGACGCGGACGCTGCGCGCGTAATTACGCTTGCAGATCAAAAGATCGCAGCCTGCGGCAGCTCCTACAGGGAAACACGTATTTCCGTGTAGGAGCTGCCGCAGGCTGCGATCTTTTTTTGCTCATTGATTGCCGCGTCAGTTCTTGCCAATCACGGAAAAATCCCGCAAAAACGCACAGTTTTTTAAAGGATTTTTACCAATGAGCTCGATTCTCGATCTGGAGATATTCGTCCGCGTGGCCGACTCCGGCAGCATCTCCGCCGCCGCCCGCGCCCTGGAACTGACGCCGGCCGCCGCCAGCATTGCGTTGAAGCGCCTGGAAACCCGTCTCGGCATCCGCCTGCTCGCGCGCTCCACCCGCAGCATGCGCCTGACCGAAGAAGGTCGGCGCTATCTCGACAGTGTACGCATTGCCTTGTCCGCCCTGGCCGAAGGCGAACAAGCGCTCAAGCAACACGGCGAAGGCCTCAGCGGGGTGCTGCAACTGGCGGCGCCGTCGGATTTCGGGCGCAACGTATTATTGGCATGGCTGGATGATTTCAAACGCGAACACCCGAATATTCAATTGCAACTGCTGCTCAACGATCGGCACGCCGATCTGTTTCGCGAAACCGTGGATGTCGCGCTGCGCTTCGGCGTGCCCAGCGACTCGACGCTGGTGGCGCTGCCGATTCTGCCGGCGCATCGACGGGTAGCCTGCGCCAGCCCGGACTATCTGGCTCGCCATGGTACCCCGCAACATCCCGGCGAACTGAACGAGCACAGCGCCCTGCTCTATTTGCGCAACGGCCGGCCTTACAACACCTGGCGCTTCAGTCGCGAGGACGAAACGCTGGAAGTTGAAGTCCACGGTGACTATCTCAGCGATGACGGCGAAGTCGCGCGGCGCTGGGCGCTGGCCGGGCATGGCATTGCCTACAAGGCGTGGCTGGACATCGCCGAGGACGTGCGCGGTGGACGCCTGCTGACGCTGCTCGATGACTGGCATGGCGAGAGCGTGCCGTTCAATCTGCTCTGCCCGCATCGGGTGCAAGTGTCCGAGCGCGTTCGGGTGCTGCAGGCGTTTTTGCAAACGCGTTGCGCGGCACTCAGCCGATAATTCACTTTGCCCCGTCGGGCGCTTCTGGTATTTGATGGAAGCTTTCCCACCGATAAAAGGATTTCGCCATGAGCTATCGCACACTGGGGCACTCGGGGTTACAGGTGTCCACCCTCACCCTCGGCACGATGATGTTTGGCGAGCAGACCAGCGCTGAAGACTCACTGCGCATCATCGACAAGGCCTGGGATCAGGGCATCAATTTCATCGACACCGCCGACGTCTACACCAACGGCCGCTCGGAAGAAATCGTCGGCGAAGCGATTGCCCGCCATCGTCACGAATGGGTGTTGGCCACCAAGGTCGGTTTCGGCCCGGTGGATGGCGTGCCGAACCGCAGCGGCTTGAGCCGCAAACACATCTTCAACGGTCTGGAGGCCAGCCTCACGCGCCTGGGTACCGACTATCTCGACATCTATTACCTGCACCGCGAAGACCACAACACGCCGCTGGAAGTCAGCGTGTCGGCGATTGGTGATCTGATTCGCCAGGGCAAGATTCGTTACTGGGGCCTGTCGAACTATCGCGGCTGGCGCATCGCCGAGGTGATTCGCATCGCTGACAAGCTCGGGATCGACCGCCCGGTGATCAGCCAGCCGCTGTACAACATCGTCAACCGCCAGGCCGAAACCGAACAGATCACCGCCGCGCAGACCTATGGCCTCGGCGTGGTGCCTTACAGCCCGCTGGCCCGCGGCGTGCTCAGCGGCAAATATGCACCCGATGTCACGCCGGATGCCAACAGCCGCGCCGGGCGTCAGGACAAACGCATTCTGGAAACCGAATGGCGGGTTGAATCGCTGCGCATTGCTCAGCAGATCCAGCAGTACACCCAAGGCCGTGGCGTGGGCATGGTCGAATTTGCGATTGCCTGGGTGCTGAATAACAGTGCGGTGACTTCGGCGATCGTCGGGCCGCGCACCGAGCAGCAGTGGGACGCTTACACCAAGGCGCAGGCGGTGCAGATCACGGCGGAAGATGAAGCGTTTATCGACTCGCTCGTGACCCCGGGGCACGCGTCGACACCGGGGTTCAATGATGTGAGCCATTTTGTGTCGGGCCGTAAACCGCGTCAGGCCTGAAAGCCTCACAAGCCGGGCATCAGCGGCGTCAGCAGATTACGAGGGCAACACAAATCCATTGTGGGAGCGAGCCTGCTCGCGAAGAGGCCGGCACATTCAACATCTGCGTTGTCTGGCACACCGCTTTCGCGAGCAGGCTCGCTCCCACAGGTTTTGTGCTTATCTTCAGAATGTGGGAAATATTGAGCACTCGGCCAATATTCAGCACAAAAACCACGTATCCTGCGCGCCCTGTTTGATCACCCACCCGCGAGGACAGTTTGTCTAAAGGTATCGCTCTATCGGTATCAGCTTCGGTGCTGTTTGCCGTCATGTATTACTACACCTCGCTGCTCACCCCGTTGAGCGGCGTGGAAATCTTTGGCTGGCGGATGCTGCTGACCGTGCCGTGCATGACCGTGTTCATGCTGGTTTCCGGTGAATGGCGGCGAGTGCTGGAGTTGCTGCGGCGCGTGGCCGGCTCTCCGAAGCTGATAGGCGGCCTGAGCGTTTCGGCAGCGTTGCTCGGCGTGCAGTTGTGGCTGTTCATGTGGGCGCCGCTCAACGGTTATAGCCTTGACGTGTCGCTGGGCTATTTCCTGCTGCCGCTGGCGATGGTGCTGACCGGGCGCATCGTCTACGGCGACAGCCTGTCGTACCTGCAGAAAATCGCGGTGTTCTTTGCCGTTCTCGGCGTGGCAAACGAGCTGTATCGGGTCGGCGGTTTTTCCTGGGCGACCCTGGTGGTTGTGGTCGGTTACCCGCTGTACTTCGTGCTGCGCAAACGCTTGAAGACCGACAACCTCGGCGGTCTGTGGGTCGACATGACGCTGATGCTGCCGGTGGCGTACTGGTTTGTACGCGGTGGCGAGCAAGGCTTTGCCGTGTTCGATCAATACCCAGGCCTGTTGTGGCTGATTCCGCTGCTCGGCCTGATCAGTGCCTCGGCGCTGGTGGTGTACATCATTGCCAGCCGCTTGTTGCCGTTCAGCCTGTTTGGTCTGCTCAGCTATGTCGAGCCGGTATTGCTGCTCGGTGTCGCGCTGTTGCTCGGTGAAAGTATCAAGGCCGGTGAATGGCTGACTTACATCCCGATCTGGCTGGCGGTGGTGGTGCTGGTCTTCGAAGGCTTCAAGCACTTGATGCGGCAACGCCGCTCTTAAAAGCAAAAGATCGCAGCCTTCGGCAGCTCCTACATTGGAATACATTCTCTGTAGGAGCTGCCGAAGGCTGCGATCTTTTGATCTTAAAAAGCCTGGCATCAGCCAGGCTTTTTCATGGCTTACTCGGTCGCGAGCACACCACGGCGCACCTGGTCACGCTCGATCGATTCGAACAGCGCCTTGAAGTTGCCCTCGCCGAAGCCATCGTCGCCCTTGCGCTGGATGAATTCGAAGAACACCGGCCCCATCAGGGTTTCCGAGAAGATCTGCAACAGCAGGCGCTTGTCGTCCGGGTTCGACGAGCCGTCGAGCAGGATGCCACGCGATTGCAGTTGATCCACCGGCTCGCCGTGGTTCGGCAGGCGGCCTTCGAGCATTTCGTAGTAGGTGTCCGGCGGCGCGGTCATGAAGCGCATGCCGATTTTCTTCAACTGATCCCAGGTCTTGACCAGGTCATCGGTGAGGAACGCCACGTGCTGGATGCCCTCGCCGTTGAACTGCATCAGGAACTCTTCGATCTGCCCGGCGCCCTTGGACGACTCTTCGTTCAGCGGGATGCGGATCATGCCGTCCGGTGCGGTCATCGCTTTCGAGGTCAGGCCGGTGTATTCGCCCTTGATGTCGAAATAGCGGATCTCGCGGAAGTTGAACAGCTTCTCGTAGAAGTTGGCCCAGTAGGCCATGCGGCCGCGGTACACGTTGTGGGTCAGGTGATCGATGATCTTCAGGCCGGCACCGACCGGGTTACGATCAACGCCATCCAGGAACACGAAATCGATGTCATAGATCGAGCTGCCTTCGCCGAAACGGTCGATCAGGTACAGCGGCGCGCCGCCAATGCCTTTGATCGCCGGCAGGTTCAGCTCCATCGGCCCGGTTTCGATATGAATCGGCTGAGCACCCAATTCCAGGGCGCGGTTGTAGGCTTTCTGCGAGTCCTTGACCCGGAACGCCATGCCGCAGACCGACGGCCCATGCTCGGCAGCAAAGTACGACGCTACGCTGTGCGGTTCATTGTTGAGGATCAGGTTGATCGCGCCCTGGCGATACAGGTGCACGTTCTTGGAACGGTGGGTCGCGACTTTGGTGAAGCCCATGATCTCGAAGATCGGCTCCAGGGTGCCAGGAGTCGGCGATGCGAACTCGATGAACTCAAAGCCCATCAGGCCCATTGGGTTTTCGTATAAATCTGCCATGGTGACGCCTCATCATTCTTATCAATTAACCAGAGTTAGTTGTCAGTAATGCTGAGACCGGCGGGTGGTGCGCAGGAGATGCCTCGCACACTGCGGGCGAGGAAGTCACCATAGATCAGTTGAAACCCGAATATCTTCATTGTCGACCCAAGGCTCTTGCGGGCGAGGCTTCTGCTGCCAGAAGACGTTTATTATTGTATGCGTAACCGGATTCTACACAGCGTAAATAGGGTTGTCTGCCCTCTCTATAAAATCCGCCTTTTTCGCATCGGTGCAAGGGGTTTGTTGCACAGATAAATTCCCGCCAGCACCAGCGCGCCGCCAAGGCACAGAGTCAAAGTGAGTCGTTCGCCAAGCAACAGCGCGCCGAGCAGCACTGCGGTCAGTGGATTGAGGGCTATGAACACGCCGGAACGGGTCGCACCGATTTTGCGGATGCCGTCGTAGTAGCCGATGTATGCCAATGCCGAGCCGAACACGCCGAGGTAGATCAGGCTCAGCCATTGTGGCGTGTCGAGGTTGAGCAAGGCTGCCGCGCTCATCTCGCCACGCAGTGTTGCCAGCACCAACAGCATCACGCAGCCGATCAATACCGAAAACGTCACCGTCTGCAGCGGGCCGAGTGCCTGATTCAACTCACGGGAACACAGCGAGTAAATGCCCCAGCCCGCTACGCAACCGAGAATCAACAAATCGCCGATCCAGGCATTCGGTGTCACGGCGAGCAATTGCGGGTTGCGACTGACGATCACCAGACTCGCGCCGCCAATGCACAGGGCGATGCCGGCGACTTTCACCCGGCCCAGGCGCTCCTTGAACAACAGCCAGGAAGCCAGGCCGATCACGGCTGGATTCAACGCGACGATCAACGAAGCGCGCGAGGCATTGATGTACTGCAGGCCATAAAAGAAACACAAGTTGTAGAAAAAGATCCCGAAGAACCCCAACAGCGTCAATTGCAGCCATTGCCGAGGCGTCGGTCGTGCCAGCGGGATGCGCGCAACCCCTACAAACCCGAGCAACGCCACGCTGGCGAGCAGGAAGCGCAGGCTGGCGGCGAACAGCGGGCTGAGGCTGCCCGCCAGAAAACGCCCGGCGACAAAGGTCCCGCCCCACATCATGGTCACGGCTGCCAGCGTCAGATAAACCGACCGGTCAGAAACGTTACTGCGAGTTTGCTCCACGTTGCGCATGACGCTCCAAACCAGAGAAGCCAAAGGATGGCGTATCATTCACTTCATTCCTTGTCATCGTAAAATGAGCAAACACTCATGACCCTCACGCAACTGGAGATCTTCTCACTGGTCGCCGAACTGCGCGGCTTCACCCTCGCCGCCCATCGTCTGGGGATTTCGCAGTCAGCGGTATCCCACGCCATGAAATCCCTGGAGCAGGAGTTGGGCGTCGAGTTGTTGCGCCGTCACTCGTCGCAGGTGGAGCTCACCGATATCGGCGAGCAGGTACTCCAGCGCGCACGCGCCATGCTCGGTCTGGCCAACACGCTGCGCCAGGAGGCGGCCGATGCGCGGGGCATGAAAAGCGGTACGCTGCGCATTGGCTCGTTCGGCCCGACGGCGTCGATCAAGTTGCTGCCGAGAATTCTGCAGCGCTATCGCCAAGTCCATCCCGGCATAGAAGTGCACATCGATGAGGGGCCGGACCGGCAGGTGCTGCAGTGGCTGGAAGAGCGGCGAATCGACGTCGGTTTCGTGGTGTTGCCCGAGGAACGCTTCGACACTTTCGCGCTGGTCGAAGACCAGATGGTTGCCCTGCTCTCGCTCGGTCATCCACTGGCCGCCAGCGCGGCGCTGAGCCTTCAGGATTTGTGTGCCGACCCGTTTGTGCTGACCGAGGCCGGTTCAGCGGAACTGGTTTCACGCCTGTTCACTGCCGCGCGCCTGCAACCGAACATTCGCTACCGCTGCTCGCAATTGCTCAGCACACTTGACGTTGTCAGCCGGGGCGATGCAGTCACGGTCGTCGCCGAAGGCTCATTGCCAGACGATCCAGCGCCGTGTTACGTGAAGAAGCCGCTGTTGCCGGCGGTGCAACGTCTGATCGGCCTCGCTGTTCTCGATCAGCGTCAGGCTTCGCCCGCCACGCGGGCATTTATCGAACTCGCCAAGCAGATCAATCAGCCGTGAGCGGCACAAGCGCCAGCGGCCATCTATCATGCCTTCTGACTCCGCTGTTCCTCACCGGTGCGCCGTTGCCAGGCCTGCATTCGAGCGTTCCACCTCATCGCAACAGGATGCGCCTATGCCCTTGACCGTCAGACCCCGCCGCAAACGTAGCGTACGCATTTTGATGACCCTGCTCTGCGGTGTATTGCCCGTCCTGCTGGGCGGCGGGATTCTGTATATGCAAGCCGAACGGGCCTTGCAGCAGAGCACGCAAAATACCGCCGATGAGGCGTTGCGCCAATTCGAGCTGATGCTCGACAACACCGCCCAGGCCGCCAGCGAATTATTGCCCCTGGCTGGCCAGCCCTGCGAAAGCGTAAAACTGGCTTTACGTGAGCAGGTAACCCGCCGGCCTTTCGTGCGTTCGACCAATCTGGTGTGGGACAACAACCTCTATTGCAGCTCGCTGTTCGGTGAATTCAAGGAAGCCGTCAACCCGGGCGACTATGCGCAAGGCAAACTGTGGTTGATGAATGGCAACCCCGTCACGCCCGACACCGCGCTGCTGGTGTATCGCCTCAGCGAAGGTCGCGGCGGCGCGCTGACTACGCTCGATGGCTATCACTTGAGCAACATCCTGCGCCTGATCGGCCGGCAGACGCAGTTGGTGCTGCTGGTCGGCGACAACTGGCTGTCGGCCGATGGCAAAGTGCATCAGGGCGCCCTGCCGCCGCTGCCGATAGCGCAAAGTACGTTGGTGTCTTCACGTTACGCCTTCAGTGTCAGCGCAGGGTTCGCGCAAGGGCAAACGTGGCGCTACATGGCCGCCGAATACCCACCGCTGTTCAGCCTGCTGATCTTTTTCGGGGTGATCTCGGGCGCGATCGCTCACGTCCTGCAACGACGTGCCACCTCGCCCAGTCATGAAATGCTCCGCGCCCTGGAGGCCGGCGAGTTCATCCCTTACTTTCAGCCGGTGGTGCATGGTGACAGCAGGAAATGGTCCGGCACCGAAGTGCTGATGCGCTGGAAACACCCCAAGGAAGGTCTGGTGCGCCCGGACCTGTTCATCCCGTTCGCTGAACATTCGGGGCTGATCGTGCCCATGACCCGTTCGCTGATGCAACAGACTGCCGCCCTGCTCGGCCCGCTCTCTGCAGACTTCGACCAACCCTTCCACATCGGCATCAATATCACCGCCAGTCACTGCCAGGACCTGGAGCTAGTGGAGGACTGTCGCGAATTTCTTGCCGGGTTTGCCCCCGGCAGTATCAATCTGGTGCTGGAGCTGACCGAGCGCCAACTGATCGAGCCGACCGACGTCACGCACCAGTTGTTCGAGCAGTTGCACACGCTCGGCGTGATGATCGCCATCGACGACTTCGGCACCGGGCATTCAAGCCTGGGCTACCTGCGAAAATTCAATGTCGACTTTCTCAAGATCGACCAGAGTTTCGTCGCGATGATCGGCATTGATGCGCTGTCGCGGCATATTCTGGACACGATTATCGAACTCTCGGCCAAGCTTGATCTGGGTATTGTTGCCGAAGGTGTAGAAACTCCGGCACAGGCTGACTACCTGACCGCCCACCACGTCAACTTCCTGCAAGGCTATCTGTTCGGAAAACCCATGCCCGGCGCTGACTTCATCGCTGCATTAAGTGATCGTTAACTAAAAATAAATTAAGCCCGACGCTTCGACGCGACGCACCAAATTGATACAAAACACCACTGTTGTTACATGACGACAAGATCAGGATTTACTCTTGGCGCATTAACTACTACAATTTTTTCAGCCTGTGCAAGATTGACAGGTGAGCCATTATCACCGAGTCGCTTCAAGGCTCTTGGCTTATAGCTTTGTTTGCGGTTGGTATCAGCCAAACACACTATTGGAGTAAAGATATTGTCCAGACTCGCTGAATTTCGTGCAGCTGAAAAGGCCCTTCAGGAACAGCTCAAGCAGCTGGAATCGCTGAAGAACGATGCCGGGCTCAAGAAAGAAATCGAATTCGAAGAAAAGCTCCAGGGGCTGATGAAAACCTACGGCAAAGGCCTGAAAGACATCATCGCCATCCTCGATCCGAACCCGTCCAAGTCCGGCTTGCAAGTGTCCGCCGCACCAAAAACCCGCCGCGCTCGCGTGGTCAAGGTTTATCAGAACCCGCACACCGGTGAACTGATCGAAACCAAGGGCGGCAACCACCGTGGCTTGAAAGCCTGGAAGGAACAATACGGTGCAGCCACCGTTGATTCCTGGTTGCGCGGTTAATCTTGCGCCAACAAACAAGCCCTGCTGTATGCAGGGCTTTTTTTTGGACAATATCTAACAAAAGCAACGATTTCCCCCGCGCTAGTTATCAATCCGCTTTAACACCCACAAGACGTGAGGCTAAAAACTCTTGCCGGATGTTGCGACGGTCATCGCTGCTAAACTTTGTGCTTAATGCCTTCGAGGTATCTAACCTGGCCGAGGTGAAACAGAGGCTTAAAGTTTCAAGCTGTTTCTCGCGGCGACTATTTCGTCAGCGCTGGCCTTATAAATCTCAGCCTGACCCGCGTAAGAAAGTACATACGCCTTATCCGCCCCGACCGCCGCAACCAATGTTTGCGACAACACATGTCGGCCATTTTCAGTGATCGTACAGGTGGTTTCCAGTGCCTCCAGGGCGCCGAGTTTCGCCGGGTGCACCTTATTGCAAACACTCTGATAACCGCCCTGGAAAAAGTCTTTCTGAATCGACTTGCGCATCTCCAGCAGCACGCCCTGCACATTGACCTGATGACCAGCTTCAACCTGAGTCATGGTCAACTCCATCACCATGACCTGATTGCCATCGGCGTCGTTTTTCACCGCACGCTGGCGCGACACCTGCGGCGGCGTGTCGGGCAATGCCTGGATTTCCCACCCCGCAGGCCAGGTGATACTCGGCTGATCGGCCCATGCCGGAGCGGCCAGCAGCGACGAGAAAAGGCAAACGAACAGCACTTTGAACGGTCGGATCATTACCAGAGGCACTCGCAGATTGAGCAGCAAAGTCTGAGGCCCGGTCGCCCACAGAGCAAGCCGCGCATTCGGTTTGGCGATGCCGCCCCGCATGCGTATCATTGCGCCCATTCACTCGCCCCATTGTTACGGAGGGCCTATGAGCCTGCACGAACTGAAAACTTTCCCCGGCGTTACTGCCACGCCAGACAGCGCAACCCGCAACTTCGTCTTCAACCACACCATGCTGCGCGTGAAGGACATCACCAAGTCCCTGGACTTCTACACCCGCGTCCTGGGCTTCTCGCTGGTTGAAAAGCGTGACTTCCCGGAGGCCGAATTCAGCCTGTATTTCCTCGCGCTGGTCGACAAGGCGCAGATTCCGGCCGACGCCGCGGCCCGCACCGAATGGATGAAGTCGATTCCCGGCATCCTCGAACTGACTCACAACCACGGCACTGAAAACGACGCCGACTTCGCCTATCACAATGGCAACACCGACCCGCGCGGCTTCGGTCACATCTGCATTTCGGTGCCGGACATCGTTGCAGCGTGCGCGCGTTTTGAAGAGCTGGGCTGTGATTTCCAGAAGCGCCTGACCGATGGCCGCATGAAAAGCCTGGCGTTCATCAAGGACCCGGATGGCTACTGGGTAGAAATCATCCAGCCTGCACCGCTGTAAAAAGATCGCAGGCTTCGCCAGCTCCTACACATTCCTGGTAGGAGCTGCCGCAGGCTGCGATCTTTTGCTTCAGCCATAAAAAAACCCATGATCGCTCATGGGTTTTTGCGTTTCAGCGACTGATGCTTATGCCGGCGCCGAAGTACGGATCAAGTGATCGAACGCGCTGAGGGAAGCCTTGGCGCCCTCGCCCACTGCAATCACGATCTGCTTGTACGGCACGGTAGTCACGTCACCCGCCGCGAAGACCCCCGGGATCGACGTCTCGCCACGGTTGTCGACGATGATCTCGCCGCGTGGCGACAGCTCGATGGTGCCTTTGAGCCAGTCAGTGTTCGGCAGCAGACCGATCTGTACGAAGATCCCTTCCAGCTCGAGGTTGCGCAGTTCGTCAGTCTTGCGATCCTTGTAACGCAGGCCGTTGACCTTCTCGCCATTGCCGGTGACTTCCGTGGTTTGTGCACTGGTGATCACGGTGACGTTTGGCAGACTGTGCAGTTTGCGTTGCAGCACCGCGTCGGCACGCAGTTGCACGTCGAATTCCAGCAACGTCACATGGGAAACGATACCGGCCAGGTCGATGGCCGCTTCGACGCCGGAGTTACCGCCGCCGATCACCGCCACACGCTTGCCTTTGAACAGCGGGCCGTCGCAGTGCGGGCAGTACGCCACACCCTTGTTGCGGTATTCCTGTTCGCCCGGCACGTTCATTTCACGCCAGCGTGCGCCGGTCGCCAGGATCACGCTCTTGGCTTTCAGGGTCGCACCGCTGGCGAAATGGACTTCGTGCAACTCGCCGTTCTTGCCGGGAATCAGCTTGTCGGCGCGTTGCAGGTTCATGATGTCGACGTCGTACTGTTTGACGTGTTCTTCCAGCGCCGTGGCCAGTTTCGGACCCTCGGTTTCCTGCACGGAGATGAAGTTTTCGATCGCCATGGTGTCCAGCACCTGACCGCCGAAGCGCTCGGCCGCCACACCGGTGCGGATGCCTTTACGGGCGGCATAGATAGCAGCCGAAGCACCGGCCGGGCCACCGCCAACTACGAGCACATCAAAGGCTTGCTTGGCGCTGATCTTCTCGGCCTGACGCTCGATGGCGCCGGTGTCGAGTTTGGCGAGAATTTCTTCCAGCCCCATACGGCCCTGACCGAAGTTTTCACCGTTGAGGTAGATGCTCGGCACAGCCATGATCTTGCGATCGTTGACTTCGTCCTGAAACAACGCGCCATCGATGGCGACGTGACGGATGTTCGGGTTCAGCACGGCCATCAGGTTCAACGCCTGGACCACGTCCGGGCAGTTCTGGCACGACAGTGAGAAGTAGGTCTCGAAGCTGAACTCACCCTTGAGCGAGCGGATCTGTTCGATGATTTCAGCACTGGCTTTCGATGGGTGGCCGCCGACTTGCAACAGGGCCAGCACCAGCGATGTGAATTCGTGGCCCATCGGAATGCCGGCGAAACGCAGGCTGATGTCGGCACCTGGGCGATTGATCGAAAACGACGGCTTGCGCGCATCGGTGCCGCTGTCGATCAGGGTAATCTGGCTCGACAGACTGGCAACGTCTTCGAGCAGGTCAAGCATTTCCCGGGATTTCGCACCGTCGTCGAGGGAAGCAACGATCTCGATCGGCTGGGTGACCCGTTCCAGGTACGATTTCAACTGGGCTTTAAGATTGGCGTCCAACATACGGGCGATCTCCTGTGTCTTTATTCAAGGCGAAAAAAAGCCCGAGCGAATCTCGCCCGGGCTTTTTCAATGGGCGGTGCAGCTTACTGAAGTAGGTGCGGAGTACCGCCCTGTGTTGCGTGTCTCACAGACTCAGATCTTGCCGACCAGGTCCAGGGACGGAGCCAGAGTGGCCTCGCCTTCTTTCCACTTGGCTGGGCAAACTTCGCCTGGGTGAGCAGCAACGTACTGAGCAGCCTTGATCTTGCGCAGCAGTTCGGAAGCATCACGGCCAACGCCGCCATCGTTCAGTTCGACGATTTTGATCTGGCCTTCAGGGTTGATCACGAAGGTGCCACGATCCGCCAGACCAGCTTCTTCGATCAGCACGTCGAAGTTGCGGGAGATGACGTGGGTCGGGTCGCCGATCATGGTGTATTCGATTTTGCCGATGGCTGGCGAAGTGTTGTGCCAGGCAGCGTGAGCAAAGTGGGTATCGGTCGAAACGCTGTAGATTTCCACGCCCAGTTTCTGGAACGCAGCGTAGTTGTCGGCCAGGTCTTCCAGCTCGGTTGGGCAAACGAAAGTGAAGTCGGCTGGGTAGAAGAACACTACGGACCATTTGCCTTTCAGGTCAGCGTCCGAGACTTGTACGAAGTCGCCGTTTTTGAACGCGGTAGCTTTGAACGGTTTTACTTGGCTGTTGATGATAGGCATTGATGACTCTCCGTCAGGGTTGTGAATTCGATGGGTGAATCCTACCCACTCACTTGACGGATGGCTCATTGGCAAACCTGATGCTGCTGATTTGTTTTCGCTATTAGCTGACTGTATTAATAGAAGAAAACCATATCTACGATGAAGCCGGCTTATCCGTAATCCGAGCCATCCCGTGAAAGGGGCTCGCTTCAACATAGCGCATGGCTGACTTCATATCCTTCCAGCCGACATAGCTCATCAAGGATTTCAAATCCCAGCCACTTTGATGCGCCCAGGTGGCAAAGCCGCGACGCAGGGAATGGCTGGTGTAGCGCTCGGCCGGGATGCCGGCGCGTTCCAGCGCCTGACGCAGTAATGGAATGACACTGTTGGCGTGCAAGCCCTCCTCGCTCAGATGTCCCCAGCGGTCGATGCCGCGAAATACCGGACCGCGTACCAGCGCCGCCTCGGTGATCCAGTCGATATAAGCCTGCACCGGGCACAGCTTGAGCAGCGCCGGCGCCTGATACGTCTGCCCGAGGTTCTCGCGGTCGCCCTTGCTGCGTGGCAGATACAAGGTGATGCCGCTACCGGCGTGCGCCTGCACATGCTCAATCTGCAAACGGCACAGCTCATCGCTGCGAAAGCCTCGCCAGAAGCCCAGCAGGATCAGCGCCCGGTCGCGACAGGCCTTGAGCAACTGCGGGCGATCTTGCTGCTGCCGCGCACTGCGGACTTCCTGTTCAAGCCAGTCGACCACTTGCTGCAGATCGTGCAATTGCAGCGGCTCGGCCTGTTTTTCCTGCGCCGGATGCAGTGCGCGAATGCCTTTGAAGACCTTGCGCACCACTGGCGCCTTGGTTGGGTCGGCAAAACCCTGACTGTTGTGCCACTGCGCCAGCGCTGACAAACGCAGCTTCAGCGTATTGATCGACAGCACGCCGGCATGCTCGACCAGATACCGCGCAACGCTATCGGCCGTCGCCGGCAGGAACCCGCCCCACTTCACTTCAAAGTGTTCAATCGCCGAACGATAGCTACGGCGGGTGTTGTCACGGGTGGCGGCTTGCAGATAGCGATCAATCTCGCTCATGGACAGTGTTCTCGCTGGCGTACTGATTCAGGGCGAAAAAAAGCAATTTAATCACCTGACATTGGGTAATACCAGTATATCCCGTCTGTTATTAATCAAACATTTAACTTTATTTTCAGTGTGGTACACTGCGTACTTTGATGGCATGTACCACAGTACGAAACGGTAGGAGTTCACATGGCCCGTGGCGGCGTAAATAAAGCAGTGGTCCAGATCGCGCGCACAGCGATTCTGGCCCGAGGCGAACACCCCAGCATCGATGCGGTACGCATTGAGCTGGGCAACACCGGCTCGAAAACCACGATCCATCGCTATCTGAAAGAGCTCGATGACGGCAGCCAACCGGTCGAAGCGTCCGCAGAACCGATCAACCATGAGCTGACGGCGCTGGTCTTACGCCTCGCCCAGCGCCTGAAAGAACAAGCACAAGAGCCCATTGAACAAGCGCGCGAGCAGTTCGAAGAGCAGCGTGAAACGCTGGAAGCGGAACTCAAGCAAGTACGCCAGGCACTCGAACAACTGGAGCAACAGCACGACATCCAAGGCGCGGCGCTGGCCAAGGAATCCGAGGCGCTGAAAGAAACCCGTTCGATGCTGCAGACCGAGCAAACCCGCAACGCGGGACTCAATCAGGCGCTGGCCGATTTCGAGTTGCGCCTGCAGGACAAGGACGAGCAGATCCGCTCGCTGGAAGAGAAACACCTGCACGCCCGCGATGCGCTTGAGCATTACCGCAACGCCACCAAAGAGCAGCGCGAGCAGGAACAGGCCCGTCACGAGGGACAGCTGCAGCAGTTGCAGATGGAATTGCGCCAGGCGCAACAAAGTGCACTGGTGCGTCAGGACGAGATCACCCAGCTGCATCGCGACAACGAACGTCTGCTCACGGAAAACCGTGGTACCCAGCGCGAACTGAGCCTGATGCAGGATCAGCTCAAGCACAGCAACCAGCGTCAGGATCAGTTGCTGGAGCAAGCCACTCGCGTCGACAACGAACGCACCCTCCTCCAGGAACGCCTGCGCGTGGCCCTGCTGGAGAGTCAGACGCTGAAACAGGATGCCGACGAACAGCGGCAGCTCAATCAGTCACTGGAGAAGGAATTGACCAAGACTCAAGCGAGTCTGGAAGACAGCTTGCGCCTGGCGGCTACCGTTGCAGCAGCGCCAGACACAGGCAAAGCGAAGGATGCTTAAGCGCCGACCGGCGTACGCATGGTGACGAACTCTTCGGCGGCCGTCGGGTGTACCCCGATTGTGTCGTCGAAGTCACGCTTGGTCGCGCCAGCCTTCAGAGCAATTGCCAGACCTTGCACGATCTCACCCGCGTCCGGGCCGACCATATGGCAGCCGAGCACTTTGTCGGTTTTGCCGTCGACCACCAGTTTCATCAGGGTTTTCTCCTGACATTCGGTCAGCGTCAGCTTCATCGGGCGGAAGCGGCTTTCGAAAATCACCACTTCGTGGCCCGCTTCCCGCGCCTCTTCTTCGGTCAAACCGACAGTGCCGATGTTCGGCAGGCTGAACACCGCCGTCGGGATCATCTTGTAATCCACCGGGCGGTATTGCTCCGGCTTGAACAAGCGCCGCGCCACCGCCATGCCTTCGGCCAGTGCCACCGGCGTCAGTTGCACCCGGCCGATGACATCACCCAACGCCAGAATCGACGGTTCGCTGGTCTGGTATTGCTCGTCGACCTTGATGAAGCCCTTGTCGGTGAGCTGCACATCGGTGTTTTCCAGACCCAGATTGTCCAGCATCGGACGGCGACCCGTGGCGTAGAACACGCAGTCGGCTTCCAGTACGCGGCCATCCTTGAGGGTCGCCTTGAGGCTGCCGTCTGGCTGTTTGTCGATGCGCGCGATGTCGGCGTTGAACTGCAGATCCATACCGCGCTTGGTCAGCTCTTCCTGCAAATGCTTGCGCACCGAGCCATCGAAACCACGCAGGAACAGATCGCCGCGATACAACAGCGTGGTGTTGGCGCCCAGGCCATGGAAAATCCCGGCAAACTCGACCGCGATGTAACCACCACCGACCACCAATACACGTTTCGGCAGTTCTTTGAGGAAGAACGCTTGATTGGAGCTGATCGCGTGTTCGTGTCCCGGAATCTCCGGAATCTGCGGCCAGCCACCCGTAGCGATCAGGATGTTTTTCGCGGTGAAGCGCTCACCGTTGACCTCGACCTCATGCGGGCCAACGATCTTCGCGTGGGCTTCGTGCAGGGTGACGCCGCTGTTGACCAGCAGGTTGCGATAAATGCCGTTGAGGCGATTGATTTCGCGGTCCTTGTTGGCGATCAGGGTCGCCCAGTCGAAACTGGCTTCACCCAGACTCCAGCCGAAACCGGACGACTGCTCGAAGTCTTCGGCGAAATGCGCGCCGTACACCAGCAGTTTCTTCGGCACGCAGCCGACGTTGACGCAGGTACCGCCCAGATAACGACTCTCGGCCACCGCCACTTTCGCGCCGAAACCGGCCGCGAAGCGCGCTGCACGTACACCGCCGGAACCGGCACCAATCACATAAAGGTCAAAATCGTAGGCCATTGCTATCTCCTCGGCAGGCCAACAGCATACCCGCCACCGTCCATTGGGCAAGCGCCGTGCGCAGCTTTTCGCCCGCCTCGGCGAAGTCGGGAAACTTCTCCAAATAATAATATTTCTTGTTTGATACTAAATCGTCGGGCTGCACCTCGTCTTTGAACCAACGGATTTTTTCCCTCGAAGACAAGGAGTCGGCTGCGATGTTCGCGCCCATTACCCGTTCCATGACCTTGACTGTCGGCTTGTTCAGCATGGCGTTGAGTCCCGATCTGCTGGCTGAAACCGACCCTGAAACAGCGCCACAATCCGCCGCCCAGGCGCTGGAACTGGACGCCACCAGCGTCAGCGCTGAAGGCCTCGGCCTCAATACCGAAAACACTCATTCCTACACCACCGGCGCGATGAGCACCGCAACGCGGCTGAACCTGTCGATCAAGGAAACCCCGCAATCGGTGTCCGTGGTCACGCGCCAGCAGATGGATGATTTCAAGCTCGGTACATTGTCCGAAGCCATGCGTCAGACCACCGGTATCGTCGTGCAACACAACGACTCGGACCGAGTCAGCTATTCGGCGCGGGGTTACCCGATCAACAATTTCCAGATCGACGGCATGCTCAACACCTTCGGGCGCATGAAGTCGGATTCGGACACCATCATCTACGACCGCATCGAAGTGGTCCGCGGCGCGACCGGCCTCACCACCGGCGCCGGTGATCCCTCCGCCACCATCAACATGGTGCGCAAACGCCCGACTGCCCAGTGGCAGACACTGGCCGGGGTCAGCGGTGGCAGCTATGACAACTATTACAGCTATGTCGACGTTGGTGGGCCGCTGGCTTTCGACGGCCGGCTGCGCGGGCGCACGGTGCTGGCCTATCGTGACAGCCAGTCGTTCCGTGACAAATACGCGCTGCAACGCGAGGTCGGCTACGGCATTCTCGAAGCTGATCTGACCGATTCCACGGTGCTAGCCGTCGGTTACGACTATCAGGACAAGCAGGTACAAGGCACCTCCTGGGGCACCGTGCCGTACTGGAACGCCAACGGCAGCAAGGCGGGCCTTGGCCGGTCGACGAACATGGCGACCTCCTGGAGTTCCTGGCCGCTGAAGGACAAGACCGCATTCGTCACCCTGGACCAGCAATTGGGTGATGGCTGGAAGTTGAAGGCCGCCTACACCCACCGCGAAAGTGATACCGACGGCAAGGTCTATTACGGCGGCAGCGGATTCCCCGAGGCCGACCGCAGCGGCATGACGGCCTACATGGGGCACATGCTTGGCACGCAGAAAATGAGCGTGTACGACTTCAACCTGTCGGGGCCGTACCAATTGTTCGGCCGCGAACACGAGATGATGTTCGGCTACGGCGAGGCGGAAAACCGCTCGACTTCGCCCTACGCCTTCAACGGCCCCCAAGCCGCCGACTACGGCAAGATCCGCGACTGGAAATACATGGGTGACATCGGCAAGTTCGCCGACACCGTTACCGGCCTGCCGGGCGCGCGCGGCATCACTCGGCAAAAGGCCGGTTACCTCGCGACCCGCCTGAGCCTGACCGATGAGCTGCATGCCGTCATCGGCAGCCGCTATGGCAGCTGGGACGAATCCAGCACCGATTACTACTATGACGCGCAGCAAAAACTGACCAGCACCGATGCCACCCATCAGCGTCAGAACGATATCTGGACGCCCTACGCCGGCCTGCTTTATGACCTGACGCCGGAGTACACGGCTTACGTGAGCTACACCGACATTTTCAAACCGCAGAGTAAACGCGACAGCAACCGCAATTACCTCGACCCCGTGGTTGGCAGCAACTACGAAGTCGGGCTCAAGGGCAGCCTGCTCGACGAACGCCTGAACCTGGCGACGGCAGTGTTCTGGAGCAAACAGGACAACGTCGCCGAGCGCGACAACTCGGTGCCCCCAGACCCGGTGAGTGGCGAGGAGTTTTTCAAGTCCGGCGGCAAGGGCAACAAGGTCAATGGCTTCGAGGCCGAGGTGTCCGGCGAAATCCTCAATGGCTGGAACATGACTGCCGGCTACACCTACACCCATTCCGTCGACGGCGAAAAACAGCGCAGCAACACCGCTCAACCGCTGAACATGCTGCGGCTGTCCACGACCTATCGCTTGCCGGGCAACTGGCACGCACTGACTGTCGGTGGCGCGGTGAACTGGCAGAGCGACGTCTATGGCGCAGCCAACCGCCCGATCGGGCGTGGCGCCAACGGCCGGATCATCACCGAACCGGCGCGGATCAATCAGCAGGCCTACAGCGTGGTCAAGCTGATGTCACGTTATGAATTCGACAAGCACCTGTCGGCATCGCTGAACGTCGATAACCTGTTCGACAAGAAGTATTACGACAACGTCGGTTTCTACAACGGCGTGTACTGGGGCGACCCGCGCACGGTGACGCTGAGCCTGGACTGGAAGCTCTGAGCGAACAGGCTCAATAAACCCCCTGTGGCGAGGGGATTCATCCCCGATGGGTCGCGTAGCGGCCTCACTCGCAAGGTGACGCGCAATGCGTCACCCAATCCCTCACCACCGCTGTTAACCCCGAGTTAATGCCGCGCTGGGACACTGTGCCCCGAGATCTGCTTCATGGACGAACGGCTCCCACGTTTTTCAGTAGGAGGCACCATGAAAACCACCACCGCCATTCTTGCCGGGCTACTCGCCCTCGGTTCCGCCAGTGCCTTTGCCGAGGGCGGCGCCGAACGCATGCGGCATTACTACGACAACTTCCCGGTCCACCCCGCGCCAAGCGAACAACCGACCGACAGCAAAGCAGCGGAACTGCAGGTTCCGGACGATCAGACCGCGCAAGTCACCGAGTCTTATCGCAACTGATTCACCGAGCAACCGATGGACCTCCGATGGCTCCGCTCTGGCCTCGGAGACGACAGTTGGGCGCCCTGTGTGGGGCGCCTTTTTTATGCCTGCAGATCCTTGATCCAGAACAGCATGCGGCCATGTTCCGGGTCGAACATGCCAGGGGCGAAGCCGAACTTTTGATAGGCGTTCTGCGCCACCGCATTGCCTTCGAGCACTTCCAGGGTGATCTTGCAGCAGCCGCGCTGGCGGGAAATCTCCTCGACCTTACGCAGCATTTTCTGGCTCAGCCCGAGGCCGCGAAATTTCGAAATCACCGCCACGTCATGAACATTGACCAGCGGTTTGCAGGCAAACGTCGAGAACCCTTCAAAGCAGTTCACCAGCCCTGCCGGCTCACCACCGACAAACGCCAGCACGCTGAACGCGTGGGGCCGGCGGGCCAGTTCTTCAGGCAGGCGACGCAGCAGCTCGGGGGCAATCGGCTGACCGCCGCCCATCGGATCTTCTGCGTAGTGATTGAGCACAATGCCGATAGCTTCGGCGTGCAGCGGATTGGTGTAGCTGGCTTGCAGCACAAGTATTTCTGCGGAATCCATTTCCATCCCCGATCAAAGCCCCGGCGTGCAAGGTGCGCACCTGAAAGGCTGCTCGACCTTAACGCGAGGCTGCCGTGGGCCACAATCGGAGAAACGCTGATAGCAAACGCCTGCAGGAGCTGCCGCTGGCTGCGATCTTTTGATTTTCCAGCGTCAGCGCCCCCAGATCAGCTCCTCGGTCCAACCCAGTTCGGCAAAATCCTGAGCACGCAAGCCGCTCTCGCCAGCGCAGAAAAACTCATCCAGCTGCGGCGGATTTACCGAGGTCGCGCTGAGCATCGCATGCACTTGCCCACGATGATGGATCTGATGCTCGAACAGGTGCGAAAGCATGCGCAGGCGACTGTCGTGCTGCGGCGTTTCCCGGGCGATGGTGACGATCCGCCCCAGATCGGCATCGCGCAGTTGCTCACAATAAGCGATCAACCGACGGTCCACGTGCGCCTGCTCTTCACGCAGCGCAGAGGCCTCGGTAAACGGCTCGTCACGTTCGAAAAACACATAGCAGTCGGGATGCGGCTCGTCACCGCGCAACTCGCGCTCCAGCGCGTCGACGTAGAACCAGTCGCACGTCAGGATGTGATTGAGCGTGAGGCGGATGCTCGGAAAAAAACTCACCCGTGGCGCTGCCAGAGCCTCAGCGTCGAGTTGGGCCCAAGCGTTGCCCAAGCGATGATTGGCCCACGCGTTCTGGTAGGCCATGGTCAATAAATGATGCGACAGCGGTTGGCTCATGTTCGCGCCCTCTGCGCTCAGGATTCGGCAAAACGCTGCAACTGCATCTCCTGCAATCGGCTGAGGGTGCGCCGGAACGGAAATTCCAGATAACCCTCGGTGTACAGCGCGTCCATCGGCACCTGCGCCTCAATGTACAGCGGGACTTTACGGTCGTAACACTCGTCGACCAAGGCGATGAAGCGACGCACGCCGTCGTCGTGCACCGACAGTTGCGGCAGTTCGCGGTCGCCGGCCACCACCTGCGCCGAGCCATCCTCGGTACCGCGAGCGATACGCCCTTCGCGCTTCTGCGCGCTGAGGTTCGGCACGTCGCTCAACAGAATAGACCGATAGCGGTCGCACAGCGCGATGAAGTCCATCGCGGCGAACGGTTGTTCGCAGAGATCGGTATAGCGGCACCAGAGCACCGATTCGCTGGCCTGCACCACGTTCAACAGGCGATGGCCGACGGCCACCGGCGCGTTGCTGGCAGGCTGCCCGGCGTTGAGCGACTGAAAGACCTGCTGCAGCGCGCTGTCCTGCCCCGGCGCGACGACAAAATACCGCTGCTGGCCCGCGCCCGGATGCAGGCGATGATCCTCGGCGCCATTCACCGCCACCACCTGCATGTGCGCCTTGATCGCGGCAATCGCCGGGACAAACCGGTCGCGGTTGAAGCCGTCGGCATACAGCTCATCCGGCGGCAAGTTGGAGGTGCAGACCACCACCACGCCTTCGTCGAACATCACCTGAAACAGCCGACCAAGGATGATCGCGTCGCCGATGTCGTTGACGAACAGCTCATCGAAACACAGCACCCGCACTTGCGCCGCCAGCTCCTTGGCCAGCGCTCGCAGCGGATCGGCGATCCCGGTCAACTGGAACGAGCGCTGGTGCACCCAGCCCATGAAATGATGAAAGTGCTGCCGTCGGGCCGGCACCCGCAGGCTCTGATAGAACTGATCCATCAACCAGGTCTTGCCGCGCCCGACCGGGCCCCACAAATACACGCCGGCGACCGAACGGGCACCGGCATGCAAGGCTTCATGGCATTTTTGCAGCGCCCAGACCGCATGTTCCTGGGCTTCATCCTGGATGAAGCCCTTGTGCTTGATCGCGTGTTGCCAGGCGCTTAGAGGAGAGTCGAAAGTCATGCGCGGCAGTATATATCCCTGCAGGAGCTGTCGAGTGCAACGAGGCTGCGATCTTTTTATTTTGTTTTTCAAGATCAAGATCAAAAGATCGCAGCCTTCGGCAGCTCCTACACAGGGGTTGTGGGGTGTCAGAGGTCGACTTTGTGTCGGGCAGCGTAGAGGCAGAGCATTTCCATGGCCAGGGTTGCCGCTGCCAGTGACGTTACGTCCGCATGATCATAGGCCGGTGCCACTTCCACCACGTCCATGCCCACCAGATTGATTCCGCGTAAGCCGCCGAGGATCTCCAGCGCCTGCAGCGTGCTCAACCCGCCACACACTGGAGTGCCGGTACCTGGAGCGAAGGCCGGATCGAGGCAGTCGATATCGAACGTCAGGTACACCGGGTGATCGCCAACCCGTGCGCGAATTGCCTCGACAATCGCCTCGCAGCCACGCCGATGTACCTGACGTGCATCAAGCACGGCAAAGCCTTGATGATCGTCATTGGTGGTGCGTAAACCGATCTGCACCGAGCGCGCCGGATCGACCAGGCCCTCCTTGGCCGCATGCCAGAACATGGTGCCGTGATCGACACGTTTGCCGCCCTCGTCCGGCCAGGTGTCGCTGTGCGCATCGAAGTGGATCAGCGACAGCGCGCCGTGTTTGCGCGCATGGGCCTTGAGCAGCGGATAGGTGATGAAGTGGTCGCCGCCAAACGTCAGCATGGCGCTGCCGGCATCAAGAATGCGTTCGGCGTGAGCCTCGATGCTTTCCGGAATGGTGTGCGGTGAACCGTAATCGAAGTCGCAATCGCCGTAGTCGATCACCGCCAGATGATCGAACGGATCGAACGCCCACGGCCAGTGCCGTTCCCAGGCGATCCCGGTGGACGCGGCGCGAATCCCCCGAGGCCCGAAACGCGCGCCCGGGCGGTTGCTGGTAGCGGTGTCGAACGGAACCCCGCTGACCGCCACGTCGACGCCGCGCAAATCACGGCTGTAGCGGCGACGCATGAAACTGGTGATCCCGGCGTAAGTGCTTTCGGCGGCAGTCCCGTACAGGCTGTCACGGGTCATGGCCTGGTCGTTGAGCATCGGCACGTCCATCGGTGTGCTCCTTTGATTATTGATGGCTACGGAAAGTGGTCCACAGACGCGTGCGCTGACGCATGTCCTTGAGGCTCATGCTGCGGTCGGCGTACAACCGATCGCGCACTTCGGCGGGTGGATAGATGTCCGGATCATTGCGCACCGCTTCGTCCACCAGCGGCGTTGCAGCCTGATTGGCGGTGGCAAAAAACAGCGTGTTGGTCAGCTCGGCGACCGATTCGGGGCGCAGCATGAATTCGATGAACGCCCGCGCCGCCTGCGGGTTCGGCGCGTCCTTGGGAATGGCCAGGTTGTCCTGCCAGATCAACGTACCTTCGCGCGGAATCCGGTAAGCGACCTCGTACGGTTTGCTGGCCTTGTGCGCCTGATCGGCAGCCATGCTCACGTCGCCGTTGTAGGTCAGTGCCAGACAGACGCTGCCATTGGCCAGGTCGTTGATCTGCCGGCCGGTGGCGACATACAGCACCGAAGGCTGGAGTTTCTGTAACAAGGTTTCGGCGGCGGCCAGATCATTCTTGTCGGTGCTGTAGGGATCTTTACCCAAGTAGTGCAACGTCAGGCCAATGACTTCCTGCGGCGAGTCGAGCACGGCAATCCCGCAGTCCTTGAGCTTGCTGGCGTACTCGGGTTTGAACAGCAGGTCGAGGCTGTTGAGTGGCACATCCGGCAGGCGTTTTTTCACCGCCTCGACGTTCAGCCCCAACCCGAGCGTGCCCCAGGTATAAGGCACGGCGTAGCGATTACCGGGATCAACGGCGGCGAGTTTTTCCAGCAGATCGGGATCAAGGTTGGCGTAACCCTTGAGGCCTTCATGCGGGATTTCCTTCAGCGCGCCTGCTGCCAAGCCGCGGGCCAGCACGCTGGACGACGGCACCACCACGTCATAACCGCTGCCACCGGTCAGCAGTTTGGTTTCCAACACCTCGGAGGTATCGAAGGTGTCGTAGCGCACATGAATGCCGGTCTCCTGCTCGAAACGCTGCAGCGTCTGCGCCGGCACGTAATCGGCCCAACTGTAGAGATTGAGGGTTTTATCCTCGGCCTGTGCTTGGATGACCACGGACAACAACAGCGCGGGAAAACACAGCTTGAATACGGGAGCCATGACGAATACCTGACCGGAGGAAGTGGTGGCAGGATGCGCCGTCGGATACATTGCAGAAATATCAAGTTTGTTAACCTGACTTTATCCGGGAGTAATGTAATGCTCGGTCAGCTTCACGACGTCGACCTGCAGTTGCTGCGCCTGTTTGTGCGGGTCGTGGAATGTGGCGGCTTCAGCGCGGCGCAAGGTGAGCTGGGCCTCAGCCAGTCGAGCATCAGTCAGCAAATGGCCAAGCTGGAAACCCGCCTCGGTTATCGCCTGTGCAGCCGGGGCAAGGGTGGTTTCAGCGTGACGCCCAAGGGCGAGCAATTGCTGATCGCAATTCGCACGCTGTTTGCGTCCATCGAGACCTTCCGCCATCAATCCAACGGCGTCGCCGGACGGTTGATCGGTGAGGTGCGGCTGGGCCTTTCCGAAGCAGTCGATCAGTCGGTGCTGCTGCGGGTGGCGGATGCGATCCGGCGCTTTCGTGAGCGCGATGAGTCGGTGCGCATCGAGTTGATCAGCGCGATGCCCGGGGAGATGGAGCGCCTGCTGCTGCAAAAGCGGCTGGACCTGGCCATCGGTTATTTCTCACAGGTGCAGAGCGCCTTCGATTACCGCGAACTGTTCAGCGAAACCCAGCATCTGTACTGCGCACAGGGACATCCGCTGTTCAGCGTCGATGCGCCGGATGACGCGGCGTTGCAGGCGTGCGACCGGGTCGATCATCCGTATCGGTTCATGCGCCGTGGCGAGCCGATTGCGGACCAGCGCTGTTCCGCGCGTTCGGAGCAGGTCGAAGGTACCCTCGCGTTCATTCTTTCCGGCAAGCACATCGATTATTTGCCCGATCACTACGCGCGGGTCTGGGAGGACAAGGGACTGCTGCGCGCGCTGCGGCCAGGGGAACTGAGTTTCGACGTGGCGTTTCATCTGGCACGGCACCGCGCGCAGGTGCCGGGGGATGCGCAGAAGGCGTTTGAGGAGGATTTGCTCGCAGCCTTTGTTTGAAGATCAAAAGATCGCAGCCTTCGGCAGCTCCTACAGGAATGCAAAATGTAGGAGCTGCCGAAGGCTGCGATCTTTTGATTTAAGGGAAAATCCTCCTCAAACCCAATAAAACCTGACCTTTCAGGCAATTTTTGCTCGTTGCCCTCGCCGCCCTCTTCCGGCATCCTGCGCCTCCATTTTCTGACCCGGCCCCGCCTCACGGCGCGCAAAACACCATGACCGCCTCTGAAAAAGTCCCGCGCAACAACGATCTGATCTACGGCCTCAACGACCGTCCGCACCTCACCGCCACGGTGTTCGCCGCACTGCAACACGTACTGGCCAGCTTCGTCGGCATCATCACCCCGACCCTGATCATGGGCGGCGCCCTCGGTCTGCAAAGTGAAATTCCGTACCTGATCAGCATGGCGCTGTTCGTTTCGGGCCTGGGCACGTTCGTTCAAGCCAAGCGTTTCGGCCCGGTCGGTTCCGGGCTGCTGTGCCTGCAAGGCACCAGTTTTTCCTTTATCAGCGTGATTCTCAGCGCCGGCTTCATGGTCAAGGCCCGGGGCGGCGGCACCGATGAAATTCTCTCGACCATTTTCGGCGTGTGCTTTTTCGCCGCGTTCATCGAAGTGGTGCTGAGCCAGTTCATCGGCAAACTGCGGATGCTGATCACTCCGGTGGTCACCGGCACCATCATCACCTTGATGGGTCTGTCGCTGATCAAAGTGGCGATGACCGACATTGCCGGCGGTTTCGGCGCGCCCGATCTGGGCGCAGCCAGCCATGTATTCCTGGCCGCTTTGGTGATCGGCACCATCGTTGTGTTGAACCGCGTTGACGTGCCGTTTCTGCGCCTGGGCGCCATCGTCATCGGCCTGACCCTCGGCTACGTGGTCGCATGGCTGATGGGCACCGTGGATTTCGCTTCAATGCCCGAAGTGCCGCTGGTCAGCGTGCCGGTGCCGTTCAAGTACGGCTTCAATTTCGACTGGGTGGCGTTCGTGCCGGTGGCGGTGATTTTCCTGGTTTCGCCCCTGGAAGCCGCTGGCGACCTGACCGCCAACTCGATGATTTCACGGCAACCGGTCAAGGGCCCGCTGTACATTCGCCGGATCAAGTCCGGTCTGCTCGCCGATGGCCTCAATTCGGCGATGGCCGCAGTATTCAACAGCATGCCGATGGTCACGTTCGCGCAGAACAACGGCGTGATCCAGTTGACCGGCGTCGCCAGCCGCTACGTGGCGTTCTTCATCGCCGGCCTGTTGGTGCTGCTGGGGCTGTTCCCGATGATCGGCGCGGTGCTGCAACTGATGCCCAAACCGGTGCTCGGCGGCGCCGAACTGGTGATGTTCGGCACCGTGGCCGTGGCCGGGATCAAGATCCTCGCCGAGGCTGGCCTGCATCGGCGCAACATGTTGATCGTGGCGATCTCCGTGGGCATGGGCCTGGGCATCGCCGCCGTACCGGAAGTGCTGCGCGAGTTGCCGCAAGCGCTGCGTAACATCTTCGAATCGCCGATCACCGTTGGTGCGTTGTGCGCTATCGTGCTGAATATCTTCCTGCCGGAAGAATTCATTGAACTGGAAGAAGACGATTTCGATCCGGAAGCGTCGATTCTGCAGGTCATGGAAAACCCCGATCTGCCGGCCAAAGCTGAACCTGCCAGCGCAGCGGCGGTCGCACAGTTGAACCGCTGACGCGACGCCATGAAAAAAGGGCTGAACCGGCAACGGTTCAGCCCTTTTCGTTGAGAGACTGTTTATGCGCCGCGTCCACGCCGTCATCCTGTCCCTGCTGCTGTTGTCCCTGAGCGCCTGCGCGCTGTTTCCCAACCGGGACCCGGTGAACATCAACGTGGTCGGCCTCGAACCGTTGCCAAGTCAGGATCTGGAAGTGCGTTTCGCGATCAAGCTGCGGGTGCAGAACCCCAATGAAACGGCCATCGATTACAACGGTATCGCCCTGGATCTGGAGGTCAACGGCCGTCCCTTGGCCTCGGGCGTCAGCGATCAGGTCGGCTCGATCCCGCGCTTCTCGGAAACCGTGGTCAGCGTGCCGGTCAGCGTTTCCGCGTTCTCGGTGCTGCGCCAGACCCTCGGCCTGAGCCAGACCCAAACCCTCGATAACCTGCCTTACGTCTTGCGCGGCAAACTCGCGGGCGGGGTGTTCGGCACCATGCGTTTTGTCGACAGCGGCAAGCTGAGTTTGCCAAAGGCCACTGCTGCGACGTGGTAAATACACAATTTTGAAACCGCTCATAAATACCTGTAGGAGCTGGCTTGCCAGCGATAGGGTCGCTCAGCCAACATCGTCGTTGCTGACAGTCCGCCATCGCTGGCAAGCCAGCTCCCACAGTTTTTTCAATCAGCCCGACGTTATGCGGTGAACCGCACACCCGGTTTCGCCCGTTCATCGACACTCAACTCAAACACATCCGGCCGCGCATAGTGGCCAACCACGTCATAGTCGTAGCGCGCCCGTACCAGTTCATCGGTATCGATCTCAGCGGTGAGCAACCCGGCCTCGCCACGCAACGGCCCGGCGAGCACATCGCCCATCGGCCCGACAATCACGCTGCCGCCGGCAATCAACGGTCGATCCGCCGGCCAATTGGCAATCTCCACGCCCAGCGCGTTCGGCGAAGCCTGCACCTGACAGGCACTGACCACAAAGCAACGGCCCTCGTGGGCGATGTGACGCATGCTGACCTGCCACATCTCACGCTCGTCCACGGTCGGCGCGCACCAGACTTCAATGCCTTTGGCGTACATCGCCGTGCGCAGCAGCGGCATCATGTTTTCCCAGCACACCACCGCACCGAGTTTACCGACCTGAGTGTCGAGCACCGGCAGCGTCGAGCCGTCGCCCTTGCCCCAGATCAGCCGTTCGGTGCCGGTCGGCATCAGCTTGCGATGCTTGGCCACAAGCCCCGCCTGCGGGTCGAAATACAGCGCCGTGCAATACAGCGTGCTGCCGGCACGCTCGATCACGCCGATCACCAGATTGGCCCCGGTGCGCGCAGACAGGCCGGCCAGTGCCTCGGTCTCGGGCCCCGGCACGTCAATGGCGTTCGCGAAATAGCGTGCGAAGGCCTCGCGCCCCTCGGGCAGGCGATAGCCCAACTGAGTGCCAAAGCCCTCGCCTTTCGGATAGCCACCGAGCAACGCTTCCGGCATCACCACCAACGCCGCGCCGGACTCGCTGATCGCGTCTTCCCAGCTGAGGATCTGTTCCAGGGTTTCACCCTTGCCACCGGGCAAGGCGCCAATCTGCAGGGCGGCGACGATTGATTTGGGCATTGCAGTCACTCCATCAGGTTCAAGTGTTGCCGATTCTGCGGCGGCGCGGGATCATGAATAAAGACCGATTCACTGCTGAATGATATGAGCCAAATGAATATCGCATCCGTCGATCTCAACCTGCTGAAAGTCTTCGAAGCCCTGCATGAGGAGTCCAGCGCCAGCCGTGCGGCGCTGCGTCTGGGCGTGACCCAATCGGCGGTCAGCGCGGCGTTGCGCCGGTTGCGTGACGTGTATGGTGATCAATTGTTCGTGCGCACCGGACGCGGTCTGGCACCGACGCTCAAGGCCAATCAACTGAAGCCGGTGGTCAGCGAGGCGCTGAACAAATGCCGGCAAAGCCTGGCGATGGTCGACCCGGCGGCCCATCACTATGACGGCCGTTCGGTGACGGTGGGCCTGTCCGATGACTTCGAAATAGCCTATGGCCGGCGCCTGATCGAAGAAATCGCCCGCTGTGCACCCAAGCTGCGGCTGATCTTCCGCCAGACCCACAGCCAGATCGTCGCTCGCGCCCTGATGGAGCGCAGCATCGACCTGGCGATCACCGCCGGCGGATTTGCCGAGCGCCTGCTCAGTCGTCTGGTATTGGGTGAAGGGGATTATGCCTGTCTGGTCGATCCGGGCAGTCTGGCGCCCGGTCAACAGGGCATCGATTTGCCGGAGTTCGTCGCCCGTGAGCACATTCTGGTGTCCTCGGGCGGCTTTATCGGCATAACTGATGAAGGTCTGGCGGCGCTGGGGCTGAGCAGGCGGGTCTGCGCCTCCACCACCCACTTTGCCGCGCTGCCGCATCTGCTCAAGGGCAGCAACGCCGTGGCAACCATCCCGACCCATGCCGCCCAGGCCATTGCCCAGCTCAGCGGACTGATGCTGCTGCCCTGCCCGCTGGCGCTGCCGCGTTACCCGATCGAACTGGGCTGGCGCACCAGCACGCAGATCGACCCGGTGGTGATCAAGGTACGTGAGGCGATTGTTGCGTGTTTCAACGCAGACTGACGGCTGTGTTACTTGTTGGCCGCCATCAGTCGATTGACCTCACTGCGCACCATGTTGGCGAATTCCGGCGGGGACATGCCATCAAGCTCGGCGCGCACCCACTCGGCCCATTTGCCCTTGCGCTTGGAGCGTTCGCCGAACAACCGCGCGGCTTCGCCTTTGGCTTTGCCCAGATTGTTCTGCCAGAGTTCGAACAGACGGGATTTCTCGTCTTCCAGCGCAGCGCGCTCGGCGAGGGATTTGTCGGCCAGATTGAAACTCATGGGGAAATACCTGCTGCGTAAAATGGCGACATCTTACACGCTCGGCGAAAATCTCCCGCGCAGGTTTTTCTTTCGCACCTAAAATCAGTGCAACTTTTCCGTCAGCGCCACACTCCATTGATCACTGTTCATCCATCTGCAAGGAGTCACCCAATGGCCCGCAAATCCCGCGTGCAAGCCGTCGAAGACCAAATCAAGGATCAGGCGTTCAGCGAACTTCAGGCTTTGATCGAAGAGTCCGACAAACTGCTCAAGAGCAGCGCCTCACTGGTGGGCGAGGAAGCCGAGACCCTGCGCGGACAAATCGCCCTGAAGCTGCAACAGGCGCTGGACTCGGTGTCCAGCGTGCGTGAACGCACCAAACCGGCGGTCGAGGCCACCGAGAGCTACATTGGCGGCCATCCGTGGCAGACCGTGGCGATTTCCGCCGGTTTTGGCCTGGTGGTGGGCTTGTTGCTCGGTCGTCGCTAAGCGACGTTTGTCAGCGCGCATTGTTCAAGGCCTGACAATAAATCTGTAGCGAGGGAGCTTGCTCCCGCTGGACTGCGCGGCAGTCCCCCTATTCTCAAGCAGACAAAGGGGGCCGCTTCGCAACCCAACGGGAGCAAGCTCCCTCGCCACATCGGTCATCTGCCCATTATTCCCCCGCCAGCGCTCGCAACTGCGCCAGCGTCTGCTCATCCAGCACGATCCCTTCGGCCATTGATCGCGCGCGCTGCAAATGCCGACGATCGCCCGGCAAACGTTTCAACCCCACGCCGTGCATCTGCCGCACCAGCTCTTCGCTGCGCTCGGCAAACGGTTGCCCGGCAGCCTTGCTCGGGTCGATGACGATCAGCAACTGCCCGGTCCACGGTGTTTTGGCCCCGGGATGGTTCGACCAGTCGAATTCGAAAGAAAAGTTCCCGCCGGTCAACGCCGCCGCCAGCAGCTCGACCATCATCGACAGCGCCGAACCTTTGTGGCCGCCAAACGGCAACAGTGCGCCGCCCTCAAGAATGGCCTTCGGATCCTGCGTCGCCTGACCCAAACCGTCCACACCCATTCCGGCAGGCAGCCGTTCGCCCTTGCGTGCGGCAATCTGCACGTCGCCGTGAGCTATGGCACTGGTCGCCAGATCGAACACGATCGGTGCTCCGCCGGCCCGGGGCGCGGCAAAGGCAATCGGGTTGGTGCCGAACAGCGGTCTGTCGGCGCCATGGGGCACCACGCAGGTCATGCTGTTGACCACGCTGAGCGCCACCAGGCCTTCCTCGGCGAACGGCTCGACGTCCGGCCAAAGCGCCGCAAAGTGATGGGAATTGCGAATCGCCAATACGGCGATCCCGGCGTTGCGCGCTTTCTCCACCAGCAGCGACCGGGCCGCCGCCAGCGCCGGCTGGGCGAAACCATTGCCGGCATCGACTCGCACAAAACCGGAGGCCACGTCCTCCACCAGCGGCACCGCCTGACCATTGACCCAGCCACTGTTGAGCGTCGAAACATACCCGGGGATACGGAACACCCCATGACTGTGCGCGCCGTCACGCTCGGCACCGGCACAATTGGCAGCCAGGGTACGGGCGACGGACGCCGACGTACCATGGCGCAGAAAAACCTTTTCAAGCAATTGCGTCAACGCTTCGAGCGAGAGTGTGGACGCAGCGAGGGAAGACAGGGGTTCGTGTGGCGCAGACATCTGAAGCTCCAGACTAATTATTGGAGGGAACAACAGCGTACGAATATCCAGCCCACCGATTAACCACGTCAGACACGGGTGCTGTCAACCGTTGCGGTGAAGCCTTGTCGCAGCAAGCACACGGCGCTGCCGCTGGTGCGGTAACTATGTACCACCCGCGTCATCTGGCCGGTCATTAGTCTCGAGTCTCAATTTACCGGTGCACCGGACGGTGCCCTGAACGAGACCCGATGATGCCTGCTCCCCTGCCTCCGCTGCTGTTCCTGTCCTTTCTCGATTCCCCCGGATTGTGGCGTGAACTCGGCAATGTCCATCACTTGTCCACCGCTGACTTCCAGTGGCTGAGCCACGTGCAACTGGCCACCCACGCACTGCGCAGTCAGCAAACCCCGCCCATGCTTGCCCATCGAATCCTGCTCAACACCGACGATACGCCTGCGGTGCCTCTGGCCGGCAGCTTCATACTCAGTGCCACCCCCGATGATCGCGGCGTCATGTTGTACACCCCCTTCGACGGGCTGAAAAAACATGCCAGCCTCGCCAGCCTGACCGCACACCTGGAGGAGCGCCTGAACCGTGTCACCGAAGATGATCGGCTGCTGGCGTTGCTCGCCCTGTCACAACGCAAACGGCTGGTCGAACGACGCGCTGTCAGCGTGACCTATCAGCTTGTCGAGGGCGATATCTTCGAAGATCAACGCGCTGCCATCGATCACTGCCTGCGACTCAACGCGCAGGCAATGCACGATGAATTGATGCAACTGCCCGAACTGGAAAGCCTGCTCCAAAGCATACTCGACGCACTCCTGACGCCGACGATGCCTGGCGTCGACCAGACCCGCACACGCGTGAACCTGTACGCAACCGGCGCAGCAAACGGCCCGGCATCGAGCGACCGTCCTTCACTGGGCGGGTTTGAAGCGCTGTCACTTGGCGATGCGCTGCTTTTGCACTACCGCCACGCCGGATGGCCGGTTGGCCAGACCCATGAGTTTTCGCACCCGGACCGGACAGTCCAGGCCAGTGATCAGCAACACTGGGAAACAGCCATTACCACGGCGTCGGGCAAACTGTTGGTGTGGCTGTATCAACAAATGGAGCGTTACTGGAATGGGCCCAGCGCTGACGGAGTCTCGCGGCGCAGCGTATTGGCGCAGATCATTCGACAGCAGGCGCTGGCAGACTTTTTGCTCAAACGCGAGGCTGGCATTATCGAGCAGCACACCTTCGACAGCCTGCTGACCTCGTTGGGTTTCAGTGACGGTCCGGCACGCCGCGCGACGCTGGAAACCGTACGTTTGTGGGAGCATCAGGCAAACTTCGTGGAGCTGGCCGGCGCGTTGATGATCAGCCATTCCGACAGCTGCCTGTATACCCCGACCCACGGCTTGCAGGTACTGAGGGATTACGAAGATCTCAAAGCCATGCTGCTCGGCAAATTTGCCAGCCCCGGGCACGAAGACGAACTCTACGGTCTGTTGAATCTCGACGAGCGGCAACGCTTTCTCGGTTTCGACAAGCCGCAGGTTTCCGGCCAATCGATTGCCGGAGATGTTTTCAGCGTGCTGCTCGAGTTGATCATCACCAAGCAGCGACAGAACATCGACTACGCCTTGCAGTGGTATCGGCACAGCGACGGCGCCGTAGATATTCGCGCACTGTTCGACAAGGCCCTGGACATCCGTTCGATGCTCCACGAGCGGCTTGAGACCCTGGATGCCCACGGGCGCTGGAGCACCCGGCCGACGCTCGCCGGCAACCAGTTACCTTCAAGGGTGCTGGCGGATACCGCCGCGGCCGAAGTGCGCAAATTCGACAGCATCATGCCCAGCCTCGCCGCAGACTTTGCCGCCCAACCGCTGACCGTCACGGCGCTGCAGCGCACCTACCTGCAAGGAATCGCCGCGAAGCTGGCGCACGCCCTGGCTGTCGGCATAACAGCCGAAGCACGGCTGAGCGTCCTGAATGGCACGCTGAGCCGCCATGAGCAAGCGCTGGTCGACACCGTGTTCAATCCGGATCAACCGGATCGCGGCCGCCGCAAGGCACTCAACGGTTTTCAGCCGGATGCCTGGTCATTGACGTTGCAGGTCGCCGGGCAGAGCGAAATGCTGCCGCTGGCCAACTGCGTCCTGCTCACGGAACGCGGTGGCCGCGATACGCAGCACTCGGGACGCGCGATACTGTGGACACCAGCCCTGGGCCTGGAAGTCTTCCGTTCGATCGAGCATGCCAGACAGGTGTTGGACCAGCGGCTGGTGGATCCGCACAAACGCCTGATGCTGCTGGATAACCTCTTTCCCCGGCACCAGGGGTTCCATCAACACTACACCCTGGGACAGTGGCAATTGATCAGCCGCAGTGTCCTGCAGGATCGGGCCGACTCGGCGATCGAACAGTTTCTTCAGCGCTGTGAACAGGTACGGGGCCGTCAATGGCCAAAGCCGCGGGAAACTCAAATCCTCAGGACGTTGAGTGAGCACGTCGTGGAGACCAACCTGCAGCGCGCCACCGCTCTGGCGCGGGCGATCGGCAAACAGCATTCGTTGCCTGCCTGGCTGGGCATGGCCACGCTTGAAGCGCAGCAGTTGCATCTGGAACTGCTGGAACAGTGGCGCCACAGCGTCATTGACGATCAGGATTATCTTCACGCGCTGCCAACCGTGCGTGACTATATCCGGCAGACGCTTCAAACGTTGTTGAAAAGCCGCTTGCAGAGGCAGGATCTTGACCCCGAGCAAATCATCGTCACTCCGGCACTGGCGCTGATCGGGCCGGCGATGAGCCTGACCGATTTCGCCCTGAACCATGCGCATCTCGCACAGAACACGGCATTCACCCTCCGCTCGGGCACTGACCGGGCGCTGCCGACAGGGCTTGATCAGCAAGCAGTCAGGAGCCTGCTGCTGTCCCTGAATGTTGCAACAACGTTTGCCGATAAAATCACCTCAGCGTTGTCCGCCAGTGATGTCGCCGCTGAACAACGCAAACAGCGTTTCCTGCGCCAACTGCCTTGGCAATTGCTGCAGCACGCCCATCAGTTACAACTGCAACAACGCTTGTCGTCGAAAGCCTTCGGCTTGATTTCTCAGGTGTTCGACATGCCCGACGCCGTGGCCCGCGCGACCGTGCCAGGGGCCGACGCCATTGCCCGGCCCCTGGCGCTTGTCAAGACTGCCGGAGCATCAGCGGTCAAGGCACTGGCGCTGTACTTGATCGGACCTGCGGGAAAACCCGGCCCCCAGGTGTTGTATGCGCCCTACCACGGTGAAAACGCTTTCAGTGAATTCGAGGATGAGGCGGCAGTGATCGCCGCGCTCAATACGCCGGGCTCACTGCAGGACCTGTTGCTGCGCCGCTTGCCGGAAACTCAACGTTCGATCTTCAGCGCGTTGTTCAACGCGAGCAGCGGCCAGACGAGCGAGATGACCCTGGCCACCACCCCGGTCAACGGTAACTGGTTGCTGCAGTTGTTCGACGACAACCTGGCCTTGTTGCCAAGCTTGCTGAGCGGCCATTCAATGCCGTCGGCGCAGACGGACTGGGACACCGCGAAGCACCTGTTCAGTTCCGGCATCCAGTTGGTCCGGGGCGTGCTGCCGGGCAAACTCGCCTGTGCGCAGTTTCTCTGGCAAAGCTACAAGGATTTCAAGGGCTCGGCCGAAGCGTTGCAGGATCACCACTGGAAACGTGCGCTGGAAACCTTTACCGCCGGCGCAGCGCAAATGATCAGTCTTGGGCGGCTGGCTCTGGAGTCACGTCTGGAATCTCAAGACCCGATGCTGCCGCAACCGTCGCAGCCAACCGCGCCGAGCGCCCCCGTCCTTGCGCAGACCAAGCCGACCGATCCGCAGCGCACCGCGTTGCAGGCATTCGAAACCTCGAAGATCGCCCTGAAGGATCTGACCCACAATGCTGCCGAGGGCACGTATCAGGACCTGAAAACCCAAGCGACCTACGCCCCCATTGCCGGCAAAGTCTATCCCGTGCAACGGCCGGGAGCCGTCTGGCAGATCAAGGGCGCCGGCCAGCCAGGTCCGGTGTTGCAGCACACCGCTTCCCGGCAGCTGGTGCTGGACCCGGATCGCCATACCGTGCATTTCGGCAAGACCCTGTCGAAGATGGTCAACCATTACACCACCCATCGCCAGGCCCGCTACATGCTGAATATCGAGGCGCAAGGCATGGAAGAAATCCGCGCCCGCCATCCGGAAAAAGCACACATGTTGATCGAGGCAATTGATCTGGCCCGGCATTACGCGTTCAACAGCCTGCACAATCTTGTTCAGCTACGAAACGATGTGCCGGGCACCCGCCTCGATACTTTTCTCAAGTCTTTTTTTGACGTGCAACAGATTGATGCCGAGATACTGCGCAAGTTGAAGCAGTCCATCGTGCCGATCTGTGATGCTCTGGTCGATCCAACAGAGGACCTGTTGAATACCCGACGCTTTGTGGTCGGCTCGAACAGACAGCCCGATTCGGGTGTAATTGCCTTCGTACTGGAGGGCGATCTACTCAAGAAAGTCCATTTCACCGAAAAGTTCTTCAATCAAGAACTGGAATGGTACAACACGGGGCTGACCGAGCCCTTCAATGTCGAAGGGCATGCGCGGGCAGCGACGCTGATCCACGAGTTTTCCCATCAGTTCAACAAAACCGTAGACATTGCCTCCCTCGAAGCACGGCGTCCGTTTGCTGATTTGATCGCTACGGTGACCGGTTATGGAGCGGACCGCAAACAGGTACAGACACGATTTCAGCGTGAAGCACTGTCACTGTCCACGCCCCGTGAAGAGCTGTTTTCACGCTGGAGTCATGACGCTCAAGAGTGGCTGGATATCGACAAGATCGAGGGCATGAATCATGTACGCAAGGAAATTCTCAAGATCACACGTACCGCGAATCTGGAAGACGCGCGAACGGCTTTTCTCAACCCGACCAACCCACATCCACGAATCGACACCATATTACGCAATGCCGATTCGATCGCCTTTCTGATCTGTGAAATGGGCCGTCAGCTTGATCCGGTGCCACAAACTCACCCAGGACTCGACTGAAGCAAAAAAAATGCGCAGGCGGTTGGCCTGCGCATTGTTTATCGCGAGTTGAAATCAGTCTTTCTGGTCACGCAGGACATTGCCCGAGGCACCGTCGATGCGGAATTCATACACCGAACCATCGGCCTTGCGTCCCTCACCCTTCCAGTAGCCGTCATTGTCGGCCTCGATTTCATAGATTTCGACGTAACCGGCCTTGGTTTTCACGATCTCGATAGCCTTTTCGATGGTGACCCAGCCCGCACCGGGACGGTCAGCCATGGCAGCACCGGCACTGAACAAGGCGGCGGTGGCGATTGCAGCGGCCAAGGTTTTTTTGATCATTTTTTCACTCCATTTGTGGATGATGTTCGTCTAACGTCCTGTTTTTGGGCGCCACACGGAAAAATAAGTTCCACTTTGATGGGCAATTGCCATGACGGATGTTCTCGGCACCCGACCCGCAAGGTTAGAATGCAGCAAATCAGGACGAGTCAATGACCCAAGAATCTCTCTCGGAAGCCGAATACGATGCAATCACCGATGCCGCCGCGCACTGGTGCATGCGTCTGCACGCCGCAGACTGCTCCGCCGAAGAGCGTCTGGCTTTCGAGCAATGGCGCGATGCGCATCCGCTGCATGCGTTCGAATATGACGCCATGCTGGAAATCTGGGACGTTGCCGAACACTTGCCCCGTCCGCAGGCGCTGCCGGAAGTACCGCTGAATAAACCGGTTCCCGCCTGGCGTCGCTATGCAATGGCGGCGAGCGTCTGCGCACTGGCCTTGCCACTGGCGGCGTACAGTGGCTGGAATCTGGGCTGGTTGCCCGACAGCTATCAGCACTTCGAAGCCACCGACAATGTCCGTCAAGTTACCTTGAACGATGGCAGTCAAGTCGAACTCAACCTCAACACCGAGCTGACTTTCAGCAATTACAAGGACCAACGCCGAGTCACCCTGAAAAAAGGCGAGGCGTTTTTCGAAGTCAGTCACGACCTCTCCCACCCGTTCGTGGTCAGGGCCGGCGAAGGCAAGATCCGCGTGACGGGTACCCGTTTCAATGTCTGGCTCTACGAAGATCAGGTACGGATTAATCTGATCGAAGGCTCGGTGCTGGTAACCAGCAACGCCGCACTGCCCGGCGATGGTCTGCGCCTGGGGCCCGCCATGCAGGCGCAGTACCGGCATGGCGACTACATGCCACAGATCAGTCAGACCTACGCCAACGACAACGCTCTGGCCTGGCGCAATGGCAAACTGGTGCTCGACAACCTGGCACTGAATGAGGCCTTGCCGCTGATCAATCGCTACCTGAGCAAACCGTTGAAACTGGCTGACGCCAGTACCGGCGCCATCCGTGTCGGCGGTGTCTACAACGTCAAAGAACTCGGCGGCCTCGTCAACACCCTGCCCAAGGTGTTGCCGGTCTACCTGACCCGTAACACCGAGGGTGATCCGGTGATCAATTCGATGCCGCGGCAGCCGCCGAAAACCTGAAACCGGACACCACCTGCCAGGGTGAACCCGGAGCAATAAAAAGCCGCTGTCCCCATTCAGGGAACAGCGGCTTTTTTGTTCAGACTGACTTACTGCGCAACCACCTCAGCGCTCTTGCCCGCCACATCGCGAACGGTCTGCAATTGATACTGCGGGTCAGCAGCGATCTGCTGTTCAGTGAATGGCAAGACGCTCCACTGTTTTTTCGAAAACGCCTGGGTCTGATCCCGGGAATATTTCGACTCGGGGTCGCTCGACAGCGAGAACGCCAGCAGCCCTTGAGCATGCGGGCCTTTGTCATCAAAGCTCACCACTTGCAGATAGCTGGTACCGCTGATCACTTCGAGTTTGCCGTCTTCACGCGGCACACTCTGGATCGCGTTGTAGATTCCCAGCGTCCCGGGCCCGCCGTGGATCGCAGTTTGTTGAGCGCCGTTGCTCACCACTTGAATATCGCCCCAGCGGGTTTCAGGTTTGAGCCCCATTTTCTGCGCGGTGGCGGCCGACGTCAGCAGCGCTTCATGCAGGGCCTTGCTCACGGTCGGTTGCTCGATCGCCAACCCGCGTGGCGTATGTTGCGGGTCTTTTGGATCGAACGGCACCCGCCAGATATCCGGCGACGCTTGCAGCGCCTGCATGATGTTCTGGAAATGCACCAGACCGATGCCCGAATCCAGATTCGCCCGGCCATCCCAACCCTTGAGGCTGACGCAAACCGGCTTCAACGCCGCCGCGTCTGCCCCCAGATCCGCAGCGCAGAACTTCAACAGATCGGGCAGCACCTGGGTTGCCAGATAAACGTTGTCGTCCATTACCATCTGCTGCAGATCCTTGACCGCCAGCGGCCCCTTTTTGCCCAGCGCACTCAGACGCTCCAGCGCAAATCGCGATCGCAGGCCCAGTGGTTGGCCATCCTGACTGATCAGTGGCGAGAACCCGGTCAGCGGTTGTGCCGGGTTGGCCAGCCACGCGGAATCGTTGGAGTGCTGGACGAAGTCCTTGCGCAACAGTTGCGGCAGCTGGCTGGCGGCATAGATGCCCTTCTGCGCCGCTTGCGGATCGATATCCCAGGCGCAAGCGCTGTTGGAACCGTCGAGCACGATCATCTGCAAACCGATGCGCGGGTCGCTGCACTTGGCCAGTTTGTCGGCGCTGACGTTCGGCACCACCGACAGGTTCATGTACAGCGTTTGCCCCTTGTCATCCACGGCCAGCGTGTTGACCCACGGGATGCCCTGGATCTTGTGCACCGAATCCTGCAGGGCTTTGAGGCTTGACGCCTGGTTCATCGCGTACCACTGCGTCAGCACGCGATCATTGTCCAGATTGGCGTCGCGCAGGCTGTAAGCGTACTGATGATCCCAGTCGAGTTTGCCCGGCCACTGAACAATCGGGCCGAACTGCGAGCTGTAGACATCGCGCGAAACCGGCACCACTTGGCCATCCGCCTGTTTGACCTGCACGGTGACGGTCTGCTTGTCCAGCGGCAGCGATTTACCGTCGAGCAGGTAGCGGGTCGGATCTTTCGGGTCGAGTTGCAGGCGATACAGGGTGAAGTGTTTCGATGAATCGACCGTGTGGGTCCAGGCCAGATGCTGGTTGAAACCGATGTTGATCATCGGCAGCCCCGGCAAGGCGGCGCCCATGACGTCCAGTTTGCCGGGGATGGTCAGGTGCATCTGGTAAAAGCGCATGCCGCCGACCCAAGGAAAATGCGGGTTGGCCAGCAACATGCCGCGTCCGTTGAATGAGCGTTCACTGCCGACCGCCACGGCGTTGCTGCCGCGATCCAGAGCGAAGCGCTGCAGGCGCGCGTCCGCCAACTGATAGGCCTTGGCACTGCTGTCGAGCTGCGCCGTGGCCTGCGGCGGGGTCGCGCCCGCCAGGGCTTCGGCGAACTGCCCGACACCGCCCTCGACCAACAAGCGCCGAGTAAGCTTCACCAGATCTTCGGCAGCGATATCGCGCACCCACTCGCCCTGGCACTGTTGCGGCAGACCTTGCTCACGGCGTTCGGCCAGATAGCGGTTGTAGCCGGCGGCGTAGCCTGCCACCAGATCGCGCACCTGCGCCGGTTGCGCGTCCCAGAAGGCTTTCACCGCTTCGGGGGTGTTGAGCCAAGTGAAGAACAGGTCGCTGATGCGATTCTCGCGTTGTTCGACGGTGAACTGATGCGGCCCGAAATAGCGCGAGCGCTGACCGTTGACCGTGACAATCTCGTTGGCCAGTAAGCACAGGTTGTCCTGCGCGTAGGCGTAACCGATGCCGAAACCCAGCCCGCGCTCGTTCTCGGCGCGGATGTGCGGCACGCCAAATGCGGTGCGGCGGATATCGGCACTGGCTGGCGTGGCGGGACTGAATGCATGGGCCGACAGACTGAGCCCGAGAAACGCGCTGGCGAGGGCCAGCCCGGTTAACTGCCTGGAAATAATCACACTCGCTCCTGATCGATAGGACACGGTTCGGCGCGTGCTTTGCGCAAGCTTCGAACTCGGTCTGAAGTTGACGCCTGCGCCTGGGCGCAAGGTGGCTGTTCAGGAAACGAATGCAGCAAAAAAATATTTAGCCCGTTTGCCCAAGGGACAAACCGCCGATGACGGGAAAACAACGAATAACCGACAAAATTTCTACATATTTCCTTTCATGATTTGTCGTGCTGAAACGTCTTGTTTACTGAGAGCAGCCAAAACGTTTCCTGAACAGGCTCTGCAAAGGAGTAACCCATGTACAACTCGCAACTACCAACGGACGGTAGCCAGGCGTCACAAGGAGCTTCCATGAGTCCCCGCGCGAGCAGTTTCGCACCCAGCCCCGAACGCCAGGGCAATGAGCGCATTCGCCTGTTGCTCAAAAGCTTCGGCCTGCGCACCAGCCTGATTCGCCTGAAGGTCATCGACGCGCTGTTGGTCGCCGCGCAAAACGATCGACGCCTGGGCGTGCGCGGTGTGCACAGCCAGTTGCTGGACCTGGATATTCCGTTGTCCTTTCTCAGCGTGCGCGAAGTGTTGAAGCGTCTGTGTGCCGAAGGGGTTGTCACCTTCAACCCGGACAAGAGTTACAGCCTGCATCCACAGGCTGCTGCCGTGCTCAATCACGATTGAAGCGTCCCGCGATCGCCGTCAGGGTTTGACCTTGCGGCGCATCACCCCGTTGATCACCACCACGACCACCGCCACACCGATGGCGATGTACTGGAACGTCTTCTCGCTGATCATCCCGGCATTTTGCAGCCACGACAGGCCGAGCATGATCGCCAGCACCGACAGCGCGATCAGTATCGAATATTTCAAACGTTGCTTCTGGGTCATTGCGGGTTCCTGAACCTTTCAAATGTATCCGGTTTGTATCCGGTTGCATGCCATGCACATACCGTGTTGCGGGGATGGGCTTTGATAAACGCGGTCTCATGTTACAGCCGATGAAGAGTTTTGGCTTCATGACGGCGTAACCATGAGGATTTTTGAAATGTTCCGTCGAATCACCTGGCTGATTCCCGTCCTTGCCGTACTGACCCTGAGCGGCTGCATCATTTTCCCCCACGGCGGCTGGCATGACGACCACCATCGGTACCAGGAAGGTCCCGGTTATTACCAACATCGATAGGCGATGACTCCCCCGCATAAACGTTAAAAACTGTGTTTCCGGAACGACCGCGCCTGCTGAATAGCAGGCGCTTTCTGTCTCTAATCTGACCTGCTCGTGTAAGACGTTGATCAAGCTTTTGTAGGACTCTTCGAGCTGCAACGATTTGCGCATTTTTGATATTTCTGGTCACACCCGTCTGGTGTAAATCCCCCTTCCCTCCGCTCTACTCTCTGCGCCCCTGAAGCCCAACCAGACGAGCTCATCCGCGCATGCAACGAACACTTATCGATATCAGCCCCGGACAAGTCATCGGCTTCTGTCTGGCCGTCTCCCTGTTTGAACTGCTGACCTACATGGCCAGCGACCTGATCATGCCGGCAATGCTGGCCGTTACCCTGGAATTAGAAGCAGACGCGCGGCATGTTCCCTACGCATTCAATCTGTACCTGATCGGTGGTGTCTGTCTGCAATGGCTGATAGGTCCACTCTCCGACCGTTTTGGCCGGCGGCGGCTGCTGTTGAGCGGGTGCCTGTTGTTCGGCGTGGCCTGTGCCGCGACCTTCGGCACCAGCAGCATTGAAGCGTTCAACCTGCTGCGGCTGATGCAGGGGATGGGCCTGGGCTTCGTTGTGGCCGTCAGTTATCCGGCCCTGCAGGAAGTTTTCCGTGAAGCGGATGCCGTGCGCTTGATGGCACTGCTGGGCAATGTGGCCTTGCTGTCGCCGCTGCTCGGGCCATTGCTTGGCAGCCTGCTGCTCGAATGGCTGAGCTGGCGGACGCTGTTTCTCGGCCTGGGCCTGGCGGCGGCCGTTGCCTGGCTGGGGCTGTATGTCTGCATGCCCGAAACCATCGACGTCATGCGCAACGACGGCCAACAACAGGCACCCGTGGCGTTCAACGCACGGCAGGTTGGACATCGCTATCTGACCCTGCTCGGCAACCGCCACTTCCTGTACGCCAGCCTCGCACTGGGCTTGATGAGCCTGCCGCTGATTGCCTGGATCGGGCTGTCGCCGCTGCTGCTGATGCAGTTGCTGGGCCTGTCCTCGCGCGAATACGGGCTGTGGCAGATCCCGATCTTTGGCGCCGTGATTGTCGGCAATCTGATCCTCGATCGTTTGCTCGCCAGCCACTCGTTGACCCGGGTCATTCGCATTGCGCTATGGCCACTGTGCCTGGGCCTGACCGGATTGATCGGCACAGCCCTGTTCAGCACTGCGCTGCCGCTGTTGATTGCCAGCCTGTCGCTGTATGCCATTGGCCTGGGCATGAGCAATGCAGCGCTGTACCGGTTGGCACTCTTCGCCAGCGATGACAGCAAGGGCCTGGTTTCCGCGACCATCGGCATGCTCTCGATTGTCGTAATGGGCACGGGCGGTTCGCTGATAGCCGCTGTTGGCGGTGCCGACAGTCTCGAGGGTTTCGCCCTGTGCGCGGCACTCGCTGGTTTGCTGTGCCTGCCGCTGATCCGGCGCTTTGTGCACTTGTCAAAGCAACCCAACCTTGCACCGGCTACACCTGAGGAGGCCCGCTGATGCACCTTTTCCCTCACAGTGACGCACTCTGTGCATCCCCGGCCGCCTACTGTGCGGACTCGTTGGCGCCCGGTCTGTTTGATCGGGCCATGCTCGAAATCACCCGTTTTCACATCGAACAGACCCCAGGTTATGAGCATTGGCTAAACGCCAATGGTATTGCAGCCAAAGACCTCGAAACCCTGGAGGACTGGTCGCAGCTGCCACCGATTTTCGCCAATTTCTTCAAACAGCATTTGCTGCTCAGCCCCACGGGCGAGGACGCGCTGGAACTGACGTCCTCCGGCACCAGCGGGCAAAAAAGCCGCATGCGTTATGACGCGCGCAGCCTGGGTGCGGCGCAGTACATGGTCGAGCGGATCTTCGCGCAGTACGGCTGGATTACACCGCATACGCCCTGCAATTACCTGTTGCTGAGCTACGAACCCCAGGCGCGAATCACCTTGGGCACATCGTTCACCGATCAGTTTCTGTGTGGCTTTGCCCCCGTCAATCGGGTGGTGTATGCACTACGGGCCGACGGTGACGGCCATCGCTTCGATCTGTTCGGCGTGATAACAGCCCTGCAAGCCTTTGCTGAAGAAGGTTTGCCGGTGCGCATCTTCGGTTTCCCGGCCTTTCTCTGGGAAACCCTGCAACGCATGCGCGCCACCGGCGTGACGGATCTGCAACTGCCGGCTGGATCGCTGGCGTTTTTTGGCGGCGGCTGGAAAACCCGTGCCACCGAAGAAGTCCCCAAGCAACAGCTGTACGCGCGGATCCAGCAACAATTGGGCATTGATGCCAAAGACTGTCGCGATGGCTACGGCGCCGTCGAGCACGCGGTGCCTTACATCGAGTGCGCCCACCACCATTTTCATGTGCCGGTCTATTCGAAAGTGTACGTGCGCAGCCCCGTGGACTTTTCGGTCCTGCCCTATGGGCAGTGCGGCCTGCTCAGCCTGGTCTCGCCTTACATCTCGTCAAGTCCCGCCCACGCGGTGGTCATGAGTGACCTCGCCACGCTGCATCCCGCTGCAAGTTGCGGCTGCGGTCTGGCGAGCGACTGGTTCCAACTGCAAGGCCGTGCCGGCACGGCGGCCGCGCGAAGCTGCGCCATGGCCGCTTCGGAATTCCTGGGGAAACACTGATATGTACTTGATCAACGGAAAACTGCGCGGCGATTGCGATCTCGACAGTGCGTTGCAACAACTTTACCCGCTGCTGCCAAACCGGCTGCAGACGCCCCTTGAGACCTCCACTTTACTCACCGCTGCGCAGGCGTTCGCCGAACGCCTGCAACATCAATCTCTGGCGCTGTCACTCGACACCGGCCAGCGCCAAACCCTGATCGACTTTTGCCAGCCAGCGACGCTGCAGGCCAAGCTGGATCATGAGCTGGGCCTGCAACCCGACTCCCTGCGCCGCATCGACTATCGGCAGTCGCGTTTCGAGCGCTGGAGCCCTCTGGGACTGGTGGTTCACATCACGCCGGCCAACGCGCCGTTGCTGGCGTTCTGCGCAGTGCTGGAGGGCCTGTTGAGCGGCAACGTCAACTGGCTGCGGCCTAGCAGCAGCGACGGCGGACTCACTGCGCGCCTGCTCCAGAAGTTGCTGGAATGTGACCCGAGCGGGCAACTCGCTGGTTACGTCGCGGTGTTGCCGACAACGACCGGACAAATCGGTCAGTTGTGCAGACACGCCAACGGGGTCTCCGCCTGGGGCGGCGAAACCGCGCTGCAAGCCATCCGCCAGCAGATCCCGCCAGGCTGTCGCTGGATCGACTGGGGTCACCGCATCAGCTTCGCCTACCTGACCCCGGATGCGGCATCACCCGCCGTCCTCGATGCCATTGTCGATGAAGTCTGCCGCCTCGATCAGCAAGCCTGCTCCAGCCCGCAATGGTTGCTGGTCGACAGCGACGATGTGAGCGTATTGAACGATATCGGGGCGCAACTGGCTGCCGCGTTCGAGCGTCGCAGCGGGCACTGGCCGGCGCTCACCCCGACGCTCGAAGAAGCCTCACAAATCACCACCAGTGCGGCGATGGCGCGGCTGGGGCAAAGTTTTGTCGGGCAGACCGGCCGGGTCTGGAGTACGCCGCGCTGGCGGGTGATCTGGAGCCATGACCGTCAGCTCGAACCTTCTGCGCTGTTTCGCAGCCTGCTGCTCAAACCCCTGCCCCGCGAACTGCTGGGTACTACGTTGTTGCCGTGGCGCAACGTACTGCAAAGCTGTGCCTTGCTGTGTCCCGAGGCGCAAATCGCCGAACTGGCGCAGATGCTGATCGCCGCCGGTGTGACCCGCATCGCCCCGATTGAAGCCATCCACGACGGCTACGACGGCGAACCCCATGACGGTGTCTACGCCTTGCAGCGCCTGAGCCGTCGCGTGTCGGTCAGCCTGCCGCCGGACGCGCTGGCGGGGTGTGCCACGCTTGACCGCCAGCCTCCTGCGCCAGCGCTATCGGGGGTGTCGATCATGGACAAGGCGACATTTGCAAGTCAGCCAGCGAACGCCAAGGCGCAACTGTACTTTCGGTCCGGCGGCAGCAGCGGTACGCCGACACTTTCCGCTTTCAGTTACCACGATTTCCAGCTTCAGATGCGTGCCACTGCCGACGGCCTGCTCGCGGCCGGCCTGGATCCGGCGCAAGACAATGTCATGAACCTGTTCTTCAGCGGCGGGCTGTACGGCGGATTTTCAAGTTTTGCCAAGGCGCTGGAACAACTGGAGGCCCGACACTGGCCCATGGGCGCTCCAGCGGATGACGATTACCGGGAGATCGCGCAACTGATCGTGGAACAACGGATCACGGTGCTGATCGGCATGCCCAGCACCGTGCACCGGTTGTTTCTCAATGAACAGCAGACGCTGCAGCGCTACGGCGCCATCGACAAGGTTTTTCTCGGTGGCGAGCACGTGAGCGCGCCCACCCGCGAGTTGTTGCAACGCTGCGGAGTCAGGCTGATCCGGTCGGCGATTTACGGCAGTGTCGATGCCGGCCCGCTCGGCCATGCCTGCCAGTTCACGGCAGACGGTGTGTTCCACCTGATGAGCGACATCCAGCACCTGGAAATCGTCCATTTCGATCAGGACGCGCCGGTCGATCACGGTGAGTCGGGGCGTCTGCTGGTGACCTCCCGGGCGCGTCAGGGCCAGTCCGTGCAGCGCTATGACATCGGTGACAGCGGACGCTGGCTATCCGGCCCATGTCCCTGCGGTCTGACCTCACCGCGCTTCGAGCTGCTGCAACGGCACGGCAAATTGCTGCGCATCGCCACTGACTTCATCTCGCTGGCAACGCTGGAGCAGCGCCTGCAAGCGCCGTTTCAACTGATCCTCGACCACGGCCCTGACGGCCGGGAACGCATGCGACTGCGCAGCCCACTGGAGCCGGCTCAGGCCCATCTTCAGCTGCAAGGCTATCAGACGCTGAGCACGCTGGTGCAGACCGGACTGCTCACCGTAGACGTCGAGCAATGTGCCGTTGCGCAATTTGCCCGAAACAGACACAGCGGCAAGACACCGTCCGTGATTGATTCACGCCGCTGAAAACGGGGCGCCTGCTGGCGCCCCACCGCTCCTTTCCATACGAAACCACCATGAACACCACCACAGATTTGAATGCCTTGCTCGATTTTGCCCGCCGACATTCGCCTTATTACCGTGATCACTTCAAGAACGTCCCAGTCCCCATCAACGGTTTGAACGAGCTGCCCCTGGTCGATCCCGGGCAGTACTGGCACGGCAGCCAGTCCCTGCAGCAGTGGTCGGCGTTGACTGGCCCGACCGCGGATGCGCTGGTGTTTCAGACCGGGGGGACCACCGGTTCAGGCAAACTGTCGCTGTTCACCCGCGGCGAATGGCAAACCCTGACGCGTGATTTCGGTAGCCACCTCACGGCACAACTGAACCCCGGCGACCGGGTCGCCAATCTGTTCTTCGTCGGTGACCTGTATGCCAGCTTCATTTTCGTCCACGATGCCCTGGCACATGTCGAGACACCCGTCAGCGAGTTTCCGTTCACCGGGGCCGTCGATAGTGCTGTACTGGCCAGGTCGATCGTGGCGAACCGGATCAACGTGCTGGCTGGCGTGCCGGCGCAACTGTTGAAATTTGCCGCCTGGCTCGAGCGCCGGTCGCAGGTTCTGGTGGGTGTCGAGACCCTGCTCTACGGTGGCGAGAGCCTGTTCGAAGCACAGTTGCAAATGCTGCGTCGGGTGCTTCCGAATGCGCGTATCGCCTCCATCGGTTACGCCAGCGTCGATGCCGGATTGATCGGCGTCAGCACTCGCGATTGCGCTCTGGGCGAACACCGAATGCTGGAGCGCCACAGCGTGCTGGAGATCATCGATGAGGTGAGCGGTACTGTCATCGAAGAATGCGACCGTAACGGCAAACTGGTCATAACCAATCTGACCCGTCGCCTGATGCCCGTCCTCCGCTATCCCGTCGGCGATCTGGCGTGCTGGCGTGAACCGCCCGGCACGCCCATGCGCAAATTCGCGCTGATGGGACGCAGCATGAGCAGCCAGCGCGTACGGGTGGGCGTTTTGAGTCTGGACATGCGTGACATTAGCGATCTGGTGCAAAGCCTCGGTAACCGCGCCGACTGGCAATTGGTCATCGAGCAACAGGGAAAAAAAGACCTGCTGAGTCTCAGATGGGTACCCGACAGGCACATGACTGATATCGCCCAGACCAGCGCAAACCTGCGCAGCACATTGATCGAGCAATATCCGTGGATCGAGAAGCTACACGGCGAGCAATTGCTCGATCTGCATGTGATCGCCTGCGCCAGCGATGAACTGACGTGTCACCCACGTTCCGGCAAGCATCAGCGGGTCGTGGACCGGCGCGACTATCAGACTCCGTGCGAGCAGCAAGCCTGATGGCCAAGACCCTCCTGCGGCGTTATCGCATCACCGACGCACCGGCAGTCAGTGGCCTGTTCGAAGCCATTTACGGCACTCGCTATCCTCAACCGCATGTGTATCTGCCGTGCATGATCAATCAGAACCACAGTGACGGGCGCTGGCACTCGCTGGTGGCGGAGGTAAACGGGCAGATTCGCGGGCATGCCACCCTGTTTCGCCGGTCAGGCAGATCCTCACTGGCAGAACTGGCACTGACGGTGGTACATCCGGATACCCGCGGGCAGAACATCGCCACACGGTTGGGCCGGCAATTGCTGATTCATGCCCAGGCCCTGGATTGCCGGGGCGTCACCATCAAGCAGGTTACGCACCATCCGTACACTCAGCGTATGGCCGCCAGTCTCGGCTTTCACAGCTGCGGTCTGTTGCCGGATTACGCCGCTTCGCCCTTCGAAGGACAGGACCGAGAGAGCATCGTTGTCGGCCACTACGACATCGAGGGTTTTCGACGCCCGCTGCCCGCGCTGGCCTGGCCAACGGATTGCGGCGAATTGGTGTCGCATCTGGAGGGGGCGTTTGGTACCACCGACAAAGCGGCGCCCTGGAGCGGCCCGAAGGTCCATGTCGAACACGCCTCGGGGCGCTATGACATTGTGCTCAAGGAACTCGATGACAACCTGCTCAGGCAACTTGAGCGACTGCCGGTGCAATGGCTGGTTTCGCTCAGACTCAGGCTCGCCCAAGGATTTCCCGGCTCACTGAGCCAACTTGCCGATGTGGGTTTCGCTTTCACCGGAATCGTTCCCGATGAGCGTAGCGAAGGCTGGCTTGGGCTGTTTCATCGCGGTTACCAGCCGTCAACGCTGACATTGCACTGTCCGCACATGCAACGCTTGCAGGACCAGGTCCGACAGGTCGGACAAATGCACCGAGGCTGAAAAAACGGCCCGCCCACAAAATGGGCGGGCCGTTTTCAAGATTCAGGCCTTGGCTTTGACACCTTGATCCACAGGTTTCGGCGCGTTGCCTTCACCGTAGGTTTTCAGGTTCTGCAGCACGTAGATCGCCTTTTTGGATTCGGGGATCAGGTTCTTGCCGTAAGCGTTGCCATTGAGGCCATTGCTCTGGATCGCGTCGAGCTGGGTCGCGAAATATTCCAGTGCGTTGAATTTGGCATCGACGTCTTTGGTCACGCCGAACCGGTCGAACTTGTCGCCGGCATTGAGCAAGGTGAACGAGGTGATCTCGGAGATCAGCCCGCGGCTGCGCAGGAAAACGCTCAGATTGCCCAGTTGTTTGACGGAAGTGTTCGACGGGTCGAAGCCCTTGATGTTCTTGCGCAGGCCCTGCTTGTCCATTTCTGCGGTGTTCAGCGCGTTCGGATCGTTGCCGACCATGGTCAGCATCTGCTGCACCTTGACGCTCTGACTCACCTGCTTTTTCGCGCCCGTATTGCGAACCAGCACCCCTGCCTTGCTTTCCCAACCACCGACAATGCCGATCGTCATGAGAAGACTCCCTGTGAAATAACCATGAAATGTCCTTGGTGACACTTTGAATGACGCGAAGTATCTAACGGCCAACTAGTGGCACCAACCCTTTTAGTGCAGTCGCTTACAATTTCTGTACATTCTCGATACAAATCACCGCAAGCTCACTATCACTGGGCTTCATGGCAGTTTGACGATGGCTGGCGATGCTTTTTCCTTACCGGTTAAACAGGCGGTCAATTCATTTGTATCAGGATCAATACGCCCCTTCTGTCAGCCCGAAACTTTCTTGCACGAAAGTACCTAAAGCTTCCCCGCTCGCCGACGATACGCTGGTGTAACCCCGCCGTTTTTCCCTCGACCCCACAATAAGAATCGCAGCTCAAGGACCGGTCTCCATGCCCGCATTCCGCACCATCCAGGCTCGCTACACGTTATTTCTGGTTCTGTTCATCCTGCTGCTGTCGGTGCTGACCGTGGTCGGTATCAGCCAATTGGTCGCACCCAAGCTGCGACATACCGAAGAACAGGTGGTGCTCAATCGCATCGCCGAAGTCGCCGAGCAGATTCAGGGCGAACTCAATAAGGTTCAGTCGCAGCAACGCAGCATCACCCAGACCATTCCGCTGCTCGACAGCGCGGCCATCGACACGGTGTTGCCGGGGCTGGTGGATCAGTACGGCGAACTGAAAGTGTTTGGTGGCGGGATCTGGCCGTTGCCGGGCCAGCGCGAGGCCGGGCGGAACAAGTTCAGCACGTTCTGGCACCGCGATGCCTCGGGCAAACTGGCGGTGAACACCTTCTGGAACAGCGACGCGGCGCCGAACTACTACGATCAGAGCTGGTACAAGGGTGGCATGCAGACCCCGCGCGGCCAGTGCGCCTGGGCGGCCGCCTATAAAGACGATGCGAGCGCCGAGCCGCGCACCAACTGCGCCATGGCGATCCAGAAAAACGGTGCAGCCTGGGGCGTATCGACCATCGACGTGACGCTGGGCTTCTTCAATGATCTGGTGGCGCGCAAGGAAAAAGACCTCAACGCCGAAATGCTGATCGTCGAGGCCGACGGCAAGATCATCAGCAACAGCTCGCGCATCAGCGGCCCGATCGTGCTGAAGAACATCAGCGAACTGGCCGCTGGCTCGACTTTCGCCAGTCAGGTCAAGGCCGGCCTGCAAAACCGTGATCAGGCGCAACGTGTCGAGTTCGACAACAATGGCGAGGCCAGCACGTTCTTCATGCGCCCGATCGAAGGCACGCCGTGGTTCCTCGCCACCGCCCTGCCAACGAAAATGCTCACCGCCCAGCGTGACGACGTGCTCAGCAGCCTGAGCCTGCTGCAGATTCCGCTGGTGATTCTGCTGGTGCTGTTGCAGGTGTATGCGATCCGCCAACTGGTGTCGCGGATGAAAGCGCTCAAGGCCAATATCGACTCGTTGTCCAGCGGCGATGCCGATCTGACCCGGCGCATCACCATCCGCGCCGAAGATGAACTGGGCGCCATCGGCCACTCGGTCAACACCTTCATTGCCTACCTGCAGAACATGATCGGTGAAGTGACGCAGGCCACCGGCGCCATGGCCTCAAGCCTCGATGATCTGCAACGCACATCGGCCAACACCAGCCAGATTCTGCTGCGCCATGCATCGGAAACCGATCAGACCGTTACCGCCATCACCGAGATGAGCTCGACGGCTGAAAGCGTCGCGCAGAACGCCGCAGAAACCGCAGCGTTCACCCAGCGCGCCAACGAAAACGCCGACCGCTCGCGGGTGGTCGTCGGTGAAGCCACCAACAGCGTGGTGGCCTTGATCGATGAAGTGGCCAGCGCCACCAAAAAAGTCGAGAACATGCAGCAGGACGCGCAGCGCATCACCGAGATTCTCGGAGTGATCGGCGCCATCGCCGGCCAGACCAACCTGCTGGCGCTTAACGCCGCCATCGAAGCCGCCCGGGCCGGTGAACAGGGTCGCGGCTTTGCCGTGGTGGCCGACGAAGTCCGCGCCCTCGCCGCCCGCACTCAGGCCAGCACCTCGGAGATCAACGAAATGCTGACTCGCCTGACCCAAGGCGTGAGCTCCTCGGTCAGCGCCATGGAAAACACCCAGGCCAGTTGCCAGTCCGCCGCCGACGCCACGGCGCGGGTCAACTCGGGTCTGGATGAAATGGCCGGCTCGGTCAGTCACATCAACAGCCTCAGCACACAGATCGCCACCGCTGCCGAGCAGCAGAGCGCAGTCACCGAAGAGATCAATCGCAGCATGGTGCAGATCCGGCACATGGTCGAAGAACTGGTGCACAGCGGCCAGGCCAGCGAACGCAACACCCACCAGCTGCTGGAAGCCAACAACCGGGTGAGCGCGATCATGGGGCGGTTCAAGGTTCGTTGAGCCTGACAGATTTGTAATCTTTCACTCAGCAGGCTGTCAGGCTTGATCAATGATCATCCTGCCAGCCTGTCTTGTATCAACTTGAAACACACCGTTGATGCCCGGCAGGATAATCCGGTCAAAATGCTTTCCTTTTTGATCGTCATCCGAGCCGAGAATCCATTATGCGAACCTCCCTGCGACTGGCCGCCCTCAGCGCCCTGCTCCTCTCCTCCCTGGCCCAGGCGGCCGACCTGATTCCGATCGAAGTCCATCGCGATGCCAATTGCGGCTGCTGCAAAAAATGGATCAGCCACCTCGAAGCCAACGGCTTCAAAGTCGAAGACCACGTCGAAAGCGACATGAGCAGCTTCAAGCAGCAACACGGCGTACCACCGCGCCTGGGCTCGTGCCATACCGCGCTGATCAATGGCAAGTTCGTCGAAGGCCACGTGCCGGCTGAACAAGTACTGGCCCTGAGCAAGCGTGACGATCTGTTGGGTATCGCCGCACCGGGCATGCCCATGGGGTCGCCGGGCATGGAAATGGACGGCATGAGCGATGCCTATCAGGTGATCGGCCTGAAGAAAGACGGCACGGATGTGGTAGTGGCGGACTACCCGGCGCATTGATGGCTGCCGGTTACCTCGGGCTGTTCGCGGCGGCGTTCGGCGCTGCGACGCTGCTGCCGCTGCAATCGGAAGCGTTGCTGGTCGGCCTGATCGCCAGCGACCGTTACTGGCTCTGGGGTCTGTTAGGCGTGGCGACGCTGGGCAATGTCCTCGGTTCGCTGGTCAACTGGTGGCTGGGGCGTGGCCTCGAACGGTTTCAGGATCGACGCTGGTTTCCGGTCAGCGCGAAACACATGGCCACCGCGCGTAAACATTACGAGCGGTACGGCCACTGGTCACTGCTACTCAGTTGGCTGCCGGTGATCGGTGACCCGCTGACCCTGATCGCCGGCGTCATGCGCGAGCCACCCGGGCGCTTTCTATTGATCGTCACCCTGGCCAAGGGCGCGCGCTACGCGGTGGTGGCGATGCTGACCCTGGGCTGGCTCGGTTGAACATTCTGCACGCAGCGTTGCCTGTGGTTAACGTCGCCCTAATCCGGGCGTTCCAGCATCGGCCGATTTTCATGGAGTTTGTCCCTATGTCCGTCACGCTCTCCCGCTGGCTGCCCGGCCTGTTCCTCAGCGCCGCGCTGCCGCTGTTTGCCCATGCCGCTGCCTCTGAAGCAGCCCCCGCCGACGGCCCGACTTATGGTCCGGAGCTGCAGGGTTTTCAGTATCCCTACACACTCAAGCACTTTGCCTTTCAGTCCCAGGGGAAATCCCTGCAGATGGGTTACATGGACGTTGCCGCCCACGGCAAGGCCAACGGCCGCACCGTGGTGCTGATGCACGGCAAGAATTTCTGCGCCGCCACCTGGGACAGCTCGATCAAGGCCTTGAGCGAAGCCGGTTACCGGGTGGTTGCGCCGGATCAGATCGGCTTCTGCACCTCGAGCAAGCCCGACCACTATCAGTACAGTTTCCAGCAACTGGCGACCAACACCCAACAACTGCTCAAGGCCCTCGGCATCCAGAAAGCCACGCTGCTCGGCCACTCCACCGGCGGCATGCTCGCCACCCGCTACGCGCTATTGTTCCCGGAACAGGTCGAACAACTGGCGCTGGTCAACCCGATCGGTCTGGAGGACTGGAAAGCCCTTGGCGTGCCTTATCGCACCGTCGATCAGTGGTACCAGCGCGAACTCAAGGTCACCGCCCAAGGCATTCGCGACTACGAACGCAACACCTATTACGACGGCCGCTGGAAACCCGAATTCGACCGCTGGGTCGACATGCTCGCCGGCCTGAGCAATGGGCCCGGCAAGACCCAGGTGGCATGGAACTCGGCGCTGATCTACGACATGATCTTCACCCAGCCGGTGTACTACGAGTTCAAGGACTTGAAAATGCCGACCCTGTTGCTGATCGGCACGTCCGACACCACGGCCATCGGCAAGGATCTCGCCTCCCCCGAGGTCAAGGCGAAAATCGGCCACTATGAGGTGCTCGGCAAGCAGGTCGCCAAACTGATTCCACAGTCGACGCTGGTGGAGTTCCCAGGCATGGGCCACGCGCCGCAGATGGAAGAACCGGCGAAATTTCACCAGGCCTTGCTCGGCTGGCTGAACAACCCCAATCCCGTTCGTTGATGAGGTAAGGCTGATGGCGGTGCAGATTGCAGTAATCGATGACTGGCAAGACGTGGCGCGGGACGTGGTCGACTGGTCGGTGCTCGACAGCATCGGCGAAGTGACGTTTGTGCACGACTACCCGGCGGACAATGCCACCCTGGCCGAACGTCTTGGCCAGTACCAGGTGATCTGCGTAATGCGTGAGCGCACGCGTTTCGACCAGGACCTGCTGCAGCGCCTGCCCAACCTCAAGCTGCTGGTCACCGGCGGCATGCGCAATGCGGCGCTGGACATGCAGGCGGCTGCCGACCTCGGGATCAAGGTCTGCGGCACCGACAGCTACAAGCACGCGGCGCCGGAGCTGACCTGGGCGCTGATCATGGCCGCCACGCGCAATCTGTTGAACGAAGCCAATGCCCTGCGCGCCGGGGGCTGGCAGCAAGGGCTGGGCGGTGATTTGCACGGTAAGACCCTGGGCATTCTTGGTCTGGGCAGCATCGGTCAAAAGGTCGCGCAATTCGGTCAGGTGTTTGGCATGCGGGTGATTGCCTGGAGTGAGAATCTCACCGCCGAACGCGCTGAAGCCGTCGGCGTGACCCGGGTCAGCAAACAGCAACTGTTCGAGCAGGCCGATGTGCTGTCGGTGCATCTGGTATTGAGCGAGCGCAGCCGTGGGCTGGTCGACGCACAGGCGCTGGACTGGATGAAACCCGGCGCGCTGCTGGTCAACACCGCCCGCGGGCCGATCGTCGATGAAGCGGCGCTGATCAAGGCGTTGCAGAAACGCAAGATCGCTGCAGCGGCGCTGGATGTGTTCGATCAGGAACCGCTACCTGAACTGCACCCGTTTCGCACACTGGACAATGTGCTGGCCACACCGCATGTGGGGTATGTCAGCCGACAGAACTACCAACAGTTCTTTTCGCAAATGATCGACGATATTCAGGGTTGGGCGGCCGGCAACCCAATCCGAATCCTCAACTGACCCCGTGTAGGAGCTGCCGAAGGCTGCGATCTTTTGATTTTGATTTTCTAAAAACAAGATCAAAAGATCGCAGCCTTCGGCAGCTCCTACAGGTTCACCAGCGTTCAGCAGATCAACAAATCTGACCGCACCACAACAGTGCACATTGCCTTTCCTCTAGCACAAAATCGTGACCGGCCAGTCACCGTTTTAGCCCTCCCCATCAAAAAATCTGCCCTTCGTCGGTGCGTTCCGGCTTGAACACCACGGTTTTCGCTGCCTGCAAACCGATTGTCGAACAATTTACCCGTTTGCTCTCGCCCGCTCTAGGATCTGGCCTAGACTGATTTTCGCGGGTTAAAACCGGTCAGTCACAAAGCCGAAAAATTGTCGAAACTTTTGCCGATGGCGGCGGGTCATCTGAAAGGCAGGGTCAACGCGACTGGTGCAATCCTTGCAACGGCCCTTTCACCCATTCTGCTTGCGCGTGTTGGGTAGCGTTTGCTCACCGATGCGTGGCGCGTTTGCGCCCGGCCACAGGATTTGGCCACAGCTTGTTCGATACAAGAATCAGATCAACGACACGGGAGATTCATATGATCAGTGCGGCATTGGATATTCAGGGAGAGCGTGCTCAGCAGGCGGTTGGTGAATCGAGCACCATGAGTCTTCCCGGCAGCCGGTCGATCAACGTCCCGGGCACCAAAACGCTGACGCCGGTCGCCAGCCAGAATCCGAACAAGAAGAAAGTGCTGTTCGTCACCTCGGAAATCGCCGACCTGGTGAAGACCGGCGGTCTGGGTGACGTCTCCGCCGCCCTGCCCCGCGCCATGGCGCACTTGCACGATGTGCGGGTGTTGATCCCTGGTTACCCGCAGGTGATGCACAGCGAGAACCCGATCCATATCATCGGCGAACTCGGCGGCCATGCCGCGCTGCCCCCGTGCAAGATCGGGCGCATGGACATGCCGGACGGACTGGTGATCTACGTCCTGATCTGCCCTGAACTGTATGAACGTGAAGGCTCGCCCTACGGCGCCAACAACGGTCGCGACTGGCCCGACAACCATATCCGTTTCGCCCGCCTGGGCCTGGCCGCTGCCGATATCGCCGCCAACCTCGCACAAATTCACTGGTGCCCGGATCTGGTGCACGCTCACGACTGGCCGGCCGGTCTGGCCCCTGCCTATATGCACTGGCGCGGGCAGCGCACGCCGACCCTGTTCACCATTCACAACCTGGCCTATCAAGGCGTGACCAGCCTCGGCTCGTGCCCGGAACTCGGCATCCCGACCCATGCCCTGCAACAGGAAGGCATGGAGTTCTACGGCAAGATGTCGTTCCTCAAGGCTGGCATGGCCTATTCGAGCCACATCACCACGGTCAGCGCGACCTATGCGCAAGAGATCACCACCCCGGATTTCGGCTGCGGTCTCGACGGTTTCCTCGCCGCCAAGACCCAGCAAGGCTTGCTCAGCGGCATTCCCAACGGCATCGACGAGAGCTGGGATGCGGCGACGGATCCGCACCTGTTCGCGCCGTTCGCTATCGGCGACTGGGAAGGCAAAGCGATCAACGCCGCCCATGTGCGTGAACTGTTTGGCCTGAGCGACTCCAGTGGTCCGCTGTTTGCCGTGGTTTCGCGACTGGTCTATCAGAAAGGTCTGGACCTGACGCAAGCCGTCTCCGAATACATCGTGCAGAACGGCGGCCAGATCGCAATCATCGGCCGTGGCGAGCCGGAAGAGGAACAGGCCATGCGTGAGCTGGCGCTGCGCTTCCCCGGGCAGATCGGCGTGCGCATCGGCTTCAATGAAACCGACGCCCGCCGCATGTTCGCCGGCAGCGATTTCCTGCTGATGCCGTCGCGTTACGAGCCTTGCGGCCTCAGTCAGATGTACGCCCAGCGTTTCGGCTCGTTGCCGGTGGCGCGCAATACCGGCGGGCTGGCCGACACCATCGAGAATGGCGTCACCGGTTTCCTTTTCGACGAATCCACCGCCGACAGCTACCGCGAAGCCCTGAGCCGTGCGTTCAAGGTCTTCGCCTTCCCCGAATTGCTCAACGCGATGCGCTGCCGGGCCATGGCCGCGCCGTTCAACTGGTGCAAAGCGGTCGAACCCTACGCCGAACTCTACGAACGACTGGTCGCCAAGGCGCTGGGTAAAGCCGGCCACAAATAACTCAAGGAGCTTTCACGATGCCGTTACGGACCCAAGAAAACTGGCCCCACGGCGCGATCATGCAGGACGCCGAACACACTCAGTTTGCGCTGTGGGCACCGGATGCGTTTTACGTCAGTGTCGAACTTGAAGGCGGCCAGTCCCTGCCGATGTTGCCGCAGGGCGATGGCTGGTTCGTGATCAAGGCCCGGTGCCCGGCGGGCACCCGCTACCGCTTCAACATCGACGGTGAACTGGAGGTGCCCGACCCGGCCTCCCGCGCTCAGAACGGTGACCTTGACCGCCACAGCGTGGTGGTCGATCCGCTGGCCTACGAATGGCGGCACACCACCTGGCACGGCCGGCCGTGGAGCGAAGCGGTGATCTACGAGCTGCACGTCGGCGCACTCGGCGGTTTTGCGGAAGTCGAGCAGCATCTGGCGCGTTTGGTCGAGCTGGGGATTACCGCCATCGAACTGATGCCTGTCGCGCAATTTCCCGGTACCCGCAACTGGGGTTACGACGGCGTCCTGCCTTTCGCACCGCAAGCCTCCTATGGCACCCCGGAACAACTCAAACACCTGATCGACAGTGCCCACGGCCATGGTCTGGCGGTAATTCTCGACGTGGTCTACAACCACTTCGGCCCCGATGGCAATTACCTCGGTCGCTACGCCAAAGGCTTCTTCCGCGAGGACAAGCACACGCCCTGGGGGGCGGCGATCGACTTCCGCCGCCGTGAAGTGCGGGACTTCTTTATCGAAAACGCGCTGATGTGGGTGCTCGAATACCGTTTCGACGGTCTGCGCCTGGACGCAGTGCATGCGATCGAAAGCCCGGATTTCCTGCCGGAGCTGGCACAACGCATCCGTCAACAGATCGATCCGTCGCGTCACGTCTGGCTGACCGTGGAAAACGAGCTCAACCAGTCGAGTCTGCTCGAAGAGGATTACGACGCCCAGTGGAACGACGACGGGCACAACGCCCTGCACGTGCTGCTGACCGGCGAAACCGATGCCTATTACGCTGACTATGCGCTGCAACCCACTGAGCAACTGGCCCGCTGCCTGAGCCAGGGCTTCGTGTTTCAAGGCCACATCACTCGCCACGGCGAACCGCGCGGCGAGCCCAGCGAACACCTGCCCTCCACCGCTTTCATCCTGTTCCTGCAGAACCACGACCAGATCGGCAACCGGGCCTTCGGCGAACGCCTGCATCAATTGGCCGACCCACGCGCCGTGCAGGCCGCCACCGTGCTGTTACTGCTGTCACCGATGATTCCGCTGATGTTCATGGGCGACGAGTTCGCCGCCGAGCAACCGTTCCTGTTCTTCACCAGCCACCACGGTGAACTGGCGGATCTGGTGCGCGAAGGTCGGCGCAATGAGTTCGCCGCATTCAGCGCCTTCACCGATCCGCACCAGCGCGAAAAAATTCCCGACCCGAATGCTGAACAGACCTTCCACGCCTCACAGCCACGCTTGATCGGCAGCGGCAGCGCAAAACAGCAGGAAACCCTCGCGCTGTACCGACGCCTGCTGCAATTGCGCCATCAATACATCATTCCCAACCTGTCCGGTACTCAGGCGCTCGGGGCGCACATGCTCGGGCGTGGCGCGGTCAGTGCGCGCTGGCGCCTGGGCGATGGCAGTGAGCTGCGAATTGACCTGAACCTCAGCGACACGCCAGTGGTCAACCCAGCACAGAGCGACGCTGTGTGGCTGTTTCAGCAACCGCCCGCCGTTGCCCTGTCGGAACCGGGCCAACTGCCCGCGTATTGCGCGCTTGTCAGCCTCACGGCCGCAACCCCCTTGCAACCTCTGGATGGAGAGCGCCTATGAGCGATGCGCAACTGGAAATACTCGCAAGCCGCGCCGGCCTCGCCGTCGACTGGATCGACGCCAACGGCCGCCCGCAGAAAGTCGCCCCGGCGGTACTGCGCAACGTTCTTACCGGGCTGGGTCATCCGGCCAACACCGCGCAGGAAATCGATGCCAGCCTGCTGCAACTGCAACAAGTACAGCAAGATCGTCACTTGCCACCGCTGTTGACCGCCGATTTCGGGGTCGGCGTTGATCTGGCTCGCTATTTCGAGCCCGAGACGCCTTGCGAAATCCACCTCGAAGACGGTTCCCGCCTCAACCTCAAACTCGACGCCGAAGCGAAACTGCCCGGCTTGATCCCGGTCGGGTATCAGCAGGTGCATATCGCCGATCAGTATTTCACTCTGGCAGTGGCCCCCGAGCGCTGCTTCAGCGTGGGCGATGCGGTAGACAACCCGATCCCTCGCGTCTGGGGCCTGAGTGCGCAGCTGTACAGTCTGCGGCGCCCCGGAGACTGCGGCTTTGGTGACACCCAGGCACTGGAGGAACTGGCTCGTGTAGCCGGCGAACGCGGCGCCGATGCGCTGGCGATCAGTCCGTTGCACGCGATGTTCAGCGCCGATACCGGGCGCTACAGCCCTTATTCGCCCTCCAGCCGTCTGTTTCTCAACCCCCTGTATGCCGCACCGGGCGCCATCCTTGGCGAACGGGCTCTGCGCGATGCGATCGACGCCAGCGGGCTGACGGAACAATTTCGCCAACTGGAAGATTCGAAACTGATCGACTGGCCGACCGCCGCCAACGCCAAACAGGCATTGCTGCAAGCCTTGTACGATGGTTTTGTCGCCGGCGAACATCCGTTGCACCCGGACTTCGCCAGTTTCCGTCATGCCGGTGGCGAAGCGCTGGAAAACCACTGCCGCTTCGAAGCGATTCAGGAAATGCGCGCCGCCCGTGGCGAAAGCCTCGACTGGCGCGAATGGCCGGAACACTGGCACGACCCGCGCGGTGCCGCCCTTGAAGCCTTTGCCGAGGAATACGCCGAACGCATCGGTTACTTTGCCTTCTGCCAATGGCTGATCCACCGCTGCCTTGAGCGCGCGCAGACGGCTGCCCGTAGCGCCGGCATGGGCATCGGCCTGATCGCCGACCTCGCGGTCGGTGCCGACGGCGCCGGCAGTCAGGCCTGGAGCTTTCAGGATGAATTGCTGGCCTCGCTCACCGTGGGTGCGCCCCCGGACATCCTCAACCGCTCCGGTCAGGGCTGGGGGATATCCGCGTTCTCGCCCGAGGGCCTGGTCCGTAATGGATTTCGCGCGTTCATCGACATGCTCCGGGCCAACTTCGCCCATGCCGGCGGACTGCGCATCGATCATGTGATGGGCCTGCAACGCCTGTGGGTGATCCCCAATGGCGCCGTTCCGGCCGATGGCGCTTATCTGTATTACCCGTTCGACGACCTGCTGCGCCTGCTGACCCTCGAATCCCATCGGCATCAGGCCATCGTCCTCGGCGAAGACTTGGGCACGGTGCCCGAGGGGCTGCGGGAAAAGCTCAGCGCACGTTCGATTCTCGGCATGCGCGTGCTGTTGTTTGAACAGGACAACACCCGTTTCAAGCCGATCCTTGACTGGCCGGACAACGCACTGGCGACCACCAGCACCCACGATCTGCCGACGCTCAACGGTTGGTGGCACGGCCGTGACATCGACTGGAATGCGCGCCTGGGCTTTGTCGATGCCAACGGTGAAATCGACTGGCGCCGTCATCGCCAGCGCGAACGCGAAGGCCTGCGCGGAGCCCTGAGTCAGGACCCGCAGAACTTTCGCGAAGAGTCCCACGAAGCCGATCAGGTAGTGGACGCCAGCGTGCGTTTCCTCGGCCACACCCGCGCGCCGCTGGTGTTGCTGCCGCTGGAGGATGCGCTGGGCATCGACGAACAAGCCAACCTGCCGGGTACCATCGACAGCCATCCGAACTGGTCGCGGCGCCTGCCTGGCAACAGCGAAGCATTGCTCGACGGTACCGATGCTGCGCGGCGTCTGGAACTGCTGGCCTGTGCCCGCCTGCAAGCTGCCGAGCGTGACCAATGAACCAGACGCTCATCCAGCCCCTGCGCGCCACCCTGCGCCTGCAATTTCACAAGGGTTTCACGTTGGACCAAGCGGTGCCGCTGGTACCCTACTTTGCCCGTCTCGGCATCAGCCACCTCTACGCCTCACCGCTGCTCGCGGCCCGCGCCGGCTCGATGCACGGCTATGACGTGGTCGACCCGACCCAGGTCAATCCGGAACTCGGCGGCGAACCGGCGCTGCGGCGTCTGGTCAGCACCCTGCGCGAACACAACATGGGGCTGATCCTCGACATCGTCTCCAACCACATGGCCGTCGGCGGCGGGGACAACCCATGGTGGCTCGACCTGCTGGAATGGGGCCGACTCAGCCCTTACGGCGAGTTCTTCGACATCCAGTGGCACTCGCCGGATCCATTGATGGAAGGCCAGTTGCTGCTGCCGTTTCTCGGCAGCGATTACGGCGTCGCGTTGCAGGAAGGCACGCTGAAACTGCACTTCGACGCACAGCACGGGCGCTTTTACGTCGAGCATTACGAACACCACTTCCCGATCTGCCCGAATGACTACGGTGAACTGCTCAAACCCATTGAGACGCTGAAGTCACTGGCTGATCGTTTCAGTGCGTTGAGCTACCAGAACGACGCGCATGCGCTGGCGATGCCGCTCAAAGCTGAATTGAAGGAGCTGGCAAGCGATCCGCAGATCTTCGCCGCGATCAAGGAAAGTCTCGCGCATTACGATTCCACCACTGCCGAAGGTTTCGACAAGCTGCATCAATTGCTCGAACGCCAGAGCTACCGTCTGGCCAGTTGGCGCACCGCAGCGGATGACATTAACTGGCGGCGCTTTTTCGACATCAACGAACTCGGCGGCCTGCGTGTCGAACGCCCGGCGGTGTTCGAAGCGACTCACGGCAAGATTTTCCAGTTGATCGCCGAAGGGCTGGTCGACGGTTTGCGCATCGACCACATCGACGGCCTCGCCGACCCGCGTGGCTATTGCCGCAAGTTGCGGCGGCGCCTCGACTTGCTCGCGCCGGGACGGCACTTGCCGATCTACGTCGAGAAGATTCTCGGTGAAGGCGAAACGCTGCGCACCGACTGGGCAGTGGATGGCAGCACCGGTTACGAGTTCATGAATCAGCTCTCGTTGCTGCAACACGATCCTGATGGCGAACACGTTCTCGGCGATCTGTGGCAGCGACGTACCGAGCGTCCGGCGGCGTTCATCGAAGAAGCGCAACTGGCGCGCCAGCAGATTCTCAATGGCTCGCTGGCCAGCGATTTCGAAAGCGTCGCTCAGGCGCTGCTGCAGGTTGCCCGGGACGACCTGATGACCCGCGACCTGACCCTCGGCGCGATTCGCCGTGTGTTGCAAGCGCTGATCGTGCATTTCCCGGTGTATCGCACCTACATCAGCGCCCTCGGTCGCTCGGCCCAGGATGAGCACTTCTTCCAGCAAGCCATGGACGGCGCCCGGCAGACCCTGAGCGAAGGCGACTGGCCCGTACTCGACTGCGTGGCAGCATGGCTCGGTGGCACGCCGTGGCGGCACACACCGCGCGGACGCTCGCGCAAGATTCTCAAGCACGCCTGCGTACGTTTCCAGCAACTGACCTCCCCAGCGGCGGCCAAAGCCGTGGAAGACACCGCGCTGTACCGCTCGGCGGTGCTGCTGTCGCGCAACGACGTCGGCTACAACACCGAACAGTTCAGCGCACCGCTGAGTGACTTCCACGCGATCAATCAACAGCGCATGGAGGCGTTTCCCGACAACTTGCTGGCCACCGCCACCCATGACCACAAACGCGGCGAGGACACCCGCGCGCGGCTGGCGGTGCTCAGCGAGCGCAGCCACTGGTACGCCGAACAGGTCGAGTTGTGGCGCGCCCTCGCCCGTCCGCTGCGTGACGATGATCAACAGCCTTCGTCCGCCGATGAACTGATCCTCTATCAAGCCCTGCTCGGCAGTTGGCCGCTGCATTTGCGCGATGACGATCAGGCGGGTTTGGCCGATTACGCCGAGCGGATCTGGCAATGGCAACAGAAAGCCCTGCGCGAGGCCAAGCTGCAAAGCAGTTGGAGTGCGCCGAATGAAGCCTATGAAAACGCTGCGCAGGCGTTCACTCAACGCCTGCTCACCGGTGAAGCGGGCGAGCTGCTGCGCGCCGCGCTGAGCAAAACCGTCAACAGCATCGCTGCGGCCGGCGCCCTCAACAGTCTGGCGCAAACCTTGCTGCGCATGACGGTGCCGGGAGTGCCGGATCTGTATCAGGGCAACGAGTTCTGGGATTTCAGCCTGGTCGATCCGGACAACCGCCGGCCGGTGGATTACGCCGCTCGCGAGCAGGCCCTGCATGAACGTGTTGAAGTCGAGACGTTGCTGGCGAACTGGCGTGACGGGCGTATCAAGCAAGCGTTGATCGCCGAGGTGCTGAACCTGCGCGTCGAACACGCCGAGCTGTTCCGGCGCGGCGCGTACCAGGCCCTGGAGGTACTGGGCAGCCAGGCGCACAACGTGCTCGCGTTTGCCCGTGAGCACGAGGGGATGTACGCCATCGTGATCGTCCCGGTGCGCTGCGCGACGCTGCTGGAAAACGGTGCCGTCCCTCAAGTTGATGCGCTGCGCTGGGGCGATACGCGGGTGGTTTTACCGTTCGCCGCCTCTGACACAAACCTGAAGGGACTTTTTCACAGCAGCGCAGTCACAAAAAACAGGGAGCTGAACGTCAGCGCCGCGCTGGGGGATTTCCCGGTCAATCTGTTTATCCAACTCTTTACGTAACGATGAGTTCAGTTCAGGAGCATTGCGATGAGTACCGACGATAAACGCATCCGCGAGTTCGCCTATCAGATCTGGGAATCAGAGGGCAAACCTGAAGGTCATGAAGCACGCCACTGGGAGATGGCGCGCAAACTGGCTGAAGCCGAGGCTTTGGCGCCGAAGAAAGCGCCGAAAGCGGCGGGCAGCAAGACCGCCGGCAAAGGCACCGACAGCAAGGCTCCGGCGGCCAGGCCCAAGGCGCCAGCCGCCGCCAAGGCCAAACCGGCAGGCGCCGCCAAAGTCGTCCCGCCGGGTGAAAAAGCCGCCGAGAAAAAGCCCCGCGCCCCACGCAAGCCCCCGGCCAACTGACACACCCGGATTATCGAACTGAATGACCGTGTGGCGGGTTGGCCCGCCACGCAGGGACAACTCGTCCTTAAAAAACCCAATAACCCCTGTCAGGGAGAGATGTCTGTGGTGAGGGGATTTATCCCCGATCGGCTGCAAAGCAGCCACAGGGCCGCTGCGCGATCCATCGGGGATAAATCCCCTCACCACAGATTCTTTTCCCACCGTTGATTATTCGAACCAACCCGTTTTGCAGGAGCAATCATGACCAGTCCAAAAAAAGCCGAGCCCGCAGCGCACGCTGAACCGTCGAGAATCCGTGAAGGCCTGCCCTTCCCGCTCGGTGCGACCTGGGATGGTCTGGGGGTCAACTTTGCGCTGTTTTCCGCCAATGCCACCAAGGTTGAGTTGTGCATCTTCGACGACGCCGGCGAAGTTGAACTCGAACGTATCGAACTGCCGGAATACACCGACGAGATCTACCACGGTTATCTGCCCGACGCCCACCCGGGGCTGATCTACGGCTACCGCGTCTATGGCCCGTATGACCCGGCCAACGGCCACCGCTTCAACCACAACAAACTGCTGATCGACCCCTACGCCAAGCAACTGGTTGGCGAATTGAAATGGTCCGAGGCGCTGTTCGGCTACACCATCGGCCATCCCGACGCCGACCTCAGTTTCGATGAGCGCGACAGTGCGCCGTTCGTGCCCAAATGCAAAGTCATCGACCCGGCGCACACCTGGGGCAACGACCATCGCGTCAGCGTGCCGTGGGACAAGACGATCATTTATGAAACCCACGTACGCGGCATCAGCATGCGTCATCCGTCGGTGCCGGAGAACGTGCGTGGCACCTTCGCCGGGTTGATGGTCGATGATGTGCTCGAACACATCCGCAAACTCGGCGTGTCGTCGGTGGAACTGCTGCCGATTCACGCGTTCGTCAATGACCAGCACCTGCTGCACAAGGGCATGACCAACTACTGGGGCTACAACAGCATCGCCTTCTTCGCCCCCGACCCGCGCTATCTGGCCAGCGGCAAGATCGCCGAGTTCAAGGAGATGGTCGCGCACCTGCACGAGGCCAATCTGGAAGTGATCCTCGACGTGGTCTACAACCACACCGCCGAGGGCAACGAACAAGGCCCGACCCTGTCGATGCGCGGTATCGACAACGCCTCGTATTACCGGTTGATGCCGGACGACAAGCGCTACTACATCAACGATTCCGGCACCGGTAACACCCTCGACCTGAGCCACCCGTGCGTGCTGCAGATGGTCACCGACTCGCTGCGTTACTGGGCCAGCGAAATGCATGTCGACGGTTTCCGCTTCGACCTGGCAACGATTCTCGGGCGTTATCACGACGGTTTCGACGAACGCCACAGTTTCCTCGTCGCCTGCCGTCAGGATCCGGTACTGCGCCAGGTGAAAATGATCGCCGAGCCATGGGACTGCGGCCCCGGTGGCTATCAGGTCGGCCACTTCCCGCCGGGCTGGGTCGAGTGGAACGACAAATTCCGCGACACCGTACGCGCGTTCTGGAAAGGTGACGATGGCCAGGTTGCCGACTTCGCCAGCCGCATGACCGCGTCCGGCGAGATGTTCAACCAGCGCGGGCGACGGCCGTATTCGTCGGTGAATTTCATCACCGCCCACGACGGTTTCACCCTCAACGATCTGGTGTCGTACAACGACAAGCACAACGAGGCCAACGACGAGAACAACCAGGACGGCAGCAACAACAACCTGTCGTGGAACCACGGCGTCGAAGGCCCGACTGACGATCCGGAGATCAACGCGCTGCGCCACCGGCAGATGCGCAACTTCTTCGCCACGCTGCTGCTGTCGCAGGGCACGCCGATGATCGTTGCCGGCGACGAGTTCGCCCGCACGCAGGACGGCAACAACAACGCCTATTGCCAGGACAGCGAGATCGGTTGGGTCAACTGGGACCTGAGCGAGGATGGCAAGGCGCTGCTCAAGTTCGTCAAGCGCCTGATCAAATTGCGCATGGCTTATCCGATTCTGCGCCGTGGGCGCTTCCTGGTCGGCGAATACAACGAGGACATCGGCGTCAAGGACGTCACCTGGCTGGCGCCGGATGGCACCGAGATGACCACCGAGCACTGGCATGACGCGCATAACCGTTGCCTGGGCATGCTGCTCGATGGCCGTGCGCAGGAGACCGGGATCCGCCGCAAGGGTGCCGACGCGACGCTGCTGCTGGTGGTCAACGCCCATCACGACATCGTCAATTTCAGCCTGCCGGAAGTGCCCGAAGGCAGTTTCTGGACCTGCATGATCGATACCAATCAGCCGGCCATTCGCGGTCAGGAGCGCTTCGAGTTCGGCCATGAATACTCGGTCACCGGCCGTTCGCTGCTGCTGTTCGAACTGCAACGCGAAGAAGAAGACTGATATGGACCTGCAACACTATCTGGCGCGCCGCCCGCCGGACTACGCCGACACCGCCGCCCTCGGCCACTGCCTGCGGGCGTTGGTCGAAGCCGGGCTGGATCAACTGCCGTTACCGGGCAGCGGCCTTACGCTGGAGCGTTTTCAGCGTCTGGCCGAAGTCGGCGGACACGACTTGGGCTTGTGCAAACTCTACGAAGGCCACACCGACGCACTGGCGATCATCGAACAGCTGGGGGGTACGCCCACGCCGGGCAGCACCTGGGGCATGTGGGCCGCTGAACCGCCGCAGGCGCGGGTGCAAGTGCGACCGGCCGGGCACATGGTGCGTCTCGACGGGCGCAAGGCCTGGTGTTCCGGGGCGGCGGTGCTCAGCCATGCGCTGCTCACCGCGTGGGACGCCGAAGATCGTCAGCAACTGGTGGCGGTGGCGCTTGATCAACCGGGCGTGACCATCACCGATCAGGGCTGGCAAGCGGTCGGCATGGGTGCCACCGGCAGCGTCGAAGTGTTGTTCGACGGCGCCGAAGCCCAGGCCATCGGCGAACCCGGCGACTACCTGAAACGTCCGGGTTTCTGGCAAGGCGGGATCGGCATCGCGGCGTGCTGGTACGGCGCGGCGCGGCAGATCGCCGAGGCACTGCGGCAACACTGCGCGCAACGCCAGGAGCCACACGCCCTCGCCCACCTCGGTGCGGTCGATGCGGCGTTGTACGCAGCGGCGAATGTGCTGCGTTTCAGTGCTCTGCACATTGATGCGCACCCCGAAGCCGATGCCCGACTGTTGGCCCAGCGCGCCCGCGCGGTGGTCGAACAATCCGCTGAGCAGGTGATGCGCGATGTCGGCCGGGCGCTGGGGGCCGGACCATTCTGCAAGGATCGACACTTCGCCCGGTTGAACGCCGATCTGCCGGTGTTCCTGCGTCAGAGCCATGCCGAGCGTGACCTTGCCGCGCTCGGCCAAGCGCTGGCCGAATACCCTGAGGAGGCGTGGACGCTATGAATGTCGCGAACAAACCCGATCCGATCATCGGCCACCAAGGCACGTCCCTGCTGCAATGGCAACATTCCCGGCACTTGGCGGCGCTGGACAGCGTCGATGTCCTCAGTCTGGTGCCACCGGGCGCGCGGGCAGTGATTGTCGCGCCGCACCCGGACGACGAAGTGCTCGGCTGCGGCGGGATGCTGCAGTTGCTGGCCGCCGCCGGGCGGCAGTTGCAACTGATCTCGGTCACCGATGGCAGCGCCAGTCATCCCGGCTCCGAGCGCTGGCCGGTCGAACGTCTGAGCGTGGTGCGGCCGCAGGAATCGGCGGAAGCCCTGCGCCGCCTCGGCGTGCCGCTGCACCGGATGAAATGGCTGCGCGGCGGTTTCAGCGACAGCCAGGTGGCCGAGGATGAAACGTCGCTGGTCGCGTTCATCGAACGCCATCTGCGCCCCGGTGATGTGGTGTTCAGCACTTGGTGCGAGGACGGCCATTGTGATCACGAAGCCGCCGGCCGTGCCAGCATCGAAGCGGCAAGACGGGTCGGCGCCACCTGCCACGAACTGCCGGTATGGACCTGGCACTGGGCCTCCCCCGAAGACGCCGCGGTGCCGTGGCAGCGCGCGCGTAAAATCCTGTTATCACCCGAGCAAGTGGCGCGCAAACGGCACGCGGTGCATGCCTTTGCCAGCCAACTGGAAGGCGACCCGCAAGCCGGGCTGCAACCGGTGCTGGCGCCGTACGTGCTGGATCGGCTGTTGCAACCTTTCGAAGTGGTGTTCCTGTGAGTGTCGATGATCGCTACTTCGAAGGCTTGTTCCGCGCCAGCGATGACCCTTGGGCGTTTCGCGAGCGCTGGTACGAACAACGCAAACGCGCGATCACCCTCGCGGCCCTGCCCCGCGCGCATTATCGGGCGATCTTCGAACCCGGATGCGCCAATGGTGAATTGAGCGCCGAACTGGCTGGCCGCTGCGACCGCCTGCTGTGTTGCGACACCGCCAGCGCGGCGGTGAGCCTGGCGCGCAGCCGATTGAGCCTGTTCGACCACGCCGAAGTCCGCCAGAGTCGCCTGCCCGGCGACTGGCCGGAAGAAAAATTCGACCTGATTGTATTAAGCGAAATCGGCTACTACCTAGATGCCCAGGATCTGACAGACGTGATCCGGCGCATCAGCGATTCCCTGACCGCAGACGGGCAATTGCTCGCTTGCCACTGGCGCCCGCCCATCGACGGCTGCCCGCTCAATGCCCGCCAGGTGCATGACCTGATTCACGAACAATTGCCGCTGCCGCGTCTGGCGCTGCATCAGGAAGCCGACTTCATCCTTGAGGTCTGGAGCCGCGAGCCGCGCTCGGTGGCCGCACTGGAGGGCCTGCGATGATTGGCATTCTGATTCCCGCGCACAACGAAGAAGACTTGCTCGAGCAGTGCCTGACAGCCGCCCTGCGCGCCAGCAAACACGGACTGCTGGCCGGCGAACCGGTGGAGGTGCTGGTGGTGCTCGACAGTTGTACCGACCGGTCGGCACAGATTGTCAGCGGCTTTCCGGTGCTGAGTCTGCACATTGACGCTCGCAACGTCGGCCAGGCCCGTGCCGCCGGCGCGCAGGTTTTGCTGGAGCGTGGTGCACGCTGGATCTCCTGCTCCGACGCCGACAGCCGCGTGGCCGACGACTGGCTGGTGGCGCAGTTGGGCCTGGGCGCCGACGCGGTATGCGGCACGGTAACCGTCGAACACTGGGATCAATCGTTCGACGAAGCCGCGCAAATCCGCTATCACAGCCACTATCAGGCACGTGACGGGCATCGGCACATTCACGGTGCCAACCTCGGAATCAGCGCAGACGCCTATCGTTGGGCCGGGGGTTTCAAACCTTTGGCCTGCGATGAAGATGTCCAACTGGTGCGGCAACTGGAGCTGTCCGGTGCCGACATCGCCTGGAGCCATCGCCCGCAAGTGCACACCAGCGCCCGTCTGGACAGCCGAGCCCGGGGCGGATTCGGTGATTACTTGCGGAAAATGGTACAGATAGACATAAAAAAAGCGGATCAGATTGATCTGTGACGCGACGAATCGACTTTCATGAGCAATACTCTGCTGCGCGGCAATCCAGGGTTCGGAGCGACGCACGGCAATTCATCCGCCTTCACGGGTCGCGCGCACCTGGTTTTCCACGGTGTCTGCACGACTGAGGGCCAGAGACAACAAGGACGTAATACCCATGAAACCGTTATTCCTCAGCGAACACTCGCTGCCGGCGCAGATATGGAACAGCGCCCCGCAGCTGGACAACATTCCCGTCATCAACACCCACAGCCTCGTTCCCCCCGGTGCCCGTGCCGTCGTGGTCGCCCCGCATCCGGGTGATGAAGTGGTGACCTGTGGCGGTCTCCTGCAACTGCTTTCCAGCCTCGGTCATCCGCTGCAACTGCTGTCGATCACCGACGGCAGCGCCAGCCATCCGGGTTCACGACAATGGTCGGAAAAACGCCTGAGCGTATTCCGTCCCCAGGAAAGCGTCGAAGCCCTGCGCCGGCTCGGCCTGCCGATGCACAGTCTGAAATGGGTACGCGGCGGGTTTACCGACAACGCGCTGCTCGACTGCGAGGCTGACATCACCCACTTCATCGCGCGCTACCTGCGCCCCGGCGACGTGGTGTTCAGCACTTGGCGCAACGACAGCAACGACGACCATGAAGCGGTCGGCCGTGCCAGTGCCCAAGCGGCTGCGCAAGTCGGCGCGACCTTCCATGACGTGCCGGTCTGGGCCTGGCACTGGCCGGAACGCGAGCAGAACCTGATTCCCTGGGAACGTGCGCGCAAACTGCGACTCGACACCTGGACCGTGGCGCGCAAAAGTCACGCCACCCACGCCTATGCCAGCCAGCTCAAGGGCGAACCGGCGATCGGCATTGCGCCGATGCTGCCGCGGGTGATCCTCGAGCGCATGCGCTTGCCGTACGAAATCGTGCTCATCTGAAACACGTTTCCCCTGTGGGAGCGGGCTTGCTCGCGAAGAGGCCAGTACTGCCGGCGCCTATTCCTTTGGCACCACATTATCCAGTGCCTGATTCACCGCCAGCTCCCCCAGCATCACCACCTGCGCGATGCCCAACACCGTATGACGGCCCGGCCCTTCTAGCATGCCGGCGAAATCACCGAGCATCACCGTGGCCGAGGCCAGGGACTCGCAGGCGTTGGCCAGCAGCGATTCGGTATCGGTTTGCGGGTTGACCAGGAACATGCTGCTGGGGGTGTACGGCGTTGCCATGATGTGCGCGGGCGCGAGGTAGTGGTCGAGGGCGCGTTCGGCGGCTTCGTGGAGTTTTCTGGAGTTGAGGGATTCGTACGGCGAAACCGATTCTGTGATCGGCGGATTGGGTGGGGTTTCGGACATCAGCTGGAACTCCGATCGAGGCATTTTGGAAGAATGAGTCTCTGTAGGAGCTGCCGCAGGCTGCGATCTTTTGATGTTGCTTTTAAAAAAACAAGATCAAAAGATCGCAGCCTTCGGCAGCTCCTACAGAGGACCGGGCAGTTAGTTCGGCACGCGGCGGCTGTCCAGTACTCGGTTGACCATCAGTTCACTGAGCATGATCACCTGATGCAGCATCAGCATGGCCCGGCGCTGTGGGTGGTCGGCGACATCGCTGATGTCCCGGGCCATGTCGCTGGCGGCGGCTAAGGATTCGCAGGCTTCGACGAGCAAGGTTTCCTCGTCCACGGTGGGGTCGATGAGGAAGATTCTGCTGGATTTGTGTGACGAGGCTGAAGGGATCGAGATCTTCAGGGCGCCGGGGTTGAGGTAGAAGTTGATGGCACGGTCGGTTGCCGCTTTTATCTTCTGCGGGTCGAGGGCCGGGTCGTACGGGATTGAGGCGTCCGGGGGATTGGGTGTGGCTTTGAACATGGATGAAACTCCGTATCGAGAAATAGGAGCCATCACCCTCGCTACCAAACGATGGGTGGCGGCCATGCGCGGGTTGGTAGACCGGTCGATACAGAACCCGGCGCTCACGAATGAGCCCCACGCATGTCCACCATAAAACTGAGCCCCAAAAAGAGGCTACATAAGGTGACGCCATACGACCGTACCGAAATGGGCTACCAAACCCGATCACTGTTTTCCAGTGACAGGGAAACGATAAGCCCAACGCATAGCCGTGTAAGCCGGCGGATTCTGGCGTACGCGTAGGTAACGGCGCAAGGCGTTGTAGCCGGTATGGCGTAACGGTTCGTGTACTTTAAACGTGGTTGCGCGGTTATGTTTATGTGCGGGGTTTGGTCTGTTGTTTTGATTTTGTCTGGCAGGCCGCTTTCGCGAGCAGGCTCGCTCCCACAGGTTTTCTGGCGGCAAGGGTGATTTGTGTTACGGCCTGAGGCATCTGGAAGGAACTGCCCGCGCACAGACCAGTCGCATGAACAGGAAGCCGTTTTTTCAGAGGAGTGAACGTGTCCAGTGATCCCGAGCGTCACGCCGTCGACGCCCCCGTCATTCATCGCCTGCGCGTGCTGACGGTCAATACCCACAAGGGCTTCACCGCCCTCAATCGGCGCTTCATCTTGCCGGAACTGCGCGAAGCGGTGCGCAGCACCTCGGCCGATCTGGTGTTTCTCCAGGAAGTCGTTGGCGAACACGAGCGCCATTCCAACCGTTACAACGAATGGCCACAAACCTCGCAATACGAATTTCTTGCCGACAGCATGTGGAGCGATTTTGCCTACGGACGCAACGCGGTGTACCCAGATGGCCACCACGGCAATGCCCTGCTGTCAAAATACCCGATCCGCGAATACCGCAACCTCGACGTGTCGATCACCGGCCCTGAACGTCGTGGCTTGCTGCATTGCGTACTGGACGTGCCGGGCCACGCCGAAGTCCACGCCATCTGCGTGCATTTGAGTTTGCTGGAAAGCCATCGCCAGTTGCAGTTGCAGCTGCTTTGCCAGTTGCTCGAATCCTTGCCCGAGGACGCGCCGGTGATCATTGCCGGCGACTTCAACGACTGGCAATTGCAAGGCAATGTCGCCCTCGCCCGCCGTGATTACCTGCACGAAGCGTTCGAACGCCACCATGGCCGTCCGGCCAAGACCTATCCAGCGCGTTTTCCACTGTTGCGCCTGGACCGCATCTACCTGCGCAATGCCAGCAGCCACGACCCGCAGATCCTCGGCAACAAACCGTGGACGCATTTGTCGGACCACTTGCCACTGGCGGTGGAAGTGCACCTGTAATCCTGCTGCGGCAACGATCCCCGGATCACCGAAAACGCCTGTGGGAGCAGGCTTGCCCGCGATGACGGCCGATCAGGCAACAGAGATGTTGAATGTTCCGACCTCTTCGCGGACAAGCCCGCTCTCACAGGGTTAGCGGTGGCTGGACTAGCCCTCCGGCTTGAGAATCAACACCGCCAGCGGCGGCAGATTCAGTTCCAGCGACAGCGACTGCCCATGGCTCGCCACCTCTTCGGTAAACGCCCCGCCGCCATTGCCATAGTTGGAACCGGCGTAGGTCTCGGCATCGCTGTTGAGCAGTTCATTCCAGCGTCCGGCAAACGGCACGCCGACGCGGTACGACTGACGCGGCACCGGGGTGAAGTTGGCGACCACCAGCACCGGTTTGCCGTCTTTGCTCCAGCGCAGCCACGCGTACACGCTGTTGATCGCGTCATCACCGATCAACCACTGGAAGCCCTGCGGCGCGTCGTCCTGATCGTGCAGCGCCGGTTCTTCGCGATACAGGCGATTGAGGTCCCCGACCAGTTTCTGCACGCCTTTGTGTTCCGAGTATTGCAGCAGGTACCAGTCCAGCTGCTGATCGTGGTTCCACTCACGCCACTGGCCAAATTCGCAGCCCATGAACAACAGCTTCTTGCCCGGGTGAGTCCACATGAAACTCAGATAGGCGCGCAGGTTGGCAAATTTCTGCCAGCGATCGCCGGGCATCTTGTCGATCAACGAATGCTTGCCGTGCACCACTTCGTCGTGGGAAATCGGCAGGATGAAGCGCTCGGACCAGGCGTAGACCAGGCCAAAACTCAGTTCGTTGTGGTGGTGCGCGCGGTACACCGGGTCCTGCTGGATGTAGTGCAGCGAGTCGTGCATCCAGCCCATGTTCCATTTGTAAGCGAAACCGAGGCCACCCTGCTGGGTGCTCTGGCTGACGCCCGGCCAGGCGGTGGACTCTTCGGCGATCACCAGCGCCCCCGGGGCTTCCAGTTCGACCACGTCGTTCAAGTGGCGTAGGAAATCGATCGCCTCAAGGTTCTCGCGCCCGCCGTGGCGGTTCGGGATCCACTCGCCGGCCTTGCGCGAATAGTCGCGGTAGAGCATCGAGGCCACCGCATCGACGCGCAGGCCATCCACGTGAAAGTGCTTCAACCAGTGCAGTGCCGATGCCAGCATATAGCCGTGTACTTCGGTGCGCCCCAGGTTGTAGATCAGCGTGTCCCAGTCCTGATGGAAGCCTTCCAGCGGGTTGCCATATTCGTACAACGCCGTGCCGTCGAACTGCGCCAGACCATGGGTATCGGTAGGAAAATGTGCCGGTACCCAGTCGAGAATCACCCCGATTCCGGCCTTGTGACAGGCGTTGACGAACTCGCCGAACTGCTCAGGTGTGCCGTATCGCGCGCTCGGAGCGAATTGCGAGAGCAGTTGATAGCCCCACGAACCGCCGAACGGGTGCTCCATGATCGGCATCAGTTCGATGTGGGTGAAGCCCAGTTCCTTGACATAAGGAATCAGCCGCTCGGCCAGCTCCGGCCAGGTGTACTGACGGGCGACTTCGCCCAGATCATCCAGCTCGCACTGCCACGATCCGGCGTGCAGCTCATAGATCGACAGCGGCTGCGAATGCTGTTGCCGTTCGCGACGACCGCTCATCCATTCCTGATCCTGCCAGTCGACTTGCAGCGGCGCGGCGACTTTCGACGCGGTGTCCGGCGGCAGGCTGGTGGCCAGCGCCATCGGGTCAGCCTTCAGCGGCAGAATGCCGTGGGCGCCGAGGATCTCGTATTTGTACAACTCCCCCGCCTGCAGGCGCGGAATGAACAACTCCCAGACCCCGGATGGATGGCGCAGGCGCATCGGATGGCGGCGCCCGTCCCAGACGTTGAAATCGCCGACCACCGAGACGCGCCGGGCATTCGGTGCCCACACAGCGAAACGCACACCATCGACGCCATCGACGGTTTGCAGCTGGGCGCCGAGGCAACTGCTCAGATCGCGGTGATTGCCTTCGGCGAACAGATACAAATCCATTTCGCCGAGCAACTGACCAAAGCTATAGGGATCTTCCGCCACTTGCTCGCCGCCGGCCCAGCGCGTGCGCAGCAGATAGGGCCGGGCCTGGGCGAAGTGCCCGACAAACAGCCCCGGGGTTTCGGTGGCGGTCAGTTCGCCACGTTCTTCACCACTGTCCTTGTCCAGCACTTCAACTTTCAACGCACCCGGCAAATAGGCGCGGATGAACTGCCCGCCGGCACCATCACCGTGCGGGCCGAGAATGGAAAACGGGTCGCGATGTTCCGCACGTACCAACGCGTCGATGTCTTGCGCCGTCGGCAATAACGCTTCTTTAGCGTGACCCTGTTCCTTGTTCGAGACACTCATGACTACTCTCCACCAAGATCGGAAAAGGGTTTAAGCCCCGTCAATAACCCATACAAACCGTGCAACGGCACGGGCAGCCACGTGGGGCGATTTTCGGCTTCATAGGCCACTTCATAGGCCGCCTTCTCCAGGCCGAACAGCGCCAGCGCTGCGTCGGCACCCGCAGGATCCTGCCAGGCATGATCAAGACTAGCCGCCGCTTGGCGATATGCCTGAACAAATGCCTCGCGCGCCTCACGCAGGTAGCGCTCGGCGACCCGATGCCGGGCCGCTTCCGACTCTGCACTGTGATCGACGTTATGCACGTTGATGGTCATGGCCGCCGCGTAATCGAAGGATCGCAGCACGCCGCTGACGTCCTTGTACGGACTGTGTTTGCCGCGCCGCTCGTGCAGCGGCCGCGCCGGTTCACCTTCGAAGTCGATAAGATAGGCATCGCCCTTGATCACCAGCACTTGGCCCAAGTGCAAGTCGCCATGCACACGAATGCGCAAGCCGCCCACGGCTTTCTGCGCGAGTTCCTGCACATGGCCGAGGATGATTTTTTTGTTGTCCAGCAGCCGCGCGACCATTTTCTGATCCGCCGCGCTCAGATGACTTTGATGTTGCTTGAGCAGCTTCAGCGCATGCTCGACCTGCGCCGCAACGTCCTTGCCGGTGGCTTGGGCGTCCTTGGCGCTGGTGGTCTGCGGGGCGAAATCGGGATTGTCGCTCGGCGCCGCCAGCACTTGATGCATCTCGCCCAGACGCTGGCCGAGCATGCCGGCAAAGTCCTTGAGCTCGCCGAGGGCGTTGTAATGCTGTTCCTGCTCGGACATGGCGTCGGCCAGTTCATCGCGCAGCGCCCGTTCGAGGTTGTTCTGCGTCCATTCCCAGGCATCACCCTGATTGCTCAGATAGCCTTGGGCGATCATCAGCAGATTGTCTTCGCCCTGGGCATCACGACGAATCACCGAACCCAACAGCGGCGAGATGTTCTCGAACCCGGCCTCGGTCAGGTAGGCACTCATTTCCAGTTCCGGGTGCACCCCCGAGGCGACTTTGCGGATCAGTTTCAGCACCAGGCTGTTGCCGATCACCACCGAACTGTTCGACTGCTCAGCCGACAGATAACGCACCTCGGATTCAGCGCCGAGGCCAAGTTTTTCCAGCTGCGCAGTCGGTGCGAAACGGATCTCGCCCTGCTCGGAGTTGAGCACGGTACTGCTCTGCATGCCGTGCAGCACGGCGTGCACAAACGTTTCGAGGCTGAACGCATCAGTGATCAGCCCCACCTGACGTCCGCGGCGTACCCGGGACAAGGCCAATTGCTGCGGCAGCGCCGCCCCGACCTGATCTTCCGAGATAAACCCGAACGGCAGTTGATAGCGGCTGGTCTGCCCGGCGCTGGTGACTTCGATCTCACTGAGCAGCACCGGATGCTGGGCATCGCCGAAGCGCACGCCGTAGGCCAGATTGACTTTGTCGATGGCCGTGTCCTTCCCGGCGAACCAGCGGCGGTTCTGCAGCCAGCTCGGCAAGATGCTCTGCTCCAGCGTGTTGCGGGTCGGTGCTTCGAGCAGTTCTTCCATGCGTTTTTTCAGCACCAGCGTGGTGAAGTCGGGCAGGCTCTGCGCCGGTTCGACGTGCCAGCTCGGCATCTGGTTTTCCGCCGCGAGGGCGAACCAATAGAAGCCGTACGGTGCCAGGGTCAGCAGGAAGTTCAACTGGCCGATGGGCGGGAACGCGTTACCGCCAAGCATCTCCACCGGGACCATGCCCACATACGCAGACAGATCCAGCTCCGCCGCTTGCGCGCTGCGCGAGACGTTGGCCACGCAGAGAATGATTTCGTGCTTGCCGTCAGCGTCGGTGAACTCGCGGGTGTAGGCCAGGATGCGCCGGTTGCTCGGCGAGAGCATCTTCAGCGTGCCGCGCCCGAAAGCCTTCGACTGCTTGCGCACGGCGAGCATGCGTCGCGTCCAATTGAGCAGCGAATGCGGGTCGCCGGCCTGGGTTTCGACGTTGACCGACAGGTAACCGTATTGCGGGTCCATGATCGGTGGCAGCACCAGGCTTGCCGGGTCGGCCCGGGAAAAACCGCCGTTGCGGTCGATCGACCATTGCATCGGCGTGCGCACGCCGTCGCGGTCGCCGAGGTAGATGTTGTCGCCCATGCCGATTTCATCGCCGTAATACAGGGTCGGCGTGCCGGGCATCGACAGCAGCAGGCTGTTGAGCAGTTCGACGCGGCGGCGGTCTCGCTCCATCAACGGCGCCAGACGTCGACGAATGCCGAGGTTGATCCGCGCGCGACGGTCAGCGGCGTAGTAGTTCCACAGGTAATCGCGCTCCTTGTCGGTGACCATCTCCAGCGTCAGCTCATCGTGGTTGCGCAGGAAGATTGCCCACTGGCAATTGGCAGGAATCTCCGGGGTTTGCCGCAGAATGTCGGTGATCGGGAAGCGATCTTCCTGGGCCAGCGCCATGTACATGCGCGGCATCAGCGGGAAGTGAAAGGCCATGTGGCATTCGTCACCGTTGACGCCTTCGGCATCGGTGTCGCCGAAGTACAGCTGAGTGTCTTCCGGCCATTGGTTGGCCTCGGCCAGCAGCATGCGGTCAGGGTAATTGGCGTCGATCTCGGCACGGATCTGCTTGAGGACGTCGTGGGTCTCGGGCAGGTTTTCGTTATTGGTGCCGTCGCGCTCGATCAGGTACGGAATGGCGTCGAGACGCAGACCGTCGATGCCCATGTCCAGCCAGTAGCGCATCACCGACAGCACGGCTTTCATCACTTGCGGATTGTCGAAATTCAGATCGGGCTGGTGCGAATAAAAGCGGTGCCAGAAGTATTGGCCGGCGACCGGGTCCCAGGTCCAGTTGGACTTTTCAGTGTCGAGAAAGATGATCCGGGTGCCGTCGTACTTTTGATCGTCATCCGACCACACATAGAAGTCCCGCGCCGCCGAGCCGGGTTTGGCCTTGCGCGCCCGCTGGAACCACGGGTGCTGATCGGAGGTGTGGTTGATGACCAGCTCGGTGATCACCCGCAAGCCACGTTTGTGCGCCTCGGCGATGAAGCGCTTGGCGTCGGCCATGGTCCCGTAGTCGCTGTGCACGCCGCGGTATTCGGCGATGTCGTAACCGTCATCGCGGCGTGGCGACGGGTAGAACGGCAACAGCCAGATGGTGTTGACGCCGAGTTCGGCGATGTAGTCGAGTTTGGCGATCAGGCCGGGAAAGTCGCCGATCCCGTCATTGTTGGAGTCGAAAAACGATTTGACGTGAACTTGATAGATCACCGCATCCTTGTACCAGAGCGGGTCTTTGATGAAGGTGGCTGCCTTGGGTTTCTTCGCCATGTGAAACTCCTGAAAAATTCGTCTCTGCACATAATGTGATCGTGCTGATACTTCTGTAGGAGCTGCCGAAGGCTGCGATCTTTTGATCTTGCTTCTAAAAAATCAAAGGCAAAAGATCGCAGCCTTCGGCAGCTCCTACACGGGTCGGTGTCTGTCTTACGCGGCAGTAATCCGCCATATCCCGAACGGCTGGTACGCCGGGTCTATGCGCATGAACTGATACTTGCCGTGCCAGTCCCAGCGATGCCCGTTCATCAAGTCTTCACCGTGGGTGGTTGCGTCGTCGGGCAGGCCCATCTCCCACAGCGGCAATTCGAAATTGGCTTCCTGCACGTTGTGCGGATCGAGGCTCACCGCCACCAGAATGAAATTGCTGCCGTCGAAGCTGCGCTTGCCGAAGTACAGAATGTTGTCGTTCCAGGCGTTGTAGATTTTCAGGCCCAGGTGCGTGTGCAGCGCCGGGTTCTGCCGGCGGATGCGATTGAGCTGGGCAATTTCGGCAATGATGTTGCCCGGCGCATTGAAGTCGCGGACGCGGATCTCGTACTTCTCCGAATCAAGGTATTCCTCCTTGCCCGGCACCGGTGCCGATTCGCACAGTTCATAACCGGAATACATGCCCCACAGGCCCGAACCCATGGTCGCCAGCGCCGCGCGAATCAAAAAGCCCGGCCGCCCCGACTCATGCAGGAACGCCGGGTTGATGTCCGGCGTGTTGACGAAGAAGTTCGGCCGGTAACATTCGCGCCATGGCGACTGGTTGAGCTCAGTGAAGTAAGTCGCCAGCTCGGACTTGGTGTTACGCCAGGTGAAATAGGTGTAACTCTGGCTGTACCCGACCTTGCCCAGCCGCGCCATCATCGCCGGCGTGGTGAACGCCTCGGCGAGGAAGATCACTTCCGGATGCAGTGCCCGCACATCGGCAATCAGCCATTGCCAGAACGGCAGCGGCTTGGTGTGCGGATTGTCGACGCGAAAGATCTTCACGCCTTCGTTGACCCAGCCGACCACGATATCGCGCAGCTCGACCCACAGACTGGGGATCGCGTCCGGCGCATAGAAGTCGACGTTGACGATGTCCTGGTATTTCTTCGGCGGATTCTCCGCGTACTTGATCGTGCCGTCCGGGCGCCAGTTGAACCAGCCCGGATGCTGCTTGAGCCACGGGTGATCCTGGGAACACTGAATGGCAAAATCGAGGGCGATTTCCAGACCATGCTCAGCGGCAGCGGCCACCAGTCGGCGGAAGTCTTCGCGAGTACCGAGCTGCGAGTGAATCGCCTCATGGCCACCCTCCTCGCTTCCGATCGCGTACGGACTACCGGGATCATCGGGACCTGCGGTGAGGGAATTGTTGCGGCCCTTGCGGTGGGCGCGGCCGATGGGGTGAATCGGCGTGAAATACAACACGTCAAACCCCATGTCCTGAATCATCGGCAGACGCGCGTGCACGTCGTTGAACGTGCCGTGACGGTTGGGATCATCGGTGATCGAGCGCGGAAACAGCTCATACCAACTGGCAAACTCGGCCAGCTCCCGTTCGACGTCCACCGGGAATTCGGCGCTCAGGCTCAGATAGGCGCGGTGATCGGCCTGCGCCATCAACTGCGCACTGCGCGAGTGCAGAAACAACGCCACCTGCTCGGTTTCGAGCAGACCGGACAATTCATGGTGCAGTGCGGCGAGTTGTTCGCTGAGCTGACCGTCGCTGCGCTCGGCGGCCTGTTGCACCATGGTGCGGCCTTCCTGCAGTTCGAGCGACACCGGGACGGCGGCGTTGTGCTTTTTCTCCAGTTCGTACTGGAAACTGGCGAAGTGATCGATCCACGCTTCGATGCAATACAGGTAGCGACCCTGGCGTTCGGGACGAAACTGCCCCTGCCAACTGTTGTTGCCCAGCTCGTTCATCACTTCGCTGTGCCAGCTCTCTTCGCCCTCCGCGCGCCAGCGGATGCGCACCGCCAGCTTGTCGTGGCCGTCGGCAAAGACCTTGCTGGTGACGATCACGTCACGCTCGACGATCGACTTGACGGCAAACTGTCCGCCATCCAGGGTCGGCATGGTGTTTTCGATCACGATGCGCGGCAGCAGTAACGCCTGCGACAGCGGCATATGCGGGTTATAGCTCTGCTCTGAAGGTTTTTCAGCGGACATCGAGCCTCTCTCCTTTACGCCCCAAGGACGCTCTTGTGCCGGATCCGTGTCCACAAGGAGGCACCGGCCCCGACATGAACTCACTTAGGTTCCGAGCGACCGGCGCGGGGAAAAGTTCACAGGGATTTGCCTGGGCAAAAAAGCGGATCGAATTCGCCAGCAGGTGGTCAATCCACTTAAGCACTTCTCACGCCATGTGCCACACGGAGGTCTACAGATGAACATCCCGATCCCGGCAGAAACGCCTGATCCGAACATCGACAAACCCACCTTGCCCGAGACCGAGCCGCAGCCGATTCCCGAGCAGGAACCCCCAGGCACCACGCCACCGCCGAAGGAAGAACCGCCGACGACAATGCCGCCCGTCATCGTCTGAGCAACACGCCCCCCTGTAGGAGCTGCCGCAGGCTGCGATCTTTTGATCTTGTTTTTAAAAATCAAAGTCAAAAGATCGCAGCCTGCGGCAGCTCCTACAGGTTGTTCGCGGTGTTCACAGATGCTGGTTTTTCTCGTCTTCTTTCTCGAACAACCTGACCACCCGCGGCATTACGCTGAAAATCCCCAGTGCCAACAGGGTACTGAGCAGTGCCGTCGCCTCCTTGCCCAACCCGGTCGCCACGCCGATCGCCGCCGTCATCCACAACCCGGCTGCAGTGGTCAGCCCTTTGACATGGCCCTCATCGCCTTCCTTGTTTTTCAGGATGGTTCCGGCGCCAAGAAAACCGATCCCGGCGATCACGCCCTGCAACACCCGGCTCATCGCATCGGACTCCGCCCCGCTGGTTTGCGGCACCAGCACGAACAGCGCCGCGCCGAGTGCCACCAGCATGTGCGTACGTACCCCGGCGGCCTTGCCTTTGTGCTCACGTTCAAAACCGAGAATTCCGCCCAGCACGGCGGCCATCAGCAGACGCACGGTGATGCGCGTCAGTTGCGAAGCGTCGCCGATGTCGGCGAACTCCGCTTGCAGCGTTTCCCACACTTCATCCCACCAGGCGTTCATCGCTCCGTCCTTTTTATTTGTCGTTAGTGCATGGACAGCGGCGACCATTAATCAGTTGCGCAGAACGATCGGCCCCGCGCGCGCCCTAACCTCTCAGGTACCCATGAAAAAAGGACAGCCTCATGCCCGTTCGAATCGATGAATCCAACCCCGAATCAAAAGTGTGTTTTTTCACCGTCGAAAATGGCGAAGAAATTCGTATCTGCGACACCCTGGAAGTCAAAACGGATAGCGAAAAAGCCATGTCGTTCGTGGAAATTGAAAACCGGCGCGTTTACATCACTGAAGCAGAGGCGGATGCCTTGACCGTCGCTGGCGCGAAAGACGGCCGCAAGCATCTGAAGGCTGACGACAGTGATTCGGTGATTTGACTGACCCTGATCAACACTGGGTGCAGACGCCTGCGATAGGCGTTTGCGCCTGCCCCTGCGGGCTGCTTCAAGTTGTCGCAGGGCGTCGCTCAGACGCCATCTGATCCGCTTTTTATTAAAATAGCTGAGTCTGTTATGCAAACAGATCGGCGCTCATAGTTCGTTCGCCTGATGGAGGCTGATGAGCGAATGACCATGAGCGAACAAATCCCCGTCCGAACCGTAGAAGCAAGCCCCACCATTAAAAATGTGCCAGGTCGCCCAATGAAGGCGAAGGCCGGCTCCACCGACAAGCAGATCCACACCCGCAGTTTCACCGGGCTCTTCCGCCGCCTGCGCATCAGCGGCGCAGGGTTTCTGTTTTTACTGTTTTTCGGCACCGTGTGGTTGAACTGGGGCGGTCGTCAGGCCGTACTGTGGGACCTCGCCGAAAGCAAATTCCACATCTTCGGCGCGACCTTCTGGCCACAGGATTTCATCTTGCTCTCGGCGCTGCTGATTATTGCTGCGTTCGGTCTGTTCGCCATCACCGTGTTCGCCGGCCGGGTCTGGTGCGGTTACACCTGCCCGCAGAGCTCGTGGACATGGATTTTCATGTGGTGCGAGAAAGTCACCGAGGGTGAACGCAATCAGCGCATCAAACTGCAAGCAGCGCCGTGGGGCCTGAACAAACTGGCGCGGCGCGCCGCCAAGCACACCTTGTGGCTGGCGATCAGCGTGATGACCGGGCTGACCTTCGTCGGCTACTTCACACCGATTCGCCCGCTGGCCGAAGAGCTGTTCACCCTGCAGATCGCTGGAGTCAGCCTGTTCTGGGTGTTGTTCTTCACCGCTGCCACGTACATCAACGCCGGCTGGCTGCGCGAAGCGGTGTGCATGCACATGTGCCCGTATGCGCGATTCCAGAGCGTAATGTTCGACAAAGACACCCTGGCAATCGCCTATGACGCGGCCCGTGGCGAAAACCGTGGCCCGCGCAAACGCGACGTGAAGCCCGCCGAAGCCGGTCTCGGCGATTGCATCGATTGCCAGTTGTGCGTGCAGGTCTGCCCGACCGGCATCGACATCCGCGACGGTTTGCAGATGGAATGCATCGGCTGCGCGGCGTGCATCGACGCCTGCGATTCGATCATGGACAAAATGAATTACCCGCGCGGCTTGATCCGCTACAGTTCCGAGCGCGAATTGCAGGGTGGCAAGACCCACCTGCTGCGGCCGAGGCTGATCGGCTACGTCGCGGTGCTGCTGGTGATGATCGGCGCACTGGCACTGGCTTTGGTTGAACGGCCCATGGTCTCGCTCGACGTGACCAAGGATCGCGGGCTGTTCCGCGAGAACGGTCAGGGCCAGATCGAAAACATCTACACCCTGAAGGTGATCAACAAGACCCAGCAGCGCCAGGACTACACCCTGAGCCTGGTGGATGGCGAAGGCTTCCAGTTACAGGGCAAGACCGAACTGAGCCTGGCGCCGGGTGAGATTGTCGACGTGCCGGTATCGGTGGCGATGACCACCGAACGCCCGGCCAGCAGCTCGCAGACCTTGAGCTTCAAGATCGCCGACAGCGACGAGCCGCAGATTTACAGCGTGGCGAAAAGCAGGTTTGTGGCGCCGATGAATCGCTGAGCCTTTAAGATGCAGCTCTCTTTTGACACTGCGATACCTGTGGCGAGGGAGCTTGCTCCCGCTGGGCTGCGTAGCGGCCCCAAAAACTGTGAGTGCTACGCACTCAAGCGGGAGCAAGCTCCCTCGCCACAACAAGCAATCCGAATTCAGTCCATCGCGGGATACCGATGAAACGCTACGAAAAATTCGCCGACGACATCGCTGAACTGATCCGCTCTGGCGTCCTCGGCCCAGGGCAGCGAGTGCCGTCGGTGCGCTACGCCAGCCAGACCTACGGGGTCAGCCCGTCCACGGTGTTCCAGGCCTATTACCTGCTCGAACGTCGCGGTCTGATCCGCGCGCGGCCGCGCTCCGGCTACTTCGTCAACACCCACGCGCCGAGTCCGTTTTCCGAGCCGGTGATCAGCAGCCACGTCAACGACTCCACCGAAGTCGACGTCAGCGAACTGGTGTTCTCGGTGCTCGAATCGATCAAGGACCCGAGCACCGTGCCCTTCGGCTCGGCGTTCCCCAGCCCGACCCTGTTCCCGTTGCAGCGTCTGTCGCGCTCGCTGGCCAGTGCGGCGCGGGAGATGGACCCGCGCATGGTGGTCACCGACATGTCGCCGGGTAACCCGCAACTGCGTCGGCAGATTGCCCTGCGCTACATGGTCGGCGGGCTGATGCTGCCCATGGAAGAACTGCTGATCACCAACGGCGCCCTCGAAGCGCTGAACCTGTGCCTGCAAGCAGTGACCGAACCGGGCGATCTGGTGGCCATCGAAGCCCCGGCGTTCTACGCCAGCCTGCAAGTGCTGGAGCGCCTGAAACTCAAGGCCGTGGAAATCCCCGTGCACCCGCGCGACGGTATCGACCTCGGCGTGCTCGCCCAGACCCTGGAACGCCATCCGATCAAGGCCTGCTGGTGCATGACCAGTTTCCAGAACCCGATGGGCGCGACCATGCCCGAGGCGAAGAAACAGGAACTGGTGGAACTGCTGCGCCGGCATCAGGTGCCGCTGATTGAGGACGACGTCTACGCGGAGCTCTATTACGGCCAGCAAGCGCCGAAACCGGCCAAGGCGTTCGACACCGAGGGACTGGTGATGCACTGCGGTTCGTTCGCCAAGAGTCTGGCCCCAGGCTACCGTATCGGCTGGGTCGCTGCCGGGCGCTACGCGCAGAAAATCGAACGGCTGAAACTGATGACCTCGCTCTGTGCTTCAATGCCGGCGCAAGCGGCGATTGCCGACTACCTGCAACACGGCGGCTACGACCGCCACTTGCGCAAATTGCGCTACGCCCTGGAAGAACAGCAAAGCGCGATGCTCGCGGCGATTGCCCGCTACTTCCCGGCGCAGACCCGGGTCAGCCAGCCGGCGGGTGGCTACTTTTTGTGGCTGGAATTGCCGCCGCAGATGGATTCCTTGAAGTTGTTTCAGATGGCGTTGGCGCAGGGCATCAGCATCGCGCCGGGGCCAATTTTCTCGCCGACCCAGCGCTTCAGGAATTGTATTCGCTTGAATTACGGCAGCCCGTGGACCGAGGATTCGGAAAAGGCGATGGAGACGCTGGGGCGGATTGTGCGGTCGTTCTGACAGTCAGGTATTGCCTGTGCTGGCCCTATCGCTGGCAAGCCAGCTCCCACAGTGATCGATGTCAGTCGCAAATATTGTGTACGACACAGAAACCTGTGGGAGCTGGCTTGCCAGCGATGGGGTCGGATCAGGCAACACAAAGGCCGAAGATCAACGCCCACCACCCAGATCAACAAACGTCCCGGTCGCATAAGAAGCCTTGTCCGACAGCAACCAGACAATCGCCTCCGCCACCTCATCCGGCCGCCCGCCCCGAGCCATCGGAATCGCCGACTCAAGCTTGCTGACCCGATCCGGATCACCGCTCAATGCGTGGAAATCGGTGTAGATATAGCCCGGACGCACCGCGTTGACGCGAATGCCCTCGCCCGCCACTTCCTTGGACAGACCGATGGTGAAGGTGTCGAGCGCGCCTTTGGACGCGGCATAGTCGACGTATTCGTTGGGCGAGCCCAGGCGTGCGGCGACCGACGACACGTTGACGATACTGCCGCCCTGGCCGCCGTGTTTGGGCGACATGCGCAGGATCGCGTGCTTGGCGCAGAGGATCGGCGCCAATACGTTGGTTTTCATGATTTTAAGGATGCGGAATTCGGACATTTCATCGACCCGCGACTTGTGCCCGACGGTGCCTGCATTGTTCACCAGTGCGGTGACCCGTCCCAGTTCGGTGTCGACCCGGTGAAACAGTGCGATGACTTCGTCTTCGATGCTGACATCGGCGCGCACCGCAATGGCTTGCGCCCCCAGCGCCCGCACTTGCTCCAGCACGCTTTGTGCGGCCTGTTCATCCGACTGATAGTTGATGCAGATCCGATAGCCCTGCCCGGCAGCCAACAACGCCGTAGCGGCGCCGATTCCGCGGCCGCCACCGGTGATTACCATGACTTTATCCATGCTGGCCCTTCCCCCAATGCACACGTAACAGTCGGGGTGAAGAATAACCGTCATTGGGCGGTTTTGCATGGGCTCTGTCCAAGACAAAACCCTGCATGAGACTGAGATGTTTTTTGTGGCGAGGGAGCTTGCTCCCTCGCCACCGTTTGCAGTCAGACAGCCGCCTGAGCCTTTCCACGGGTGAGGTTCTGCATGAACGCGTCCGCCGGCATCGGATGCCCCAACAGATAGCCCTGCAACGAATCACAGCCCAACTGCGTGAGGAAGTCCTGCTGTACGCCAGTCTCCACGCCCTCGGCAACAATGCGCAAACCGAGCGCCTGGCCCAGCGCCACAATCGCCGAGACGATGGCCGCGTCATCGCTGTCGTGCTCCAGATCGCGGACAAACCCTCGGTCGATCTTCAGCTCGTTGGCCGGCAAGCGCTTGAGGTACATCAGGCTCGAATAACCGGTGCCGAAGTCGTCGATCGACAGGTCGACGCCCATGTCCGACAACTCCTGCAACACCGTCATGCTGGCATCAGCGTCACTCATGGCCGTGGTTTCAGTGATTTCCAGCGTCAGGCTGTTGGCCGGCAAATGATGCGTGGCCAGCGCCCGGGCCACACTCTGTACCAGTCCCGCGTGGCAGAACTGTAACGCCGAGAGGTTCACTGCAATGCGCCAGTCGGTGTAACCGAGCACATACCATTCGCGCATCTGCCGGCAGGCCTCGTTGAGTACCCAGTCGCCGATGGCGATGATCAGGCCGGTCTTCTCCGCCAGATCGATGAACTTGTCCGGCAGCAACATGCCCTGGGTCGGATGCCGCCAGCGCAGCAACGCTTCGGCCCCCACCGGACGACCGCTGGCAGCGTCGAATTTGGGTTGAAAATACAGGCTGAACTGCCGGTGCTCCAGCGCGGCGCGCAGATCTTGCAGCAACTGCAGCTGCTTGCGTGCGTTGCTGTTCATCGAGGCATCGAAGAAGCTGTAGCCGTTTTTACCGCCGCCCTTGGCGTGATACATCGCCGCATCGGCGTTCATCAGCAGTTCCTGAGCGCTCTGGCCATTCCCCGGGTACAGGGCAATGCCGACGCTGGCGGAAATCTGCAACTCATGCTCGGCCACGCGGAATGACTGGCCGATCAGGCCGACCTGACGCGCTGCCAGGCTCAGGGCATCGTTGGGCTCGGTCAGACGCACCAGCAGCACGAACTCGTCGCCGCCAATTCGCGCCAGCGTGTCCTGACTGCGCAAATCTTCGCGCAGGCGCACACCGACTTCGCGCAGCAACTGGTCGCCCATGTGGTGGCCGAAGGCATCGTTGACCGGTTTGAAACCGTCCAGATCAATGAACATCAGCGCAAAACAGCCGCCCTGCTCCTCGACCTTCTTCATCGCCTGATTGATCCGGTCGTCCAGCAGCATGCGGTTCGGCAGACCTGTGAGGGTATCGTGCAACGCCAGTTGCGTCAGTTCACGGTTGGCCAGGGTCAGCGAATGCGCCAGATCGGCAGTGCGTGCTTCGAGGCGAGCATCGAGAATCGAGGTCAGCAGGGCGATCGACAGCACCGCCAGCGTGGTGATCAGCACCAGATTGTCGAGGCCGTTACCCTTGAGACCGTCGAGCGTCGCGCCGCAGAAACTGCCATCAGGAAACTGCGCGGCGGCCATGCCCGTGTAGTGCATGCCGACAATCGCGATGCCCATGATCACCGCCGCACCGCCGCGAATCAGGCGCACATAAGGCGAGTGCTGGCGCAGGCGAAAGGCGATCCATAACGCCGCCGCCGATGCACCGACCGCAATCAGCAATGAGGCGCCGAACAGGGTCGGGTCGTAATCGATGCCCGGCGTCATGCGCAGTGCCGCCATGCCGGTGTAATGCATGGCGCTGATGCCGGCGCCCATGACCAAGGCGCCGAAACCCAACTGCAGAATCGGCAGTTTCGGCTGGCTGACCAGCCACAGGGCAAACCCGCACGACAGAACGGCAATCAGCAGCGACAGCGCGGTCACCGGAATGTCGTAGCCCAGTTCGATCGGCAACTTGAAGGCCAGCATGCCGATGAAATGCATCGACCAGACGCCAACCCCCATTGCCAGTGCGCCACCCGCCGTCCAGAAATGCACCGCGCGCCCACGGGCACTGGCAATGCGCCCGGTCAGGTCGAGCGCGGTGTAGGACGCGAGGATCGCCACACACAAAGAAATGAAAACCAGGGTGAAGGAATAATTACCGATGAGCATGAAGATTCTCGCGACCACCCGCGCCGTACTGCGTCCATTCTCGGCCGGGCAAATGCGGCGATTGTACTGATTGCGCGGAAGAACGCACTGACAAAGTAATCATTTTGCCATCAACCCGATGAAACGCTTGTTTGAGGGTTTTGCGAGACTCTGGAGCAACCATCACAACCTGTAGGAGCTGCGGCACGCTGCGATCTTTTGACCTTGTTTTTCAAGATCAAAAGATCGCAGCGTGCCGCAGCTCCTACACGATTTATTCGGTGGCCAGTTGACCGTCCCAGCCGCCACCCAGCGCTGCAATCAATTGCACGCTGGCAATCAGGCGATTCTGCAGGATATTGAGCACAGTGCGCTCGTTGCTCAGCGCCGTGGCTTGCACCACAACCACATCGATGTAGGCGATCAGCCCGGCCTTGTACTGGTTCTGGGTCAGACGCAGCGAGTCGCGCGCCGCATCCAGTGCTTCCTGACGCACCGCAGCCTCGTCTTCATATACCTTCAATTGCACCAGATAGTTTTCCACTTCGCGGAAACCATCGAGCACCGTCTGGCGGTACTTGGCGACGGTCTGGTCGTACACCGCCTCGGTACGGTCAACCTCGGCCGAACGGATGCCACCGTCGAAGATCGGCAAGTCCAGCTTCGGCCCGACCGACCAGAAACGGTTGGGTATGGTCAAAAGATTTTTCGAAGTACTGCTGCTGTAGCCGCCGCTCATGCTCAACGTCAGATCCGGGTAATAGGCGGCTTTGGCCACACCGATATTGGCGTTGGCAGCGATCACCGAGCGCTCCGCCGAGGCAATGTCCGGGCGCCGTTCCAGCAACTGCGACGGCAGGCTCAGAGGAATTTGCGGCAGGTTCGGGATGTTCTGGGTCTCGGCGATGCTGAACTCGGCCGGCGCCTGGCCGGTGAGCACGGCGATTGCATTTTCGAATTGCGCACGTTGCCAGATCAGGTCCACCAGATCGGCCTGGGTGGTTTTCAACTGGGTCTGTGCCTGCGCCACCGCATCGCGCCCGGAGATCCCGGCGCGGTACTGGTTCTGAGTCATTTGCAGGGATTTCTCGTAGGCCGCGACTGTGGCCTCAAGCAAGCGTTTCTGCTGATCGATCACCCGCAGTTGCAGGTAGTTCTGCACCAGTTCCGACTGCTGGCTCAGACGCATCGCGGCCAGATCGGCGAAGCTCGCCTGGGCGCTGGCCTCGTTGGCCTCCAGGCCTCGGCGCAATTTGCCCCAGATATCCGCTTCCCAACTCACGCCCAACTGCGCGTTGTAGGTATCGCGAATCCCGCTGGAAGAACTGCTCAGGCTCGAACTGCTGCTGCCGGTGCCCTGACTGGAGCGGGTCTTGCCCACGCTCAGGTCGACATTGGGGTAAAACGCCCCACGGGCACTGCGCACCAAGGCCTGGGCCTGACGGTACTGCGCTTCGGATTGCGCCACGGTCTGGTTGGAGCTGTTGAGTTTCTCGATCAGGCCATTGAGCTGCTGATCGCCATACAACTCCCACCAGGCACCGCGCGCCAGCGCGTCACTCGGATTGGCCTGGCGCCAGCCCTCGGCCTCTTTGTACTGTGCAACCTCGGCAGTCTGCGGGCGCTGATAGTCCGGGCCGACGGCGCAGGCACTGAGCATCGCCACGCACAGCGACAGGCTCAACAGGCGCGAACCGCGCGCAGTGGCCAGATTGAGTAGCGAACGGTCGGTCATAGCGGAGTTTCCAGAGCAGCGTCAGTACGCACGCCACGCCACTTGTTGAAGCGGTGGCGCAGCTTGTCGAGATAGAGGTAAACCACAGGCGTGGTGTAAAGGGTCAGGACCTGACTGAAGATCAGGCCGCCGATGATGGTCAGGCCCAGGGGCTGGCGCATTTCCGCGCCTTCCGCACGGCTGAGCAACAGCGGCAAGGCACCGAGAATGGCCGCCAGGGTGGTCATCAGAATCGGCCGCAGCCGTTGCAGGCAGGCGCTGCGGATCGACTCCAGCGGCGACAGGCCCTGATGGCGCTCCAGTTGCAACGCCAGGTCGATCATCAGAATGGCGTTTTTCTTCACCACCCCGATCAGCAGGAACAGTCCGAGCAGCGAAATCAGACTGAATTCGCCGCCCAGCGCGTAGATCGAGAGCAATGCGCCGACCCCGGCCGAGGGCAAGGTCGAGAGGATCGTCAGCGGGTGAATGTAGCTTTCATACAGCACACCGAGCACCAGATACACCGCGAGCAATGCACCGAGGATCATGAACGGCTGGCTCTTCTGCGTCGCGGCAAAGGCATCGGCGGTGCCGGCCATTTTCGCGATCACGTCTTCCGGCAGACCGACCTTGGCAATCGCCCGCTCGATGGCGGCACTGCCCTGCTCCACAGTCACGCCTTCGGCCATGTCGAAGGCGATGCTTTCGGACGCAAACTGGCCTTCGTGGCTGACGCGGTCGTCTTCCAGGCTGTTTTCGTAATGGGCAATGGTCGACAACGGAATCCGCGCACCGTCAGCGGTAATCACCTGCACCTGATTGAGGGTCACCGGATCCTGCGCGTACTTCTGATTGACCTCCATCACCACCTGATACTGGTTGAGGCTGTCGTAGATCGTCGAAATCTGCCGCTGGCTGTAGGCGTTGTTCAGCACCGCCGTGACCATGTTCATGTCGACCCCGAGGCGCTTGGCCTGATCGCGGTCGACGATCAGCGTCACCTGCTGCGCACCGCGTCCTTCGCGGGCATCAATCGCAGTCAGCTCCGGCAGTGCGCGCAGCGCAGTCACCACTTTCGGGTACCACTCGCGCAGGGCGCCCAGGTCCCCGCTTTGCAGGATATAGCTGTATTGCGAGGTGGTCTGTTCGCGACCGCCGCCGAACTGCAGGTCCTGATCCGCCATCAGCATCAACTGGGCCCCGGGGACCTTGGGCATCTCCTTGCGCAGGCGTTCGATGACTTTCTGCGCCGACAGGTTGCGTTCCTTGATCGGTTTCAGGCGCACCAGCATGAACGCGTTGTTGGTGCCGTTGGTGCCACCGATGAACCCGGCCACGCTCTCCACCGCTTCGTCCTTGAGTACGGCGCGGCGGAAGGTTTCCATTTTCGGCTGCATCACGCTGAACGACAGACCGTCGTCACCCCGCACGAAACCGATCAACTGGCCGGTGTCCTGCTGCGGCATGAACGTCTTCGGCACCACCACGTACAGCGCGACGTTGACCCCGACCGTGATGATGAGGCTGAGCAAGGTCAGACGCCGATGGCGCAACACCCAGTCGAGGCTGGTCGCATATTTGCCGACCATCCAGTCGTTGGTCTTGCGGCTCCAGCGTTGCAGGCGGTTTTCCTGGCCCGGCGTATGCGGTTTGAGCCAGCGCGCGCAGAGCATCGGCGTCAACGTCAGCGAGACCACCAGCGACACCACGATCGCCGCCGCCAGGGTGATGGAAAACTCGCGGAACAGGCTCTCGACAATGCCGCCCATGAACAGGATCGAGAGGAACACCGCCACCAGCGACACGTTCATCGACAACAAGGTAAAACCGACTTCCTTGGCCCCGAGGTACGCGGCCTTCATCGGTTTGACGCCTTCGTCGATGTGCCGGGAAATGTTTTCCAGCACCACGATGGCATCGTCCACCACCAGCCCGGTGGCCAGAATCAACGCCATCAGCGACAGGTTATTCAGCGAAAAACCGTAGAGGTACATCACCGCGAACGTGCCGACCAGCGACACCGGCACCGCCAGCGTCGGAATCAGCGAGGCGCGGAAGTTACCCAGGAACAGGAACACCACCAGAATCACCAGCGCCACAGCGATCAGCAAGGTCATTTCCGCTTCGTGGAGGGTGGCCTTGATCACCGGCGAGCGGTCCATCGCCAGATTCAGCTTCACGCTGGCCGGCAGCACCGCTTGCAAGGCCGGCAACTGCGCCTTGATCTCGTTGACCGTCTCGATGATGTTGGCGCCGGCCTGGCGGTTGATCACCAGCAACACCGCCGCGTCATCGTTGAAGAAACCGCTGTTGTAACGGTCTTCGACGCCGTCGCTGACCTTGGCCACGTCCTTCAGACGCAGGGCCGCGCCGTCCTTGTAATGGATGATCAGCGACTCGTAATCCTTGGCTTTTTCCAACTGGTCGTTGGCCTGGATCTGCCACAGGCGCTCGCCGTCTTCGACCGAGCCCTTGGGCCGGCGTACGTTGGCCGCGGCGATGGTCTTGCGTACATCGTCGAGCGCCACGCCGTACTGGTTGAGCGCCTGCGGTTCGAGTTCGATACGCACCGCCGGCAGCGAACTGCCACCGATCTGCACCTCACCCACGCCCTGCACCTGGGACAGGCTCTGCGACAGGATGGTCGAGGCCAGGTCATAGAGCTGGCCTTTTTCCAACACGTCCGAGGTCAGCGACAGCACCATGATCGGCGCTTGCGACGGGTTGACCTTCTTGTAGGTCGGCATGCTGCGCATCCCGCTCGGCAACAGGTTGCGCGAAGCGTTGATCGCCGCCTGCACCTCGCGCGCCGCGCCGTTGATGTCGCGGTCGAGGTCAAATTGCAGAATGACCCGGGTCGACCCCTGGCTGGAACGGCTGCTCATGGTGTTGACGCCGGCAATCGCGCCGAACGAGCGTTCCAGCGGCGTCGCCACCGTGGACGCCATCACTTCGGGACTGGCACCGGGCAGACTGGCCTGGACCACGATCACCGGGAAATCCATTTGCGGCAGCGGCGATACTGGCAGCAGGCCGAAACTGACACCGCCCAGCAACATGATCGCCAGGCTCAGGAGCATGGTCGCGACCGGGCGCTTGATAAAAGGACCGGAGAGGTTCATTGACCGCAATCCCCATCAACACACCTACCCACTGTGGGAGCGAGCCTGCTCGCGAAGACGGTCTGACAT
>Ga0209426_1000128_pt1 | contig 120163 bp, 115 predicted proteins | sample Deesub1362B_J571_FD_187697 | JGI IMG/M metagenome (GOLD analysis project Ga0209426, IMG submission 187697) | Deep oceanic, basalt-hosted subsurface ecosystem from Juan de Fuca Ridge flank, Pacific Ocean, CORK Borehole 1362B_J2.571 (SPAdes)... ... | reverse complement strand
CGTCGAGCCTCACCGCCAAGCGCAATCCTGTACGTCGGCAAATCTCGCCGGTACACTGCTCCGTCATTTCCAGTCATAGCAACCGACAACGGCCAACCATGCGCACCAGTCAATTTTTGCTCGCCACACAGAAAGAAACGCCTTCCGATGCGGTCGTCGTCAGCCACCAGCTGATGCTGCGCGCCGGCATGATTCGCAAACTCGCTTCGGGCCTGTACACCTGGCTGCCGATGGGCTTGCGGGTAATGCGCAAGGTTGAAGCCATCGTTCGCGAAGAAATGAACGCTGCCGGTTCTCTTGAAGTGTTGATGCCGAGCACCCAACCGGCCGAGCTGTGGCAGGAATCGGGGCGCTGGGAAGAATACGGCCCTGAGCTGCTGCGCATCAAAGACCGCCACGGTCGCGACTTCTGCGCGGGCCCGACTCACGAAGAAGTGATCACCGATCTGATGCGCAACGAATTGAGCAGCTACAAGCAGCTGCCGATCAACCTGTACCAGATCCAGACCAAGTTCCGTGACGAAATCCGCCCACGCTTCGGCTTGATGCGTGGTCGTGAATTCATCATGAAGGACGCCTACTCGTTCCACGCCGATCAGGCTTCGCTGCAGGTCACCTACGACCGCATGCATCAGGCGTACTGCAACGTGTTCACCCGCCTGGGCCTGAAGTTCCGTCCGGTTGAGGCCGACAATGGTTCGATCGGTGGCGCTGGCTCTCACGAGTTCCACGTGCTGGCCGAGTCCGGCGAAGACGACATCGTCTTCAGCAACGGTTCCGACTACGCGGCGAACATCGAGAAAGCCGAAGCCGTGCCACGCGAAACCTCGCGTCCGGCACCGGCCGAAGAGCTGCGCCTGGTCGACACCCCGGAGACCAAGACCATTGCCGCGCTGGTGGAAAAATTCAATCTGCCGATTGAAAAGACCATCAAGACCCTGATCGTCCACGCCGAAGAGCCAGGCAAGCTGATTGCCCTGATCATCCGTGGCGACCACGAGCTCAACGAAATCAAGGCGGCCAACCAGCCAGGCGTCGCCAGCCCGCTGGTCATGGCTTCCGATGCCGAACTGCGTGACGCCATTGGCGCCGGCGCCGGTTCCCTCGGCCCGCTGAACCTGCCACTGCCGATCATCATCGATCGCTCGGTCGAACTGATGAGCGACTTCGGCATCGGTGCGAACATCGACGACAAGCACTACTTCGGCGTGAACTGGGAGCGCGATCTGCCGGTTCCGACCGTCGCCGACCTGCGTAACGTCGTGGCCGGCGACCCAAGCCCGGACGGCAAAGGCACGCTGGAAATCAAGCGCGGCATCGAAGTCGGGCACATCTTCCAGCTGGGCAACAAGTACAGCAAGGCGATGAAGTGCGAAGTGCTGGGCGAGAACGGCAAGCCGGTCACGCTGGAGATGGGTTGCTACGGTATCGGCGTATCCCGCGTGGTCGCTGCCGCCATCGAGCAGAACAACGACGACAAAGGCATCATCTGGAGCGACACCCTGGCGCCGTTCCAGATCGCCCTGGTACCGCTGCGCTATGAAACCGAGCAGGTGCGCGAAGCCACTGACAAGCTGTACGCAGAATTGACGGCGGCCGGTTTCGAAGTGTTGCTGGACGATCGCGACAAGAAAACCAGCCCGGGCATCAAGTTTGCGGACATGGAGCTGATCGGCATTCCTCACCGGATCGTGGTCAGTGACCGCGGCCTCGCCGAAGGCAACCTGGAATACAAGAGCCGCACCGAGGCCGAAGCGCAAGCGCTGCCGGTCGCCGATGTGCTGTCCTTCCTTCAGGCCCGTATCCGCCGCTGAATCCAGATAGAGACCTCATGTTCAAGCGAAACACCTTGGGCCTCGGTGGCGCCGCCTTGTGCGGCGCCCTGCTGGTCAGCGGCTGCGCCAATCAGATGTCACAGCGCAGCGAGCACGAAGAGCGGGTCGAGCGCAAACTGCTCGACCATAGCCTGCAGATCGATGTCGGTGAGCCTAAGGTGCTCGAACTGCCGCAACGACGTGTGAAGATCAACGAACAGAAGACCTTCGAAGTCACCGAGTTCGAAGTCACACGCCGTTACGACCGCTACACGCCTTACCAGCCCTGGCGCGAAATCTATGAGATTCCGTTGGGTGCAGTGGCGGTGGTTGCCGGTCTCGGCGCCAATGTGGTCAATGTGTTCGCTTTGGGCAATCTGCCGGACAGCGTGACCAAGGACTGGCTGAACTACGGCATTGCCGGGGTCAACCCGTTCATGAACGTGCAGTCTCACGGTCGTGCACAACAGAACCTGGCCGGTATCGATGAAGTCCAGCGCGACAAGCGCACGGAATATTCGAGCCTGCCGTGGAGCGAACGCCCGGTGCAGGTCAAGGCTGGCAAGCAGACCTTTGACATGACCACTGATCGCAACGGCGTGCTGCGCCTGAACCTGCTGGACAGTCCGTTCGCCGAAAATGACCTGAATCATATCGGCAAGCTGCAAATCAGCGTCGAAGACGGCAAGGATGACGTGCACAGCGATTCGTCCCTGGCGATCAGCAGTCATTTGCGCAGCAAGTTGCTCGAAGCCCACGGGTTGATTTACGACGATCTGGAAGACGACGAAGTGAGCCAGTGGGTCCACCGGGTCAAGCGCCTGTCGGAGCTGGGTCTGGAAGAAGAAGCCAGCGAGCTGGAGCAAAGCCTGATCGAACTGACGCGCAACGATCCTGAGTTGCAGGCCGAGTTTCTCAAGTCGCTGACCAAGGATGCCGGGCGCCTGGTGGCAGATCCGGGACCGAATTAAGCCTTAAAAGATCGCAGCCTGCGGCAGCTCCTACAGGGAACGCATTCCAATGTAGGAGCTGCCGCAGGCTGCGATCTTTTGACTTTTAACGCTCAAACAACTCCATCTGCTCAAACCCACCGCGCAAATCCTCCAGCCGGACCCCCACGCCCAACAAGCGCACCGGTTTCCCGCCACGATTGAATGCCTGCGTCAGCATCAACTGATAACTGCCCAGATCCCGCCCTGCCCCGGCCTGTTCCAGTGTGGTCTGGGTAAAATCGTGAAACTTCACTTTGACGAACGGCTTGCCCGGCCGATAACTGCTGTCGATCCGTTCCATGCGGGTTTTCAGGGTGTCCAGCAGCTCAGGCAGCTTGTCGAGGCAACTGCGCAGATCCGGCAAATCGACGTCGTAGGTGTTTTCCACGCTGATTGACTGACGGCGACTGTCGTTATGCACCAGCCGGTCATCAATCCCACGGGCCAGACTCCAGAGTCGCTCACCGAAACTGCCGAATTCGCGCACCAGCGCCAGCTTGTCCCACTCGCGCAATTGCAGACAATCGGCAATGCCGAGTTTGCCCAGCTTGTCCGCGGTGACTTTGCCGACGCCGTGCAACTTGCTCACCGGCAAACCGCTGACGAAATCTTCCACCTGATCCGGAGTAATGACGAACAGCCCGTTGGGCTTCTTCCAGTCACTGGCGATCTTGGCCAGAAACTTGTTCGGCGCCACACCCGCAGACACGGTGATGTGCAACTGATTGGAAACGCGCCGGCGGATATCCTGAGCGATACGCGTGGCGCTACCGCCAAAATGCGCACTGTCGGAGACGTCAAGATAGGCTTCGTCCAGCGACAGCGGTTCGATCAGGTCGGTGTAATCGCGAAAGATCGTATGAATTTCCTTCGAGGCTTCGCGATAGGCGTCCATGCGTGGCTTGACGATGGTCAGGTCGGGGCACAGCTTCAAGGCATGGCCTGATGACATTGCCGAGCGCACACCATACGCCCGCGCTTCATAGTTGCAGGTCGCAATCACTCCACGCCGATCCGCCGACCCACCCACCGCCAGCGGCTTGCCGGCCAGGTTCGGGTCGTCGCGCATCTCGATGGCGGCGTAGAAACAGTCACAGTCGACGTGGATGATTTTTCGCTGGGTCATGACAGAAAAAGCAACATGGTGAGCCGGAAACGCAGTATCTCACTGACAACTGTATATAGCACCAGTGGTCCGAATGTTCTTTTCAGTCTGTAGGGCAACGACAATGAATTTATTTTCTCAATCGAAAATCATTGACCAATAGAGCTGAAAGCCTTGTCCCACCTGCCCTGCGTCCCTTCTCCCGCCCTGCAAAAAGCGCTAAGCGATTGAACAGGAACAGATTTATCAAGATTCAAGGTTGACACTTCGGCGATCCTCTGTAGAATGCCGCCACACAGACGCGGGATGGAGCAGTCTGGTAGCTCGTCGGGCTCATAACCCGAAGGTCGTCGGTTCAAATCCGGCTCCCGCAACCAAACATCAAAAAAGGCTACTCGAAAGAGTGGCCTTTTTTTGTGCGCGTCTGTTTTTCAATCAAACGCGCAGCCGAGCGAACAGGAATTCGTTGCATTTCCGAAACTTACCGTTGCGCTGCGACCGTTTGACACAAATTCACACTTATTTGACCCTTTACGGGATTAGCGGTTGACACCTCGCCGTTCGCCTGTAGAATGCCGCCACACAGACGCGGGATGGAGCAGTCTGGTAGCTCGTCGGGCTCATAACCCGAAGGTCGTCGGTTCAAATCCGGCTCCCGCAACCAAACATCAAAAAAGGCTGCTCGAAAGAGTGGCCTTTTTTGTATCTGTGGAAAAAGTCCTTTCGCAACAATGATCTGTCACGCTGCAGTGAAACGCTCAGGATCATCAGACCCGCCCGGTTGCGACTATGCTTGAGTCGCAGGCAAGACGTCTGCAATCCATGACCCGCCCTCGCCGATCCCGGATGAGAGGCGTAGTATTTTGTGATTATTTTTTTCTACAGGGATTGGTAACTTGGCTGGATACCTCCATCCTGTCGCGCACAATCCAAGAGGTGATTGATGCGCGCCAACTCGTCTGATTCACAAGACACCGTCACAGCAGAACATCCGATCAAACCCGAGCGCCTGCGCTTGCTGGATCGGTTGAGCAAATATCGCCAGCCGATCGGTCTGGCGGTCACGTTGCTGCTGTTTGCCATTGCGCTGATTGCCTGCCGCCATCTGCTGAGCGAACTCGATCTCTACGCCCTGCATGACTCGATCCTGGCCGTGCCGAAACCGGCCCTGCTGGGAGCCGTGAGTGCGACGGTGGTCGGCTTCATCATATTGCTCGGCTATGAATGGTCGGCCAGCCGCTATGCCGGCGTGGCCTTGCCGCCGCGCACCCTGGCACTGGGCGGCTTCACCGCGTTTGCGATTGGCAACGCCATCGGCCTGTCGCTGCTGTCCGGCGGCTCGGTGCGCTACCGTTTATATGCACGACATGGTCTGGGGGCATCGGAAGTCGCGCACATGACGCTGTTCGCCAGCCTGTCGCTGGGTTGCGCCCTGCCTCCGCTGGCCGCCCTCGCGACCCTGAGCGACCTGCCCGCCGCCTCCACTGCATTGGGTTTGTCAGAAGGCCTGCTCGGCACGATCGCCGCGGTGGTGCTGGGGCTTGGCGCGATTCTGGCCGTCGGCATCTATCGCCGCCGCCTGCCGGAGCAGCCATACCGCGACAACCTGCTGGTCAGGGTCGGTCGCCGCACATTGCGCCTGCCGGGCCGGCGCCTGACCTTCCTGCAACTGATCATCACCGCTCTCGACGTCGCCGCAGCGGCCACCGTGCTTTATCTGCTGCTGCCGGAAGCCCCGCCGTTCGGCGCCTTCCTGCTGGTGTACCTGCTGGCCCTGGCCGCCGGCGTCCTCAGCCATGTGCCGGGCGGGGTCGGGGTCTTCGAAGCGATCCTGCTCGCCGCTTTCGCTGACACCCTCGGCGCCGCGCCACTGGCCGCCGCCCTGCTGCTGTATCGCCTGATCTACGTGGTGCTGCCGCTGCTGGTGGCCTGCCTGTTTTTGCTGATCAACGAAGGCCAGCGCCTGTTCCAGACCCAGACCATGCGCGCCGCGTCCGGTCTGGCCGCACCGATTCTGGCGGTGCTGGTGTTTCTGTCCGGCGTGGTGCTGCTGTTTTCCGGTGCCACCCCGGAGATCGATACGCGCCTTGAACACATCGGGTTTCTGATTCCGCATCGGCTGGTCGACGCCTCGCACTTCGGCGCCAGCCTGATTGGCGTGTTGTGTCTGTTGCTCGCTCAGGGCCTGCGCCGTCGCCTGTCGGCCGCGTGGATGCTGACCACCATTCTGTTGCTGGTCGGCGCCCTGCTCTCGCTGCTCAAAGGCTTCGACTGGGAAGAAGCCACGCTGATGACGCTCACCGCGGCGCTGCTCGGGGTGTTCCGCCGTTCGTTCTATCGTCCGAGTCGCCTGACCGAATTGCCGTTCTCGCCGCTGTATCTGGTGGCCAGCCTGTGTGTATTGGGCGCTTCGACCTGGCTGCTGCTGTTCGCCTATCAGGACGTGCCCTACAGCCATCAACTGTGGTGGCAGTTCACCCTCGACGCTGACGCCCCGCGCGGCCTGCGCTCGCTGCTCGGCGCGGCGGTGCTGTTGCTGGTGATCGCCCTGACCTGGCTGCTGCGCACCGCTCGCCCGGTGATTCATCTGCCCACCCCGGACGAACTGGATCGCGCCGCGAAAATCCTGATGGCCTCGTCGCAACCCGATGGCGGTCTCGCCCTGACCGGTGACAAGGCGCTGCTGTTTCACCCCAACGACGAGGCGTTCCTGATGTACGCCCGTCGCGGCCGCAGCCTGGTGGCGCTGTACGACCCGATCGGCCCCGGCCAGCAGCGTGCCGAGATGATCTGGCAGTTCCGCGACCTGTGCGACATCCATCACACCCGTCCGGTGTTCTATCAGGTGCGCGCCGAGAACCTGCCGTACTACATGGACATCGGCCTGACCGCGATCAAGCTCGGCGAAGAAGCCCGGGTCGATCTGCATCGCTTTGACCTGGAGGCCAAGGGCAAGGAGATGAAGGACCTGCGCTACACCTGGAACCGTGGCACCCGCGACGGTCTGTCGCTGGAGATCCATGAGCCGGGCCAGGCGCCGATGGATGAGTTGAAAGAGATCTCCGATGCGTGGCTGACCGGCAAGAACGTGCGCGAGAAAGGCTTCTCCCTCGGCCGTTTCAGCGACGATTACCTGAAGCATTTCCGCATTGCGGTGATTCGCTTCGAAGGCCGCCCGGTGGCGTTCGCCAACCTGCTCGAGACTTACAGCCATGACTTGGCCAGTCTCGACCTGATGCGCTCGCACCCGGACGCCCCCAAGCTGACCATGGAGTTCCTCATGGTCGGCCTGATTCAACACTATAAGAGTCACGGATACGCGCGCTTCAGCCTGGGCATGGTGCCGTTGTCGGGGTTGCAACCCCGGCGAGGTGCACCGCTGACCCAGCGTCTGGGCTCGATGGTCTTCCGCCGTGGTGAGCAGCTGTACAACTTCCAAGGCTTGCGCCGCTTCAAAGACAAGTTCCAGCCTGACTGGGAACCCCGTTATATGGCAGTGCCCGCCGGACTCGATCCGCTGGTGGCGCTGGCCGATACTGCTGCCCTGATCGCGGGCGGCTTGACTGGATTGGTGAAACGCTGATGATTCAACGCTCCCTGAAGTACATCCTGGCCGCACTGATCGTGCTGGCCGTGATTGCCGGCGGCGGTTACTGGTACCTCAAACGCCCGGCACCGCAACCGACACTGCAACCACTGACGGCTGCCGACGGCACGGTCATGACCCGCGTCATTCCCGGCACCCAGCCCAAGGCTCAGGTGCTGGTCGCGGTCAATGACGACCAGAAGCTGACCGACAACCAATTGAGCACCCTGAGCCGCAGCGCCTCGGCGCAGATCGTTCAGGTGATTCTGCCCAAGGACTGCCTGCAACAGAGCCGCGCCCTGCAAACCGGCCTGCGCGAACTGAATGGCCCGGCCACGCTGGTCAGCGGGATCGGCCCTGGCGCGGTACTGGCCTGGCGCTGGTTGTCCGAGCAGAAGGACGACAAGGCCCAGGCGATCTCGGTTGACCTGGCCCTGGAAAAACCTGGCTGCACCCACCTGCTGCCGAAATCTGCCGCCCACGGCCACTGGCTGGTGGCGTGGAACGACAACCCGGACGACACCAGCGCCGGTTTCGTGCGTGATCAACCCAACGCCGAAACCAGCATCAGCGATTACGACATCAACCTGCCGCAAGTGCTGAACAACGAACTGCGCAAGATCCTCGTTGGCGGCGACAAGGCCAACGGTGGCTTGGCGATCCCGGTGGTTGAAGTGCCGGCTGGTCAGGCCAAAGACACCGTGACCCTGTTCCTCTCCGGTGACGGCGGCTGGCGCGACCTCGACCGCGACGTGGCCGGCGAGATGGCCAAGATCGGTTACCCGGTGGTTGGCATCGACACCCTGCGCTACTACTGGCAGCACAAGAGCCCGGAGCAAAGCGCACTGGACCTGACCGAACTGATGCAGCACTACCGCCAGAAATGGGGCACCAAGCGCTTCATCCTCACCGGTTACTCGTTCGGTGCCGACGTCCTGCCGGCGATCTACAATCGCCTGCCGGACACCGAGCAGCAACGCGTCGACGCCATCATCCTGCTGGCCTTCGCCCGCACCGGCAGCTTCGAAATCGAAGTCGAAGGCTGGCTCGGCAACGCCGGCAAAGAAGCCGCCACCGGCCCGGAAATGGCCAAACTGCCTGCCGCCAAAGTGGTGTGCATCTACGGCGCCGAAGAAACCGACGAAAGCGGCTGCACCGACAAGACTGCCGTCGGCGAAGCGGTAAAACTGCCTGGTGGCCACCACTTCGACGAGAACTACCCGGCGCTGGCCAAGCGTCTGGTGGACTTGATCGAGAAGCGTCAGAGCAAGGATCAGCCGGCAGAGTGATCTGAGCTGATAAAAAAGCCCCCGCAGCCTCACATTCCAGCCTCCAGCTAAATTCCCTGTGGGAGCGAGCTTGCTCGCGAATACGGCGGGTCAGTCAACAGATTCGCTGGCTGACACTACGCCTTCGCGAGCAAGCTCGCTCCCACAGGGGAATTGCGCTGGACTCAAGTAATCATTAGCCCCGGCAGGCGTATCTTGCCCGCATATCGTAATGGCTGATCGCTTGAGCCGGATCGAAGTTGATCAATCGCTCCATAGCTTGCGCTTCAATCCGAAGGTTCTCGAGATCATCCTGCTTTTCTTGTTTCGATGATTCCGTCATACGCGTCTCGCTCATTTGCACACGCCAGTTCGTGTCAGACGTTTAGTATCGTTTACTTCCAGTTTCGCAATATCAGATGACGCCCACAGACCTTGTAGGCAAACTCCGAAACTCGTGTTCGGGCGCTTTGCGGCTCTATTGCGCGGTTTTTTGACGAGATACTCTCCGGACGTCGCTGACCCATTCAGCGATCGGGTGTGGTAACCCGGAGAAACCAGCGCAAGAGCCCGCTCATCGAGTAATGGCGGCTGTGCGTGGGACGCTTTCGAGCGTGCCGGTTTCCTTGGTTCCCGGTTTACCACCCCGCGTACAGTTGCCTCCCTTTCGTGTGGTAACGAAAGTCGCGGCACTTCGAACCAAGGAGTAACACGATGACCGAAACTGATCTGCACGGACCCGCAAACGTTAAAAACATCGGCTGCACCCCCTTCCCCTACCACTCGGATCAAGCGTTCTTCAACGTCCGCGCCGGCATCCCGATCATCGATGCCCTGTCCCAATCTTCCGACCTGCTGTCCCTCGCCAAATCCTTCGCCGAGGACGCCGCCTTCATCAAAGACACCGACCGCCATGCCTGGGCTGCGCATTACCTGACGGTGATGGGCAAGGCTTTGCTTGATGATGTGATCCAGGCATTGATACCGCGACCTGCGCGCACGAAGACCGAGTCTGAAACAGAGATACCTGAAAGCCTGTAGAGGTTTAAAGATCAAAAGATCGCAGCCTTCGGCAGCTCCTACATGGAATGCGAAACCTGTAGGAGCTGCCGAAGGCTGCGATCTTTTGATCTGAAGTTGCCGCCCACAAAAAAGCCCCCGCCAGCCACAAGGCTGACGGGGGCTTTTCAGTGGATGTAGAACTACATCTCCACCTGCGTCCCCAGTTCAATCACCCGGTTCAGCGGCAGATTAAAGAATCGCAGGTTGCCGTTGGCATTCTTCAACATGAACGCAAACAGCGCCTCGCGCCAGCGGGCCATGCCTTCGAGTTTCGAGGCGATCACCGTTTCGCGGCTGAGGAAGTAGGTGGTGCGCATCGGGCTGAAGTCCAGTTCCTCCAGGTGACACAGTTTCAGCGCCTGCGGCACGTCCGGCTCGTCGGTGAAGCCGAAGTGCAGGATCACCCGGAAGAAGCCTTCGCCGTGGGCCTCGACTTCGAAGCGTCGCGATGGCGGCACGCGCGGGATGTCTTCGTAGACCACGGTCAGCAGCACCACTTGCTCGTGCAACACCTGGTTGTGCAGCAGGTTGTGCAACAAAGCGTGCGGAACGGCGTCGGAACGCGCGGTGAGGAACACCGCAGTGCCCTGCACGCGGTGCGGCGGTTGCACGCGGATGCTGCTGATAAAGATCGGCAGCGGCAGCGCGCCTTCATCCAGGCGCTCGACCAGCAATTGCTTGCCGCGCTTCCAGGTGGTCATGAGCACAAACAGCGCAATACCGGCGATCACCGGGAACGCACCGCCCTGCACGATTTTCGGCACGTTGGCGGCGAAGTACAAACCGTCCACCAACAGGAAACCGATCAACACCGGCACCGCGAGAATCGGCGGCCATTTCCACAGCAGCAGCATGACGGCTGACACCAGAATGGTGGTCATCAGCATGGTGCCGGTTACCGCCACGCCGTAAGCCGAGGCCAGTGCACCTGAGGATTCGAAGCCGAGCACCAGCAGCACTACGCCGACCATCAGCGACCAGTTCACCGCGCCAATGTAGATCTGGCCCTGCTCGTCGCTGGAAGTGTGCTGGATGTACATGCGCGGGATGTAGCCGAGCTGGATCGCCTGACGGGTCAGGGAAAACGCACCGGAAATCACCGCTTGCGAAGCGATCACCGTGGCCAGGGTCGACAGCCCCACCAGCGGAATCAGCGCCCAGCTTGGCGCCAGCAGGTAAAACGGGTTACGTGCCGCTTCCGGGTTTTCCAGCAGCAAGGCGCCCTGACCGAAGTAGTTCAGCACCAGCGCCGGCAGCACCAGCAGGAACCACGCACGGGCAATTGGCTTGCGGCCGAAGTGGCCCATGTCGGCGTACAGCGCTTCAGCACCGGTCAGCGCCAGCACCACGGCGCCGAGGATCGCCACGCCCATGCCGGCGTGCACCATGAAAAAACGCACCGCCCAGACCGGGTTCAGCGCATGCAGCACTTCCGGGTAATGGCTGATGCCGTACACGCCGAGGGCGCCGAGCACCAGGAACCAGGTGACCATGATCGGCCCGAACAGAATGCCGATCCGCGCCGTACCGTGGCTCTGGATCAGGAACAAGCCGACCAGCACCACCAGCGACAGCGGCACCACCCAGTGGTCGATGCCGTCGAACGCGAGGCCCAGGCCTTCAATGGCCGACAACACGGAAATCGCCGGGGTGATCATGCTGTCACCGTAAAACAGCGCCGCGCCGATCAGCCCGCACACCACCAGCAACGAACGCAACCGCTTGCGCTTGCCCGCCGCACGACGTGCCAGTGCGGTAAGCGCCATGATGCCGCCCTCGCCCTGGTTGTCGGCGCGCAGGACGAACATCATGTATTTGATTGAAACGACCCAGATCAGCGACCAGAAGATCAACGACAGAATGCCCAGCACTCCATCGTGATTGACGGGTACGCCGTATGCGCCGGAAAACACTTCTTTGAGGGTGTACAACGGGCTCGTGCCGATGTCGCCGTAAACCACCCCGACTGCCGCGACCAGCATGCTCAGCGGTTTTGCAGCCGAATGCTCGGCGCCCGCCGCCTGACTACTTGCCTGACCCATCCAACACTCCTGATTCTCAAACCGGCTTCTTTGAATGAAGCACTATGCTTTATGGTGCAGCATGCGCTGTTTTACCTGTTGTTACAGACGTTTTGTTGACTGTAAAAAATTGGTAAAGCTCAACGGCGCGAAGCATAGCGCAGCACTCGTCGTATTTCCCTGCATAAAGCTGGTCAAGTGCGTTGCTCATCGCTAGAATTGCGCACTTTTTGATCAGAGGCGCACCCTGAGCGCCCGTCCGTCGACTTTTCCACACGGCAAGCGACGTCACAAAACACCGAGGTTAGACATGTCCACCACTCCTGCGCCGGCCAATCCAAAGGTTGGCTTTGTATCTCTGGGTTGCCCGAAAGCACTGGTCGACTCCGAGCGCATCCTGACCCAGCTGCGCATGGAAGGCTATGACGTGGTGTCCACCTATCAGGACGCCGACGTGGTGGTGGTCAACACCTGCGGTTTCATCGACTCGGCCAAGGCTGAATCGCTGGAAGTGATCGGTGAAGCGATCAAGGAAAACGGCAAGGTCATCGTCACCGGTTGCATGGGCGTGGAAGAAGGCAACATCCGCGACGTGCACCCGAGCGTGCTGGCCGTGACCGGTCCACAGCAGTACGAGCAAGTGGTCAACGCGGTGCACGAAGTGGTGCCACCGAAACAGGACCACAACCCGCTGATCGACCTGGTGCCGCCGCAAGGCATCAAGCTGACCCCGCGCCACTACGCGTACCTGAAGATTTCCGAAGGCTGCAACCACAGCTGCAGCTTCTGCATCATCCCGTCGATGCGCGGCAAACTGGTCAGCCGTCCGGTGGGTGATGTGCTCGACGAAGCCCAGCGCCTGGTCAAGTCCGGCGTCAAAGAGCTGTTGGTGATTTCGCAAGACACCAGCGCCTACGGTGTCGACGTGAAATACCGCACCGGGTTCTGGAACGGCGCGCCGGTGAAAACCCGCATGACCGAACTCTGCGAAGCGCTGAGCACCTTGGGCGTGTGGGTGCGTCTGCACTACGTTTACCCGTACCCGCACGTTGACGAGCTGATCCCGCTGATGGCCGCCGGCAAGATCCTGCCGTACCTGGACATCCCGTTCCAGCACGCCAGCCCGAAAGTCCTGAAGTCGATGAAACGCCCGGCGTTCGAAGACAAGACCCTGGCGCGGATCAAGAACTGGCGTGAAATCTGCCCGGACCTGATCATCCGTTCGACCTTCATCGTCGGCTTCCCGGGCGAAACCGAGGAAGATTTCCAGTACCTGCTCAACTGGCTGACCGAAGCCCAGCTCGACCGCGTCGGTTGCTTCCAGTACTCGCCAGTCGATGGCGCGCCGGCCAATGACCTGGACCTGGAAGTGGTCCCGGACGACGTCAAGCAAGATCGTTGGGAGCGGTTCATGGCGCACCAGCAGGCGATCAGCTCGGCACGCCTGCAAATGCGCATCGGCCGCGAGATCGAAGTGCTGGTGGACGAAGTCGACGAGCAAGGCGCCGTCGGCCGCTGCTTCTTCGATGCCCCGGAAATCGACGGCAACGTGTTCATCGACAACGGCAGCAACCTCAAGCCGGGCGACAAGGTCTGGTGCAAGGTGACTGACGCTGACGAATACGACCTGTGGGCTGAGCAGATCTAAACACCGCACACCCGTAGGCGCTGCCGAAGGCTGCGATCTTTTGATCTGAAAAGATCGCAGCCTCGTTTCACTCGACAGCTCCTACAGGGATTGCGCTGATATCAAAAGCCCCGCTCTTTTTACGAGATGCGGGGCTTTTTTACGGCTATTGTTTGCTGTGGGAAGGAATCCCGCTTATCCACTGGAAAGAGGCGACGGGCATGCGTCAGCATTCGGTCATTCACACGCCGAAACTCAGCGACTATCAGGAACTGACCCGGGTCTGGGAGGCCTCGGTCCGCGCGACCCATGATTTTCTGCCGGACAGTTACATCGAATTGCTGCGTAATCTGGTGCTCACCCGTTACCTGGATGCGGTGATGCTGATCTGCACCAAGGATCATCAGCAGCGCATCACCGGATTCGCCGGGGTCGCGGCGGGCAAGATCGAGATGCTGTTCATCGATCCCGCGCATCGCGGTCAGGGGCTGGGCAAGCAGTTGCTGAATTACGCCATGCAACATCTGAATGCCGATGAACTGGACGTCAACGAACAGAACCCGCAGGCGCTGGGGTTTTACTTCAAACAGGGTTTTGAAGTGATCGGCCGCTCAGAAGTCGACGGCATGGGCCAGCCGTACCCGCTGCTGCATATGCGCCTGCGCCAGAGCCAGCAGCGCTCAAGTAACGGCTGACACATCGTAGAACCCTGTGGGAGCTGGCTTGCCAGCGATGCGGGCGACTCGGTCTGACAGATGCACCGAGGTGATGCCATCGCTGGCAAGCCAGCTCCCACAGGAATTGCGAACACCCTACAAATGGAACCGGGCTTAACCGGCGCCAGGCAGGTACAATGCCCACCCCTTTTTTGTTACGGCCCTGTCATGACTGACCCGATTCGCCTCTCCAAACGCCTCATCGAACTGGTCGGTTGCTCCCGCCGGGAGGCCGAGCTGTTCATCGAGGGCGGCTGGGTCACCGTGGACGGCGAAGTGATCGACGAACCGCAGTTCAAGGTCGGCGACCAGAAGGTCGAACTCGACAAGGACGCCAAGGCCACCGCGCCGGAGCCGGTCACGATTCTGCTCAACGTGCCGGCCGGTATGGACGTCGACACCGCCATGCAATCGCTCAGCGCCGACACCCTCAGCGAAGAGCACCGCTACGGCAAACGGCCGTTGCGCGGACACTTCCTGCGTCTGACCGCCAGCGCCGACCTGCAGCCCAAGGCCAGTGGCCTGCTGGTATTCACCCAGGACTGGAAAGTGCTGCGCAAACTGACTGCCGATGCGGCCAAGATCGAGCAGGAATACGTGGTCGAGGTCGAAGGCGACATGGTTGCCCACGGCCTCAATCGCCTGCAGCATGGTCTGACCCACAAGGGCAAGGAGCTGCCGCCGGTCAAGGCCAGCTGGCAGAACGAAAACCGCCTGCGCTTCGCCATGAAGAACCCGCAGCCGGGGATCATCGCGCAGTTCTGCGAAGCGGTTGGCCTGAAGGTCGTCGGCATCCGCCGCATCCGCATCGGCGGCGTGTCGATCGGCAAGGTTCCAGTCGGCCAATGGCGCTACCTGTCCGGCAAAGAGAAGTTCTGACACCTCTGTTGCCGCCACACATTCCGGCAGCGTGCCTGCGCGTTGCCCACAACGATTATCAGGATGACCCACATGATTCATAACGACATATTGCGTAGCGTGCGCTACATGCTCGACATCAGCGACAAGAAAGTCGTCGAGATCATCAAGCTCGGCGGCATGGACGTGGAGCTGAAAGACGTCGTCGCGTACCTCGACAAGAAAGAAGAAGACGAAGAAGGCTTCGTGCGCTGCCCGGACGAGGTCATGGCGCACTTTCTCGATGGCCTGGTGATCTTCAAACGTGGCAAGGACGAAAGCCGTCCGCCACAGCCGATCGAAGTGCCGGTGACCAACAACATCATTCTGAAGAAGCTGCGCGTGGCTTTCGAACTGAAGGAAGACGACATGCACGCGATCCTCAAGGCTGCCGAGTTCCCGGTGTCCAAGCCTGAGCTGAGCGCGCTGTTCCGCAAAGTCGGCCACACCAATTACCGCCCGTGCGGCGATCAGTTGCTGCGCAATTTCCTCAAGGGCCTGACCCTGCGCGTTCGTGGCTGATCACGCAACATGACTTACAGCGTCTCCCCCATTGGCTTTGTGCGCTCCTGCTTCAAGGAGAAGTTCGCCATCCCGCGCCAGCCACAACTGGCCCCCGCCGCTCGTGGTGTGCTGGAGCTGGTGGCGCCGTTCGATCAGGGTGACGCGGTGCAGGGTCTGGAGCAGGTCAGCCATGTCTGGCTGCTGTTCCTGTTTCATCAGGCGCTGGAAGAAAAACCGCGCCTGAAAGTGCGCCCACCGCGTCTGGGTGGCAACAAGTCCATGGGCGTATTCGCCACCCGCGCCACTCACCGTCCCAATGGCATCGGTCAGTCGGTGGTAAAGCTGGACAGAGTCGAGGCGCATCGGCTGTTCATCTCGGGCATCGACCTGCTCGACGGCACGCCGATCCTCGACATCAAACCCTATGTGCCTTACGCCGATATCATCTCCAAAGCGTCCAACAGCATCGCCAGCGCCGCGCCACAGCTGATTGACGTGCAGTGGACGGACGCCGCGCTGCAACAGGCGCACGGGCATGCTCAGCGCCTTGGCGAGCCACTGGTCGAGTTGATCGAGCAGTGTCTGGCGCAGGATCCGCGTCCGGCGTATCAGACGCCAGCACCGGAGCGCGAGTACGGTGCACAGTTCTGGGATCTGGACGTGCGCTGGCATTACCCGACGCCGGAGCAGATTTGCGTGCTGGAAGTCATCCCGGCCAATACCTGAGACATCGCTTTTGTAGGAGCTGCCGAAGGCTGCGATCTTTTGATCTTGTTTTTTAAGATCAAACGATCGCAGCCTTCGGCAGCTCCTACATGGATTGTGGCAGGCAGGAAGGAAGGGAATATTTCGGGCATGAAAAAGCCCCCATTGCCTTCGCCGGCAATGGGGGCTTTTTCGTGGGGCTTACTTCTCGACGAACGCACGCTCGATCAAGTAATCACCCGGCTCGCGCATCCGCGCCGAGATCTTCAGGCCGAAGCTGTCGAGCACTTCGCTGGTCTCGTCGAGCATGCTCGGGCTGCCGCAGATCATCGCACGGTCGTCCTGCGGGTTGATCGGTGGCAGGCCGATGTCGCTGAACAGCTTGCCGCTGCGCATCAGATCGGTCAGACGGCCCTGGTTCTCGAACGGCTCGCGGGTCACGGTCGGGTAGTAGATCAGCTTGTCACGCAGCGCTTCACCGAAGAACTCGTTCTGCGGCAGGTGCTCGGTGATGAACTCGCGATAGGCGACTTCGTTGACGTAGCGCACGCCGTGCACCAGGATCACTTTTTCAAAGCGCTCGTAGGTTTCCGGGTCCTGAATCACGCTCATGAACGGCGCCAGACCCGTGCCGGTGCTCAGCAGATACAGGTGCTTGCCCGGGTTCAGGTCGTCCAGTACCAGGGTGCCGGTAGGCTTCTTCGAGATGATGATCTCGTCGCCTTCCTTCAGGTGCTGCAACTGCGAAGTCAGCGGACCATCAGGCACCTTGATGCTGAAGAACTCGAGATGCTCTTCCCAGTTCGGGCTGGCGATCGAGTAAGCGCGCATAAGCGGGCGGCCATTTGGCTGTTGCAGGCCGATCATCACGAACTGACCGTTCTCGAAGCGCAGGCCCGGATCGCGGGTGCACTTGAAGCTGAACAGAGTGTCGTTCCAGTGATGAACACTGAGGACACGCTCGTGGTTCATGTTGCTCATGTACGTGGGACTCCTGGATATTGGGTCTGCGCTCGCCTTTGCGGCCGACAGTGCGCAATTGCAACGCATTCTAATAGCGACGACAATATCTGTTAACTGGATTATTAAGATAAGGGTTATCGGTTATATCGATATGCGATTTACTCTTCGTCAACTGCAAGTCTTCGTTGCCGTCGCCCAGCAGGAAAGCGTATCCCGTGCTGCGGGTCTGCTCAACCTCTCGCAATCGGCGGCAAGCACCTCTATTACCGAACTGGAGCGCCAGTCCAGCTGCCAGCTGTTCGACCGCGCCGGCAAACGCCTGAGCCTCAATGCTCTGGGCAAACAGCTGCTGCCGCAAGCGGTGGCCCTGCTTGATCAGTCCAAGGAAATCGAAGACCTGCTCAACGGCAAATCCGGTTTCGGCTCACTGTCGGTGGGTGCCACCCTGACCATCGGCAATTACCTGGCGACCCTGTTGATCGGCGGCTTCATGCAGCGCCATCCCGAAAGCCAGGTAAAGCTGCATGTGCAGAACACGGCCAATATCGTGCATCAAGTCGCCCACTACGAAATTGATCTGGGTCTAATCGAAGGTGACTGCAGCCACCCGGACATCGAAGTGCAGAGCTGGGTCGAAGATGAGCTGGTGGTGTTCTGCGCGCCGCAACATCCGTTGGCCAAACGCGGCAGCGCGACCATGGAAGAGTTGACGCACGAAGCGTGGATTCTGCGCGAACAAGGCTCCGGTACGCGGCTGACGTTCGATCAGGCCATGCGTCACCATCGCAGTGCGCTGAATATCCGTCTGGAGCTGGAGCACACTGAAGCGATCAAACGCGCGGTGGAATCAGGATTGGGGATTGGCTGTATTTCGCGGCTGGCGCTGCGCGATGCGTTTCGGCGCGGCAGCCTGGTGGCGGTGGAAACCCCGGATCTGGATCTGGCGCGGCAGTTCTACTTCATCTGGCACAAGCAGAAGTATCAGACGTCGGCCATGCGCGAGTTTCTCGATCTGTGCCGCGCTTTCACCGCCGGGGTGCAGCGCAGCGACGAGATCGTCTTGCCAAGTATCGCTTAAAGCAGAATCACCGCCCACACCAGGGCAATCATGCTCAGGGCCACGAATTGCGCGGCGCTGCCCATGTCCTTGGCGTTCTTGGACAGTGGGTGAAGTTCCAGGGAAATGCGGTCAATCGCCGCTTCTACTGCCGAGTTCAACAACTCGACGATCAGCGCCAGCAGGCAGACGGCGATCAGCACTGCCTGTTCGACGCGGCTGACATTCAGGAAAAACGTCAGCGGAATCAGCACCACATTGAGCAGCACCAGTTGGCGAAATGCCGCTTCGCCGGTGAAGGCTGCGCGCAGGCCGTCCAGCGAATAACCGGAAGCGTTGAGGATGCGTTTCAGGCCGGTCTGGCCCTTGAAAGGTGACATAAGGTAAAAACCAACCAGAAAGGAGTGGGAAAGCTAGAGCAACAAAAGTCAAAAAAGCGTGAAGACGCCAGCCTTTATTGGCTCGGAATTGACTCAAGTTGTTGCAGAAGTAATGCCGCCTGTGTCCGGGTGCGTACGTTCAACTTGCGAAAGATCGCCGTAACGTGAGCCTTGATGGTCGCTTCGGACACGTTCAGCTCATAGGCAATCTGCTTGTTCAGCAGGCCTTCGCAGACCATGGTCAATACGCGGAACTGTTGCGGAGTCAGGCTGGCAAGGCCGTCGCTGGCAGCTTTGGCTTCGGCGGAGACGCTGACCGCTTCGAACGCCTGCGGTGGCCAGAACACATCGCCATCGAGCACCTTGCGCACGGCTTGCTGAATCATGCTCAGGTCGCTGGACTTGGGAATAAAGCCACTGGCACCGAACTCGCGGGACTTGACCATGACCGAGGCCTCTTCCTGCGCCGAGACCATCACCACCGGAATCTGCGGATATTGCCCGCGCAGCATGACCAGACCGGAAAAGCCGAAAGCGCCGGGCATGTTCAGGTCCAGCAGGACCAGATCCCAGTCGGACTTTTCGGTCAGGCGCGCTTCCAGCTCGGCGATGCTCGCCACCTCCACCAGTCGTACATCCGGGCCAAGGCCCAGCGTCACCGCTTGATGCAGTGCGCTACGAAACAGAGGGTGATCATCGGCAATCAGGATGTCGTATGTGGCCATTATTCAAATGATCCTGTTTTTGATGGCAGACCCGACGCATTCGGGCCTCGCCAAAGCAACTCAAGAGAGCGCTGCACAGCGCTATCCACAGGGGCACGTTCAACGCCAATCACAAGCAAACACGGCGTTTCAAACCTTGGCCGCACCCTAATCGGCGCCAAGCATGCCCAGCGAAGCCGGGGTGGTCAAGCAGCACCGCCGCCGCTGCGTGAAGTATGGGCCACTATGGCGCCAACACTGCCTGCGGCTTTCGTATATAAGGCAGCAACTCGGCGTGGGCCGGGGTCGACTCGTTCATGTCCAGCTGTTGTTTGGCGCCCAGGTAATGCTGGCTGAACACATCGAAATACGCGTCCAGTGCCGAAGCCGCATCGCTGTCCCCCGCCAATTCGAGGCACAACGCCGCAACTTCGGCAGTGCACAGGTGTTCGCTACGGGTGGAGCGACGCAGGCGATAACGCGAGAGTCTGTCGGGCAACAGGCTGAGAATCGGCAAGCGATCGAAATACGGACTCTTGCGGAAGATCTTGCGCGCCTCGGTCCAGGTTGCATCCAGCAAAATGAACAGCGGACGCTTGCTGCAATCGACGGCGACGGTGTTGGTCACCCGTGACGGTTCTACGTATTCGCCAGGAAATACCAGGTACGGCTGCCATTGCGGGTCGTTGAGCAGCGCGAGCATCTGCGGGTCAGGCTCGGTGCGCGACCAGATGAACGCGTGGTTGTCGCGCACCACATCGGCAATCAGCCAGCCGGTGTTGCTCGGTTTGAACACTTCCTTGCCGGTCATGATCAGGCACACGCCGGAACGGGACTCGACCGTTGGTCGCCAGGCGCACAGGCAATGGCTAATGATCACCCGGCAGTCGCGGCAACGTTCGGAGCGAAAACCTCGGGCCTGAATCGGCTTGATGCCCTCGTCCTCGCGCTGGTCGCGCAAACGGGCTACAGCGTTGGGGGCATGTTTGATCACAGGCAACGCACCACAGCAGGAAAACTCGACACGCACAGCACTCGGCAAGGTAATAAAGGCCGGCAGTTTACCAGAGCGGCGAGCGCAAACCTGTACCGTCCCGACCGGCTCCCCTATAATCCTGCGCCACTGAACGCACAGCCACAGGGCTGGTCGAACCACCAGTCACTGAATCAGGAGAGTTTCATGCTGCGCCTTATCGTTCCCACCGCCGCCATCGCGCTGGCGTTGTCCTTCAGCGCACAAGCAGCGTCGTTGAAAGAGCAGAATCTGAACAAAGAACTGCGCAACATCGCCGAACAAAGCAGCGTCGGTACGCCACGGGCGATCAACGAAGACATTCTCGATCAGGGCTACACCGTTGAAGGCATCACCCTGATCAACCACCTGAGCGTGCAGGCCAGCCACGCCGAAAAGATGCGCGCTGATCCAAAAGCGGTGTATTTCCAGCTGGGTGCTTCGGTGTGCAATAACCCGTCGTACCGCAAGCTGATGGCCAAAGGCGCGGTCATGCGTTACGACTTCACTGAATATAAAACCAACAAAGCCATCGGCTCGGCCAGCTATCAGGATTCCGATTGCCCGAAAGCGGCCCCGGCGAAGAAGAAGTAATCACCGGGTATTGGCGCGCCGCTGTTCATCCTCGGCGCGCAATTCGGCCACCAGGGCCTGTAAATAGCGTGAACGCCGTTCACCACCCGCCAGACGTCGGCAGCACTCCTCTTCGAGACTGACTTGATTGGCCTCGGCTGACGCTTTCAACATCCGATACAGCTGCGTATCGATTTCCAGAACCACTCTGGCCATCTATCCCGCCTCCTTGCCTGCTACCCGCGAATCCCTGAAAAGCGCGCACCCTGCGTACGTCGGCTGACTCCAAGCTGTCGTACAGTGCCTGTAAGTTAGTAAATCAGAGCGATTGCTCTACGGCGTACGTTCGGACGAGCGGTGAACATTCTTTGCCAATCGATACCCAAGACCTGCCAGAAAATACTGCTCGGCGTAATGATCAACTCAGCGCAATGGCTCGCGAGGGTCTAGATTCAAAGTATTCCCGATCATCTGTTCACGGCAGGACAAGGAGCTGCCGAATGTGTGTTTTTTTGCAGCGCGGCACTGACGCCGCACGTCAGGGCCACAAGCTCTGTGCAGAAGGAGACGTTGAATGCCTTACCAACCGAATGACCTGCTCAGCCTGCATTTTCAGGAACAACTTCCCGACCTCATCAACAAGGTCGAAGAACAACTCAACCAGGTTTCTCCCAACAGCCCGAACCTGCCGATCTATCGCGACATGATCCTGACCGTGCTGCGCATGGCCCAGGAAGATCACAACCGCTGGAACGCCAAGATCACCCTGCAGGCCCTGCGTGAACTGGAGCAGGCGTTCCGGGTGCTGGAACAATTCAAGGGGCGACGCAAGGTCACCGTGTTCGGCTCGGCACGCACGCCGGTCGAGCATCCTCTGTATGCAATGGCCCGGGAACTCGGCGCGGCCCTGACACGTTCAGACATGATGGTCATCACCGGCGCTGGTGGCGGAATCATGGCCGCCGCGCACGAAGGTGCCGGACGTGACCACAGCCTCGGATTCAATATCACCCTGCCTTTCGAACAGCATGCCAATCCGACTGTGGACGGCACAGGCAACCTGCTGCCGTTCCACTTCTTCTTCACCCGCAAACTGTTCTTCGTCAAGGAAGCCGATGCGCTGGTGCTGTGCCCTGGCGGGTTTGGCACACTGGACGAAGCACTGGAAGTCCTGACATTGATCCAGACCGGCAAAAGTCCTCTGGTGCCTGTGGTATTGCTGGATACACCGGGTGGAACGTTCTGGCGGGGAGCACTGGATTTCATTCGCCAGCAACTTGAAGAAAACCGCTACATCCTGCCCACCGACCTGAAACTGATGCGACTGGTCTATAACGTCGATGAGGCGGTGCAGCAAATCAACCAGTTCTATAGCAACTTCCACTCCAGCCGCTGGCTCAAGCGTCAGTTCGTTATTCGTATGCACCACAAGCTCAGCGACCAGGCATTGGCGCATATGCAGACGGCTTTCGCCGATCTGTGTCTGAGCGACCAGTTCCATCAACACGCCTACAGCGGTGAAGAACACGACGAAGCGCAGTACAGCCATCTGGTGCGGCTGGCGTTCGCCTTCAACGCCCGGGACCACGGCCGACTCAGGGAACTGGTGGATTACATCAACCTTCCGGAGAATTGGGCCCACAGCAAACCGCAGACCACACAACGCACGCGAGAACCCTCGAAGGTTATTTGAAGGCAAAAAAAAACGGCCCGCTATTTTCATAGCAGGCCGTTTCTATTTAAACCGACTTAGTCGTCCATCCCTCTGCCGCTGAACAAGCGGTTGATCATCTCCATCGAAAAGCCCCGATAGGCGAGGAATCGACCTTGCTTGGCGCGTTCCTTGGCATCGATCGGCAAGTGTCCGGAGAACTTGCGTTGCCACGTCTCGCGAAGCTGCTCCTGCCAGTCGATACCGCTTTCACGCAGGGCAAGTTCGATGTCGGCGCGTTGCAAACCACGCTGCCCCAGCTCTTCGCGAATGCGCAAGGGGCCATAACCGGAGCGGGCACGGTAGGAAACAAAGCTTTCAAGGTAACGGGCTTCAGAAAGCAGTCCCTCTTCCGTCAACCGGTCGAGTGCTGTTTCGATCATTTCCGCCTCAGCGCCGCGCTGACGCAGTTTACGCGTCAGCTCAACTCGACCGTGCTCGCGTCGAGCAAGCAGGTCCATGGCGGTTCGCCGCACCGCGACGAGGGTATCCAGTACAGCGGTGGTCATCGCTGCGATCAGATATCAGCGTCAGCCAGGTCATCTTCGGTCTCTTTGACCGCAGAGGCCTTGGAGTCCGCAATCACTGCTGGCGACAGCAGTTTGTCACGCAGCTGCTTCTCGAGCTTGGCAGCGACTTCCGGGTTGTCTGCCAGGAACTTGGCCGAGTTGGCCTTGCCCTGACCGATCTTGGTACCTTCATAGGCATACCAAGCGCCGGACTTCTCGACGAAACCGTGCAGCACGCCCAGGTCGATCATCTCGCCGTTAAGGTAGATGCCCTTGCCGTAAAGGATCTGGAACTCGGCCTGACGGAACGGCGACGCCACCTTGTTCTTCACAACCTTGACGCGGGTTTCGCTGCCGACCACTTCGTCGCCTTCCTTCACCGCGCCGGTACGGCGGATGTCGAGACGGACTGAAGCGTAGAACTTCAGCGCGTTACCACCGGTGGTGGTTTCCGGGCTGCCGAACATTACGCCGATCTTCATGCGGATCTGGTTGATGAAGATCACCAGGCAGTTGGCGTTCTTGATGTTACCGGTGATTTTACGCAGCGCCTGGGACATCAGACGGGCTTGCAGGCCCACGTGCATGTCACCCATTTCGCCTTCGATTTCAGCCTTCGGTACCAGTGCCGCCACGGAGTCGACGATGATCACGTCGACTGCGTTGGAGCGCACCAGCATGTCGGTGATTTCCAGTGCCTGTTCGCCGGTGTCCGGCTGCGAAACCAGCAGATCGTCGACGTTGACGCCCAGCTTGCCGGCGTACTCAGGGTCGAGGGCGTGTTCGGCGTCGACGAAGGCGCAGGTCGCACCGGCTTTTTGCGCCTGGGCGATCACGGACAGCGTCAGTGTGGTTTTACCGGAAGATTCAGGACCGTAGATTTCAACAATACGGCCTTTTGGCAGACCGCCGATGCCGAGTGCGATGTCCAGACCCAGAGAGCCGGTGGAGATGGCCGGGATCGCCTGACGGTCCTGATCGCCCATACGCATTACGGCACCCTTGCCGAATTGACGTTCGATCTGACCCAGGGCCGCAGCCAAGGCTTTCTTCTTGTTGTCGTCCATTAAAGTCCTCACGTAATCAATAAGGCCTGACGGCCAACACCTGTATAAGTAGCCAGTATTATTCCACAGCGTTCGCGGATCGCCTACCCCTGATTTTCGATTTCTCGTGCCGCTAGTCGCAACAGCCCCTCTAGCGCGGCCTTCACCGTTTGTCGGCGCACTTCGTCGCGGCCGCCGGGGAAGTGCTGAACCTCGCTGGAAATCGCATCGCCCACGCCCCAGGCCAGCCACACCGTGCCCACCGGTTTGTTCGGTGTACCGCCATCGGGCCCGGCCACGCCGCTGACGGCGACGGCAAACCGCGCCAGGCTGTGCTTCTGCGCACCACGCACCATCGACTCGACGACTTCGCGACTGACCGCACCCACCGTACCGAACAAGTCGGCGGGCACATTCAGTTGCCGGGTCTTCTGCCGGTTGGAGTAGGTCACGTACCCGGCCTCGAACCACGCCGAACTCCCGGGAATCCGCGTGATCGCCTCAGCAATCCCGCCACCGGTACACGACTCGGCCGTGGTGACGTGGGCGTTGAGCAACTGCAAACGTCGGCCAAGCTCGGCAGCCAGTTGAGTGATCTCTTTCACGGTGCGCTCCGGATCGGGTGGAATGACTACCACCGTACACGACCCGGTTGCGCTTTCAATACACAGACTCATTCAAAATGTTCGGGCGCCAGAGCTCTGACATAGGCCTGACAGGCCTGCAGGGCAATCAGTCCGCGGTCGCCGGCGTCGGTGATGGCGATAATTCGTTGAGCATGCGCCGGGTCAAGTCGGGCGCGTACGGCTGCATGATCCACGCCGCCGGCGCCGGCGGTGGCTGGCACCCCGCAGCCTTGGGCAGCATCGCCGGCGTCGATGAGGACTGACAGGCGCAGATCAGCAGTGGCAAGACGATCGCGCAGGCGATCTTGATCACGTTGGGCATCGCTCATGGCTCGATAGTGGGTTTGTTCACTGGCCGCCAGGCGTTGCTCAAGGGCCAGACGTTTATCCTGCTCGATCTGCTGCGCGGTGGCTGCGGCCACATTCAGCTGATTGAGGGTGTCGGCGTTTAACCGCGCCTGCTCCGCGAGTTGTCGACCGTAGCGCCAGTCCTGAAACTGCCAGGCCAGCGCAGCGGCCACCGCAGCCAGCAGCAAAATGCCGATCAGGCGCCAGGAGATGGACATAGCACCGCCCTCGCCCGCGCCCAGATGTCGAGCCGATCCTGCAGGCCATTCAACCCGCCGTTGATCCGCCGGGTGATGCTGTTGAACTGGTCGCGGTCGGCCAGATCGTTCAGGCCGTTCTGTTCCCAGAACCATGCCGCCGATTCCGCTGCCCATTGCGGTTGCTCAAGCAATTCAGGCAAGGACAGCAGACGCTCATCGCCGAACAGGCCGAGGCTGCACTGGCGATAGTTGCTGCGCCCGGTGATCTGGATCAGCCCGCGACCCCGGTACTTCTGCCCGTCGCCGTCGGCCTCGGGCGTGTTCCCCAGACGCAAGGCCAGCGTGCCGGTGTCGTATTTGCTCAGGTACTGGTTGTTGCCCAGTTCGCGCACGTACTGCAACTGCCCCGACTCGTGGCCGATTTGCGCGAGAAACGCGGCGATGCGTTTTGGCGAGTCGATATGGCGGCGAGTCATTGCGTTATTCAGTGCAGAAACAAAAACGCCCGCTTGGGAGCGGGCGTTGGGCATGATGGTTTTAAGGTTGTCTTCAGTGATTTGCATGATGCGTAATCCTCCCTGGATGCTCCGATTGAATCATGGATGGCGGACAACGCCCCCCAGCCATTTTTTTGCCAGAGTTGTCAGGGTGTTGTTCGGTGCCGCGACTTCGGGGGCTGTGAACACCCAGCCGAGGGTGCCGAAGTTGGCGCTCCAGTCAATTTGCGGTAGCGGAGTAATGTCGGTGATATCGACCCAGATCAGATCCGGGTGAAACATCTCGGCCATGTTGCCGTCAGTCGAGAACAGTTCGGCCACAGTGTTGTTGACGATGCGTGCGTAGGTTTTCATCAGGCGTACTCGTAGATGATCACAACGCCACGGGCTCCGGTGGCGCCGGGTCTGCCCGGTTGATTCATAGCATTGGCGATGCCGCCCGCGCCGGAGCCATAACCCGAGCCGGGTGCAGCCACAGCTGCCGCAACGCTGCTGCCAAATCCGCCCGCGCCCAAGGGCGAAAGCGCTCCATGCCCGGCAAGAATCGAACCGTTGACGCTGATTCCGGGACTGCCCGCAGCCCCTGCGCTGCTGACAATATTTGCGCCAGTGGCCGCAGTGCTGGGGAAACCACCGACAAACAAGCCAAAATCAGCGAGTCCAATCACACCGACGTTTGGTGCGCCGCCACCACCTGGTGCGGAGACCAAGGATCCGATTGAACTCGTTCCACCGGGCCCGGCATTACCACCGGTTACGCCCCCAGCACCTGCTGCGCCCACTGTCACGATCTGGCTAGCGCCAACACTTGAGGAAGGGATCCAGGCCTCGGCATAACTGCCTGAAGCGCCACCTCCCGAGACGGTGATCTGACTGGCATTCGTCGCGGCAATCCCTGCACTCCCGCCACCTCCGCCGACAATTTTCACCAACACATTCTTCATCCCCACCGTCGGCACATAAGTGCCAGACGAGGTAAACGTCTTCACTCCCAATAACCGTCCACTCGCCGCACCAGCACCGCTGGCATACACCAGTACCCAACTGTCCAGCGCCGCGCTGTACACCACCGAACACACACTGCCGGCGACAATCTCGGCAGGCCGCAACGCACTCAGCGCCAGGCTCACCAGCGGCTTGGGCAGCAAGCCATTCGGAGCAAACGTACTCGCCCCGGTGTTGGCGTTGCCAGCGGTGAAGCGCAGCGCCAGACCGTCCTTCAACGTAGTGATGGCGGGCAGGTAGTTGGCCATGTACAGATTGGTCGCACCGATATCAGTCGCATGCTTGTCTTCACCGGCCTGACTGATTTTTTTCAGCGCCTGCAACAGTTGTGTGGCATCGGTTTCGCTGGGTTCAAGACCTGCAGATTTGACGACATTCAACAGTTCATCGGTAACGCTGTTGCCCCAGGTTGCCGGGATCAGCGATCCGGGCAGGCCAGCGACGGCGTCTTCATTGACGAACTTGCCGTTCACCAGCCCGACGCTGGGAACGCTTTTTGGATAATCCATTTCAACTTCCCTGATGAATTACAGCGCAGCAGCCAGCCACCTCGGCGCTACCGGCCGGTGCTCGGTGAACGGAAAAAAAGAATCTTGCGGCCAGTCTCGCAACTCACGGCGATAGGTTTGCAGTTCGGCGTATTGCTCGGTGGTCAATGTAGTGCCGCCGCCGTCCTCGAGTTCATCGCGGTCACGTGCTACCAGACCGTCGGTGGCGGCGAGTTGCGCGGTGCGCCAATGACGTTCAGCGTCGGCCGCCTCTTCTAATGAAGGCGGCGGCGGGTCAACGAGAATGGGGAAGCCATTATCGGGCCGCACACCAATCACTTTTGCCGAGACCGACAACTGCTGCAGGAGCGAGGTCCAATAAGCTTGGGGAATTTCGATAACGTCGTCGGGAATGTGCGACAAATGGATACCCGGTACATAAACGCCCCGGGTGCTGGCGCTGAAGAGAACACTGTAGACGTTCATTCAATAACCCTTCACCTGATAGTGGACAGTCCAGCCGGCAGAGACCGTGCCGAGATAGCTGCGTATTTTCAAATGGCACCCGAATTTGTTTGCCGCCGGGTTGCCACTCAGAATCACTATGGCGCTATCGCCCCCGGCATGAGTCGCCACGATGTTGCTGAATGCATTGGGGAAAGCGATAGGGAATACGACATTGATATCGCCGTTGGCATCCGAAACTGCCGATCCCCACTGCTCGATAACGCCGCTCGCAAACCGCTGATAGCCGGCATCACCAAAGACACCGGAATGAATCGAAGCGAACCGGTCGCTGACCGAGCCGCCATAAAGGCGCCAGTCGTTACCTGTGCGGAAAAGCTGCGCGGAGTCACCGATACCCAGTACCAGCGACCCCACCGTATTACTGCTGACAATACGGTCGTTCGGCGCCGGGTTGATCGTCAGTACACCAGTGCCAAGATTAAGGATGGTCAGCGTGCTCGTGCTTATGACACTGGTGGTGACCGGCATCGTGGCCGTGACCGACGTGTTGCTGTTGAAACTTACTACTCCCCCCGCTTGAGCCGCTGTCAGAGCAGCGCTAGTCGCATAGGTTGTGAAACCGGAAAATTGCGTACCGCTGCGGTTCACAAACCCGGTGGTGGCTACGTTCTGGCTGTTATCGAACTGTGGTGGTGTCGCAAACAATCGGTTGCTGCGCAAGGCAGTCAGCAGCTGATCGGTCTTGGCTTCTGACGCGGCGAGGCCCGCTGCCTGGATGACATTCAGCAACTCTTGGGTAACGCCGTTGCCCCAACTGGCCGGAATCAGCGACCCCGGTTTGCCGGCGATCGGGTCTTCATCGACAAACCGGCCGTTGACCAGACCGGCACTCGGAACACTGTTTGGGTAGTCCACGGTACTTCTCCTTGTGTGTGAGTCAGGTGTTTACTGCTGACCCGGGCGCAACCGGCCAGGTGATTTCATCGGGGAAACCAGCCTGTTTTTCGATCCGGTTCAGCTCTACGCTGTAAAGCTTCCACTCGATCAGCAGCAGTTGTTCGTCATCGCTGGCATCGCCGATATCTTCGGCGTATTGCAGCGGGGCGATGCGCAGGACGGCATCACGTAACAATGCGTCGCGCTGGCCGAGCGATTGCTGTCTGATGCTCGCCAAACGAGCTTGCTCATCCAGTTCCCAAGCGTTGTCGCGCCAGATGTGGAATTCACCTGGCCATGGTTGCGCGGTCAGGGTGTCCGGCAACTCACCCAGCTCGGTCCAGATCTGTTGCGCACCGCCGTCCTTGCGATAAACCATGCCTCGACGATCGATCACCTCACGCGGTACACCGTTGATCAGTGCCCAGCTACGACCGGTTTCCGGCTCAGGTAACTCGTACGCCAGCTCAACAGCATTACCGGGTAGCTGGACACCAATGCCGGGCGTGACAATGAACTCGACAGGCCCGGACAGAGCGCCCGAGCCATCAAATAGATAATTGAACATAAAGTGCCTCAGATGAGTTTGATGCGGCCGGGATAGGCGATGTTGCGCGGGCGGGATTTGAAGGCGTAGAGCAAAACTGCTGCGGTATCCCTCTGGTAGGTGGTGTTGACCGGAAAGATCGGGCCGCCATTGACCAGCCCTGTAACGTATTGGGGCTCTTCACGCGTATCTGCGCCAAAGTTGGTCAGGCTATCCGACCAATAAGCGCCGACAGCACCTCCGCCGTTGGCGCCCTGGGCATACGAGTGCAAAGAGCCAGGCTGAAAAGTACCCATCGCCCGCCCGGCATCAACACCACGACCTTCATCCAGAACCCGCAGAAATTCCCCTCGCCCTTCGGGACCACGAAAGGTCGTCGCACCGTCACCCGTGGTCCATTTCCCCTCGGAGCCCACGCGTAAGGCTTCAGTCCCCAGCATTCCCGATTGCTGGGCGTGATCCCACAGCCACGGCCATTCCGTGCGTTTCATCACGGTGCCATTCAATGCACCGTATCCGCCGGGACTGAGCATCAGGGTCGTCTCGAAAAACGGCCGCCCCAACGGCGTATTGTCAAAGCGCCCGACCGGCCACCAACTCCCCGCCCCATCACTGCGCAGGTGCCACCAGTCACCGCCGCCCATCAATACGAAGAACGGATAACCGCTGGCCGACAGATGGGTGTGAAAACGAATCCCGTCAGTACCTGACGCCTGGATGACCATGCGATTGCCGCTGTTGTCCACTCGCCGGACAATCACATCGCGCACACCGAGTGCGGCGTTGGCCGGTGGCAGCAGCAAGGTTACTGGCCCCGGGCTGCCGTCGATCAGTACCAGGCCAAGCTCGGCCTCGGTCAGGGTTTTCGACGCGGCCAGGCGGGTGATGACCGAACGCATCGGGCTGGCTCTGCCAATGATCGACTGAATCGCCTTGTACAACTGCCCGGTATCGGCTTCAGCAGCCACCAACCCGCCACCGTTAATCACACTCAGAATTTCCTGAGTCACGCTGTTGCCCCACACCGCCGGAATCAACGAACCCGGTGTGCCTGCCACCGGGTTTTCATCGACGAAGCGGCCATCGACCAGGCCGACGCTGGGGACGCTTTTTGGATAATCCATAGGTTTTTCGTTCCTCTGAAATAACAAATGAACCGCGTCGTGGCGATCGCGAGTACGAGCCAGCGGCGGTCTGTTTTCTGAAAATAAAAAGCCCACATCGAAGTGGGCTTGGGTGATGCAGAACGAAGGCGTTGCGACTAGAGATTCTGGCTGCTGACCAGTTCGCGAATCGCCGCCAACGCGTCATCGCTCGCTCTTCGCGCCAGATCGGGATTGCCTTTGGCCGCGTGCGCACGGATCTGCTGTTTGGCCTTCAGACGCAAAGTGCGCAGGGCCAACAAGTGATCGGTAAGCTGATCGGCCTTGCTCAGAATCTGTTCGGCAGCCTGTTTGGCAGTTCGACCTTTGACTACCCAAGCAGCAACCGAAAGTGGCACCTCTTTTTTCGGATAACCGGCGTCCTGATAGGCCTGGGCGTCGGCGGCGGCCTGGGCGTACTCCATGGCTTTGAGCGGGTCGCCGGCCAAAACGGTGCGAGCACTGTCGGCCGCCGAGTCGACCTTGGAACACCATTGCTCGGCTTCGTGAAGCTCCAGCTCGGCGACTCTGGAAGCGTTCAACTGCCACGTTTCTCCATCCCAGACATGGGCACTGGAGGGCTGTGCTGGACGCAAGCCTTCCTCGAACTGATGCAGCTCTTGAATGATGATCATCGGATCAGCTCCCAGGAAAAGTTCACGTTCACGGCGGCGGCGAAATTGACCGCAATGCCATTTGCGTAATCGGCCGGGCCAACACTCTTGAGCCCCATGCTGAACAATAATTCGTCACTGGCGGCATTACTTGCGCCCAACGTGTGTTCGGCCTGATACGACTGCCACAGCGAGCGCAATTCGTTGTGATCGAAGCTGGCAGTCAAGGTCGAAACGGTTGTGTCGCTGACCACATTGCTGGAAAAAATCAGTACGGCGCCGCCCGCTGTTGCCCAGCCATCCCAGTTGTTGGACGTCCCGACAGTCGGGTTGAGGTAGCAGTAATTGCCTCCAAGCCAACCCGTCGGCGCGAAGTTCACGCTGGTAATCCCGGTGGGATGCGGCGTCGGGTTACCCACCACCAACCGTGCCGCTCGGGCATGCGGATCAAGTGGCAGGTAAACCACGCCATTGCCATTGACGGTCTGCGTCCACGACAAGCGGTTACGGTTGTAGATCGCCCTGACAATGGGTATAGACCCGGGTCCCGCCGTAACGACCCAGGCCAGACAGATGTCCAGCGGCGTCGACTGGAAACCACCGCCCGCCGCACCATTGACCGTCCCTTTCAAACCGTCTGGCGTAGCGTCGTAAATCGTGCCGCGCTGCATGTAAAAGGTCAGCGCGCCCGCAATCACCTGCGCCCGGAGAAAGTAGCCGGTACTTGGCAGCAAATCGGGACTGCTCCACACCTGGGTGGTGAACGTACGCGCACGCCCCAACTGCCCGGCCACCACCTCCTGACCAAGGCTGATCAGCACTCCAGCCGGAATTGATACCCGACCACCACCCGTCGAAACCGCCGCCGGCGTGATCGCCAGACGACCGTCCGGCGTCGCCACTGTCGCGGTCGGGAGAGCACCGATCGGTAGCGCCGAATCCAGATTCCAGCCCTTGGCCGAAACGCTCTGAATCGCCTGCAACAACTGGTCGTATTTCTTCTCGTCCGGAGTCAGATCCCCAGCCTTGATCACGTTGAGAATTTCCTGCGTGACCCCGTTGCCCCAATCAGCAGGAATCAGCGACCCCGGCGTCCCGGTCAGCGGGTTTTCATCAATAAACTTGCCATTCACCAGACCGGCGCTGGGCACACTTTTTGGATAGTCCACGGACGGACCTCCCGTTATTCAGAGTGATGGATTTTTTAGACAGGTTTTCAGGCTTCCGACCGGAACAGTTCTCAGGCGGGCAGCACAGGCCAGACCACGTTTTGCGGATAGCCCGGCTGCTTGTCGATCTTGTTCAGCGCCAGTTTGTAGGTCGCGAATGCCTTGAATCGCTGCATATCGTCTGCATCGAGCAGGCCCGCGATGTAGGCGTCCGCCATGCCGACGGTTTGCTGATCGGCTTCGGCCAACAGCTCATCACGGCGCGCCAAGGCGGCAGCTCTTCGCTCGCCATCAACCACTTGCGAAGCGTTCGGCAAAGAATGTTTGGTGACCTTGCCGTCGGTATATCGCCAGATGCCGTCGCGCTCATCAATCGTGCGCAGGAACAGTTCTTCTGAGATTTCCACCGCGCTGACAGGAATCTGCAGGTGAATAGCCGAGTCGTATCGCCCAAGAAGTTCGCCCTGGGCATCGAAATCAATGTATTTCATGGTGTTCACCTCCGATTTCAAAAGCCCATGGCGAACCAGTTCCAGCCACCAGGATCGATATTGGAGAAGCGCTGGAACTGGCTGAGCGAGAGTCTGTAAAAAGAAAAACGTATATCCGCGAATCCCGGTGAGATATCACTGCCAGACAGAAAAAGTACCGAGTTCGGAAAGGCAATCGGGTAGGTGATGGTTTCACTCAATGCACCACCGGTGGCAAGGCCCCATTGCAAAATCAGGCCGCTTGGAAGACGTTGGTAGCCCCCGCTCGTACCCAGTGAAGCGGTAAACATCGGCGAATATTTGAGCGCGCCATCGCCGGAGTCCAGCCCCCACCCCCCACCCAATAGCAGTCGCCTGAAGGTTACGAAACACCCCCCTGCAAATGACAAGGACGTAGCGGATACCCCATTGATGGTGCTCAGACTTTCACCATTACGAGCCTTTACCGTCAAACTACCGGTGCTGCTCAGAATCCTGACCAGTCCACCAGGAGAAACACTGGACCAATCAGGCAGAGTCACCGTACATGGGCCAGTGAAGACTGAAAGCTTGCCAACATCAGCAGCCGTCAGCGTGACATCCCCTGCATAGTTGGTCTGCCCTGCCAGACTGCCCAGCGCGCGCTGAACAAATTCTGTCGTCGCAACCTTCTGACTGACATCGAACTGCGGTGGCGTTTCATACAGTTTCTTGCCACGCAGCGCCTCGAGTAACTGCGTGTTGAGCCCCTCGGTGGGTTCAATCCCGGCAGCCTTGATAACCGTCAAAACCTCTTCGGTCAGGGCGTTGCCCCACTCCGCAGGAATCAACGATCCGGGGGTTCCGGTGATCGGGTTCTCATCGACAAAACGACTGTTGACCAAACCGACACCGGGCATGCTCTTCGGATAATCCATCCCCTCATTCCTCCCTAGTCATAATTGATGTGCACCTTGGTATGCGCCGGCGCACTGCGGTGGATCAGGCACTCCAGCGCCGAGCCCGGGTTCACGCCAAAGCGCTCGCCCCAGTAGCTCGCGCCGTAGCGCCGACCGAGCAGCAGGCGGCCGCCGGTGTTGAGGGTCCACATGAACTGCGCTTCCCAGGTCCCCCAGTGCGCTGCGCCAAAACGCGAGCGGCCCATGCGTGGGGCTTCGTGTTCGGTGATGCTGGCGTTGGGGTAGCCCTGGCTTTTGGCGATGTCGAGGTAGTAACCGACGGCCTGGCTGCCGACCGCGAGCAAGCGGCGGCGTACGGCGAGGCGGCGGTCGTCGAACAGCGGTGTAGCGCCCAGGCACGGGTCGGGCAGCTCCATCACTCGCTCCCAGTCCGGCACCAGTTCGCTGACGCCTGCCGGGTCCATCTCGTTGAGCAGGTCGGCGGCACGGGCATCGAGACGGGCCAGCTCGACGGCGACGCCTTGCAGCACGTCCTCGAGTTCCGGGACGCGTTCCGGATCCCATGCTGGGCCGCTCGGCAGCAAGGCGCGTAGTTGCGCCTGGTATTGCGCGGCGGTTCTTATGCCCCCCATACGCAACCTCCGAAGGTGAGCAGCTCGCTTTGCCCGGCAGGCACGTCAGCGGCCGGTTCGGTCAGCGTGTGATCGTACTCACCGCCGGCGCTGCTGATGGCTTCGCGGATATGGCTGATCAGCAGCGCCACACCGAGGTCGGCCTCGCGGTTGTGCAAGTCGCGCAGCTGCGCTTCCACGGCGGCGCGCACAGCGGTGGTGTCCGGATTGACGCTCTTGAAACGGTACACCACCGGTACCTGAATCGGCCGCTGCACATGCACTTCCGCGGTCACCGGACGCAGCGGTTCGATGTACGCCTGAACCTCCGCCAGTTGTTCATCGTTGGGCACCGGTTGCGGGTCTTCATCACGCATGATGAACACCGTCACTGTGCCTGGCCCGAGCAGGCCGCCACGGCACCAGGCCCGCGTCACACCCGGCACTTCCAGCGCCCAGGTCTCGTAATCGCTCGCCGAACCGCCGTGGGGGATCACGCGATAAGAGCGGATCACCCGCGAGCGCAACGACTCCAGGCTTTCTCGCGCCACGCCACCACTGAGGCCGGGTGCGAGCACCACAAAACTGTTGCCGACCACGCCGGCGATCGGCTGCACCGGGTTCAGCGCCAGACCGGCGTCGGCATTGCCCAGGCTGCCAGCGTCGAGTGCAGCAATCGTGGTGGTGTTGCCGCCACTGACGGTAGTGCGCGCGGCGGTGACTTTGTAGGTACGGCCATCGCTTGCTTGCAGCAGCGTGTCAACGTCGAGCACCGCGCCGGCAGTGGCGGTAAAACTGACGCTGCCGGTGGCGACTTGCGCCGGTTTGCGTGGCTGGTTCAAACGCAGTGCGGCAATGCGTTCCAGGGTCGATTCGTCGGCCTTGTCCGGCAGGATCTGCTCGGCAATCCAGTCGAGATAACCGTACAGACCATAAGCCGCGCCACCGAGGGTGCGGGCCAGCACTTGCGCATCGGACTGGCGCAGCGAATCGCCGGCCAGGTCGCTTTGGGTGCGCTTGATCAGCACCGGCAGCGAAGGGGTTTCAAACGGCATAGATCACCTGCCAACTGTTATCGGGGTTGATGTCCAGACGTTCGCCGTCGGCCAGGGTCAGGACCGTGCGCAGGTTCAGGCGCTGGGCGTCGAGGCGTTCGCTGATGATGTCGATGGCGCTGCAGTGGCCGTCGTCGATCAGCCATTGCAGGGCTTCGCGGGCATAGAACTCGGCGTCCATCTGGGTCTGTCGGGTCAGCTTGACCCGACGCAAAAGCCACAGTCGCGAACCGATGCGGTCGTCGGCGACGCTGGGAAAGCTGTCGCCCCACCAGCCGAAGCGCTCATCGTCGTCGAGGGCGTCGTCATCGGCGGCGCGGCGCCAGGTGAACAGGCTGATGAGCACGGCGCGGGTCAGTGCGGCGTGGAGGTTCTGGCTTATAAACATCATTGGCCTCCTGCCGGCGCACCGGTCTGGCCGCTGCCGGCCTGCACGCCGACGTGCACGTGTTTGATCTGGCTGATGCCACCGGCGAGTTGATCGCCGGTGGAAACGATCTTGCCGGTCTGGTTGATCACCGGCGTGTCGACGTTCACCGCGCGGCTGGCACGGATGTTCAGGGTGGCGGTTTCGATGTCGATGATCCGCCCGCGCTTGAAGTGAATTTTGTCGCCTTCGTCGGTGTAGATCGCCACTTCGCCCGAGGCCAGCGACTGCAGGCGATAACGGCGATCGGCGACCACCAGGGCGATGGCGTGGGAACGGTCGCCGCCGAGAAAAGTGACGATGCCTTCGGCGCCGGCCAGCGGGTTGCTGGTGAAACCGTACGGTTCGAAATGCTCCAGGTCGTCGTTCACTTCACCGGCGGTGAGGCGCATTTGCAGCGATTGCAGCTTGGAAGCCGAGTTGGCGAGCACGACAGTGCCGCGCGCCAGCAGGCGTGTCAGTAGGCTCATGAATTGATCCTCGATACTTTGCCAACACAAAACCTGTGGGAGCGGGCTTGCCCGCGATGGCGGCGTGTCAGGCAAAGAAGTGTTTGCGGTAACCTGCGCTATCGCGGGCAAGCCCGCTCCCACAGGATCAGGTGATGCCCTTCGGTTTCGGTGTCAGGCCGGCGTTTTTTTCGGGGGCGTTGGATCAGGATCGAAGGTATGCGGTGGCGCCACTTGCAACGTGGTCACCGAGCCTTGAGACGACAGCGAATACGTGACTTTGGAAATCAGCATGTCGCTGTCGAACCCGAGCACCGGATCCGTGACCTTCACCAGCGTGTTGTGGCGCCACAGATCGCCATTGGACTGACGCCAGCCCTGCACCTGATAGGTGGTGGTCTGCGCCCGGCCCATGCGGGTGGCGCTTTCCCATTGGGCGCGTTGCTGGGCCAACTCGAACGTCAGTGCGGTGCCTTCGTTGATGATCGTGGTGCGGCGGCGCTTGAAGCTCAGATCAGCCGCGCTGGATTGAACCTCGCTGACGGCCGCCCCGCTCTTCTTGTCCGAGCCTTTCTGCTGACCGATCACTCGGTATTCAGAAAATACCTGGCTCTGATCCATCGGCGCGTTCGCCGACAGAATGTTCTTGCCCAACTCCAGCGCGTCACTGGCCCGACCACCACTACCGGGCTTGGCCAGCACCAGCCGGCCCTGCTCGTCATCAGTGGAAAACACCCGGAACAGCGAGAGCAGACGGTCGATCGACTGGAACACCGTTTCGCCCGGCACGATGGTGTGTTTGGCGAGCCGCGCGGTCTCGGGAATTTCGTTGACCACGTACAGCGAGTATTCCGCCGCCAGAGCCTGGACGATGCTCAGCAGCGGTTGCTCCTGCCATTGGTTCGGCCGGTTGGTGGCTGCGCAATCGACCAGATCCTGAGTCTTGGAGCTGCCCTCGATGCTCAGGCTGATCTGGCGTCCGTCGTAGCTGATCGGGGCCTTGAACACGTAGCCGGTGAGCACCAGGTCCTGGCCGATTTTCACTTCGCACGGGTCACCCGGTTTGATCCGCTGATCCACCGTCTGCCCCGGCCACTGCCAGGTGATGTCGAGTTTGAAGGTGCGGAACTGACGCTCAAGATCGGCGGTGATTTCCACGCTTTTCCAGCCGCCGTATTCCATATTGTTGACGGTCAGCGTGACGCGGTTGTCTATCTCGCTCATGGTTTACTCCCCGGAGACTTTCACTTCGTTGGGTGAGAAACCGGGATGGGTGATCCCGTTGCGTTGAGTGATTTCCGTGACCCGCGTCGCATCGCCAAGGTACTTGTAGGCCACCACCAGTGCCGGAAAGCTTTCCTGGAACGACTTGCTGACTTGCCGCACACCCGACGACGCGACGGCCTTGAGGTGCGCAAGCAGCGCCTCTTTCACATCGCTGATGGCCTGGTAGTGCGCCGGGTCGGCCTTGTCCAGCATCGGGTTGATTGCCACCGCCACGGCGTCACGCAATGCCTGCATGTCGTCACTGACCGGGACTTCCTGGCGGGTCACCGGGCTCGTCGCCTGCTGCCCTACCGCCGGTGTCGATGACAGTTTCACCGGGCTTGTCGCCACCGGCATCGATGCCACCCATTGCGCGACTTTGACCAGCACCGTGTCCTGCACCAGATCGGCCATGGCTTGTGCCGCCGCGTTGGTGTCCTTGCCGGTGGTGATCTTCGGCGCATCGGCCTTGCGGATGGCTTCGAGTTGTTGGGACACGTCGGCAATCACGCCACGGTAGCCCTCCTTCGCGAATGCCTTCAGTTCCTTGATATCGCCGAGCAAGCCTTTGAACTCCGCCGCGACTTCCTTGGGCAACTCCTTGACTGCTTTGACCAGTTCGGTGATCTGCCGATACTGCTCGATCAGCGGTTTGAGCTGCTCCTTGATCACCTCGTAGACCCCGGTCAGGCTATTGCGCAAATTGGCGACGCCGATGCGCGCCGCCTTGATCAGCGTCATCGCCTGCTCGAAGCGCGCCACCGCCGAACCCAACAGCGTGTCAGCTTTGGCCAACAGGACTTTTTGCGTACTGACCGTGGCAGTCGGAAACGGCAATGGCCGGTCGGGATAGAACTTCAGACTGAACGTCACCAGCCCTCCGTCCTGGCGGGTGTGGGTCATGTCGCATTCGCCGACCTTGACTTGCAAACGCCCAAGCCATGGATGCACCAGTTCACCACTGCCCGCCTCCAAGGCCTTGAGCAGCTTGTCGCGCTGCTCCAGGCAATCGGCGCCGATGATGAACGCCGTAATGTCGTGGGTCTTGGCCTGCTGGCCGAGATCCTCGAAATACGGCAGGTCGCGTTGCGGGTATTCGTGCAACTGACCTTTACGACCGACCGGGGTTTTCGCCTGATCGATCCAGAACCCGACACCGCGAAACGATGCCGGCAACAAGCGGTCACGCCAGTTCATTGGAACCTCCTGCCGACAACGAGCGATAGCCGATGCGCGACGACAACGCCAGGCCCGGTTGATTGGTTTGTGGTTGATCGGTACGCAGGCCCGCCGGTGCGTTTTCGAAGCGCACGGTCAGGCCGCCTTCGAGTTGCGTGCGGTTGTTGGCAGCACTTTGCTGGATCAGGGCGCTGGAGGATTGCGGCAACGTGCTGTTCAGTGCCGCGCCGCCGGCAGGTGCCGCCGTGCTGGTGCCGGTGAGGGTGGCGAAGATAGCGGTGAAGTTGCCACCGAGCAGTTCTTTGACCTGCCCGAAGATGCCTTGCAGCTTGGTCCACATCTCACCGAACCAGGTCAGCACTGGTTGCCATTTCTGCTGGATCGACTCCAGCGGCGACTGGCTGAACAGATCGCCAAAGACGCTCTTCAGCACCTGTGCATCCGTGGTCAACGACGCCCACAAACCGGAGAAATACCCGCTCACGCCGCTCCAGGCCGCCGTTGCCGACTCCACCGGCAAGACGTCGAACACGCTGCGCAGGTTTTCCTGCAACGTGCCCATCGATGCCCGCAGGACATCCCAAAGCGCCGAAAAAACGCCAACCACGGGTTGCCAAGCCGATCCAATCGTCGCCACCGGCGATTGCGTGAAAATCGATTTGACCTGCTCCCACTGCGCGGTGGCGTTACCTGCAACACCGCCAACAAGATTGCCAAACACATTGTTCAGCGAACCCCAGGCGCCGGTAATCGTCTGCACCGGCGACCAACTGAACTTCGCCTTGAGCGCGTCCACACCGGCAGCAGCTTTGGCCTGTGCGCCAGCGAAGAAATCACTGACGACATTGCTCGCAGTTGCAAAAGCCTTGCTCATCACTTCACTCGGCGAGAAACCGAATTTCGCCCTGAGCGTGTCGATACCCGCTTGCGCATCCGCCATGGTGCTGACGAAGAATTCACTCACAACACTGCTGGCTTTCGCCAATGCCTTGTTCCACACCTCACGCGGTGAGAAAGCGAACTTCGTACTGAGCTTGTCGATCCCTGCTTGTGCATCCGCCATCGTGCTGGCGAAAAAATCACTGACAACGCTGCTGGCTTTCGCCAACGCCTTGTTCCACAGCTCACGCGGCGAGAAGTCGAAAGCCGCCGCGAGCTTGTCAGTGCCTGCCTGCGCTTTCGATACCAAGCCGTTGTAAATATTGACGACGCTGTCGACGCCGGCAAAGAAGTCCGCGCTGATCTCTCCCCATGTTTTGCTGATCGATGCGCTCATCGACTCGATTGCCTGTGTGGTCGCCGCGACTCCAGCCTTGAATTTCGTCGAGACGTAGTCCCACATCCCGCCGAAGAATCCGGAAATCGACGCCCAGTTATTGGTAATCAACCGCGCGCCGATCACGATGATGGCCACCGCTGCGGCGATAGCCGCCGCAATCAGCCCGATGGGTGAGGTCAAAATCCCCAGCACCGCGACCAGCCCCATCGCCCCGACCGTGACCACCGTAAACGCTACGGCAGCGGCCGCCAGCCCTTCGACCAGATACGGATTGTTGGCGACAAACTGGCCAATCGAAGTCATTACCGGCGTCAATGCAGTGACGATGCCGTTAACCGCCGGCAACAACGCCTGACCGATTTTCAGCGAGATGTTATCCAGCGCCTTGTTGAATTTTTCCAGGTTGGCCGAGGTTTCGCCCTGCACCACCTTCGGCACTTTAAGGACCTTGAGTGCCCTGGCTTTCTTCGCCAGCGCATCCTGCGCTTCGATGGCTTTTTTGATGCCGTCCTGAAACGGCTTGAGCAAACCACCTTCGGCAATGAAACCGGCCACGTCCAGCGGCTCAAGGCCGCTGTCTTCCATGCTTTTCTTGAATGCTGCGACCTTGCCGCGCAGCCCCTTCATCTCGGCCTCCATCTTCTCGGCGCCCTTGAGCACCACAAGCATGTTGACCGTGACGGGAAAGTTCTGCGGGATCAGGCTCAAATTAGTATTCGCCATCACTGCACCTGCTGCATCGCATTGATCCGTTGCGCGTGCTCCAGCGACTCGCGGAGCACATCCAGTGGCCTGGCCATCATCTGTTCGGGGTCAACCTTCCAGAACCAGGCCAGGTCATAGGCGACTGCGATCAGGTCGGTGATGGCTCCGACGCCGCACTCATGAAAAAACTCGCAACGGCCCAGCTCAGCGCATTGAGGTCAGCCAGATCGAGCTGGTTGACCGACGACGGCGGGATGCCGGCGCACACGGCGATGTATTTGGCCGCCACGTCCATGTCGAGGCTGACTTCTTCGCTCTTGTCGATCTTGTACGGCAGCGCCTTGATCGCTCGCACTTCCTGCACCGTCGGACGGCGCAGGACGAGTTCGGTCAGGGGCTCGCCGTGAGCTTCGATCGCAACCTGAAGCTTCACGGCGCCGCTCATTGCCAAGTCCCCTTGATGCCTTCGAATTTCAGTTCGATGGTGGCGTCATCGCCTTTGGAAACCGGCTCTTCGACCAGGTAGGCACCGGCCAGCACGTAGACCTTGCCGTTGCTGAATTCGCAGGTGACGGTGATGTCGGTGCCTTCGATCAGCTTCTTCAGCGGGAAGTCGGCGGTGTGCAGCGCAGTCACTTTGAACGACGGCGCGACGTCGGTTTCCTTGTAGAAACCCGGTACGACGGTTTCGCGTTTGACGGCCATCAGCGGGGCTTCGCAGCCGCCGTTGATAGTCAGTTGTGCACCGTCGACTTTGACGTAGCAGGTGCCTGCAATCACTTGACCCATGGTGTTACTCCCTTCAAATAAAAAAGCCCACCGAGGTGGGCTGAATGCTTACGGCCAAGCGCGGCGATCAGGCCGCGTCGTCGTATTGCAGACGGAATTGGTTGAGCAGTGCGAACACGCGCAGACCGTTGATGTAATCCGGCGGGAACAGCACGTTCACGCGGCTCGGGTCCTGCACGTCACGCTCGACGATCAGGTGCTCGGCGAACAGCTCGGCGTTCTCCACGTGGCCTTCCAGTTCCAGCTTGGCGTACTGCGCGATCAGCTCGCCGCGAATGGTCGCTGGCGTCACGATCGGCTGGCCAGCGCCGAAACGGGTGCCGTCGGAAGCCAGTTTGTGCCGGCCGTATTTGCTGGTGATCACGCTTTGCAGACGACGCACGATGAACGCCGACTGGTGCATGGTTTCGCTGTCCAGGTAGGAGTTGTCGGCCTGGCCGTAAGCGTTTTTCTGGTAGGTGGTAATCGAACGCTGGATGCGCACGTAACCGCCTTCGTAGTACGCAGTCGCGATGCCGTAGTTGAGCAGCGACTGACGCTCGGTCAGGGTGAAACGCTCGCTGGCAGGCGCTGGATCAACACCCGGCAGGCTGCCGCTTTGGGTCGGACGGCTGGCATCGGCGGAGATGAACACCGCGGTGCGCGCAGCCAGTGCGGCAGCTTGTACCCAGAACGGTTGCGGTACGCCCGGCTCCAGCGCCTGAATGGTCATGTGCTGGTCGTTGCGTGCCTGGCCAGCAGCAACCAGGGTGCCGACGGTGCCGCGCTTGGCGCTGTAAACGTGACCGAACAGTTGCTTGGCCCAGGACCAGCGACCGGTGCTGTCATCCATCACCGCTTGCCAGGTGTTGAGGGTCGACAGATCCGACCACGGCAGAGCGATGAACTCGAACGGCTCGTCGCCCAGTGCGGCCACGGCTGCGACCTGGTCCGGTACACCGGCGCCACCGGTCATGGCGGTGATCGCAGTGGTCAGGCCGGCCGGGGTTTCTTCGCCGTTGCTCTTGCCCAGACGATTGAACTGCAGGCTGATGTCGTTACCGCTGTCGCCGGTCCATTTGGCGGTCAGAGTGACCACGCCTTCAGCAGCCGCAGCGCTGACTGGCAGATCGGCGGTGGCGTTGATTTTCTGCGCCAGTGCGGTGGCTGCCTGAGCAGCGGTGGCACCGTTGACCACGGTGGCTTGCACACGCACACCAGCGACGTACAGGTTGAGCACGCCAGCCTGAGTCGCGGTGCCGGTCAGGGTCAGCACGCCTTTGGCGATGGCGCCTTCAGCGTTGTGCAGCGGCAGGCACCAGATCTCGCCGATCGGGTCGGCCTTGCGGAAGGTCTCGTACATCGAGGCGAGCATCGAGCCCTGACCGCCGATGCTTTTTGCCAGTGCAACGCTGGAGACCAGCACCAGTTTGCCGACTTCAGTCGGGGCGATGTTGTCGTTGACCTGAGCGACGATCAAGCGACGCAGGCTCGAGCTCGCGCTATTGGCGGCCGAGTTGTCCATTTCGGCATAGAACAGCGGTACACGAATGTCCGCGGGGATGTTGCTGAATCCGATCGCCATCATTTGGCTCCCTGTGGTTTAGCCGCTTTTGCGGTTTTGAGTGTGATATCGCCGTCGGCCAGACGCCGGCGCCACCAGGCGCTGTCCAGCACTTCACGGCCTTCCTTGGGCAGCAGATCGCCCGCTTCCGGGTCAGGCACGGCACGGCCAGCGGCCGGCAGTACGGTAATGCGATTGCTCATGGGGTTACGTCTCCAGAGAAAGTCAGTTCCACGCGCCCGTCAGGGCCCGGGTGTTTCAGATTGGGGTCGGCCGGGTCGATCGCATCGACCCGCAAGGTGACCCCGGTAAAGGACGACAAACCGTCCAGTTCACGTTCGTGCCAACTCTCCGCAGGCTGACTGGGCAGATTGCGGCCGAGCTGGAACTCGGCAAAAAAGCGCAGCCGGTAAAAGGCGCGGCTGCTGTTGATCGAGACCGTTTCGCCGCCGTCGTAGACGATGGCGCTGTAGTCGTTGCCGGGCTTGAATCCCACCAGTGCGCGCCACAGTTCGGCGCGCAGGTCGTGCAACAGATCCAGCGCTTTTGTAGCGTCGGTTGCGTCAAGCGCGAGGACGATTTCGAAGCGGTCGCGGATCGGTTGGGTGGTGAGGTTTTGTGCGGTGCTGTTGCTGGCCAGATCGGCCAGCGGCAGCACGTGGGCCGAGGGTGTTGGCAGATCGGCATTGCCTTGCAGCAAAGCCAGATCGACACCCACCGAAATGTGATTGGCAAAGCCAGGGCATTGCGCACGCAGTTGCGTGAGGATCGGGGTGATCTTCATTGGGGTGTTCCAGAGTTGAATGAAAAGCGGTCTGCAGAACACTGCAAAACCTGTGGGAGCTGGCTTGCCAGCGATGGCGGTGGATCAACCGGCGTCTCTTTTGAATAGGCTGGCCTCTTCGCGGGCAAGCCCGCTCCCACAGGGATCTTCATCGCAGTGACAAAGCGGGGAATCAGTCCTTGGCTGCGGCCTTGGGATCAAGGCCGCTGGCATCGATCACGCAGCGATAGCTGTTCTCGCGATTGCCACTGGCGGTGACTTTTTCAATCGACCAGCGCCCGCGCATGAAGTCTGGCCAGGTGTCATCGAGCAGCACCAGACCTTCGGCCGCCAGCAGTGGATTGCCGGGACAGGTGATCTTCACCTTGTACTTCTGCCGGAGCATCTTGCGCACTTCGCCCTCGCCGACGGCGATCGCATCGGCTTCAGTGGGTTGTTTCTGGCGCAGGGTCTTGAACGGCGCAAGCCCCGTTTCAACCCAGCGCAACACACCTGCGGCGCCATCCCAGAAACAGGTCTTGCAGCCCTTGGTCTGCTCGCGGGCAGACTCCTCCAACGTGGCGCTGACGAACGCGTGATCGCCCGGACGGTTGTTGCTGGTCACCGACAAAGTCACGTCCGCCAGCACCTGGCCCGACAACGACTTGGTCTGGCCGGGACGGGCCAGCACGTACACGTCGTTGTAGGGTTTGGTCACCGCGTTGTACTTTTTTGCCAGGCGCGTCAGAAAGCTCATGTCGGTTTCGTTGGACTGGTCGACGTGCTCGATCCTGATCATCGCCACCTCGGGCGCGACGCGCGGTGAAAAGCCATGGCTCGACACCAGTTTGCGAAACAGCGCACCCAAAGTGGTCGGGCCATGACTGGCCGTGCGACGTTGCTTGAAGCCCGTTTCATCCTCCTTGCTGAACGGCGCCGCCGTGGCCACCAGCGTCAGGCGAAACGGGAACAGCGTCGGCGTCAGACGTGTCACTTTGAACTGGCCCTTGTCGACCAGCCCCGACTCCAGATAACCGACCTCCAGGCCGATTTTCCCGCCCAGATCCGGCAGCCCTTCGAGGCCTTCAAGATCGATGGTCAACGTCAGTTGATCGGACTCGAAACCGGCAGCGTCGATGTGTTCCCAACTGATCAGGCGTTGATTAAGCAGGGCCGAATGGGCCCCGTAAAGTCTTACCGCCGGGGTGAAACCCAGTGCCATGCAACCTCCTTAATCCCAGGCCGTAACCGGTTTGATCGTGGCCGGTTTCGAGTCGAGTTCCGGCAACGTGACCCAAACACCCGCCGGCAGGATCGGGCCGTATTCGGCCAGGGTCGGGTTGAGTGTCCACAGGGCCTCTTCGGCGTTGTCATCACTGCGCCCGGTTTCGCGGTAGAGCAGCAGATTCAGCGAATCACCGGCCACGCTTCGGACTTTACGCATTGTTGAACTCCGCTAGCTCAATGACCCAGTCAACGACCATTGCCGTGCCGTCATCGATGATCTGGCTCTGGGTTTCCTGAATATTGTTGATTCGCCACAGGCCCCAATTGCGACCGATGCCGTCAATCAACGGCAGCGGGATACGCTGGGCCTGCAACGCGCGCAATTCGTCGAGCCGATCCATGGCCACGGCATACATCGACTTGCCGGTGATAGTCAGGGTTTCCGGTCTTTGCCCGGTCTGGCTGGACTTGGGTTTGCTGGTGAGAATCTGGATTTCGCTCCAGCCTCCATCGGACTTGCGCGCCAGCGAGCTGTAGGCGAAGTCGCGCGACAGGCCGAAGATGAAACTGCCCAGCGCCATTTGTTGTTTCATCAGGCGACTCCATCGGTCAGGGCTGCGTCACGGCGGGTGGCGAGAGCGTTGGTGCCTACTGCGGGTGTGAATGCGGTATCGAAATGGTTGCGCATAACCTGCGAAACCACATCGCCGATTTTTTCGGCATTGAGCACATCACCGCCGCTGATCTGCACTAACGGCGAGTAGGTGTAATTGGACAGTTGCGTCTGAGCGCTGGTCAGATCCTTGACCACTTGCGCGGGGGGCGCGAGTTTGTCATCGGCAGGTTTCCCCCATTGTTCCCCCACATAGGAGCCGAGCATTCCGCCCAGAGTGCCGCCGATGAATGTGCCAATACCAGGTGCAATGAACGAGCCGATCGTGGCACCAATCGCCGTTCCAGCCAACTCGCCGGCAGCACCTTTGACAGCTTGATCATCGCCGTCACGCCAGCCCTTCAAACCTGCGTAAGCGGCATGACCAATCGCCAGCGGAGCGCCCATCTTGAAGGCGGGCAATGATTTGACCAGCGGCGGTAGAAGCTTGGATTTGGCGCCATCGACCAGCGGCATGAGCTTGGCAGTCGCGCCGCTGAGCCAACTCGGGCGCATGCTTTTGGCCATCTCGCCGACCATTTTCACGCGGGTTATCGCATCGTCAAACATCGGGGCGATTTTGGCCGTCATCGTGCTCAAACGTCCGCCTCGACCGGCGCCAGAGGAAGGAACACGAGACCGCGCGCTGGAAGATGCGCGTCGACCGGGGCGCTTTCTTTTAGGCCCCTCGCCGCCGCCGTCGTCACCGCCATTGATCACATCGGCAATATCAGCGGGCAATCGCGCCGTCGCCAGACGCAACAGTTTCGAGTTGACCGCATCCAGCACCGAGGCGACCCCGGTCTTCAGGACACCACCGACGAACGGCATGGCGGCCACACCGGCCAGCGTGAGGCCAGCCGCCAGGAACGGCAGTGCTTCAGCAGCTGAACTCAAGCCATTGACCACAGCCGTTAGCGACACTGCCAGCGCGTCAGTCATGGGCGCGAGTGCATTTCCCACCGCTGTCGACAAACGATTAAGACTCGCATCCAGCGCATTCCAGCGCCCTTGTGACGTATCGCCAAAGGCTTCGGCCGTTTTCGTCGCGGCACCGGCGCCGGAACCCAGTTCCGACGTTGCGTAGTGGTGCTTGTCGGACACCCGAGTGAAGGCGGTCTTGACGTCGTCGGGCTTCTTCAGCAACTCAAGAATGCTGGTACTGCTCTCGCCAAACAGCGTCTTCGCCGTGGCTGCACGTTCGGGTACGGATTGTTTGCCAAGTGCTGCGAGTACCGAATCAATCGCACCCGGCGCATCCGTGCGCATCTTCTCACGCAATGAATCGGGGTCCAGGTGCAACCGGGTCATCGCCGAACGCTGTTCGGTTGACGCAGCATTTTCCTTGCCGAAGACCGAGGTAAAGCTCTTCAACGCCGTACTCGCAGCGTCCTTATCGGCCCCGCTGTTCAACAGCGCAGTGGCAAATGCTGCAACCTGTTCCGGTGTCATTCCCGATGCAACAGCGCTCTCGCCAGAGCGTTGAACGACCGCGCCGATATCGGCAGGTTTGGCGTCCAGACCGCTGCTGCCCAGATAACTGACCGCATCGGCCAGATCCTGACCTTGGTATCGATCCAGCTTCAAGGAGGAACGCCAGACCGCAAGCATTTCCCCCGCGGCCTTGACGTCAAGCCGGAAGGCCGTGGCATTGATCGCCGCGTCGCCGGAGTACGCTCTCAGCTCTGTCGCTCGCTGATCACCCTTGGCGCCGTCGGCAATACCAGCTCGCGCCCCGACCTGCTGGATTTGCAACAGATCCGCACCCGTCGCGCCACTGGCTGCAACAGTACGCTGAGTCGCGAGTTCGAGGGTCTGCTCTGAATGCGCTTGAAGCTGGTCTTTGTTGAGCCCAATCAACCGATTGAGCTCAACCAGCGCGGTCTCGTTAGCCATCGCCGATTGCAGCTTTTTCGGTGGCGGACGCTGCTCGATTTCCGCCTTGAGTTTTGACTTCGGCTCACTGTTGGCGGCTGGCGGCGCCGCGACGACCTTGAACAACGATTGCTGGCTGACCAGCAGCTCGCGCAGCTTGATCTGCTCCTGAGTCAGCAAGCGAATATCCACGCTTGCCAGCAACAGTGTCAGGTTCAGATCCTGCAGCGGTTTGCCGAGGTTATTGGGCAGGGTAATTCCGCCAGATGGGGTGCCGCTCTCACCGGCGTATGCGAGCGCGTATTTGTTCTCTGCCATGCCGCTCTACTCCTGTTTCACGCCAAGGCGAGTGATCGCTATGTCGTAGCGGCGCAACGCCTTTTCGGCGTCCCATTCCAGAATCTCCGCCTCACTTACCGGGTAAATGAGCGGGACGATATCGAGGATTACTTCGATGTCGCGTTCCGAAAGTAGGCCGCCGGCTGGTTTAAAAAATCGTCGATGCGCACCTGCAATTGGGTCCAGTCCGGGACGCTCATGTGGGCCAGATCGGGGATCATCAGACCGGTGCAGTGGGCAGTGATGAACTCGGCGCGTTCCTTGGCCGTTTTCAGTTTCTTCATCACTTTGGTCGCGCGCAGTGCCGGCATTTCCAGCGACAGCGAGGTCACGGTACGGCCGGTCACGGCGAGCGGTTGCAGCAGCTGCACTTCGTCAGGATCGTCGGACTTTTCCGCGTCCTCGACCTGCTCAAGAAAGTACGACGCCGGACGGGTCGACATCTCGTGCACGTACTGGGCGATGCTCACATAGTCCGGGCGTTTGAGCTGGTCGAGTTCCTTGACCGACAGGCCGGTGGCGAGCAGCGCCAGTTCGAAGAACTGATCGTCTTCATCATCACCGGCGCGCTCCAGCGCTTCTTTCTGCGCGGCGTAGAACAGTGGCTTGAGCTGGATCTGCTCGATCTGCGCGCCGTCGTCGCCGGTGATCGGCGACAGCAGGTCATGCTGGGGTGGCATCCACGACATGTATGAATTCCTTGGTGATTCTTTTAGATCCACTGTGGGAGCGAGCTTGCTCGCGAAAGCGGCCAGACATTCAGCATTGATGGCCACTGACCTGGCGCCTTCGCGAGCAAGCTCGCTCCCACAGGGTTTTATGATTGCCTGTAAGCCGGGGTTACGGCATCAGCACCGCACGACGCGCATCACCGAGGATGTCAACGCCGTTGAGCACGAATTTCTGGGTGCGCACGTCGATGTCGATCACCGGTACGCCGTTTTCCAGGCGGTTGTAGGTGCGGCAGGACAGCTCCAGGTTGGTCTTGGGTTTTTCGCCCATTTTCACGGCGGTTTCTTCAAGAGATTTCAGCTTGCCGCCGACCGTGTGATAGGTGAACCAAGTGTTGCCGTCCTGATCCTGACCGGCTTCACGCACGTTCAGCAGTATGTCGTCGCCCAGCTTCACGCCCAGTGCGAGCATGACTTCGGCACCCAGGCCCTGCAGGGTCAGCTTGGCGTTGAGCGCTTTGCCACCCTTGGCCATTTCTTCGACGATGAAACGGCCGCCACGCATTTCTTCCACGTCGAATTCGATCTTCGGTGGCGTGAATTCCTCAACGGTCGCCGACAACGGCAGGCCTTGCAGGGTGGCCGCGATGGCCTGTCTTACGCGGTTGGTAAACATTAGAGAACGTCCTCCAGGAACTGCTCGATGATTTCATCGCGGGCGTTGAGTTGATAAACCATGTGTTCGTTCGGCGCGTAGCGGCCGTAGTCGATGACCACGTACCAGGTGCCGTTCTTGTACTTCTCGACGCTGTTGAGTTCCGGGTGCAGGTACACGCTGCCGCCAGGAATGGTTTCGTCGGCGACCAGGGTCTGCAGCCAGTCGTTGATGCGCTTGACCTCCTGATCCATGAACGACTTGGTCAGGTTCTTGGCCATGGCTTTCTGGCCGGCCTTGACCAGCTTGCGGCTGATCGCGTCTTCGAGGCCGACGTAGCTGATGAACTTGCCGGTGATCGAGCGGTTACCCAGCAGCGAGAAGCCGCCGAGCACGGTGCGGGCGTAGTAGCTGACGCCGTAACGGTTGAGCAGATCGCCTTCGGTGGAGGTGTCGAGGATGTTGTATTCAACGACGCGGGACACGTCTTCGGCGTAGGTCACCTGGTTGCCCGGGCTTTCCCACTGCTTGACCTTGGCCAGCGCGGCAATCGCCAGGCTGGACGGTGCTAGGAACACATTTTTCTTCGCCGCTTTCGAGTACACGGCCGGCATGTTGTGCACCACCAGGCAACGGTCGAAACCGAGATCGGCGCCGCCCAGTTCCTGGCTGTAAGTCACTTGATCAGCGACCGACGCGTCCTTGCCATCCAGCACCACACGGGCCTTGATGCGCTTGCCGAACGAGGCGAACTCGCTGGCTACCGCTTTGGTGCCGGTGAAGCCCGGCGCGCCGATGATGGTCAGGTCTTCCGGGACACTGCCCAGTGCGGCCAGACCGAGCTTGCGGCCGGTGGTTGGATCGACACCGCCGATCACTGCGTTGACGGTGTCGGCCGGGGTCGCGCCCGCCTCGACGATCACCACGTACACCGGCACCTTGACCACTTTGAGAATCTGGTAAACCGCGTGGTACAGCGTGCCCTCTTCGGCACCGGTCGGATCGAGCAACGCGTGAGTGGTGAAGCTGTTGATGCGGAACGGGGCGTTACGCGGGATCAGCGGATCGGCTTTCGGCGCGGTGCCGACCAGACCGATGACGTTGTCACCCAGGCCACCCATGGCCTCGGGGGATTCGGTGGCATTGACGGTAATGCCGTTGTGCTCGAAGTTCAAAACCTCAGCCATGGTTAGTCAGCCTTCTTGGCAGCGGCCTTTTTGGCCTGGGTGGTAGGTGTTTTCAGTTCCAGTCGACCGGCGCTGTGCAGCGCACTGGCCTCGACGTCGAGCAGATCCAGGTCTTGACCGACGCTCGACCAGTGCCCACCGCCGGTGGGGAATGGAACGAGCACGGTGTAGGTTTGGCGGGTTGCCATTTTTCGTTTCTCCATAAACGGGAAAGCCCCTCGTGGGGAGGGGCTTTGGCGGGTGTTGACATGTTTTTTGCCGGGAAAGAAAACGCCCCGGGGTGCGGGGCGTTTACTGAGGCTGTGCAGCGATCCAGGAGGGCACGACCGGACGCGATTCTGGCGATGGAAAAGCTGCCGATTGGGGCCAGTCGCGCAAGTTGCGAATGTAGATCAACAGTTCACTAAACTGCTCAGTTGTCAGCGATGCTGTCTGGTTCAGATCGAGTTGGTCGCGATGACGTTCGCGCAACCAAAGAACACTATTGATCTGTTTGTCTCGCCAACTGCGTTCCTGCTTTGCTCTCTCCTTTGAAGTCAATTCCGGCGGATCAATCAAGATCGGCAGTCCGTTTTCATCCTGACTTCGGACTTTTCCGAACTCGGGATTGGCAAAGACTTCCTGATAGAGGGCATCACTGATTTGAATTACGTCATCCGGCATCACCGAATGCACACGGTCCAAATAAGTGCAGTCTGTTGATTTGATGTAATAACGCATTTTAGTTACCTATGGCCAGATAGCGGAGGTTCGTCGTCGCCACGTTACTCCAAGCGGTGAAGCCGGTCGTTACTGGACTTACACCCAAAGGATGAGCCCCCCCACCCCCATCAGTAGCTATCATTTGAAAGACGTTGTTACGGAAGGCAATTGGGAAAGTGAAGTTTGCGGATGTCCCCGGCATGTTCGCCAACCCCCATTGCAGCATCAAGCCACCGAGCCACGAGGGGAAAATGATGTATCCATTGGTGGCGAGGCTGATCTCGAATCCGAGGCGCAGTTTTTTTGGCGATACAATGACTGTATCGTCGGTTCCTGCGTTGGTTTGATTCTGGGTAGCGACTTTCGCTGTGCCTTGGTTGGTTTCAGTGGCCTGTTGCGACAGAACGGCCAGAGCCGCGATATCGATGCCTCCCTGATTGACCGCTGCGTTCCAGGCCTTGATGCACCACATGACGGCGAGGTTGCGGGGGCGGGTTTCAGTTCCGCCAGTGTTCACCGTATTCTGGGCGTTCACCATCTGCATAGTGGAACCGCTATCTACCGTGGAAAGAAATGCACCCACTGAGATACTCGCTGCCGCACCATTAATATTGCCTGCCTGCCAATTACCTGCGGGATCAAAGGTCGCAGCAGTGCCATCAAAATAGCGGTGGTTGTGCGCAGCAAATGCCTCTGCTTGAGTCGTGCCGACACCCCTTCCAGCATCCACACCACGCCCATGGTCCCAGCCACGCAGGAACTCACCGCGCGACTCCGGCAAGCGGAAGTTACCCGCCCCCTCGTTACCCTTGTTGTAAGTGGTACCAAGAAAAGCCGCTAGATCCGGATAAGTCGCAATGCTCTGCACACTGCCATCCAGTTCCAGATAACCGGGAGCGACGATGCCTGTCGGGAATGCCAGAACAGCGCCCACCGGAACGGCGGATTTGAGCCGTTCGACTTCCTTCGCCAAGGCCGCTACATCGATGGTTCCCTGATTGACCGGAGCGTTCCAGGCTTTGATGCACCACATGACGGCGATGTTGCGTGGGCGTGCCTCCGCCCCACCCGATGCCTTTGTTACAACATCGTCCGTATTGTTGTACTGCTGGAGATAGTTCCGCCTGACGTCGCCGGCCATGAAAATATCGGCGATAACGTCGTAGGTCGTCCCGTGAATATGGGATTTGTTGTCGTCCGCCTGCCAACTACCAAGACCACGTCCAGCATCCACCCCACGCCCATGATCCCAACCGCGCAGGAACTCACCACGCGCCTCAGGCAAGCGGAAATTCCCAACCCCTTCATCACCCTTATTGAACTTGCCGCCCAGATAAGCGCTCAAGTCCGGATACGTCGCACTGCTCTTGACGCTGTTATCCAGCTCCAGAAAACCTGGCGGCGAGGCTTCAACCGGAAACGCCACAATCGAACCCACGGGCAATGCCGATGCCTTGGCGATCAGCGCTTCAACTTCAGCCTTGGTGTAGGAATCCTTGATGCCAAAACCGGCCAGCGTTTCAGGATTGGCACCCGCAGTCGCCCGGCCATATTCATCAACCGTCAGACTCTTGTAAGTCCCGGCAGCAATCCCGGTACGCCCGGCGAGCATCTTGAAGGTCAGCGCGGTGGTGCCAAGGGTGATCGGCGCATTGGTGGTCAGGTGCCACAGCGAGTCGCCGTTCGCCGTGCCCTCCTCCACCATCACCGTCAGCCCCGGCGTCACCTTGGCGCTGCTATTGGCATCGCTCGCCCGCCCCCAGTCTCCGTTGGCAACAATCCACAGGCCGTTGTCCTTGGCCAGCGTCTGGTTCGCAACAAGCACGCGGTCGCCAGCAATCACTGCGACACCGTCAATTTGCTGCGCGCCGTTCAACACGATATTGGTGCTTGCGGCGACACGCACCGACTGCTTGCCATCGAGTTTTCCGAGTTCTTCGGCGAGGTAACTCATTACCCAAGCGCGGGTGGCTTTGACCACGGTGTCGTCGATCAGCAACGTCACCAACGACGCATTGCTGGTCTCGAAAATCGAGCGAATGTAGAACTCTTTACCCGAGCCCGACGTCGCCAACACCGGCTTGAACGACTCCGGATATTTGACGATGGCGTAGAGAATGCCGGTGTCGGTCCAAAGCCCCGCTTCACGCACGTACCAGCCGCCGACGTCCGGGGGGATGGTGACTTCGGCGAGCAGCCAGCTCGGATTCTTCTCGTCCTGGAACAGCGCGTTGAGCGGACCGCGCCAGACTTCGCGCTTCAGCGCGGTAGCCGTCGCGGCCGGGTTGTAGACCGCGCCGCCGCCGTCGCCGACGGAAATCTGCGTCAGCTTGATCGGCAGGCCCGCAGCCTTGCACGCCGTTTCGTAGGCAATCCCTGCGTTGGTGAGCAGGGTGTAATAGTCAGCCATTCAGGCCCCCTGAGGATAAATAGTGGATGTTTCGACGGTGTACATGCCGGCAGCCAGGAACGCCTCTCCCGAGGTTTCGAGCCCTTCGATGAACACCGGATAAACCGTGGTCAGCTCACCGCAAAAGGTCGCAGCGGCAATGGAATGACTGCCGAACGCGCTCAAGCCAACTGTCACCGAAAGAATGTCCCGTTCGCTCTTGGCATCGGCCAGACGCCGGTCGAGACGGGTGTCGATTTCTGCGCTGTAAGGCTGCTCGCTGAAGGCGCGTACGCTGAAGCTGTAAGGCACGCCGGGCGGCGTCTGTTCGTACCAGGCGCGGACTTCGGGGCGCAGTTGCAAACCCTTGGCCGCGTTCTCCAGCGCCTTGCGGGTGCCGGCCTGGCGTGCGGTGGGCCAGGCCAGTTCGACGGTCAGGCGCTTCTCAGTTTCCGGTGCGCTGGTGCTCCATTCGGCGACACCGCGATCCGCTGCCAGATACGGCAGGAATGCGACCGGTGTTTCGTTCGGATTCATCAGTTCGGGGAACGGCGGCGCGATGCGATCAAGCAGTGCGCCGAAGCCCAGATCCAGTCCACGTTCGAGTGCCGAGCTGTTGGCCGGCAGCAACGTCGGGCGATGCGTTGGCTCACTCATAGCGTCAGCACCTCGACCTCGACCGCCGTGCAGTACGGCGCCTCGAAGGCGCTGGTGATGATCGGCGCCAGCGGCTCAAGAATCTGCAGTTGCACGGCGCCGGCGCTGTGCAGTGTGTAGTCGATCCAGCTCGGATCGACCCGCCCTTCGAGGCGATGGCAACTGTCGGCGTAGGCTTGCAATTGCTGTTGTGCGGCGACTTTGGTCAGGCCCGAGTCGGGGCCGGAATTGATCTTCGCCACCACGCGAATCTTGTAGCGGTGAATGTCAGCTGCCTTGACCGTGACCAGGTCGGTTTCCGGTCGCACATCAGGGCGGGCGAAGTGCTGACGCACGCCATCAAGCAGGGCTTGCGACGGTGTCCCATCTCCCTCCCGAGCGAGCACCGTGACCTGCACTTCGCCCGGTGCGGTGCGGCGACCGTTGCCGTCCTTGACCTGTGCGGCGAGGCCGTCCGGGTTGAAGGTGTAGGTGACATTCACCACACCTCCATCCGTCGATTCGACCTTCACCGTTGGCCGTTCACCGAGGGTGAATACCTCGCGGCGATACTGCATCCGCGAGCCCGCAGCCGGGGCATGTGGCGCCAGGTAATAACGCAACCGGGCGTCGTCGTCGCTTTCATAAATCGGTGGTATTGGCGGGAAGGCTGCCGGGTCGCCCGCGTCGAGCAACTGCCTTTCAAGGCCCATGTCCGCCAGCCGTGCATCGAGGTTGCTGCCAGTGGCCCACCACGCCAGCATCTGCTTGATGCGGGCGTTGTATTTGCGTTCGTGAGTTTGCAGACGCACGCAGAAAGCTTCAAGCGCCAGGGTCAGCAATTCGCTTTCGTTATCGAGGCTGGTCTTGAGTTTCGCTGCGCTGTCCGGCGCTCGAGCGCCGACGTATTCAACGACGAAGGTCTTGAACTCGGCGAGCAAGTCTTCGAAAGCGTCGACAGTGATCAGCGCCGGTTCGGCCAATTGATTCTGGCCGGGGATCAACATGCTCATGTCACGACCTCGAATGTCTGTTGACGGTTTTTCCAGGTGCCGGCGAAGCGCAGCAGCAGGCCCGCGCCCTGGCGGCTGGCGACGATCACGCTCGGCTGAAAATCGCTGATCCCGTTCTGCGCGTTGTAAAACGCCTGAGCCGCGTGGCTCTGCGCCAGAAGCAAAACGTCGTCACCGAGGTTCTGCCCCAGCAGCGTGGGGATCAGCGAGCCATAAAGGGGCCTTTTTTGCCGGGTGCCCAGCGGCGTGGTCAGGGCTCGTGTCGCGCGCTGCACAAACTGCAGCCAGTCGTCGACCGTGGCCCCGGAGTCTCTATCGATTCCGATCATGGGAAGCTCTTGATTCAGGGGCTGATGACGCGGCCCTGGTGATCCACCAACGGGCCGCTGAAGTGCACGCCCGAGGCGTCGATGCTCAGGCCGACGCCGCCCAGTTGCAGGCTGATCAGCTGCGGCGTCATCGTCAGTTGCGCCGGGCCGATGCTCAGTGCAAGCGATTCGCGAGAACCGGTGAAAGCCGCCGGGCCGTTCTGCCAGTGCAGAATGTGTGTGGCGTCGTCGTAACCGCTTTCAGTGCCGTCGGCATAAACGCGGCGCGTCAGCGTCGGTACCGTCGCCGTCGGCGGAAATCGGTCACTGTTGAGGCCGAACAACGCCACGCTCTGCGCGCCGCTTTCACCGCTGCCGTAGTTGAGCAACAGACACTGCTCGCCCACGCTGGGAATCCGCGATTCGCTCTGCGCTCCGGCGCTCGGGTTGAAGAACTTGATGGCTGGTGTCAGCAGTCCTCCGTGGCTGACATGGCAAGTGTTGCTTGCCGCATCGACTGCCTGACAGATGCCGATGCGACAGAAACTCTCGGCTCGGCGGTGCAGATCGTCGATCTCCGCTTCCATCTCCGCCAGCCGCTCGATGATCGGCCCCAGTTGCATGCGCAGTACTGCGTCGAACATCGGTCAGGCCTCCAGCGCGGTGTATTGGTCGGGGTCGTCGATGTTGCTGACTTCCCAGGTACGGGCGAATTTCGGCGTACCGAGCGGGTCGTCGAGCAAGGTCGGGCCGAGGTAGAGAGTCTGAGTGAAGGTCAGGGTCCACGCCTTGTATTGCTGCTCGGCGCGTGTGAGCACTGACGGCAAACCATCAATGTTCATCGGCAAATCGCATTGATCGCCGGGCAGGTTCCAACGGTTGTCGGTGATCAGATTTTTCAGCACCGCGATCAGATCGCACGCGGCAAATGCACTCGCAGAAAGTGCCGGAATGACTTGCAGCGATACGGTCATGACGTGGGCGATACGTCCGTCGGCGCCACGCACTCCGGGCGCATTACGGTCGAAGTCAATCAATGCCCAGGTCTGAGCGCCGGGTGCTGTGAAGTCGTCGTGATTGCCAACCTGCAGATTCAGGCCGGCGCTGTTGCGCAGGGTTGTCGCCATCGCCGTGAACAGCTGCGAAGGCTGCTGGATCGGTGCGGGCATGCATGACCTCCTTTTCAATTGTCCACGCGCAGCCCCGCCGCATCAGTTGCAGCGAGGCAGGAAAGTGTTGAGTTACTGGGGATCGCGCGGCGGGGGAACTTCGCAGACGCCGATGCGCTTGGCGGCCCAGCGTTCGTACAGACCGATGGCCACGTCGGCACCGGCCATGGCGGTCAGGCAACCGAAGGCACCAGCGGCCCAGATGGATAATCCGGCGGCATACAGCAGCATGATCGCCGAGACGCCGCAGATCATGCAGGCGCCGGAGCGCAGCGCCAGACGCCGTAGCAATGACCAGCCACGAGCGCCTTCCTTGTCGGCGCGCCACATTTCGCCGGACACCCCGCCCACCACGGCGAGGAGGATGACCAGCCAGATCGGCATGTCCGCCAACGCTTGTTGCTCGTGTGTCATGTCACGCCTCCTGGTTTCAGTTGATGAGTGATGTGTGTTGGGTTCAAGCGATGTCTCTTCAGGTAGGCATTCCAAAAAGCCCGGTGGTGAGACCGGGCTTTTCAGTAATGCGCCCTAAAAGCGATTGCGTTGTTGCATTCGTATCAGAACGGCGCGACTGGCCAATTAATGACTGACGGGTAGCCAGGCTGTTTTTTTACTTCGCTGACAGCAACGAAATATTGCTTGTAAGCCAACAATGCCGTCTCATCATCAGAAGTCGCGGCGCCAATATCTTTTTTGTATTGCAGCGGATTGAACGTCAGCCAGTGAATCGCCGCATCAAACCGCTCGCTCATCCGCGCATTGGCAAGTACGACATAATCCTCATAAGTCGGCTCGGCAAAAACCCACTGGAATGTCTGGAACTGCGCCAGCCAACCCGCTTGAACAATCGTGTCTTGTGGCACGTCAATCCAGTAAGCAGGTCCACCAGGCAACGAAGGAAAGTCTTCAGCATCCACCACCTGGAGGACGACTTTGAAGTTCAGTTGGTAAACCGGCTCGATAAGTACGTAACGATTCATTTCATTTTCCCTATGGTTAATTTTTTTCAGTCGCGATTCCGCGGTTCTGCATACCGATCAGCGGGGAACGATGTCGGGCAGGCATTCCAAAAAGCCCGGCAATCCGCCGGGCTTTTCAGTAATGCGCTCCTTCGCCTTCCTTCAAATCCTGTATTCGAGAAGGAAGCTGACTTTTCGGCGCTACTGGCGCGGTACGAGTCCGTTCAAATTGTTTTTCCGACCGCGGTCCCTGCCCGCCGGATAACTGCTTCTGGTGCTTTACGCTGCACACCCGGGTCAGTTGCCAACCCTCTGAACCGTTGAGGCCGGTTCATCGCTGCCTGTTCTTGTGGAACTAAAGAGCTGTTGTTGCCAGCCGCTTTGTCGAGCGGCTTGGTGGCAAGAATATGCATGGATGCATATACAGTCAATGCATAAATGCATTTATTTATGCGCGAGAAATGCGCAGATGCATGAAAGCCACGTTGTACGAGGGTTTGAGGTTTTTGCGCAGACGAAAAAAAACCCGCCGATGGCGGGTTTTATCTGACTGGATTGCGGTTAACGGGCGTACATGCCCCACCAGAAGACGTGACCGAGGATGACGATCTGCTCGTCCTGCATATCCTGGAAGCTGTAGTCCTCGTCTGGATGCTCATCGCGATTGAAGCTGCGCAGACGGATGCCGGTCGGCAGGCGGTAAAGCTGCTTCACGCGCAACTGACCGTTGTGATTGATCGCGTACAGGTCGCCATCGATGATGTCGCCGATGCCACACTTGCCCGCATTCACACCGACGGTGGCGCCGTCACGCAACACCGGCAACATGCTGTTGCCGCGCACTGTCACGCATTTGGCCTGGTCGAACTGCACACCGTTATGGCGCAGGCTGCGCTTGCCGAAGCGCAGGCTAGAGCGTTCGCTCTCTTCGATGACGAATCTTCCTGATCCAGCAGCCAATTCAACCTCGCGAAGAAAGGGCACCGACACCTCGTCGTCATCGACAGGGGTATCGTCGTCCCACAGGCTTATGTCCTTGAGTTCCGCATGCACGTCATCGCGCGCGCCACCGGTCGCGGTCGCCACATCGGCGCGGCCACGCAATTGATCAGTGCTCACATTGAAGTATTCGGCGATCTTCGAGATGTGTTTATCCGAAGGATCGACGATCTTCCCGCTGAGAATCCGCGAGAGCGTTGATTGAGGCACGCCGGTGCGACGGTGGAGCTCCGTGGGGGAGATCCCGTGCTGGTCGAGCAGTGCTCTTAAGACGGAGGATACGTTGCGTTTTTGCATAACGCGCATAGTGCTTGAAGTTTTTTCCGAAGACAAATGCTGATTTGCATAAATCGTGCATATATCACAATTAAACGCAGAAAGTGCCAGCAGGCCGTCATGCCTGCGTCGAGCCGACCGCCCATGGTAACCTTGCGCCCATCGCGGAAAAGCCCGGCGGTTGCCCTCGCTTTTGCCCTACATCATTTAACGAGTTACCTGACAATCCGATGAATAAAGCCGTCTCCGACCTGTCCTCCCACACCCCGATGATGCAGCAATACTGGCGCCTGAAGAATCAGCACCCGGATCAGCTGATGTTCTATCGCATGGGCGACTTCTACGAGATCTTCTATGAAGACGCGAAGAAGGCTGCCAAGTTGCTCGACATCACCCTGACCGCGCGCGGTCAGTCGGCGGGCCAGGCGATTCCGATGTGCGGGATTCCCTACCACGCGGCGGAAGGTTACCTGGCGAAACTGGTCAAGCTCGGCGAGTCGGTGGTGATCTGCGAGCAGGTCGGCGACCCCGCCACCAGCAAGGGCCCGGTGGAACGTCAGGTTGTGCGGATCATCACCCCGGGTACGGTCAGCGATGAAGCGCTGCTTGATGAGCGTCGCGACAACCTGATTGCGGCGGTGCTGGGCGACGAGCGCCTGTTCGGTCTGGCCGTCCTGGACATCACCAGCGGCAACTTCACCGTGCTGGAGATCAAGGGCTGGGAAAATCTGCTGGCGGAACTGGAACGGGTCAACCCGGTGGAACTGCTGATCCCGGACGACTGGCCAAAAGACCTGCCGGCGGAAAAACGCCGTGGCGTGCGTCGTCGCGCGCCGTGGGATTTCGAGCGCGATTCGGCGTTGAAAAGTCTCTGCCAGCAGTTTTCCACGCAAGACCTGAAAGGCTTCGGTTGCGAAGCCCTGACCCTGGCCATCGGCGCCGCCGGTTGCCTGCTGGCGTATGCCAAGGAAACCCAGCGCACCGCCCTGCCCCATCTGCGCAGCCTGCGTCATGAGCGTCTGGACGACACCGTGGTGCTCGACGGCGCGAGCCGCCGCAACCTGGAACTCGATACCAACCTGGCGGGCGGGCGCGACAACACGTTGCAATCGGTGGTCGATCGTTGCCAGACCGCGATGGGCAGCCGCCTGCTGACTCGTTGGCTGAACCGTCCACTGCGCGATTTGACCGTGCTGCTGGCGCGGCAGACCTCGATCACTTGTCTGCTCGATGGCTATCGTTTCGAAAAGCTGCAGCCGCAGCTCAAGGAAATCGGCGACATCGAGCGGATTCTGGCGCGGATCGGCCTGCGCAACGCGCGCCCCCGTGACCTCGCTCGTCTGCGCGATGCCCTCGGTGCCCTGCCGCAACTGCAAGTGGCGATGACCGACCTGGAAGCGCCGCACCTGCAGCGCCTGGCAGCCACCACCAGCACCTACCCGGAACTGGCGGCGCTGCTGGAAAAAGCCATCATCGACAACCCGCCCGCGGTAATCCGCGACGGCGGCGTATTGAAAACCGGTTACGACAGCGAACTCGACGAGCTGCAATCGTTGAGCGAGAACGCCGGCCAATTCCTGATCGACCTCGAAGCCCGGGAAAAGGCCCGCACCGGCCTGGCCAACCTGAAAGTCGGCTACAACCGCATTCACGGCTACTTCATCGAATTGCCGAGCAAGCAGGCGGAATCGGCTCCGGCAGACTACATCCGTCGCCAGACACTCAAGGGCGCCGAGCGTTTCATCACGCCGGAGCTGAAAGCATTCGAAGACAAGGCGCTGTCGGCCAAGAGCCGTGCCTTGGCCCGCGAGAAAATGCTCTACGAGGCGCTGCTGGAAGATCTGATCAGCCAGTTGCCGCCGTTGCAGGACACCGCTGCTGCACTGGCCGAGCTGGACGTGCTGAGCAACCTTGCCGAGCGTGCGCTGAACCTTGACCTGAACTGCCCGCGTTTCGTCAGCGAGCCGTGCATGCGTATCACCCAGGGGCGTCACCCGGTGGTTGAGCAGGTGCTGACCACGCCGTTTGTGGCCAACGACCTGAGCCTGGATGACAACACCCGGATGTTGGTGATCACCGGGCCGAACATGGGCGGTAAATCCACCTACATGCGCCAAACCGCATTGATCGTGCTGCTGGCGCATATCGGCAGCTTCGTCCCGGCGGCCAGTTGCGAGTTGTCGCTGGTGGACCGGATCTTCACCCGGATCGGCTCCAGCGACGACCTGGCCGGCGGCCGCTCGACCTTCATGGTCGAGATGAGCGAAACCGCCAACATTCTGCACAACGCCACCGAACGCAGTCTGGTGCTGATGGACGAGGTCGGTCGCGGTACCAGCACCTTCGACGGTCTGTCGCTGGCATGGGCCGCTGCCGAGCGCCTGGCACATCTGCGCGCCTATACTTTATTTGCCACACACTATTTCGAACTGACCGTGTTGCCGGAAGCCGAGCCGCTGGTGGCCAACGTGCACCTCAACGCGACCGAGCACAACGAGCGCATCGTGTTCCTGCACCACGTCTTGCCGGGACCTGCCAGCCAAAGCTACGGCCTGGCCGTGGCGCAACTGGCCGGTGTACCGAGCGAAGTGATCGCGCGCGCCCGTGAGCATCTGAGCCGGCTGGAAGACACCGCATTGCCGCACGAAGCGCCCAAGCCTGCCATCAAAGGCAAACCGGCGACCCCGCAGCAAAGCGACATGTTTGCCAGCCTGCCGCATCCGGTGCTGGACGAATTGGCGAAAGTGGATCTCGATGACCTTACCCCGCGTCGAGCACTCGAATTGTTATATGCACTTAAGAACCGGATCTAAGCAGCAAAGAACCGGATATAACGCAAACGGCTTCAAGCTGTTAGAATCTCGCGCGGTTCGGGATGCTGCCGGTTAATAGCCTGGCTGGCAGACATCGCTCCCGAACCTGGCGACCCCAACCGTGAAGGGGCTACGCTGCCGCCGCCTGAGGAGAAAATTAGAAATGACCTTCGTCGTCACCGACAACTGCATCAAGTGCAAGTACACCGACTGCGTAGAAGTCTGTCCGGTGGACTGCTTTTACGAAGGCCCGAACTTCCTGGTGATTCACCCGGACGAGTGCATCGACTGCGCCCTGTGCGAACCGGAATGCCCGGCCGTCGCGATTTTCTCCGAGGACGAAGTTCCGGAGGATATGCAGGAGTTCATTCAACTGAACGTTGAATTGGCTGAAATCTGGCCGAACATCACCGAGAAGAAAGAATCGCTGCCGGATGCCGAAGAGTGGGATGGCGTCAAAGGCAAGATCAAAGACCTCGAACGCTGATCTGTCGCGCGTTACGAAAAGGCCCCTTGCGGGCCTTTTTGCTTTTGCGGGTTTTGCTTTTCTACAGGCAAAAAAAGGGGCGGTTTGACCCGCCCACATTTTTCCCTATTCCCTGTATTCCTATTCATCGTCCTGATGAATCGCGTCCTGCGATGTCCGTTCCCCTCGTCCTTGAAGGGCGTGTCTGTCCGTCGACACAGTGCTGATATTAGAGAGTTCCCTGCCGAGAGCAATCAGCCTTCCAGGCTGGAAAGGACTGAAATAAGTCCTTCACATTAAAAAATAAGCATATGAATCAGTAGGTTATGTTTATTGTCGGGAAGCAATCGACGTCTGCCGTCCTGCAAAAATAGGGAACGCTTACGAAAGAGTAAGCCAAGGCTTACGCCGCGAGACTACAAATCCCAGCCCTCTCCTCTGTATCTGTAGGAACTGCCGAAGGCTGCGATCTTTTGATTTTGATCTTTAAAGCAAGATCAAAAGATCGCAGCCTTCGGCAGTTCCTACAGGGAGAGATTTCAGGCAATAAAAAAGCCCCGAACCATTCGGGGCTTTTATGGACGGTTCTCAGAGGCGCTTACTGAAACAGCGACTCGCTCGACAGGCCATTCTTCTCAAGGATTTCACGAAGGCGCTTGAGGCCCTCTACCTGGATCTGCCGCACCCGTTCCCGGGTCAGGCCGATTTCCAGGCCTACATCCTCCAGCGTGCTGCTCTCATGGCCGCGCAGGCCAAAGCGGCGAACGACCACCTCGCGCTGCTTGTCGGTCAGTTCCGAAAGCCATTGATCGATGCTCTGCGACAGGTCGTCATCCTGCAGCAGTTCGCATGGATCGGTCGGACGGTCATCCGTCAGGGTGTCCAGCAGGGTTTTATCCGAATCCGGACCCAGCGAGACGTCAACCGAAGAAACCCGCTCGTTCAGGCCGAGCATGCGCTTGACCTCGCCCACCGGTTTTTCCAGCAGGTTGGCGATTTCTTCGGGTGAAGGTTCGTGATCGAGCTTTTGCGTCAGCTCGCGTGCCGCCCGCAGGTACACGTTGAGCTCCTTGACCACATGGATCGGCAGCCGGATGGTCCGGGTCTGATTCATGATCGCACGCTCGATGGTCTGACGAATCCACCAAGTGGCGTAGGTCGAGAAGCGGAAGCCGCGCTCGGGATCGAACTTTTCCACCGCGCGGATCAAGCCGAGGTTGCCCTCTTCGATCAGATCCAGCAGCGACAGCCCCCGATTGACATAACGCCGGGCGATCTTCACGACCAGCCGCAGGTTACTTTCAATCATGCGCTTGCGCCCGGCAGGGTCGCCACTTTGCGACAGACGCGCAAAATGAACTTCTTCCTCCGGGGAGAGCAGTGGTGAAAAGCCGATTTCGTTGAGATACAGCTGCGTGGCATCGAGTGCCCGAGTGTAGTCGATGTACTTGTGCTGTTTAAGTGAAGCGGAGTGTTTGGATTTGGAACGAACGGAAGGTGGAGCAGCCCCTTCATCATTCGACATCGAAGAATCCGAATCGATGCCGGCCTCCATAAGGAGAACCTCATCGTCGATGTCAAACTCCGGCACTTCTTTACTGAGAGCCATTGTTATAGTCCTTTGGTGAGTTCGACCCCAAGCTCAAGCGACGCCTTTATCCTTGGCAGCGCTGGAGCCTGTCCCCTCTACGCGACGGAACAGGCTGGCCTCAAATCAACGTCTGGGCAGGAACTGCAGCGGATCTACAGGTTTACCTTGTCGGCGAATCTCAAAATGCAGTTTCACCCGGTCTGTACCCGTTGACCCCATTTCGGCAATTGTCTGTCCGACCTTGACCTGCTGCCCCTCCCGTACCAACAGCCTGCGGTTATGTCCGTAGGCACTGACGTAGGTTTCGCTGTGTTTGATGATGACTAATTCGCCGTAGCCCCTTAAGCCACTCCCGGCGTAAACCACCGTCCCATCAGACGCAGCTAAAACAGGCTGTCCCAAATCTCCGGCGATATCAATTCCTTTATTCAAACTACCGTTTGAAGAGAATTTTCCAATCAGAATGCCATTAGATGGCCATCCCCAGCCGGTCGGGGCTGGCCCCGGTGGAGGCAGCGGAGCCGGGGCCGGTTTGCTCGCGACGGACGGTGCAGCCCCCGCAGAACCGGCGCCGGAACCGGTCACGGTAGTGGTCGTCGTGCCATTCGCCTGACGCCGGATTACCGTGGTTTTACTCGACGAAGACGGCGAAGAGCTGCTGTTGCTGACCACCGCCGTCGGCGTTGAGCCGGTGCGGCCGTCAAAGCGAATTGTCTGACCCGGGTGGATCGTATACGGCGTAGGAATATTGTTCCGGGCCGCGAGGGCTTTGTAGTCCCAGCCGTAGCGAAAAGCGATGGAAAACAGCGTATCACCCGGACGGACTACATACTGCCCGGTCGTTACCACGGGACGTTGAGCCGCCGCACTGTTGCGATCGACCACCCGCACGTTGCTCGATTTGGTGCTGGAGCAACCGACCAGCAAGGTGCTCAATACAAGGCCAGTCACCAGGCGCTGAAAGCTCGTGTTACCCATACGCTGCGCAATGACTGTGAGACTCACCCGCCGCTCCCTTTGTGGTGGCTTAAATATGTGGAATGCCGAATCGCGGCAAGTAGTGTCGCAAGTATAACGGGCCGAATGGGCTTTACCGTTAAAGATGCGAAAACGCTTCACGCACACGTTTGCCTTTGGGCAATTCGTAGCGTTTAAACCTTCGCTGCCGGTGTAAGACACAGGCCAACGCAAGGAATTCAGCGCGCGCAAATAAATGCTCAGGCCAGTGGGCCATTGAGCAATGGCACGAAGCGCACCGCCCCCAGCACGTGACGGGAAAAACCGTGTTCTTCACGCACGATCAGCATCAGTTGCTGCACTTCTCCGGAGCCGACCGGAATCACCATCCGCCCGCCCGGTGCCAGCTGATCGAGCAACGCCTGCGGCACGTCGGTCGCAACGGCGGTGACGATGATGCCGTTGTACGGCGCCAACGCCGGCCAGCCTTCCCAGCCATCGCCCCAGCGGAACACCACGTTGCGCAAGTTCAGCTCGACCAGACGTTCCTTGGCCCGGTCCTGCAGGACCTTGATGCGCTCGACCGAGAACACCCGCTCAACCAGTTGCGACAGCACCGCCGTCTGATAGCCCGAACCGGTACCGATTTCCAGCACCTTGTCCAAAGGCCCGGCCTCCAGCAGCAGCTCGCTCATGCGCGCCACCATATAAGGCTGGGAGATGGTCTGGTTATGGCCAATCGGCAGCGCGGTATCTTCATAGGCACGGTGCGCCAGCGCTTCATCGACAAACAGATGACGCGGCGTACGGCGGATCACTTCCAGCACCTTGGCGTTGGACAGGCCTTCTTCATAGAGGCGCTGGATCAGACGTTCGCGCGTACGCTGCGACGTCATGCCGATGCCGCTGCGCATTCTGTCTTCGTGTTCACGAGCCATTAGCGCAGTCCCTCCAGCCAGCCGTCGAGATGCCTGAAGGCATCATTGAAGGTGCGATCGAGCCGCAACGGGGTGATGGAAACGTAGCCCTGCATCACCGCATGAAAGTCGGTACCTGGCCCGCCGTCTTCGGCATCGCCGGCAGCGGCAATCCAGTAACCGGCCTTGCCACGCGGGTCGACCACTTTCATGGGGGCTGCGGCGCGGGCGCGATGGCCCAGACGGGTCAGTTGAATGCCACGAATATGGTCGATCGGCAGATTGGGAATGTTCACGTTCAGCACCGTGCGCGGTGGAAGGTCCAGCCCGGCATGGGCCTCGACCAGTTTGCGCGCGAAATGTGCGGCTGTCGCCAGGTTGTCCACCTGGCGCGAACACAGCGAAAACGCAAACGAAGGGCGCTCGAGAAAGCGCCCTTCGAGGGCGGCGGCCACCGTGCCGGAATAGAGCACGTCATCGCCCAGATTGGCACCGAGATTGATCCCGGAAACCACCATGTCCGGTTCACGCTCCAGCAGGCCGTTGAGGCCCAGATGCACGCAGTCGGTCGGTGTTCCGTTGAGGCTGATGAAACCATTGGCCAGGTATTGCGGGTGCAGCGGACGGTCGAGCGTCAGCGAACTGCTGGCGCCGCTTTTGTCCTGCTCCGGGGCGATAACCACGCATTCGGTGTAATCCGCCAGCGCAGCATAAAGCGCGGCGAGACCGGGTGCGGTTACCCCATCGTCGTTAGAAATCAGAATACGCATGGGCTGTCCGTCTGCCCCACCGGCACCAGATCAACGAGTTCGCGCACCAATACGGTGGCGAAGCATCCGGCCGGGAGGACGAATTCCAGTTGCAGAATGTCAGGCTGGGGATAATGCCACGACAACCCGCCAATGGGCAGCCGCAGGATGCGACGTTCGTGGCTCATTCCGGCATTGATCAGCCAATCGCGCAGATCCGCCTCGCGAGCAGCAATCCCCTGCTCCAGATCATGGACAGCGCCGGTGGCCGGTGAGTCACCTTCGCCCCACTGCGGGCCGGTCGGGTGCAGGTCGAGAATCGCCAGGCGCGGATCGCTGCATTCGGCCTCACCGGCCGGGAAAAAACTGCGGCTGTCGGTGAACGCCAGCAGATCGCCGACTTGCGCCTGCTGCCAGGTGCCATCGGCCACCCGCGCCGCCAGCACTTGATTGAACAGAAAACTGCGCGCCGTCGACAGCAGACGCGAACGCACATTGCGTTGCTCCGGCAACGCCTTGCGCGCCGCCCACGCACGCGCATCGACGACGTTGCCGCCATCATGGCCGAAACGCTGGGCACCGAAATAATTGGGAATGCCTTGCCTGGCGATCAGTTGCAGACGCTGCTCGATTGCGTCCTTGTCGCCGGCGAACTGGGTCAGGCGCAAGGTGAAGCCGTTGGCCGAATGCGCGCCGCGTTGCAGCTTGCGTTTGTGGCGCGTGGTCTTGAGGATCTTCAGCGTGTCGTTTTCCGCCGCCGACAGATCCGGATCAGCCTTGCCCGGCAGTTGCACGCTGAACCACTGACGGGTCAGCGCCTGACGATCCTTGAGCCCGGCATAACTGACGGTGCGCAACGGCACCCCGGCGGCCTTGGCAATCCGCCGCGCTGCCTCTTCGGTGTTCAAACCGCGTTTTTCCACCCAGATCCACAGGTGTTCGCCATCACCGCTGAACGGGATGTCGAGCACCTCATCGACCTGAAAATCTTCGGCGATGGCTTTCAGAACCGCAGTGCCGAGGGGTTCGCCATAGGCGCGCGGGCCGAGCAGTTGCAGTTCGTTCATGCGCGCAGCAACAAGGCAACGGAATGCACGGCGATGCCTTCTTCGCGACCGACAAAGCCGAGCTTTTCAGTGGTGGTAGCTTTCACGTTCACTTGATCCAGTTCAACTTGAAGATCGGCGGCGATCAACGCACGCATCGCTTCGATATGCGGGGCCATTTTCGGTGCCTGGGCGACGATGGTGTTGTCGACGTTGCCGACTTTCCAGCCCTTGGCGTGGATCAGCGCGACCACATGACGCAGCAGCACGCGGCTGTCGGCGCCCTTGAATTGCGGGTCGGTGTCCGGAAAGTGTTTGCCGATATCACCCAGCGCGGCCGCGCCGAGCAAGGCATCGCTCAAGGCGTGCAGCAGGACGTCACCGTCGGAGTGAGCGAGCAGCCCGAAGCCGTGTGCAATGCGCACGCCGCCCAGAGTAATGAAATCGCCTTCAGCGAAACGGTGCACATCGTAGCCGTGGCCAATACGCATAAAAAAAACGCCCCGATTTTTGTCAGGGCGTGATTCTACCTGCATTAACCGCGCAGGGCGCGTGCGTGATGCTGCAAGTGGTCATCTATGAAGCTTGAGATGAAGAAATAGCTGTGGTCGTAGCCCGGTTGCAGGCGCAACGTCAGCGGATGACCCGCTTGTTTTGCCGCTTGTTGCAGGGCTTCGGGCTTGAGCTGGTTTTCGAGGAAGTCGTCGCGATCACCCTGATCGACCAGTAAAGGCAGTTTTTCGCCGGCCTCGGCAATCAGCGCGCAAGCATCCCATTCTTTCCACTTCGAACGGTCTTCACCCAGATAGCGCGAGAACGCCTTCTGTCCCCACGGGCAATCCATCGGATTGTTGATCGGCGAAAACGCCGACACCGACTGGTAACGCCCCGGATTGCGCAGCGCACAAACCAAAGCGCCGTGGCCGCCCATGGAATGGCCGCTGATGCTGCGTTTGTCCGACGCCGGGAAATGCGCTTCAACCAATGAAGGCAATTCCTGCACGACATAGTCATGCATCCGATAGTGCCGCGCCCATGGTTCCTGCGTGGCATTCAGGTAGAACCCGGCGCCGAGGCCGAAATCCCAGGCGCCATCCGGATCACCCGGGACATCCGGGCCGCGCGGACTGGTGTCCGGTGCGACGATGATCAGGCCAAGTTCGGCGGCCATGCGCATCGCGCCGGCCTTTTGCATGAAGTTCTCGTCGGTGCAGGTCAGACCGGACAGCCAGTAAAGCACCGGCAACTTGCCGCCCTGTTCCGCTTGCGGCGGCAGGTACACGGCAAACACCATGTCGCAACCAAGCACATCGGAACGGTGGCGATAGCGCTTGTGCCAGCCGCCGAAACTTTTCTGACAGGAGATGTTTTCCAGACTCATGTAAAGACTCCTACGCGGCCCCGGTTACAAACCCTTCAAGGTTCTGTAGCCGGGACGTCGCGATTGATCAGAAATGAATGACGGTGCGGATGCTCTTGCCTTCGTGCATCAGGTCGAAGGCCTTGTTGATGTCTTCCAGACCCATGGTGTGGGTAATGAAGGTATCCAGCGGGATCTCGCCGCTTTGCGCCATGTCGACATAGCTTGGCAACTCGGTACGGCCACGCACGCCGCCAAACGCCGAACCGCGCCAGACGCGCCCGGTCACCAATTGGAAAGGACGGGTCGAAATTTCCTGACCGGCACCGGCCACGCCGATGATCACCGATTCGCCCCAGCCCTTGTGGCAGCATTCCAACGCCGCGCGCATCAGTTGCACGTTGCCGATGCACTCGAACGAGAAGTCGACGCCGCCGTCGGTCATGTCGACGATCACTTCCTGGATCGGACGATCGAAGTCTTTCGGATTGACGCAATCGGTGGCGCCCAACTGTTTGGCGATTTCGAACTTGGCCGGGTTGATGTCGATGGCGATGATCCGCGCGGCCTTGGCTTTCACCGCACCAATGACGGCCGAAAGACCGATGCCGCCCAGACCGAAAATCGCCACGGTGTCACCCGGCTTGACCTTGGCGGTGTTGATCACCGCACCGATACCGGTGGTCACGCCGCAACCGAGCAGGCAGACCTTTTCCAGTGGCGCATCCTTGGCGATTTTCGCCACGGAGATTTCCGGGAGCACGGTGTACTCGGAGAAGGTCGACGTGCCCATGTAGTGGAAAATCGTCTCGCCCTTATAGGAAAAGCGCGAAGTGCCGTCCGGCATCAGACCTTTGCCCTGAGTAGCGCGAATCGCCTGACACAGGTTGGTCTTGCCCGACTTACAGAATTTGCACTGGCCGCATTCCGGGGTGTACAGCGGAATCACGTGGTCACCGACGGCGACCGAGGTAACGCCCTCGCCGATCGCTTCAACGATTGCGCCACCTTCGTGGCCAAGGATCGACGGGAAGATACCTTCCGGATCCGCACCGGACAGGGTGTAGGCGTCCGTGTGGCAGACTCCAGAAGCCACCACGCGCAGCAATACTTCACCGGCCTTGGGCATGGCCACATCGACTTCTACGATTTCCAGCGGCTTCTTGGCCTCGAAGGCAACGGCGGCGCGCGACTTGATCATGCTGACTCTCCAGTGAATCCATTGAATAAAAAACCAGACCGGCAGTGTAGTACAGCGCGATCTGGTGAATAATCCGGGCCAAAGCAAAACATTATTGCCATACAGGGATAATCCCAATGTCGGAAAACCGCTGGGAAGGCATTGACGAGTTCGTCGCCGTTGCCGAATGCAGCCAATTCACCGCCGCTGCGGAACGTCTGGGCGTTTCTTCCTCGCATATCAGTCGACAGATCGTACGACTGGAAGAGCGCTTGCAGACGCGTCTGCTCTATCGCAGTACCCGCCGCGTGACGCTGACCGAAGCCGGACAAACCTTCCTGCAGCATTGCCAACGCCTGCAGGACGGTCGCGAAGAAGCTCTGCGCGCGGTTGGCGATCTGACCAGCGAGCCCAAAGGCATGTTGCGCATGACCTGCGCCGTGGCCTATGGCGAGCGGTTCATCGTGCCGCTCGTGACACGCTTCATGGGGCAATACCCGCAACTGCGCGTCGACGTCGAGTTAACCAACCGCCAACTCGACCTGGTGCATGAGGGGCTGGATTTGGCGATCCGATTGGGCCGGTTACAGGATTCGCGATTGGTCGCCACTCGCCTGGCGCCGCGTCGGATGTACCTGTGCGCGTCTCCGTCCTACGTGGAACGGTATGGCCGCCCACACAGTTTGTCGGAACTGAGCCGGCACAATTGCCTGATCGGCAGCTCGGATCTGTGGCAACTGGAACAGAACGGGCGGGAATTTTCCCAACGTGTTCAGGGAAACTGGCGCTGCAACAGTGGGCAGGCGGTACTGGATGCGGCGCTGCAAGGGGTCGGTTTATGTCAGTTGCCGGACTATTACGTGCTTGAGCATTTGCACAGCGGGGCACTGATTTCGCTGCTGGAGGCGCATCAGCCGCCGAATACGGCGGTGTGGGCCTTGTATCCGCAGCAGCGGCATTTGTCGCCGAAGGTGCGCAAGCTGGTGGATTTCTTGAAGGAAGGGTTGGCCGAGCGGCCGGAGTATCGAATTTAAAAGCAAAAGATCGCAGCCTGCGGCAGCTCCTACAGGGAAACCGCGAACTCCCTGTAGGAGCTGCCGCAGGCTGCGATCCTTTGATCTTTCAGCGGCGGTTAGCCCAACGCTGACGCAACCACTCCAGATCTTCCGGCCGGGTGACTTTGAGGTTGTCCGCCCGCCCTTCGATCAAACGCGGTGCCAGACCAGCCCACTCCATTGCCGAGGCTTCATCGGTAATCACCGCGTCCGCCACCAGACTGTCAGCCAACGCCCGATGCAAGGCACCGAGGCGGAACATCTGCGGTGTGTAGGCTTGCCAGATCACGCTGCGATCCACGGTTTCCACCACACGACCGTGCTTGTCGACCCGCTTCAAGGTGTCGCGCGCCGGCACGGCCAGCAGACCACCGACGGCATCGTCCGCCAGCTCAGCCAGCAATTTGTCGAGATCGTCACGGCTCAGATTCGGGCGCGCGGCATCGTGCACCAGCACCCAGTCTTCATCGTCGGCACCTTGCGCATGCAAATGCAGCAAGGCATTGAGCACCGACCCGGAACGCTCCGCACCACCCTCGACCCGCTGAATCCGCGGGTCGCTTGCGCAGGCCAGACTTGGCCAGTAAGGATCATCAACAGCAAGACTGACCACCAGCCCTTTGAGGCGTGGGTGATCAAGGAAACAGCCAAGGCTGTGTTCGAGAATTGTCCGTCCGCCCAGTTGCAGGTATTGCTTGGGACGGTCCGCAGCCATTCGGGCACCGACGCCCGCGGCAGGAATCACGGCCCAGAAGGCCGGCAGGGAATCGATCATTGCGCGAGCTGGTAAAGGGTTTCACCGTCCTTGACCATGCCCAGCTCATGGCGAGCCCGCTCTTCAACGGTCTCCATGCCTTTTTTCAACTCGCTGACTTCAGCATCCATCACCCGATTGCGCTCCAGCAGGCCTTCGTTCTCGGCGTGCTGATCAGCAATCTGCTGCTTCAGCTCGGCGACCTGCGCCAGACTGCCATTGCCCACCCACAGGCGGTACTGCAGACCGGCCAGCAGCAAGAGCAAAACGAGAAACAACCAGTAAGGACTGCGCATCGAATATCAGGTATCCAGTGAAAAAAGACAGCCACGCGAAAACTTTGAAACGTCTGATAGCACGAAGCCTGGAAGATCCAGGCTTGTGCATGTAAGGCATCAGATTAGTGGCAAATCCATCGCTGTCACGACTTTTCCGACACAATCCGGTGTCTTTTTACCATCTACAGCTTAACCGCGGAACTCGGCGCGACCGTTGTACTTGGCTTTGCCATTCAACTGCTCTTCGATACGCAGCAGTTGGTTGTACTTGGAAACGCGGTCGGAACGGCACAGCGAACCGGTCTTGATCTGGCCAGCCGAGGTGCCCACGGCCAGGTCGGCAATGGTCGAATCTTCGGTTTCGCCCGAACGGTGCGAGATCACGGCGGTGTAACCGGCGGCCTTGGCCATCTGGATGGCTTCCAGGGTTTCGGTCAGGGTGCCGATCTGGTTGAACTTGATCAGGATCGAGTTGGCGATCTTTTTATCGATGCCTTCTTTCAGGATCTTGGTGTTGGTCACGAACAGGTCGTCGCCGACCAGTTGGGTTTTCTCGCCGATCTTGTCGGTGAGGATCTTCCAGCCAGCCCAGTCGGACTCGTCCAGACCGTCTTCGATCGAGATGATCGGATAACGTTCGGTCAGGCCTTTCAGATAATCGGCGAAACCTTCAGCGGTGAACACCTGGCCTTCGCCGGACAGGTTGTACTTGCCGTCTTCGAAGAACTCGCTGGCAGCGCAGTCCAGCGCCAGGGTCACGTCGGTGCCCAGCTTGTAACCGGCGTTGGCCACGGCTTCGGAGATCACTTTCAACGCGTCTTCGTTGGATGCCAGGTTCGGTGCGAAACCGCCTTCGTCGCCAACGGCGGTGCTCAGGCCACGGGCCTTCAGCACGGCTTTGAGGTGATGGAAAATCTCGGTGCCCATGCGCAGACCTTCCGAGAAGGTCTTGGCGCCAACCGGCTGCACCATGAATTCCTGGATGTCGACGTTGTTATCGGCATGCTCGCCACCGTTGATGATGTTCATCATCGGCACCGGCATCGAGTACACACCCGGAGTGCCGTTCAGGTTGGCGATGTGGGCGTACAGTGGCAGATCCTGGTCCTGTGCAGCCGCCTTGGCCGCAGCCAGGGACACGGCGAGGATGGCGTTGGCGCCCAGGGTTGCCTTGTTTTCGGTACCGTCGAGCTTGATCATCGCGTGGTCGAGGGCTTTCTGGTCGCTTGGGTCAGTGCCCAGCAGCAGATCGCGGATCGGACCGTTGATGTTGGCTACCGCCTTGAGCACACCTTTGCCCAGGTAACGGCTCTTGTCGCCATCACGCAGCTCGAGCGCTTCACGCGAGCCAGTGGATGCACCGGACGGCGCGCAGGCGCTGCCGATGATGCCGTTGTCGAGAAGCACGTCCGCTTCCACGGTGGGATTGCCACGGGAGTCGAGAACTTCACGACCTTTGATGTCGACGATTTTTGCCATTGTTGTAAACACTCCAAAGTTGACGAAAACGACGCAGCTAGAGGAAATCTTTTTACCGTCGGCAAGTGGTGTGCAGCGGGCAGCTTGCAGACGACAACGCACATGCCCGAGGGCATGTGCGACAAATCGTGCGGTACTTTACCGGAGAATTGAGGTTTACGCGGTTTCTACCGTCGGAAAACTCTTCACCAGTTCGTCCAGGGCTTTGAGCTGGGCCAGGAATGGCTCCAGTTTGTCCAGACGCAAGGCGCAAGGGCCGTCGCATTTGGCGTTGTCCGGATCCGGATGCGCTTCAAGGAACAGACCGGCCAGCGACTGGCTCATGCCTGCCTTGGCCAGATCGGTGACCTGGGCGCGGCGACCGCCGGCGGAGTCGGAACGACCGCCAGGCATTTGCAGCGAGTGGGTCACGTCGAAGAATACCGGGTACTCGAACTGCTTCATGATGCCGAAGCCGAGCATGTCGACCACGAGGTTGTTGTAGCCGAAGCTCGAACCACGCTCGCAGAGAATCAATTGATCGTTACCCGCTTCCACGCACTTGTTCAGGATGTGTTTCATTTCCTGAGGCGCGAGGAACTGGGCTTTCTTGATGTTGATCACCGCGTTGGTCTTGGCCATCGCGACGACCAGATCGGTCTGACGCGACAGGAAGGCCGGCAGCTGGATGATGTCGCAGACTTCAGCGACGACCGCGGCCTGGTCAGGCTCGTGGACGTCGGTGATGATCGGCACGCCGAAGGCTTGCTTGATGTCCTGGAAGATGCGCATGCCTTCTTCCAGGCCAGGGCCGCGATACGAGGTCACAGAAGAGCGGTTGGCCTTGTCGAAGCTGGCCTTGAACACGTAAGGGATACCGAGTTTCTCGGTGACCTTCACGTACTCCTCGCAAACCTGCATGGCCATGTCGCGGCTTTCCAGCACGTTCATGCCGCCGAACAGCACCATGGGTTTGTCGTTGGCAATCTCGATGTCGCCGACGCGGATGATCTTCTGTGCCATCGGGTTACGCCTTCTTCTGGTGTTGAGCCAACGCTGCTTTTACGAAACCGCTGAACAGCGGGTGACCGTCACGAGGCGTCGAGGTGAACTCAGGGTGGAACTGGCAAGCGACGAACCATGGATGATCCGGTGCTTCAACCACTTCAACCAGCGCGGCGTCAGCGGAGCGACCGGAAATTTTCAGGCCGGCTTCGATGATTTGTGGCAGCAGGTTGTTGTTCACTTCGTAGCGGTGGCGGTGACGTTCAACAATGACGTCCTTGCCATAGCAGTCGTGCACCTTGGAGCCGGCTTCGAGCAGGCATTCCTGAGCGCCGAGGCGCATGGTGCCGCCCAGATCGGACGCTTCGGTACGCACTTCAACCGCGCCGGTGGCATCTTCCCACTCGGTGATCAGACCCACGACCGGATGGCCGCTGGCGCGATCAAACTCGGTGGAGTTGGCGTCTTTCCAGCCCAGCACGTTACGGGCGAACTCGATGACCGCCACTTGCATGCCCAGGCAGATGCCCAGGTATGGAACCTTGTTCTCACGAGCGTACTGAACGGCCGTGATCTTGCCTTCCACGCCGCGCAGACCGAAGCCGCCCGGGACGAGGATCGCGTCGACACCTTCGAGCAGCGCGGTGCCCTGGTTCTCGATGTCTTCGGAATCGATGTAACGCAGGTTGACCTTGGTACGGTTGGTGATGCCGGCGTGACTCATCGCTTCGATCAGCGACTTGTAGGCGTCCAGCAGTTCCATGTACTTGCCGACCATCGCGATGGTCACTTCGTGCTCTGGATTGAGCTTGGCATCGACGACCTTTTCCCACTCGGACAGGTCGGCGCCGTTGCATTGCAGGCCGAAACGCTCGACGACGAAATCGTCCAGACCCTGGGCGTGCAGCACGGCCGGGATCTTGTAGATGGTGTCGACGTCTTCCAGGGAGATCACCGCACGTTCTTCAACGTTGGTGAACAGCGCGATCTTGCGACGCGACGACACATCCACCGGATGGTCGGAGCGGCAGATCAGCACGTCAGGCTGCAGGCCGATCGAGCGCAGCTCTTTTACCGAGTGCTGGGTTGGCTTGGTCTTGGTTTCGCCAGCGGTGGCGATGTACGGAACCAGGGTCAGGTGCATCAGCATCGCGCGCTTGGAACCGACTTCCACACGCAGTTGACGGATGGCTTCGAGGAACGGTTGCGATTCGATGTCGCCCACGGTACCGCCGATTTCCACCAGGGCCACGTCGGCATCGCCGGCACCCTTGATGATGCGACGCTTGATTTCGTCGGTGATGTGCGGAATCACCTGGATGGTTGCACCCAGGTAGTCACCACGGCGCTCTTTGCGCAGCACGTGCTCGTAGACACGGCCGGTGGTGAAGTTGTTGTTCTGGGTCATGGTCGTGCGGATGAACCGCTCGTAATGGCCCAGGTCCAGGTCGGTCTCGGCGCCGTCGTGGGTGACGAACACTTCACCGTGCTGGAACGGGCTCATGGTGCCCGGGTCGACGTTGATGTACGGATCCAGCTTAAGCATGGTGACCTTAAGCCCCCGCGCCTCCAGGATGGCCGCCAATGAAGCCGAGGCAATGCCTTTCCCCAATGAAGAAACAACACCGCCCGTGACGAATATGTAGCGCGTCATGAAAAACCCTAGAAGTCTGCGTTAAAGCGGTACGAGCCGCCGGGGAAAGCGAAGGAAGGCCGAAGCCCCCGATCACCTGCATTAATCACAGTGCACCTTTCAAAAAAACCGCCGCGTTGGGACAGACCGGCAGATGAAACACCGGTACGTTGCTCGCTACACATTTTTTGGAATCGCCCAGCAAAGACTGCTTGGTAATCGGCAACTCCTGCAATTCAGGCGAATCCACAGAAGTTGTATCAAGAAGGGAGCGTAGTCTACCGGAATGCCCCTTTCATCTCAAACCTTGATCTTCGTCTGTTGGCTGCCAATGCAATTTCCAGCCGTCCGACTCCTGCCCGTCAAGCCCCGGCAGGTTCGCCACGGCGAGCAATTCTGCGCCGCGAAACAGCAGCGGCAATCTGCCACGGACGAAGCCCGGCAGCGCGCGCTCATTGAGCAGGCGCTTGAGATCGCGGTGCCCGCGATCGGCCAGGTGCATGACTTCGCCGCCCTGTCGATAGCCAATCCGCAACGGCCCGATGGGAGTCTGCCCGCTGAACATGACACGCCCGTTATTCGCCAAGCGTAGCGGCGTCGACGGGTCATGCCAGTCAACGCTGGCCGCTGGCACACACAACCAGTCGCCGCTCAACCACCATATCCGACCGGCGCTGCGATGGACCTCGCCATCGGCCAGACGCCAGACCGGGGATGCATCGCCGGCAGCGCCGCACAGGTTGTCCCAACCCGACCAATGGTCAGTATCGGGCAGGCGGGTCAGCGGTTCGAGCCAGTGGCTGAGTGCATTGCGCTGACGAGCGGCGGACAACTTCGCCAGCGGCGCCAACTCCAGCGACGGCAGGGCCAGCCATAGCAACCCGCTCGGCGTGGCGGCGTGTGCCAGATCGAGCTGCGCCAGCTCATCGAGCAGGCCTTGCGCCTCACGCAGGTGCGCCGCGCTGCGCGCCATGCTCGCCTGCGCTTGCGGCCAGCGCGCGGTGAGCAGCGGCAGCACCTGATGACGCAGATAGTTGCGCGAGAACTGTCGATCCTGGTTTGACGGGTCTTCGATCCAGTGCAACTGATGCGCACGGGCGTACGCCTCAAGCTCGGCACGCGAGACATCGAGAAGAGGCCGCAACAGCGTGCCCTGCCCCAACGGCCGCTGCGCCGGCATCGCCGAAAGTCCGCGGACGCCGGCACCGCGCATCAGGCGAAACAACAGGGTTTCGGCCTGATCATCACGGTGCTGCCCGGTCAACAGCACGTCATCCGCTTCGGTCAGCGACATGAACGCCGCGTAACGCGCCTCCCGCGCCGCCCGCTCCAGGCTGGCGCCGGTTTGCACCGTCACCCGCATTACGTGCAGCGGCACACCCAGCGCATCGCAGACCGACTGACAATGCGCCGGCCACGCATCGGCCGCAGCCTGGAGGCCGTGGTGGATATGGATGGCGCTGAGCGCAGGGAATGATTCGATTTTTGCCAGATCGGCAAGCAGGTGCAGCAGGACGGTGGAGTCGAGACCACCGGAAAACGCGACGCGCCAGTGAGCGGCGTCGCGCCAAGGCTCAAGGCTCGACATAAGCCGCGACGGCAAATCACTCTTCGAAGGATTCATAGAGAAGGTCGCTTCTTAAAAACCTGTAGGAGCTGCCGCAGGCTGCGATCTTTTGATTTTGCTGTATCAAGATCAAAAGATCGCAGCCTGCGGCAGCTCCTACAGGGTTACTGCGCCGTCGACTTAGAGACCGTAGCTCATCAGACGATCGTAACGGCGCTTGAGCAGCGCTTCGTTGTCGAACTTCTTCAGCATCGCCAGTTGCGAGCTCAGTTCGGCACGGATCGAGGCAGCAGCAGCGGCCGGATCACGGTGGGCGCCGCCCAGTGGCTCGCCGATCACCTTGTCGACGATACCCAGACCTTTCAGGCGCTCGGCGGTGATGCCCATCGCCTCGGCAGCGTCCGGCGCTTTTTCGGCGGTTTTCCACAGGATCGAAGCGCAACCTTCCGGCGAGATCACCGCGTAGGTCGAGTATTGCAGCATGTTCAACTGATCGCAGACACCGATCGCCAACGCACCGCCGGAACCACCTTCACCGATCACGGTGGCGATGATCGGGGTTTTCAGACGCGCCATCACGCGCAGGTTCCAGGCGATGGCTTCGCTCTGGTTGCGCTCTTCGGCGTCAATTCCCGGGTAGGCGCCCGGGGTGTCGATGAAGGTCAGGATCGGCATCTTGAAACGCTCGGCCATTTCCATCAGACGGCAAGCCTTGCGGTAGCCTTCCGGACGCGGCATGCCGAAGTTGCGGCGTACCTTCTCGCGCACTTCGCGACCCTTCTGGTGACCGATGACCATCACTGGCTGGTCTTCCAGACGTGCCACGCCGCCGACAATGGCGGCGTCGTCGGAGAAGTGGCGGTCACCGTGCAGTTCGTCGAACTCGGTGAAGATGTGTTCGATGTAATCGAGGGTGTACGGGCGTTTCGGGTGGCGCGCCAGGCGAGCGATCTGCCAGCTGGTCAGCTTGCCGAAGATGTCTTCGGTCAGCGTACGGCTCTTGTCCTGCAGGCGGGAGATCTCATCGCCGATATTCAGCGAATTGTCATTACCGACCAAGCGCAACTCTTCGATCTTGGCTTGCAGGTCGGCGATCGGCTGTTCGAAATCTAGAAAATTCGGGTTCATAGGCGTCCGTCTTGGGTCGTGTCCCAAGTGAGCTTGGGCCGGCCGGTTGTCTATTCGCGCCCTACCTTAAGGGAGAGGCGCGCTGAGGTCGAGATTAAAAATTCAGGTTGCGGGCAAGCGCAATGATGGCGCTTGCCGGTCAACGGTATTGGAGGAAGACGTTGTCTCGCCCGAACTGGTCACGCAGGGCTTGAATCAAGGCATCCGCCGGGTCGATTCGCCAGGTCTCGCCGAACTGCAGCAAGGTCTTCGCATCGGGACTGGTGTACTCCATGGTGATCGGGCACGCCCCGCGGTGACGCTTGAGCAGTTCACCCAACCAGCGTAGCTGATCGCCTTTCAAATCCTGAGTGTGCAGCTTCAGGCGCAGGCTTTCGGCCAGATTGGTCCGTGCATCCTCCATGCTCATCACCCGCTTGACCCGCAGGCGCAGGCCGCCGGAGAAGTCGTCGTTGCTGACTTCGCCTTCGACCACCACCATCGCGTCGGTCTGCAACAGCGACTGCGCAGAATGGAACGCATCGGCAAACAGCGAGGCCTCGATCCGTCCCGAGCGGTCATCAAGGGTGATGAAGCCCATCTTGTCGCCCTTTTTGTTCTTCATCACGCGCAGGGCAATGATCATCCCGGCCACGGTTTGCGTGTCACGAGCCGGTTTCAGGTCGATGATGCGCTGCCGGGCGAAGCGACGAATCTCGCCTTCATATTCGTCGATCGGGTGACCGGTCAGGTACAGACCCAGGGTGTCTTTCTCACCCTTGAGGCGTTCCTTGAGGGTCAGCTCCTTGGCCTTGCGGTGCGTTGCATAGACGTCGGCATCTTCCTCGACGAACAGCCCGCCGAACAGGTCGGCATGGCCGCTGTCGCGGGTGCGCGCTGTCTGCTCGGCCGACTTGATTGCCTCTTCCATCGCCGCCAGCAGCACGGCGCGATTGCGGTCGATGTTGGCCTGATAAGCCTTTTGTTCATCGTGGAAGTACGGGCCGAGGCGATCCAGCGCGCCGCTGCGGATCAGACCGTCCAGCGTGCGTTTGTTGATGCGCTTGAGGTCAACCCGGGCGCAGAAGTCGAATAGATCCTTGAACGGACCGGCCTGACGGGCTTCGGTAATCGCTTCCACCGGCCCTTCACCGACACCTTTGATCGCGCCCAGGCCGTATACGATGCGGCCTTCGTCGTTCACCGTGAACTTGAACTCCGAAGTGTTCACGTCCGGCGCGTCGAGGCGCAGCTTCATCGTGCGCACTTCCTCGATCAAGGTCACGACCTTGTCGGTGTTGTGCATATCCGCCGAAAGCACCGCCGCCATGAACGGCGCCGGGTAATGAGCTTTCAGCCAAGCGGTCTGGTACGACACCAGGCCGTAAGCGGCGGAGTGGGACTTGTTGAAGCCGTAACCGGCGAATTTCTCTACCAGGTCAAAAATGTTACCGGCAAGATCCGCATCGATATTGTTCGACGCACAACCTTCAATGAAACCGCCGCGCTGCTTGGCCATTTCCTCGGGTTTCTTCTTACCCATCGCCCGACGCAGCATGTCCGCACCACCGAGGGTGTAACCGGCCATGACCTGGGCGATCTGCATCACCTGTTCCTGATACAGGATGATGCCGTACGTCGGCGCCAGTACCGGTTGCAGGCCTTCATACTGGTAATCCGGGTGCGGGTAAGCCAATTCGGCGCGACCGTGCTTACGGTTGATGAAGTCATCCACCATGCCCGATTGCAGTGGGCCCGGACGGAACAGGGCCACCAGTGCGATCAAGTCTTCGAGGCAGTCAGGCTTGAGCTTTTTGATCAGCTCTTTCATGCCCCGGGATTCGAGCTGGAACACCGCAGTGGTTTCAGCTTTTTGCAGCAGCTGATAGGTCGGTTTGTCATCCAGCGGGATGAACGCGATGTCCAGCGGCGGCTCGTTGACCTTGGCGCGGTCGCGGTTGATGGTTTTCAGCGCCCAGTCGATGATCGTCAGGGTCCGCAAGCCGAGGAAGTCGAACTTCACCAGACCGGCCGCCTCGACGTCGTCCTTGTCGAACTGGGTCACCAGACCATCGCCGGCCTCGTCGCAATAGATCGGCGAGAAATCGGTCAGTTTGGTCGGGGCGATTACCACACCACCGGCGTGCTTGCCGACGTTACGCACCACGCCCTCGAGCTTGCGCGCCATCTCCCAGATTTCCGCCGCTTCCTCATCGACCTTGATGAAGTCGCGCAGGATCTCCTCCTGCTCGTAGGCTTTTTCCAGGGTCATGCCGACTTCGAACGGAATCATCTTCGACAGACGATCCGCCAAGCCGAATGACTTGCCCTGGGCCCGCGCCACGTCGCGCACCACTGCCTTGGCGGCCATGGAGCCGAAGGTGATGATCTGGCTTACCGCGTTGCGACCGTATTTCTCGGCCACGTAGTCGATCACCCGGTCACGACCGTCCATGCAAAAGTCGACGTCGAAGTCGGGCATCGAGACCCGCTCCGGGTTAAGGAAACGTTCGAACAGCAGGTCGTATTCCAGCGGGTCGAGGTCGGTGATCTTCTGCACATAGGCCACCAGCGATCCGGCACCCGACCCACGGCCAGGGCCTACCGGCACGCCGTTGTTCTTGGCCCACTGGATAAAGTCCATCACGATCAGGAAGTAACCGGGGAAGCCCATCTGGATGATGATATCCAGCTCGAAATTCAGCCGGTCGACGTAGACCTGACGCTTGGCCTCATAGTCTTCGGTGGTGTCCTTGGGCAGCAGTACGCTGAGGCGGTCTTCCAGACCGTCGAACGACACCTTGCGAAAGTATTCATCGATGGTCATGCCATCGGGAATCGGGTAGTCGGGCAGGAAGTGCTTGCCCAGCTTCACGTCGATGTTGCAACGCTTGGCAATCTCGACGGTGTTTTCGATCGCGTCGGGAATGTCACTGAACAGCTCGGCCATTTCCTCAGCGCTTTTCAGGTACTGCTGATCGCTGTAATTCTTCGAGCGCCGCGGATCGTCGAGGGCGCGGCCCTCACCGATGCACACGCGGGTTTCGTGGGCAGCAAAGTCTTCTTGCTTGATGAAGCGCACATCGTTGGTCGCCACCAGCGGCGCAACGAGCTTGTCGGCCAAGGCCACGGCGCCGTGCAATTGCTCTTCGTCGTTGGGGCGATTGGTGCGCTGGATTTCCAGATAGAAACGATCAGGGAACACCGCCATCCACTCGCGCGCCAACGTCTCGGCTTCGGCCGGGTTCCCGCCAATCATGGCCATGCCGATTTCGCCTTCCTTCGCGGCGGACAGCATGATCAGACCTTCGTTGGCCTCGGCGACCCATTCGCGCTCGATGATGATCATGCCATTGCGCTGACCCTCGATGAAGCCGCGCGAGATCAGCTCGGTGAGATTGCGATAGCCCTTGGCGTTCATTACCAACAGGCTGATCCGGCTCAATGGCCCGTCCGGATCCTTGTTCGACAGCCACAGGTCGGCGCCGCAGATCGGCTTGATGCCGGCGCCCATGGCGTTTTTATAGAATTTGACCAGGGAACACATGTTGTTCTGATCGGTGACCGCCACGGCCGGCATGTTCATGCCGGTCAGCGCCTTGACCAGTGGCTTGATCCGCACCAGCCCGTCGACCAGGGAGTATTCAGTGTGCAGGCGTAGATGAACGAATGAAGCCGGCATAGTGATCCTGTCCAGTTACATAGAGACAACAAGGCCCGGATTGTACCGGGCCTCGAACAAAACATCAGCCTTGCGCCTAAACCTGCGTCAGACCTTCCAGCGCCTCGTAAGCCTGTCGCACCGGGGCGAACGAGCGCCGGTGAATCGGTGTAGGCCCCAGCCGTGCCAACGCTTCCAGATGAACGGGCGTCGGGTAGCCTTTATGGCCGCCGATGCCGTACCCCGGGTAGATCAATTCGAATGCCGCCATTTCCCGGTCGCGGCTGACTTTGGCCAGAATCGACGCGGCAGCAATGGCCGGCACCTTGCCGTCGCCCTGCACCACCGCTTCGGCGCGCATCGGCAGTTTCGGACAACGATTACCGTCGATCATCGCCAGTTTCGGCTGCACATGCAGCCCGGCCACCGCGCGCTGCATGGCGAGCATGGTCGCGTGCAGGATGTTCAGCTCGTCGATTTCCTCGACTTCGGCGCGGGCGATGCACCAGCTCAGGGATTTTTCGATGATCTCGTCGTAGAGCTTCTCGCGCCGGGCTTCGGTGAGTTTCTTCGAGTCGTTGAGACCAAGGATCGGCCGGTTAGGATCGAGGATCACCGCCGCCGTCACCACCGCGCCGCACAACGGACCACGACCGACTTCGTCGACACCGGCCACCAGTTCTTCGACTTCGGCGACCAATGTGAAATCCAGGCCCATTTGCATCGTCTTGCTCATTGTTTCTGACCGATCAGGTTGAGGACGGCATCCGCCGCCTGATTGGAAGCGTCCCGCCGCAACGTGCGGTGAATCTCGTCGAAGCCACGGGTCTGCTCTTCGCCGCCGTCGATCAACGGCGACAGGGTCTGCGCCAACGCCTCGACCGTCGCATCATCCTGCAACAACTCTGGCACCAACAGACGCTGGGCCAACAGGTTGGGCAAGGACACGTACGGGCTCTTGACCATTCGCTTGAGGATCCAGAACGTCAGCGGTGCCAGGCGATACGCAACGACCATCGGCCGCTTGTACAGCAACGCCTCGAGCGTCGCCGTGCCGGAGGCGATCAGCACCGCGTTGCACGCCGCGAGGGCCAGATGGGATTTGCCATCGAGCAGGGTCACCGGCAAGTCGCGGCCAACCAGCAACGCTTCGAGTTGCGCGCGACGCTCGGCATTGGCACACGGGATGACGAAGCGCAGCCCCGGGCGAATGGCCCGCAGACGCTCGGCCGTATCAAGGAACAGCGCCCCGAGACGGCCGACTTCACCACCGCGACTGCCGGGCATCAACGCCACCAGCGGACCGTCGGGCAAACCGAGTTCGGCACGCGCTGCGGCGCGGTCGGCCTGCAGCGGAATGGTATCGGCCAGCGTATGACCGACGAACCGCACCGGCACGCCTTTCTCTTCGTAGAATTTTGCTTCAAATGGCAACAGGGTGAGCATCAGATCGCAGCCTTCGCGAATTTTCAGCACACGCTTCTGACGCCATGCCCACACCGACGGGCTGACGTAGTGCACGGTCTTGATCCCGGCCTGACGCAGCTTGAGTTCGATATTGAGGTTGAAATCCGGGGCATCGATGCCGATGAACACGTCCGGTTTCTCGGCGATCAGCGTAGCGATCAGGTCCTTGCGGCGCTTGAGCAACTCGCGCAGCCGACCGAGCACCTCCACGAGCCCCATGACCGACAGGCGCTCCATGGGGAAATACGACGTCAGGCCTTCGGCCTGCATCAACGGACCGCCGACACCGATGAACTCGACTGCCGGATGTTGCGCCTTGAGGGCGCGCATCAGACCGGCGCCCAAAATATCCCCGGAAGCTTCGCCCGCCACCAGCGCAATACGCAGATTGGCCATGATCAGCGGGTGATGCCGCGAGTCGAGGACTGGATCGAATCACGGAACAGCGCGACTTCCGGGAATTGCGCAGCAGGTTCGACCAGTTCGGCCAGCGCTTGCTCCACGGTCAGCCCCTGGCGATACACCGTTTTATAGGCGCGGCGCAGCGCATGAATTGCGTCTTCACTGAAACCGCGGCGGCGCATGCCTTCAAAGTTCATGCTGCGCGCTTCGGCAGGGTTGCCGAAGACGGTGACGAACGCTGGAACGTCCTTGCCGATGGCAGTGCCCATGCCGGAAAAGCTGTGCGCGCCAATATGGCAATACTGATGAACCAAAGTGAACCCGGACAGGATCGCCCAGTCGTCAACGTGCACATGCCCGGCCAACGCGGTGTTGTTGACCAGAATGCAGTGGTTGCCGATGACGCTATCATGCCCGATGTGGGCGTAGGCCATGATCAGGTTGTGATCGCCCAGCGTGGTTTCCGAACGGTCCTGCACGGTGCCACGGTGAATGGTCACGCCTTCGCGGATGACGTTGTGGTCACCGATCACCAGACGGGTTTCTTCACCTTTGTACTTCAGATCGGGCGTGTCTTCGCCTACCGAGGAAAACTGGTAGATGCGGTTGTGCTTGCCGATGCGGGTCGGGCCTTTGAGGACCACGTGCGGCCCGATCACAGTACCCTCGCCGATTTCCACACCTGCGCCGACGATCGACCACGGGCCGACTTCGACGCCGTCAGCCAGAACGGCCGACGGATCGATGATTGCACGAGGGTCAATCAAACTCATAGCTTGCGTTCCGCACAGATGATTTCCGCCGAGCAGACCGGCTTGCCGTCGACCGAGGCCTGGCATTCGAATTTCCAGATCTGACGCTTGCAGCTGATGAACTTGGCTTCAAGGATCAACTGGTCGCCCGGCAGCACTGGCTGGCGGAAACGCAGTTTGTCGGAACCGACGAAGTAGTACAGGGTGCCGTCGGCCGGTTTTACGTCAAGCATTTTGAAACCGAGGATCCCGGCAGCCTGGGCCATCGCTTCGATGATCAGTACGCCCGGCATGATCGGGTGCGCCGGGAAGTGGCCGTTGAAGAATGGCTCATTGATGCTGACATTCTTGTAGGCGCGAATGCGCTTGCCTTCAGTGTCCAGTTCCACCACCCGGTCCACCAGCAGGAACGGGTAACGGTGAGGCAGGTATTCGCGAATCTCGTTGATGTCCATCATTTCGGGGGGAAGCCTATGTAAAGATTGGGAGCGCGACTGACGCGCACTCCTCTAGCAAATCAAGGAGGCAGTCTAGAGGCTGTGCACACTTGATATGGAAATGGTATCAGCCATCAGATGAAGCATTGCTGCCGGGGGTCACTTCCCCGACGCGCTTTTCCAGCTGCTTCAAACGTCGCGCGAGGTCATCGAGCTGACGGATGCGGGCCGCGCTTTTGCGCCATTCGGCCGCCGGTTGCATGGCTGTGCCGGACGAATAGGCACCCGGCTCGGTAATCGAGTGGGTCACCATGGTCATCCCGGTCAGGAAAACGTTGTCGCAAATATCGATGTGCCCAACCAGGCCGACACCACCGGCGAGCATGCAATGCTTGCCGATTTTGGTGCTGCCGGAGATACCGACACACGCCGCCATGGCGGTGTGATCACCGACCTGGACGTTGTGCGCGATCTGGATCTGGTTGTCGAGCTTCACGCCGTTGCCGATCACGGTGTCCGCCAACGCGCCACGGTCGATGGCGGTGTTCACGCCGATCTCGACATCGTCGCCGATGGTCACGCCACCGATCTGGGCGATCTTCTGCCAGATACCTTTCTCGTTGGCAAAACCGAAACCTTCACCACCAAGCACGGCACCGGACTGGATCACTACGCGCTTGCCGATGCGCACGTCGTGGTACAGCGTCACCCGCGGAGCGAGCCAGCCGCCCTCACCGATTTCACTGCGGGCACCGATGACGCAATGGGCACCCAACGTGACCTGCGCACCAATGCGTGCACCCGCCTCGATCACCACGAACGGGCCAATGCTGGCACTTGGGTCAACCACCGCATCCGGCGCAATCACCGCTGTGGGATGAACGCCCGCAGTGGATTTCGGTTTCGGATCGAACAGGTGCGAGATGCGTGCATAAGCCAGGTAAGGATCCGGCACCACCAGTGCGTGACCGGCAAAACCGTCGGCATCAGCCTCCTTGAGCAATAGCGCAGCCGCCTGGGAACTGGCCAGGTATTTGCGATATTGAGGATTTGCCAGAAAGCTCAACTGAGCTGGGCCAGCCTCCTGCAAGGTGGCTAGCCCAGTAATTTGCGTCTCAGGGTCGCCACGCAGGGTGGCGCCGAGGAACTCGGCCAACTGGCCGAGCTTGATAGTCACGGTCATGGGTTACTTCAGCTGATTCATGCGCTCGATAACCTGGCGCGTGATGTCGTACTGAGGTTTGACATCGATCACTGCGCCACGCTCGAACACCAGGTCAAAACCACCTTTCTTGATGACTTCTTCCACTGCGCTATCCAGTTTCGGCTTCAGTTGCTTGAGCATTTCGCGGTCGGCAACTGCCTTGGCTTCGTTCAGTTCCTTGGACTGGAACTGGAAGTCACGGGCCTTTTGCTTGAACTCAAGCTCCAGACGCTCACGCTCGCCCTGCTGCATCTTGTCGCCACCGGCCATCAGACGGTCCTGAATACCCTTGGCGCTGCTTTCCAGCGTCTTGAGCTTGGTCAGTTGCGGACCGAACTTCTTCTCGGCATCCACCGCGTATTTCTTGGCCGCATCGGATTCCAGCAATGCCATCTGATAGTTCAGAACGGCAATTTTCATGTCGGCGAACGCCGGGCCTGCCACCAGTACGGAGGCCAGGAGAACCAATTGAGTCAACTTACGCACGATGCACTCCTACAAAATCCATTGTCGTTATCTTGGGTCAGACGCTTAGAACGTCTGGCCGAGGGAGAATTGGAACACTTGAGTTTCAGCGTTATCCGGTTTCTTGATCGGTGTAGCCAACGCGAAGCTCAAAGGCCCCAGTGCGGTTACCCAGGTCACGCCAACACCGACGGAACTGGCCATGTTGCTCAGACTGATGTCGTTGCACTGTGTGTTGGCTTTTGTACCGTCAGCATTGGTGGTCGACTTGCAAGTCGAGTCGAACACGTTACCGACGTCCCAGAATACCGAGGTACGCAGGGATCGCTGATCTTTCACGAACGGCAGCGGGAACAGAACCTCTACACCACCCTGGATCAATACGTTGCCACCGAACGGCAGCGGATCCTGATCCGGGTCGGCAATGGTACCGGCGTTACCGGTGACCGCCTGACCACGACTCGGGGTACTGCGAGGACCCAGCGTACTGTCCTTGAAGCCACGTACCGAGTTGAAACCACCAGCATAGTAGTTTTCATAGAACGGCAAGCCGTCGGTCGAACCATAACCGTCGCCATAACCCAGTTCGGTGTGCAGACGCAGGGTGTAGTTTTCGGTGATCGGCTGGAACAACTGACCACGGTAGTCGAGTTTGTAGAACGACAGGTCGCTGCCCGGAATCGTGGTTTCCAGGGTCAGGCTCTGGGAACGACCACGGGTCGGCAGTACGCCCTTGTTCAGGGTTGACTCGGACCAGCCAGCCGAAGCCTTGAAGTTCAGGTAGTTGTCGCCTTCCTTGTTAACGAAGTCGAAAATCTCGTCAACGGTGTATTGACCGGTCTTGATCTTGTCCTGCTGAGCGGACAGACCGAAGGTCAAACGCGAAGTCTCGCTGATCGGGTAGCCAACGTTGACGCCGGCACCCAGGCTGTCTACCGCATAGCTCGCTACGTCGACGTCGAGGTCTTTGTAGTCGGTGGTGCGATAGAACGCGTTGTAACCCAGGCTCACGCCATCGGCGGTCCAGTAGGGGTCAACGTAGCCGAAGTTGTAGCGGCTCTGGTATTCGCTGCGGGTCAGGCCCACGCTCACACGGTTACCGGTACCCAGGAAGTTGTTCTGGGTGATCGAACCACCGAGGATCAGACCGGCGCTCTGGGCGAAACCGACGCTGGCGGTGATCGAACCGGAAGCTTGTTCTTCAACGGCGTAGTTCACGTCCACCTGGTCGTCGACACCCGGTACAGCCGGAGTCTCGACGTTCACTTCCTTGAAGAAGCCCAGACGTTCAAGACGGGTCTTGGACTGGTCGATCAGGTAGGTCGAAGCCCAGCCGCCTTCCATCTGACGCATTTCGCGACGCAGCACTTCGTCTTCGGACTTGGTGTTGCCACGGAAATTGATACGGTTGACGTAGGCACGCTTGCCCGGGTCGACGGCGAACAGGATGTCCACGGTGTGATCGTCGTCATGCGGCTGAGGAACGCCGTTCACGTTGGCGAAGGTGTAACCCTCGTTACCCAGGCGACGAGTGATCAGTTCGGAAGTGGTGGTCATCAGCTTGCGCGAGAACACCTGGCCTTTCTGCACCAGCAACAGCGACTTGACCTGGTCTTCAGGGACTTTCAGGTCACCGCTGAGCTTGACGTCACGTACGGTGTACTTCTCGCCTTCGGTGATGTTGACGGTGATGTAGACGTGCTTCTTGTCCGGGGTGATGGATACCTGGGTCGAAGCGATATCCATGTTGATGTAACCACGGTCCAGGTAGTAGGAACGCAGACGCTCCAGGTCGCCGGACAGTTTTTCACGGGCGTACTTGTCATCGTTCTTGAAGAACGACAGCCAGTTGGTGGTTTTCAGCTCGAACAGGTCGATCAGGTCGTCATCAGGGAAGACCGTGTTACCCACCACGTTGATGTGCTGGATCGCGGCCACGGTGCCTTCGTTGATCTTCACTTTCAGCGCAACACGGTTACGCGGCTGCGAGACCACCTCGGTATCGACGGTCGCCGAGTAACGGCCCTGGGCAACGTACTGACGCTGCAGCTCGTTACGGACACCTTCGAGGGTGGCGCGCTGGAAGATTTCACCTTCGGACAGACCGGACTGCTTCAGGCCTTTCATCAGGTCTTCGGTAGAGATCGCCTTGTTACCCTCGATCTCGATACTGGCGACCGACGGACGTTCGACGACCGTGATCACCAGAACGTTGCCTTCGCGGCCCAGCTGGATATCTTGAAAGAAACCGGTTTTGAACAACGCACGAGTGGATTCCACCAGGCGACGATCATCCGCCTGCTCGCCGACGTTCAACGGCAAGGCACCAAAGACGCTACCCGCGGAGACCCGCTGGAGGCCGTTGACGCGAATATCAGAGATAGTGAAGGACTCGGCGTGAACTTCGGCGATCATCAATACGGTGAGAACCGCAGTTAGCAGCAGACGTTTCATGAAGTCCTTTCTTATTCCAACTGGCAATAAACAAACTGCCGCAAAATGCGGCAGATTCGCAATTCAGCGAAGCTTTACAGTCGACCCAGATCATTGACCAGAGCAAGCAACATCACTCCGACCACCAAACTGATACCGATCTGCACCCCCCAACCTTGCACCCGATCCGACAAGGGGCGACCACGCACCCACTCAATCAGATAAAACAACAAATGCCCCCCATCCAGTACAGGAATGGGCAGCAAATTCAGAACCCCCAGGCTAATACTCAGATAAGCAAGGAAATTCAGGAAATCAGCAACGCCCGACTGGGCAGAAGCGCCCGCCACTTTAGCAATGGTTATCGGCCCACTCAAGTTTTTTACCGAGAGCTCGCCAAACAGCATTTTCTTCAACGAGTCCAGCGTCAGCACGCTCATGGTCCAGGTACGACGGGCACCCTCGCCAATCGCGGCCAACGGACCATAACTGACCTCGCGAATCATTTCTGGCGGCCAGTCCACGGCTTTTACGCCCGCCCCGAGATAACCGCTTGGCGACTTGCTTTCGCCGCGCGCCGCCAGGGTCACCGGGACGTCGATTTGAGCACCATCACGCTCGACTTTCAGCATGATTTTGGTATCAGGACGCGTACGAACGCTGTCGACCACTTGCTGCCAGTCATTCAGCGCCAGGCCGTCGAGCGCCAGCAGGCGATCACCGGTTTTCAGACCGGCGGCTTGTGCCGGGCCTTTTGGATCGAGTTCAGCCAGTACTGGCGGCAAAGCCGGGCGCCATGGGCGAATACCCAGCGAGCGAATGGGATCGGGCTCGTCAGCGCCTTTGAGCCAATGGTCCAGCGCCAGCTCACGCGGCGCGTCGACGGTCGAACCCTGCTCGCGCACGAGCAATTGCAGGGAACCACTTTCCCCCAGACGACGCACCAGTTGCAAATTGACGGCAGCCCAACCGGAGGTAGGCTCACCATCGATGGCGACGATCTCCTGGCCCGCGCTCAAACCGGCCCTGGCCGCAATGCTGCCGGACTCGACGGCACCGATCACCGGACGGATCTGCTCGCTGCCGAGCATGGCCAGCACCCAGAAAAACACCAGGGCCAGCAGGAAGTTGGCAATCGGCCCCGCCGCGACAATGGCGATGCGCTGGCGCACCGATTTACGATTGAAGGATTGATGAAGCTGATCGGCCGGGACTTCGCCTTCACGCTCATCGAGCATCTTGACGTAGCCGCCCAGCGGAATCGCGGCGACGACAAATTCAGTGCCCTGCTTGTCGTGCCAGCGCAACAGGGGCATGCCGAAGCCGACGGAAAAACGCAGAACCTTGACGCCACAGCGACGCGCGACCCAGAAGTGGCCGAATTCGTGAAAGGTGACCAGCACACCCAAAGCGATCAGGGTGCCGGCAATCATATAGAGCGCGCTCATCTACTTTCTCCGCAATCCTGTTCAGTGCCGCGTGACGCCATGGTACTGCAACGGCTATCGCCCGTGACGATTCAGCCACTGCCCGGCCAGAGTCCGCGCTTTCGCGTCTGCGGTAAACACCGCGTCCAGATCCTCCAGCGCAACCACTGGCTCGAGGCTCAGCACGTCCTCGATGATACTCGCGATTTCCAGATAACCCACACGTCCGTCGAGAAACGCGGCGACCGCCACTTCGTTGGCCGCATTGAGCATCGCCGGCGCACTGTTACCCGCCTCGGCCGCCTGTTGCGCCAGGCGCAGGCAAGGAAAACGCTCTTCGTCCGGCGCCTCGAAATCCAGGCGCGCGATGGCAAACAGATCCAAGGGCGCTACACCGGAGTCGATACGCTCAGGCCAGGCCAGTGCATTGGCAATCGGCGTGCGCATGTCGGGATTGCCCAACTGCGCCAGCACCGAGCCATCGACATAATCGACCAGCGAGTGAATCACACTCTGCGGATGGATCACCACCTCGACCTGCGACGGCTTGGCGTCGAACAGCCAGCAGGCCTCGATCAATTCCAGACCCTTGTTCATCATGCTGGCCGAGTCCACGGAAATCTTGCGCCCCATGGACCAGTTCGGGTGCGCACACGCCTGATCAGGCGAAACGTGCGCCAGCTCGCTCAACGGCGTCTGGCGGAAAGGCCCGCCCGAAGCCGTGAGCAAAATCCGTCGCACACCGACTGTACTCAGCCCACGGGAAAAATCCTGCGGCATGCACTGGAAGATCGCGTTGTGCTCGCTGTCGATCGGCAGCAGCACCGAGCCGCTCTTGTGCACGGCCTGCATGAACAGCGCGCCGGACATCACCAGCGCCTCTTTATTGGCCAGCAGGATCTTCTTGCCAGCCTCCACCGCCGCCAGGGTCGGTCGCAGGCCTGCGGCACCGACGATGGCGGCCATCACGGCATCGACTTCAGGTGCAGAGGCAACCTGACACAGGCCCTCCTCCCCCACCAATACGCGAGTGGACAGACCGGCAGCCCGCAGGTCGTCCTGCAAACCACGCGCCGCCGCCACTTCCGGCACGACTGCGAATTGCGGCACATGACGCACGCACAAGGCCAGCAATTCGCTCAGACGCGTGAAACCGCTCAGGGCGAACACCTGATAGCGCTCGGGATGACGCGCGATGACGTCGAGGGTGCTCAGACCAATCGAACCGGTGGCCCCCAGAACAGTGATCTGTTGAGGACGGCTCACGGTGCAGCCATCCACAGCAATACAGCGAAAATCGGGATCGCAGCGGTCAGGCTGTCGATGCGATCAAGCACGCCGCCATGGCCTGGCAGCAGGTTGCTGCTATCCTTGATGCCGGACTGGCGCTTGAACATGCTTTCGGTGAGGTCGCCCACCACCGAAATGAATACGATCAATGCCGCGCCGATCAGCCCTTTGAGCAGCTCAGCCACCGTCCAGTCGCGAACCAGACCGACGATCGCGGTGATCAACAGACTCAGCGCCAGGCCACCGTAAACGCCTTCCCAGCTTTTGCCCGGACTGACTTGCGGCGCCAGTTTGCGCTTGCCGAAAGCACGGCCGGAGAAATAAGCACCGATGTCGGCGCCCCAGACCAGCACCATCACCGCCATGATCAGCCAGTTGCCCAGCGGGTACTGTTTGATCTGCACCAGACCTTGCCAGGCCGGCAGCAGGATCAGCAAGCCGATCACCAGTTTGGTGGCTGCTGTGGACCAATGCTCGCTTGAGCGTGGATACGTCAGCACCAGGTAAGTCGCCACCGCCCACCACAACACCGAAGCGCCCAACACCCAAGGGGCCAGGCCCGGCAGGACGTACATGACGAACAGCATCAGCGCGACGACAGCGGCAAAGCCGACACGGAACGACTGCGCGGTAAAGCCCGCCAGACGCGCCCATTCCCAGGCACCCAGACTCACGACCAGACCGATGAACAGCGCAAAACCGGATCCCTCGAGCAGGAAGAAACCGCACAGAGCGATCGGCAGCAGGATCAGCGCAGTGATGATTCGTTGTTTAAGCATTAAACCCGGGCTCCAGCTTCGACCTGTTCGCTCGTTTTACCGAAGCGACGCTGGCGCGAAGCGAAATCGGCCAGCGCAGTGCGCATGGCTTCGTGTTTGAAGTCCGGCCAGAACAGGTCGGAGAAGTACAACTCGGCATACGCCAGTTGCCACAGCAGGAAATTGCTGATGCGGTGCTCGCCACCAGTGCGGATGCACAAGTCTGGCAGCGGCAGGTCGCCGGTCGCCAGACAGGTTTGCAACAGCTCCGGAGTGATGTCTTCCGGACGCAGATGCCCGGCCTGAACCTCACGCGCCAGACGTTGCGCCGCCTGGGCAATATCCCACTGACCGCCGTAGTTGGCGGCGATCTGCAGAATAAAGCGGTTGGCACCGGCGGTCATGGCCTCGGCTTCGCGCATCGCCGCCTGAAGCTCAGGGTGGAAGCGCGAGCGATCACCGATGATGCGCAAGCTGATGTTGTTGTCGTTGAGGCGCTTGGCCTCACGACGCAGGGCCTTGAAGAACAGGTCCATCAAGGCACTGACCTCATCGGCCGGGCGCTGCCAGTTTTCACTGGAAAAGGCGAACAGGGTGAGCACTTCGACCTTGGCCTCGGCGCACACCTCGATTACCGCCCGCACAGCATCCACGCCGGCTTTATGCCCGGCGACACCCGGCATAAAGCGTTTTTTCGCCCAGCGATTATTGCCATCCATGATGATCGCGACATGGCGCGGCACCGCGGACGGCGCAGACTGCTTGGTCTTTTCCATTGAAACGCGACCCTTATACGGCCATCAGGTCTTTTTCTTTCTCGTCCGTGGCCTTGGTGATCTGGGCCTCGGATTCTTTGGTCAGCTTATCGATATCAGCGATGGCACGACGTTCTTCGTCTTCACTGATTTCCTTGTCCTTGACCAGTTTTTTAAGCTCACCCAATGCGTCACGACGAATGTTGCGCACGGCAACGCGCGCGTCTTCCGCTGCGCTACGAGCCTGCTTGGTGAAGCCCTTGCGCGTTTCCTCGGTGAGGGCAGGCATCGGGATCAAAAGCAACTCACCCAGGTTGGTCGGATTGAGGTTCAGACCGGCGCTCTGGATCGCCTTGTCGACGGCAGCGAGCATGTTGCGCTCGAAAGCCACGACTTGCAGGGTACGCGAATCTTTCACGGTGACGTTGGCGACGCTGCTCAGCGGGGTGTCAGTGCCGTAGTAAGGCACCATGACACTACCGAGAATGCTCGGGTGAGCCTTGCCGGTACGAATCTGGCCGAACGCGTGATTCAGAGATTCCAGGGATTTCTGCATACGCGCTTGGGCGTCTTTCTTGATTTCGTTGATCATTGTTGACCTTCCTCGATCAGAGTGCCTTCAGCGCCGCCATGCACGATGTTCAGCAGGGCGCCGGGCTTGTTCATGTTGAATACGCGCAGCGGCATCTTGTGATCGCGGCACAGGCAGATAGCAGTCAGATCCATCACGCCCAGCTTGCGATCCAGCACTTCATCATAAGTCAGATGATCGAACTTCTCGGCATGCGGGTCTTTGAACGGGTCTGCGGTGTAGACGCCATCAACCTTGGTCGCTTTCAGCACGACGTCGGCATCGATTTCGATGGCACGCAGGCAGGCTGCCGAATCCGTGGTAAAGAACGGATTGCCGGTACCGGCGGCGAAAATCACCACGTCCTTGGAGTTCAGGTGGCGCATGGCTTTGCGGCGATCATAGTGATCGGTCACGCCAACCATGGAAATGGCCGACATCACGATGGCCGAGATATTGGCACGTTCCAGCGCGTCGCGCATGGCCAGGGCGTTCATCACAGTGGCCAGCATGCCCATGTGGTCGCCTGTCACCCGATCCATGCCGGCCTTGCTCAAGGCCTCGCCACGGAACAGGTTGCCACCGCCGATCACCAGACCGACCTGTACGCCGATGCCGACCAGCTGGCCGACTTCCAGCGCCATCCGATCCAGCACTTTTGGATCGATCCCGAACTCTTCCGAGCCCATCAGGGCCTCGCCGCTAAGCTTGAGTAGAATGCGTTTATAGCGAGCCTGATAACCACTGCCCTGCTGAGCCATTGCGAATCTCTCCTGCGGCGTATTTAAAAAATTCTGTGCAAGCTGTTTTACAGCTGCCGTTCACTCTAGCTTGGCGCTGCTTCAGCGCCATCGGAACCTGGCTTTGTAAGTCAGTTCCCAGTGGAAACCAATTAAAAACTGGTAACCCCATCTGAAAAGAGGCTGCGCGCGTGAGCGGGCAGCCTCTTTCGGGCGACAGTTGAAAAACCGTCTTATTGCTTGGCGGCAGCCAGCTGGGCAGCAACTTCTTCAGCGAAGTTGTCGACCGGCTTCTCGATGCCTTCGCCTACTTTGAAGTAGGTGAAGGAAACGATTTCTGCGCCGCCTTTCTTGGCCAGCTCGCCAACCTTGATCTCAGGGTTCTTGACGAACGCCTGCTCAACCAGGCTCGCTTCTGCCAGGAACTTGCTGATACGGCCTTTGACCATGTTCTCAACAATGTTTTCTGGCTTGCCTTTGATCTTCTCTTCGTTCAGCTGCAGGAACACAGCCTTTTCACGCTCGATCGCTTCAGCCGAAACCTGCGAAGGCAGCAGGAACTCAGGGTTGCTTGCAGCTACGTGCATCGCGATGTCTTTGGCCAGCTCGACGTCGCCGCCTTTCAGAGCCACAACAACACCGATCTTGTTGCCGTGCAGGTAGGAACCTACAACGTCACCTTCGATACGGGTCAGACGACGGATGTTGACGTTTTCGCCTACTTTGGCAACCAGTGCTTCGCGAGCGGCTTCTTGAGCAGCGATCAGCGGAGCAGCGTCGGTCAGCTTGTCAGCGAAGGCTTTTTCTACGCTGGCAGCAACAAAGTTTTTGAAGTCGTCTTGCAGAGCCAGGAAGTCGGTCTGCGAGTTCACTTCCAGGATAACGGCAGCTTTACCGTCGTCCTTGATTGCGATTGCGCCTTCAGCGGCAACGTTGCCAGCCTTTTTCGCAGCCTTGATCGCGCCCGAAGCACGCATGTCATCAATGGCTTTTTCGATGTCGCCGTCAGCCTTTTCCAGGGCTTTCTTGCAGTCCATCATGCCTTCGCCGGTACGCTCGCGCAGTTCTTTAACCAACGCTGCAGTAATTGCTGCCATTTTCAAATTCCTCTTGGATAGGTTTTCAACCATTCCACCCGATCGAACGGGCGTTCAATTCTTCCCGAAACACCTTGTAGCTGCTGCACGTTACAAATGCAGGAGGTGCGCTGCCACACGTGGGCGCCAACAAACGGTTTTCGAGGTGGCAAAAAGGGGGCCAAGCCCCCTTTTTGCTTACTGAGTCAACGCCAGGGCGTCGATTACTCAGCTGCAGCCTGAGTTTCTTCAGCTGCGAATTCAACAGTGCCGCCAGCAACATTGTTGCGACCACGGATCACTGCGTCAGCCATCGAACCCATGTACAGCTGGATAGCGCGGATTGCGTCATCGTTGCCTGGGATGATGTAGTCAACGCCTTCCGGGCTGCTGTTGGTATCGACAACGCCGATGACCGGGATGCCCAGCTTGTTGGCTTCGGTGATCGCGATGCGCTCGTGGTCAACGTCGATCACGAACAGTGCGTCTGGCAGACCGCCCATGTCCTTGATGCCGCCCAGGGAGCGATCCAGCTTTTCCAGGTCACGGGAGCGCATCAGCGCTTCTTTCTTGGTCAGCTTGGCGAAAGTACCGTCTTCGGCTTGAACTTCAAGGTCACGCAGACGCTTGATGGAAGCACGAATGGTTTTGAAGTTGGTCAGCATGCCGCCCAACCAGCGGTGGTCGACGTACGGCGAACCGCAACGTGCTGCTTCTTCAGCAACGATCTTGCCAGCGGAACGCTTGGTGCCGACGAACAGAATCTTGTTTTTGCCCTGGGCCAGACGCTCTACGAAAGTCAGAGCTTCGTTGAACATTGGCAGGGTTTTTTCAAGGTTGATGATGTGAATCTTGTTACGCGCGCCGAAAATGTACTTGCCCATTTTCGGATTCCAGTAACGGGTTTGGTGACCGAAGTGCACACCGGCCTTCAGCATATCGCGCATGTTGACTTGGGACATGATAGTTCCTTAATAAGTCGGGTTTGGCCTCCACGTATCCCAATGACCAACCAGTGGCATAAAGCCAAAGGCACCCAGGTCATCGTGTCGACACGTGTGTGGATTTAAGCTTCTCGGGGCATCCCCGGAAAGCGGCGCATTTTATACCACAGGGCGCGCAGAAACGGAACCCGGAATCTGTATTCGCACCAGGGACATGGGCGCAGCCCCCTTGGAATCGCCGTCAGGCACACCATTGTATAGAGAGAGACGATGTACGCAGGCGCGGATTTGCGCCTTTCGTCTGTTAGAATCGGGTTTTTCAGGGTCGCAAAACGTACACCTGCCACCCTATCCGTATCAGCAAGCGCCGCCGAGCGCAGAGAGAGCCTGTATGACCGTCAACCTCAAAACCCCCGAGGACATCGCTGGCATGCGTGTCGCCGGCAAACTGGCCGCCGATGTGCTGGAAATGATTGCCGAACACGTCAAACCGGGCGTGACCACCGATCAACTGAACCAGATCTGCCACGACTACATCGTTAACGTGCAGCAGGCCATTCCGGCCCCGCTCAACTACAAGGGTTTTCCGAAGTCGATCTGCACCTCGATCAACCATGTGGTCTGCCACGGCATCCCGAACGACAAGCCACTGAAAAACGGTGACACCCTGAATATCGACGTCACCGTGATCAAGGACGGCTACCACGGCGACACCAGCCGCATGTTCCACGTTGGCGAAGTGCCCGTCTGGGCCGAGCGCCTGTCGCAGGTCACTCAGGAATGCATGTACAAGGCAATCGAGATCGTCAAACCTGGCTGCCGCCTCGGCGACATCGGTGAAGTCATCCAGAAGCACGCGGAAAAGAACGGTTTCTCGGTGGTTCGCGAGTTCTGCGGCCACGGCATCGGCAAGGTGTTCCACGAAGAACCGCAGATCCTGCACTACGGCCGCGCCGGCACCGGCATGGAACTGAAGGCCGGCATGACCTTCACCATCGAGCCGATGATCAACCAGGGCAAGGCCGACACCAAGGTGCTGGGCGACGGCTGGACCGCGATCACCAAGGACCGCAAGCTCTCGGCGCAGTGGGAACACACCCTGCTGGTGACCGACACCGGCTACGAGATCTTCACCCTGCGCGCCGACGACACGATCCCGCGCGTCTCGGCCTGACCCCTAGAACGCTCCCACCTTTATAGAAGGAAAGCCAATCGATGCCGCAGGTGGATCCCGAACTCTTCGACCGCGGCCAGTTCCAGGCTGAACTGGCCCTGAAAGCGAGTCCTATCGCGGCGTTCAAAAAGGCGATCCGCCAGGCGCGCGAGGTCCTCGACACGCGTTTTCGCAATGGCCGCGACATCCGCCGCCTGATCGAAGACCGCGCATGGTTCGTCGACAACATCCTGCAAAAGGCCTGGGAGCAGTTCAACTGGAGCGAAGACGCCGACATCGCGCTGGTCGCGGTCGGTGGCTACGGCCGGGGCGAGCTGCATCCCTATTCCGACATCGACTTGCTGATCCTGCTGGACAGCGCCGATCACGAAGTTTTCCGCGACTCCATCGAGCGTTTTCTAACGCTGCTGTGGGACATCGGCCTGGAAGTCGGCCAGAGCGTACGCTCGGTCGATGAATGCGCCGAGGAAGCCCGTGCCGACCTGACCGTGGTCACCAACCTGATGGAAAGCCGCACCATCTGCGGCCCCGAGCGCCTGCGTCAGCGCATGCTTGATGTCACCAGCACGGCCCACATGTGGCCGGCCAAGGAGTTTTTCCTGGCCAAGCGCGCCGAACAGAAGGCCCGCCACCACAAGTACAACGACACCGAATACAACCTGGAACCCAACGTCAAAGGCTCGCCCGGCGGCCTGCGGGATATCCAGACGATTCTGTGGGTGGCCCGGCGTCAGTACGGCACCCTGAACCTGCGCGCCCTCGCCGGCGAAGGTTTTCTGGTCGAGAGCGAAAACGCCCTGCTGGCGTCGTCCCAGGAATTTCTGTGGAAAGTGCGCTATGCCCTGCACATGCTCGCCGGTCGCTCCGAAGATCGTCTGCTGTTCGATCATCAACGGACCATCGCCGGCCTGCTCGGCTTTGAAGGCGACGACGCCAAACAGGCGGTCGAAAACTTCATGCAGCAGTATTTCCGCGTGGTGATGAGCATCGCCCAGCTCAGCGACCTGATCATCCAGCATTTCGAGGAAGTCATCCTCGCCCCGGAAGACGAAGCGCCGCCGCAGCCGATCAACTCGCGCTTCCAGTTGCACGACGGCTACATCGAAGCGCGCAACGACAACGTGTTCCGTCGCACGCCGTTCGCCATGCTCGAGATTTTCGTGTTGATGGCCCAGCAGCCGGAAATCAAAGGTGTGCGCGCCGACACCATTCGTCTGCTGCGCGAGAACCGGCACCTGATCGACGACAATTTCCGCAACGATATCCGCAATACCAGCCTGTTCATCGAGCTCTTCAAGTGCAAGATCGGCGTGCACCGCAACCTGCGCCGGATGAACCGCTACGGCATCCTCGGGCGTTATCTGCCGGAGTTCGGCTTTATCGTCGGGCAAATGCAGCACGACCTGTTCCACATCTATACGGTCGATGCGCACACGCTGAATCTGATCAAACACCTGCGAAAATTGCAGTACACCCAGGTGTCGGAAAAATTCCCGCTGGCCGCCAAACTCATGGCCAAACTGCCCAAGCCTGAGCTCATTTACATGGCCGGCCTGTACCACGACATCGGCAAGGGCCGGCATGGCGATCACTCGGACATCGGCGCGGTCGATGCCGAAGCGTTCTGCCAGCGCCATCAGTTGCCGCTGTGGGACAGCCGCCTGATCGTCTGGCTGGTGCAGAACCACCTGGTGATGTCGACCACCGCGCAGCGCAAGGATCTGTCCGATCCGCAGGTGATCCATGATTTCGCGCAGATCGTCGGCGACGAAACCCGTCTGGACTACCTGTACGTGCTGACGGTTGCCGATATCAACGCGACCAACCCGACGCTGTGGAACTCCTGGCGCGCCAGCCTGTTGCGCCAGCTCTATACCGAGACCAAACGCGCTCTGCGTCGTGGCCTGGAAAACCCGGTGGATCGCGAAGAGCAGATCCGCCAGACCCAGAGCGCCGCACTGGACATCCTCGTGCGTGGCGGCACCGATCCGGACGACGTCGAACAGTTGTGGGCGCAACTGGGCGATGACTATTTCCTGCGTCACACCGCTGGCGACGTGGCCTGGCACAGTGACGCGATCCTGCAGCAACCGGCCGATGGCGGCCCGCTGGTGCTGATCAAGGAAACCACCCAGCGCGAGTTCGAGGGCGGCACGCAGATCTTCATCTATGCGCCGGATCAACACGATTTCTTCGCCGTGACCGTGGCCGCGATGGATCAGCTCAACCTGAACATTCATGACGCCAGGGTCATCACCTCAAGCAGCCAGTTCACCCTCGACACCTATATCGTGCTCGACAACGACGGTGAATCCATCGGCGACAACCCGACACGGATCAAACAGATTCGCGACGGTTTGACCGAAGCGCTGCGCAACCCGGACGACTACCCGACGATCATCCAGCGCCGGGTGCCGCGCCAGCTCAAGCACTTCGCCTTCGCGCCGCAGGTAACGATCCACAACGACGCTCAGCGTCCGGTGACGGTGCTGGAACTCACCGCCCCTGATCGCCCAGGCCTGCTGGCGCGGGTCGGCGGGATCTTCCTCGAGTTCGACCTGTCGCTGCAGAACGCCAAGATTGCGACCTTGGGCGAACGCGTGGAAGACGTGTTCTTCATCACCGACGCCCACAACCAGCCGCTCTCCGACCCGCTGCTGTGCAGCCGCCTGCAGGACGCAATCGTCGAGCAACTGAGCGTCAACCAGGAACCGGATATCAAGCTTTCGCGCATCAGTATTTGAATCAGCAAACTACCCCTGTGGAGGCAGATATAGCTGCCGGGGCTTTTGTGGTGAGGGGATTCATCCCCGATGGGTTGCGAAGCAGCCCCGAACCGGCAATCGCGGAGTATCCGTTACACCGCACGCGATGGTTTTGCGGCTGCTGCGCAGCCGATCGGAGATAAGTCCCCTCGCCACGGAGTTCTCTCCACATTGAACGAGGCCCCCATGAACAACGCTCTGAACCAGCTCCAGCCTTACCCGTTCGAAAAGCTCCGCGCCTTGCTCGGCAGCGTGACGCCGAACCCGGACAAACGCCCGATCGCCCTGTCGATCGGCGAGCCGAAACACCGTTCGCCAAGCTTTGTCGCCGAAGCGCTGGCGAACAATCTGGATCAGATGGCGGTGTACCCGACCACCCTCGGCATCCCGGCCCTGCGCGAAGCCATCGCCGGCTGGTGCGAACGTCGCTTCGGCGTACCAAGCGGCTGGATTGATCCGGCGCGCAACGTGCTGCCGGTCAACGGCACCCGCGAAGCGCTGTTCGCCTTCACCCAGACCGTGGTCAATCGCGGTGACGATGCACTGGTGGTCAGCCCGAACCCGTTCTATCAGATCTACGAAGGCGCCGCGTTCCTCGCCGGGGCCAAGCCGCATTACCTGCCGTGCCTGGACGAAAACGGTTTCAACCCGGATTTCGACGCGGTCTCGCCCGACATCTGGAAACGCTGCCAGATTCTGTTCCTGTGTTCGCCGGGCAATCCGACGGGCGCGCTGATCCCGGTCGAAGTGCTGAAAAAACTCATCGCCCTGGCGGACGAATACGATTTCGTGATCGCCGCCGACGAGTGCTACAGCGAACTGTACTTCGACGAACAGACCCCACCGCCGGGCCTGCTCAGCGCGTGTGTCGAACTGGGCCGCAAGGACTTCAAGCGTTGCGTGGTGTTCCACAGCCTGTCCAAGCGCTCCAACCTGCCGGGGCTGCGTTCCGGTTTCGTCGCGGGCGACGCCGATGTCCTCAAAGGCTTCCTGCTCTACCGCACCTACCACGGCTGCGCGATGCCGGTGCAAACCCAACTGGCCAGCGTTGCGGCATGGAATGACGAAGTGCACGTGCGCGCCAACCGTGCGCTGTACCGCGAGAAATTCGACGCTGTCTTGGCGATCCTCAGCCCGGTGATGGACGTGCAGCGTCCGGACGGCAGTTTCTACCTGTGGCCGAACGTACAAGGTGACGACGCGGCGTTCTGTCGCGACCTGTTCGAGCAAGAACACGTGACCGTGGTGCCAGGCTCGTATCTGTCCCGCGAGGTAGACGGTGTGAATCCGGGCGCCGGTCGTGTGCGCATGGCGCTGGTTGCGCCACTGGCTGAATGCGTCGAGGCCGCAGAGCGGATTCGCGCGTTTGTCTCTCGCCAGTCGTAAGTGTCTTTACCGTGCCAGTTTTGCTGGCACGGTAACCGGTCATAAAACCGTACATATATTCAATTTACCGATTCAACCTCAGCCCCTAGCATCCGTCATTCAAAGCAACTTGTCGGGAACAACAAGCAACCCGAGAAGTTAAACCTGAAGAATGAAAACATGGATGTTCCGTAATGCAATCAACCTGGCTTCAGCCAAACAAACAATTCGAACACACACGCATCTCCCGCAACATTAAATGTACTTGGGAGATTCAAAAACATGTGGGCTAAAAATAATCCGGCGAAATTCTGGACTCCCGGCAGCACACTTCGCATCGCGTTCCTCAACGGTACGCAGGCATTCAAGGACGAAACGATCGCCGCCGCCAGCAACTGGTTGCCGCACATCAACTTGAAGTTCGATTTCGTCGAAGGTGAAGAAGGCGATATCCGCATACTCAGTCAACCGGGAACGTTTTCCTCTCTGATCGGTACCGATGCTCTGTTACATCCCGATGAGCCGACCATGCGACTCTGGCCACACCCACCGAGCCAGGCACGTTATTTCGCAGCCAATGTCATGCATGAGTTCGGTCACATGCTCGGCGCAGAACATGAACAGACCAACCCCACGGCAAACATTCCCTGGGATAAACCAGCCATTTATAAACAACACGGAATAACCGCCGACCCGGAAGAGGACAACTACCAGGCCAGCGTGACGCGCAAACGACTGCACGACTGGTATTTTGACCTCGGCAATCCCGACGAAAGCATTTACTCAGAGTACGACCAGAAGTCGATCATGCACTATCCCGTCAGCCAGTCGTGGACGCTCGGTGACTTCCAGATCTTCATTAATCTGGACCTCAGCGAACAGGATAAAACCTTCATGTCGAACGCTTACCCCTACCCCGCGAGTCAGTGAGCGCGCCAGGTCCGTATCGGACTATTTGACCTGCCCCAGATTTGCCTCGCTCAAATCAAGCTCGCTCAATACTTCTCTGAGCACGTCATCACCAATCTGGTGATGACGGCTCAGGCTATACAACTCAAGGCGTTGCGCCCGCAACGCCTTGAGTCGCAAACGGCGCTCCAGCAGATCCATCTGGAACGCCAGCGCCTGGGCTTCCGCCGAATCGTTGAACACCTCAAGCTGATGCCGGTACTCGGACATGATCCGCGCCTTGAGTTCGGCCGAGAGTGCTGCCTGCGCAGCGTCCTGCGGCGCGACCTCTTCGGTTTCCAGCGCATGGATCGCCGCCTCGGCGGTCTTGCGCCAGGCGTCGCGCACTTCCTGACGGCGCTTGTCGTCCGGACTTTTCTCGATGCCGCGCAGTAGCAATGGCAAAGCGATACAGGCGCAAATCAGCGACAACAGAATCACCCCGGCGGCGATGAAGATCAGCAGATCGCGCTCGGGGAACGCCTTGGCCCCCATCAGCATCGGCACCGACATCACACCGGCCAGCGTCACCGCACCGCGCACACCGCCGACGGTCAGCAGCCAGCAGGATCGCGCGGTCGGCACTTGCGTCAGGTCGCCCTTGCCGCGCAAACGGCGCAGCAGCACCGACAGGCGCCAGATGCTCTGCACCCAGATAAAGCGCAACAGCACCAGCGCGAGGAAAATCGCCACCACGTCGAGACCTCGGTACAGCAGCGTCGGCCACAACGTCGGCTCGTGGCTGACCACCGCTTTGATGATGTCCGGCAATTGCAGACCCAGCAGCAGGAAGATCAGACCGTTGAAGGCAAATTCGAGCAGCGACCAGACGCTACGGTTGAGCAAGCGAGTGCTGGTCTGTCGTGGCAACAGATCGAGCCAGCTCTGCATCATTCCCGCCGCCACCGCCGACAGGATGCCCGAAGCGCCCAACCGCTCGGCCAACACATAAGCCGCGAACGGCAGCAGCAACATGAACACCACGTGGGTGGCCGGATCGTCCCAGCCCCGGGCGATCATCCACGCGCGCAAACGCCCGACCAGCCAGCTCAGCACCACGCCGACGGCCAAGCCTCCGACCGCCACCAGCACGAAGGTCAGGCTGGCATTGGCCAGTGAGAACACTCCGGTGACCGCCGCAACCAGGGCAAACTTGAACGTCACCAGACCCGAAGCATCGTTCATCAAGGCTTCGCCCTGCAGTATGTGCATCAGCGGTGTCGGCAAACGGTTCTGCGAGATCGCCGACACCGCCACGGCGTCGGTCGGCGACAGCACCGCGGCCAGCGCGAAGGCTACCGGCAGTGGAATTGTCGGCAACAGCCAGTGAATGAAGTACCCGGCACCGACCACGGTGAACAGCACCAGGCCGACCGCCAGCGTCAGGATCGGCCCACGCAAATGCCAGAACTCGCGTTTGGGCATCCGCCAGCCATCGGAGAACAGCAGCGGCGGCAGGAACAGAAACAGGAACAGCTCCGGATCCAGCGCCACGTGCAGGCCCAATGTCGGCCAGGCCAGCAAGGCACCGGCGGCGATTTGCACCAGGGGCAGCGGCAGCGGGATGACCCGTCCGACCAGCCGCGAGACGCTGACCAGCATCAGCAGGATCAGGACGGTGTAAGCGGTTTGCATAAAGCGGAAATCTCAGACAATCGACAGCGTTGAACTGCCATATTAGCCGCTTAGGATGCGTCTGACCGTTGCACCTATGTCGCACTGCTGGAACGCAGTCCCCTTGTGGGAGCGAGCCTGCTCGCGAATGCGGTGTCTGATTCAACAGAGATATTGCCTGACACGGCCCCTTCGCGAGCGGGCTCGCTCCCACAGGTTTTGCAGCGTTACGACAACCGTGGCCGCCCGAAACGCGTTGGTCATGGCATAATCCGACACCATTTTTTTCCAGCACCTGTAAAGGGGGCGATTCCTTGACCGTTTCAAGTAAAACGTTGCACCTTTTCGGCATCAAAGCCTGCGACACCATGAAGAAGGCGCGCACCTGGCTCGATGAACACGCTGTCAGCTACGACTTTCACGACTACAAAACCGCCGGTATCGACCGTGAGCACCTGACCCAATGGTGCAACGAGCACGGCTGGCAAACGGTGTTGAACCGTGCCGGCACGACCTTTCGCAAACTCGACGACGAACGTAAAGCCGATCTCGACCAGTCGAAAGCCATCGAACTGATGCTCGCTCAACCCTCGATGATCAAGCGCCCGGTGCTCGATCTCGGTGACCGAACCCTGATTGGCTTCAAGCCAGACATCTACGCGGCCGCACTCAAGTAAGCAGCCCGTCACTTATTGCTAGAGGTATTCACATGTCCAACTCTCTGTTCAGCATCGCCTTTGGTGTCGGCACGCAAAACCGTCAAGGTGCCTGGCTGGAAGTGTTCTACGCCCAGCCACTGCTCAACCCGTCGGCAGAACTGGTCGCTGCCGTTGCGCCGATCCTCGGCTACACCGAAGGCAACCAGGCCATCACCTTCACCACCGCCCAGGCTGCGCAACTGGCTGAAGCGGTCAAAGGCATCGACGCCGTTCAAGGCAAACTGCTGACCCGTCTGGCCGAAAGCCACAAGCCACTGGTCGCCACTCTGCTGGCCGAAGACGCACAGCTGACCTCGACGCCAGAGGCGTACCTGAAGCTGCACCTGCTGTCCCATCGTCTGGTCAAGCCGCACGGCGTGAGCCTGGCCGGGATCTTCCCGCTGCTGCCGAACGTGGCCTGGACCAGCCAGGGCGCGATCGACCTGAGCGAACTGGCCGAGCTGCAACTCGAAGCCCGCCTGCGCGGCGAGCTGCTGGAAGTGTTCTCGGTGGACAAGTTCCCGAAAATGACCGACTACGTGGTGCCGGCCGGCGTGCGTATCGCTGACGCCGCGCGCCTGCGTCTGGGTGCGTACGTGGGCGAAGGCACCACCGTGATGCACGAAGGCTTCATCAACTTCAACGCCGGCACCGAAGGCCCGGGCATGATCGAAGGCCGCGTTTCCGCTGGCGTATTCGTTGGCAAGGGCTCGGACCTGGGCGGCGGTTGCTCGACCATGGGCACTCTGTCAGGCGGCGGAAACATCGTAATCAAGGTTGGCGAAGGCTGCCTGATCGGCGCCAACGCCGGTATCGGTATTCCATTGGGCGACCGCAACACTGTCGAGTCGGGCCTGTACGTGACCGCCGGCACCAAAGTCGCGCTGCTGGACGAGCACAACAACCTGGTCAAGGTTGTAAAAGCCCGTGAGCTGGCCGGCCAGACCGACCTGCTGTTCCGTCGCAATTCGGAAACCGGTGCCGTGGAGTGCAAAACCCACAAATCGGCGATCGAGCTGAACGAAGCGCTGCACGCGCACAACTAAGCAGCCGTACGATCCCCCTGTGAGAGCGAGCTTGCTCGCGAAGGCGTCCGGTCAGTCAACAACAGAGCTGAATGACACGACGCTTTCGCGAGCAAGCTCGCTCCCACAAGGTTCGATGTACCCCCGCCCAAGTTCACAGGGCTGAACCTATGATGATTCCCTCCCCCTGGCGCGCCGACTTTCCGGCCATCGCCGCCCTGCAACGGCAAGACCAGACCTATCTGGACAACGCCGCCACCACGCAAAAACCCCAGGCCCTGCTTGACGCACTGACGCATTACTACGCCAACGGCGCGGCCAATGTGCATCGTGCGCAGCATCTGCCCGGCGCCCACGCCACGCAGGCGTTCGAAGACAGTCGGCTCAAGGTAGCCCAGTGGCTAAATGCCGGTGACAGCGGGCAGATCATCTTCACCCACGGCGCCACCAGCGCGCTGAATCTCCTGGCCTATGGCCTGGAACCTCTTTTCCACCCGGGCGATGAAATTGTCATCAGCGCCGTGGAGCATCACGCCAACCTGCTGCCGTGGCAGCAACTGGCGCAGCGTCGCGAGCTGAAACTGGTGATCCTGCCACTGGACGAAGACGGCGTGATCGACCTCGGCGCCGCTGTGCGCCTGATCAATCCGCGTACCCGCTTGCTGGCGGTCAGTCAGCTGTCCAACGTGCTTGGTGCCTGGCAACCCTTGCCGGCGCTGCTGGCGATGGCCAAGGCGCACAACGCGCTGACCGTAGTCGATGGCGCCCAGGGTGTGGTGCACGGTCGGCACGACGTGCAGGCGCTCGGTTGCGACTTCTATGTGTTTTCCAGCCACAAGCTGTACGGCCCTGATGGCCTCGGCGTGCTGTTCGGGCGCAACAAGGCGCTTGAGCAACTGCAGCCGTGGCAGTTCGGCGGCGAAATGGTCCTGGAAGCCAATTATCACGATGCACGCTTCCGCCCTGCCCCGCTGGGTTTCGAAGCGGGCACACCGCCGATCGCCAGTGTGATCGGCCTCGGCGCGACCCTCGACTATTTGGCCGGGCTGGATCAGGACGCGGTATCGGCCCATGAAGCGGCGCTGCACGCCTACCTGCTGCAAGGTCTGGCCGCGCGTAACGGCATTCGTCTGCTGGGCAAGCCGCAACTGGCGCTGGCCAGTTTTATCGTCGAGGGTGTGCACAACGCCGATCTGGCACACCTGCTCACCGAGCAAGGCATTGCCGTGCGCGCCGGGCATCACTGCGCCATGCCGTTGCTGAAAAGCTTCGAACTGGCCGGGGCGATCCGCGTGTCGCTGGCACTGTACAACGACTCCGAGGATCTGGAGCGTTTCTTCGACGCGCTGGATCAGGCCTTGGAGTTGCTGCGATGAACCTGCCGCTCGCCGCCGCCGAAGCGCTGCAGACCTTTCAGAATGCCGCTGGTTGGGAACAACGCGCACGGTTGCTGATGCAGTTTGGCGATCGTCTGCCGCCGCTGAATGACGCGGACAAATGCGAAGCCAACCGGGTGCATGGCTGTGAGAGTCAAGTGTGGCTGGTGGGTGAGCTGCAGGACGGCCACTGGCAGTTCAGCGCTGCCAGCGATGCGCGGATGATTCGCGGGCTGGTGGCGTTGTTGCTGTTGCGGGTCAACGGTTTGAGCGCTGTCGAGTTGCAGCAAGTGGACCTGTCGGACTGGTTCAATCAGCTGGGACTGTCGCGGCAGTTGTCGCCGTCGCGCAGTAATGGCTTGAATGCCGTGCTCCAGCGGATGAATGAGTTGGCCGGTTAATCGCCATCGCTGGCAAGCCAGCTCCCACAGGGTTCGATGGTGTTCATAGATGCGGTGAAATTACCCAATAACTGTGGGAGCTGGCTTGCCAGCGATGAGGTCATCAGCCTCACAGATCAAACCTGAGGTTTTACTCGGTCAGCCGGCCGCCGCACACCCGCCACAATCTTGTCCACCGCCTTGGTCGCCGCGACCATGCCGAACGTCGCCGTGACCATCATCACCGCGCCAAACCCGCCGGCGCAGTCGAGCTTCACCCCGTCGCCGACAAAACTCTTCTGCAAGCAGATGCTGCCATCCGGTTTCGGATAGCGCAGTTGCTCGGTGGAAAACACGCACGGCACGCTGTAATGACGGGTCACCGTACGCGAGAAGCCATAGTCGCGACGCAACGTCGAACGCACTTTCGAGGCCAGTGGATCGTTGAACGTGCGGTTGAGGTCGCAGACCTGAATCAGCGTCGGATCGATCTGCCCGCCGGCACCGCCGGTGGTGATGATCTGGATCTTGCGCCGCTTGCACCAGGCAATCAGCGCAGCCTTGGCGTTGACCGCGTCGATGCAGTCGATCACGCAGTCGATGTTCGGTGTGATGTATTCGGCCATGGTGTCGCGGGTGACGAAATCCGCCACCGCGTGCACGGTGCAATCCGGGTTGATCCCGCGCAGACGCTCGGCCATCACCTCGACCTTGGGTTTGCCGACGGTGCTGTCCAGTGCGTGCAACTGGCGGTTGGCGTTGCTGACGCAGACGTCGTCGAGGTCGAACAGCGAAATCTCACCCACGCCACAGCGGGCCATGGCTTCCGCCGCCCAGGAACCAACGCCACCGACGCCGACAATCGCCACATGGGCCGCACGCAGGCGCTCGAGGCCCTCGATGCCATACAAACGGGCGATGCCTGCAAACCGCGGATCTTCTGTACTCATGACCATTACCCCAAAAACCGGCGCGCATTATAGGGCCGTCGACGGCCAAGAGCATCTTTGACGCTATGAACGGTGAACGCAGGCGTTTTCACACAACCTTTGTGGCGAGGGAGCTTGCTCCCGCCGGGTCGCGAAGCGGCCCTCAAAAAGCGGCCTGCTTCGCAGTCCAGCGGGAGCAAGCTCCCTCGCCACCGGGAATTGCTATAACTGAATAACAAAGTTTTCTCTTACAAGCTGTTACTAAAGAACTTAAATCAGGTTGGACTGCCCAATGTCGGGCATTTCCCTGTCCGGTGTACGAGCAGTGAACTGCCGGTGTAGGATTCGCGCCCTTTTGGCGCTTGCCAACCGTTCCTTCGTTCCACAGCCTTTGGAACCCGAAATAGCTATGTCATCGCGTAAATTTGGTCTCAACCTGGTGGTGGTTCTGGCAATCGCCGCCCTGTTCACCGGTTTCTGGGCGCTGATCAACCGCCCGGTCTCCGCGCCCAACTGGCCGGAGCAGATCTCCGGTTTCTCTTATTCGCCATTCCAGCAGGGCCAATTCCCGCAGAAGGATCAATATCCGACTGACGATGAAATGCGCCGCGACCTGGAGATCATGAGCAAGCTGACGGACAACATCCGCATCTATTCGGTTGACGGTTCGCTGCAGGACATCCCGAAACTGGCGGAAGAGTTTGGTCTGCGCGTGACCCTCGGGATCTGGATCAGCCCCGATCAGGAACGCAACGAGCGCGAGATCCAGCGCGCCATCGAACTGGCCAACACCTCGCGCAGCGTGGTGCGGGTGGTGGTCGGTAACGAGGCGATTTTCCGCAAGGAAATCACCGCCGAACAACTGAGCGTGCTGCTGGATCGCGTGCGCGCAGCGGTGAAAGTGCCGGTGACCACCTCCGAGCAATGGCACGTCTGGGAAGAACACCCGGAACTGGCCAAACACGTCGACCTGATCGCCGCGCACGTGCTGCCTTACTGGGAATTCATTCCGGTGGACAAGGCCGGGCAGTTCGTCTTCGACCGCGCCCGCGACCTGAAAAAGCTGTTCCCGAAAAAACCGTTGCTGCTGTCCGAAGTCGGCTGGCCGAGCAACGGGCGCATGCGCGGTGGCGCCGATGCGTCGCCGGCGGATCAGGCGATCTACCTGCGCACGCTGGTCAACAAACTCAACCGTCAGGGCTTCAACTACTTCGTGATTGAAGCCTTCGACCAGCCGTGGAAGGCCAGTGACGAAGGTTCGGTCGGCGCCTACTGGGGCGTGTTCAACGCCGCGCGCCAGCAGAAATTCAACTTCGAAGGCCCGGTCGTCGCCATCCCGCAATGGCGCGTGCTGGCCATCGGTTCGGTGGTGCTGGCGCTGTTGTCGCTGACCCTGCTGATGATCGACGGCTCGGCCCTGCGTCAGCGCGGCCGGACCTTCCTGACCTTTATCGCGTTCCTTTGCGGTTCGGTGCTGGTGTGGATCGGCTACGACTACAGCCAGCAATACAGCACGTGGTTCAGCCTGACGGTGGGTTTCCTCCTGGCGTTGGGTGCGCTCGGGGTGTTCATCGTGTTGCTGACCGAGGCGCATGAACTGGCCGAAGCCGTGTGGATTCACAAGCGTCGGCGGGAATTCCTGCCGGTGATCGGTGATTCGGACTACCGGCCGAAAGTCTCGATCCACGTGCCTTGCTACAACGAGCCGCCGGACATGGTCAAACAGACCCTCGACGCCCTCGCGGCCCTCGATTACCCGGACTATGAAGTCCTGATCATCGACAACAACACCAAGGACCCGGCAGTCTGGGAACCGGTGCGCGACTACTGCGCGACCCTCGGCCCGCGCTTCAAGTTCTTCCACGTCTCGCCCCTGGCCGGGTTCAAGGGCGGCGCGCTGAACTACCTGATTCCGCACACCGCCAAGGACGCCGAAGTGATCGCGGTGATCGACTCCGACTACTGCGTACACCCGAACTGGCTCAAGCACATGGTGCCGCACTTCGCCGACCCGAAAATCGCCGTGGTGCAGTCGCCGCAGGATTACCGCGACCAGAACGAAAGCACCTTCAAGAAGCTCTGCTACGCCGAATACAAAGGCTTCTTCCACATCGGCATGGTCACCCGTAACGACCGCGACGCGATCATCCAGCACGGCACCATGACCATGACCCGCCGTTCGGTTCTGGAAGAGCTGGGCTGGGCCGACTGGTGCATCTGTGAAGACGCCGAACTCGGCCTGCGCGTGTTCGAGAAAGGCCTGTCGGCGGCGTATTACCACGACAGCTACGGCAAGGGTCTGATGCCAGACACCTTCATCGACTTCAAGAAGCAGCGTTTCCGCTGGGCCTACGGCGCGATCCAGATCATCAAGCGCCACACCCGCAGCCTGCTGCGCGGCAAGGACACCGAGCTGACCCGCGGCCAGCGTTACCACTTCCTCGCGGGCTGGTTGCCGTGGGTGGCGGACGGCATGAACATTTTCTTCACCGTCGGCGCGTTGTTGTGGTCAGCGGCGATGATCATCGTGCCGCAACGGGTCGATCCGCCGCTGCTGATTTTCGCCATCCCGCCGCTGGCGCTGTTCGTGTTCAAGGTCGGCAAGATCATCTTCCTCTACCGTCGCGCCGTCGGCGTGAACCTCAAGGATGCGTTCTGCGCGGCATTGGCCGGACTGGCGTTGTCGCACACCATCGCCAAAGCGGTGCTGTATGGCTTCTTCACCAGCAGCATTCCGTTCTTCCGCACGCCGAAAAATGCCGACAACCACGGCTTCTGGGTGGCGATTTCCGAAGCGCGGGAAGAGCTGTTCATCATGCTGCTGTTGTGGGGCGCGGCGCTGGGGATCTACCTGGTGCAAGGCATTCCGAGCAACGACATGCGCTTCTGGGTGGCGATGCTGCTGGTGCAGTCGCTGCCGTACGTCGCGGCGCTGATCATGGCATTCCTCTCGTCGCTGCCAAAACCGGCGGCGGAGCCTGAACCGGCCGCTGCTTGATCAGTTATTGTTGAACGTCAAACGGCGGCCTTCGGGCCGCCGTTTTGCATTAGAATGGTCGCCTTTTTCAATGCCAACACATCCTGTAGGAGCTGCCGCAGGCTGCGATCCTTTGATCTTGCTGTAGATTTGAAAAAACAAAATCAAAAGATCGCAGCCTGCGGCAGCTCCTACAGGTTTACCGTGCGCACCCCGGAGTTATTACATGACGGCCCACGCCGACCTTTCGCCGACCCTCCAACTCGCCATCGACCTGATCCGCCGTCCGTCCGTGACGCCGGTCGACGCCGATTGCCAGAAGCAGATGATGCAGCGCCTGGGCGATGCCGGTTTCACCCTCGAACCGATGCGCATCGAAGATGTGGATAACTTCTGGGCCACCCACGGCAACGACGACGGCCCGGTGCTGTGCTTCGCCGGCCACACCGACGTGGTGCCGACCGGTCCGGTGACGGCCTGGCAGATCGACCCGTTCAACGCCGTCATCGATGAACACGGCATGCTCTGTGGCCGTGGTGCGGCGGACATGAAAGGCAGCCTGGCATCGATGACCGTCGCCGCCGAGCGTTTCGTTGCCGACTACCCGAATCACAAGGGCAAGGTCGCGTTCCTCATCACCAGCGACGAAGAAGGCCCGGCACACCACGGCACCAAAGCGGTGGTTGAACGTCTGGTGGCGCGCAAGGAACGTCTGGACTGGTGCATCGTCGGCGAACCGTCTAGCACCACGCTGGTCGGTGACGTGGTGAAAAACGGGCGTCGCGGCTCGCTGGGCGCCAAGCTCACCGTGCGCGGCGTGCAGGGTCACGTGGCCTACCCGCATCTGGCGAAGAACCCGATCCACCTCGCCGCCCCGGCCTTGGCCGAACTGGCCGCCGAGCATTGGGATCACGGCAACGATTTCTTCCCGCCGACCAGTTTCCAGATTTCCAACCTCAACTCCGGCACCGGCGCGACCAACGTGATTCCGGGTGATCTGGTGGCGGTGTTCAATTTCCGCTTCTCCACCGAATCCACCGTCGAAGGCCTGCAGAAACGCGTGGCCGACATCCTCGACAAACACAACCTGGACTGGCACATCGACTGGGCGCTGTCCGGCCTGCCATTCCTCACCGAGCCGGGCGCGCTGCTCGACGCGGTGTCGTCGAGCATCAAGGACATCACCGGCCGCGAAACCCACGCGTCGACCAGCGGCGGGACTTCCGACGGTCGTTTCATCGCGACCATGGGTACGCAAGTGGTTGAGCTGGGGCCGGTCAACGCGACCATTCACCAGGTCAACGAGCGTGTGCTGGCGGCCGATCTCGACGTGCTGACCGAGATCTACTACCAGACCCTGATCAAGTTGCTCGCCTGATGCTCGCGTGCCCGATCTGCAGTGAACCGCTGAACAGCGTCGATAACGGTGTGGTCTGCCCCGCCGGCCACCGCTTCGACCGCGCGCGTCAGGGCTACCTGAACCTGTTGCCGGTGCAGCACAAGAACAGCCGCGATCCTGGCGACAACCAGGCGATGGTCGAGGCGCGCCGCGACTTCCTGAATGCCGGGCATTACGCGCCAGTGGCCAAGCGTCTGGCCGAGCTGGCGGCGGGTTATGCGCCGGCACGCTGGGTCGATATCGGTTGCGGTGAGGGTTACTACACCGCGCAGATCGCCGAGGCCTTGCCAGGCGCGGATGGCTACGCGCTGGACATCTCGCGCGAGGCGGTGAAACGCGCCTGCAAGCGTAATCCGGCAATCACCTGGTTGATCGCCAGCATGGCCCGCGTGCCATTGGCGTCGGGCAGTTGCCAGTTTCTCGCCAGCGTTTTCAGTCCGCTGGACTGGGAGGAAGCCAAGCGCCTGCTCAGCGTCGGTGGCGGCCTGATGAAAGTCGGCCCGACCAGCGGCCACCTGATGGAACTGCGCGAACGCCTGTACGACGAAGTGCGCGAATACACCGACGACAAGCATCTGGCATTAGTGCCCGAAGGCATGGCGCTGGCGCACAGTGAAACCCTGGAATTCAAACTGACGCTGGACAAGCCCGAGGACCGCGCCAACCTGTTGGCGATGACACCCCACGGCTGGCGCGCCAGTGCCGAACGCCGCGCCGCAGTGATCGAACAGCCCGAGCCGTTCGTGACCACCGTGTCGATGCGCTACGATTATTTCGTTCTTCAATAACTTTTGGTCTCGGGCGAGCGCCCGGGGCCGGCTAAATCCGCGAATGGATTTTTCAGACCCGCAGTGAGGACATCCATGCGCCAACCGGATATCGAGATTTACCTGAAAGACGCCGACGTCGACCACAAGGCGATTTCCGCCTGGCTCGGTGAGGCTCTGGGCCCGTGCAGCGATTGGGTACAGAAAGGCCAGACCTACAAGTGCAAGGCCGGCAACATCCCGGTGACGTGGCTGCCGAAGGCCGTGGGCAAATGGAACAGCCTGTACCTGGAAAGCGACGCGACCCCATGGGACGACGACATCGCCTGCGCCCGTGCAGCTTTCGCCGCGCTGAACGTGGAAGTGCGTTGCGCACCGGGCACGTGGGTCGAGGAAGAAGGTGAGGAAACGGCGGATCGCTGGATTCGCATCAGCGCCGACGGTGAAGAAGAAATCACCTGGAAGACTGCCTGAAAGCAAAAGATCGCAGCCTTCGGCAGCTCCTACAGGGGAATGCATTCCAAACTGTAGGAGCTGCCGCAGGCTGCGATCTTTTGATCTTGAAAGTTACAGGCCTACAACATCCTCAGCCTGCAAACCCTTCTGCCCTTCCACCACCGCGTATTCAACCTGCTGACCCTCGGTCAGCGAACGGTGTCCTTCGCCGCGGATCGCGCGGTAGTGCACGAACACGTCCACCCCGTCGTTGCGCTGAATGAAGCCGTAGCCCTTGGCGTCGTTGAACCACTTCACATTGCCGGTTTCACGTGTTGCCATCTGTTCATACTCCTTTTTTATTATTGAACAGGCTTTTCGCAGGAAAGCCTTTGCGGAACGTCAGCCTGCGCCCGACGTCCATAAAGGGCCCCGGCGACAGATTGCCGAGTATATGACAGGCGCAAAAACTCTCAACAGGAGATTACTTCGCCGCTTTTTTGCCGATTTTCGGTGAATACGGCAAACTGTCGACCGCCCGAGCATCTGCTCGGTTTTATCAACTCACGCAGAAGCCGTATGACCCGTTCCCCGTTCCGCCGTCTAGTGTTTGGCACCTTGCGCCGACTGTTGTACCTCTGGGTTCGCTCGGAGACGATCAACCAGTCGTCGCTCACCCTCAACCTCGACCGCAGTCGCCCGGTGTTCTACGTCCTGCAAAACCCCTCGCTGACTGATCTGGCGGTGGTCGACACCGAGTGCACCAAGGCCGGTCTGCCGCGTCCGGTGCTGCCAGTGTCGGTGGGGCCGTTGATCGAACCGGCGGCGTTTTTCTACCTGACGCCGGACCCGGACTGGCTTGGCCGTCAGGACAAGCGCGGTGCACCGCCGACCCTGACCCGTCTGGTCAGCGCCCTGACCCAGAACGCCGCCGAAGACGCGCAGATCATTCCGGTAAGCGTGTTCTGGGGCCAGTCGCCGGACAGCGAAAACAGTCCGTGGAAGCTGCTGTTCGCCGACAGCTGGGCCGTCACCGGGCGCCTGCGTCGGCTGCTGAGCATCATCGTTCTGGGGCGCAAGACCCGTGTGCAGTTCTCCGCGCCGATCCACCTGCGCGAACTGATCGAACACAACAAGGGCCACGAACGCACCGTGCGCATGGCCCAGCGCATCCTGCGCGTGCACTTCCGCAACCTGAAGGCGGCAGTGATCGGCCCGGACATCTCGCACCGGCGCAATCTGGTCAAGGGTCTGCTCAATCAACCACTGGTCAAGCAAGCAATCGTCGAAGAAGCCGAACGCGAGAACATTTCCCTGGAAAAAGCCAAGGCCCAGGCCCTGCGCTACGGCAACGAGATCGCTTCGGACTACACCTACACCGCGATCCGTTTCCTCGAAGTGGTGCTGAGCTGGTTCTGGAACAAGATCTACGACGGGATCAAGGTCAACCACATCGAAGGCGTGCAGAAGGTCGCTCAGGGTCACGAAGTGATCTACGTGCCGTGCCACCGCAGCCACATCGACTACCTGCTGCTGTCGTACCTGCTGTTTCGCAACGGCCTGACCCCGCCGCACATTGCCGCCGGGATCAACCTGAACATGCCGGTGATCGGCAGCCTGCTGCGCCGTGGCGGCGCGTTCTTCATGCGCCGCACGTTCAAGGGCAATCCGCTGTACACCTCGGTGTTCAATGAATACCTGCACACCCTGTTCACCAAAGGTTTCCCGGTCGAGTACTTCGTCGAGGGCGGCCGCTCGCGCACCGGGCGCATGTTGCAACCGAAAACCGGCATGCTCGCGATCACAATGCGCAGCTTCCTGCGCTCATCGCGGATGCCGATCGTCTTCGTGCCGGTGTACATCGGTTACGAGCGCGTGCTGGAAGGTCGCACCTACCTTGGCGAACTGCGTGGTGCGAGCAAGAAGAAAGAGTCGATCTTCGACATCTTCAAAGTCATCGGCGCGCTCAAGCAGCGCTTCGGTCAGGTCGCGGTGAACTTCGGTGAACCGATCAAACTCGCAGAATTCCTCGACGCTGAGCAACCGGACTGGCGCCAGCAGGCACTCGGCCCGCAGTACAAACCGGCCTGGCTCAACGAAACCACCAACCGCCTCGGCGAGAAAGTCGCGCAGCACCTGAACGAAGCGGCGGCAATCAACCCGGTCAATCTGGTGGCGCTGGCGCTGCTGTCCACCACCCGCCTGGCACTGGACGATCGGGCCATGGCGCGGGTGCTGGATCTGTATCTGGCGCTGCTGCGCAAAGTCCCGTACTCGCCGCACACGACCCTGCCGGAAGGCGACGGCCGCGCGCTGATCGAGCATGTGAAGGACATGGATTTGCTGTCCGAGCAAAACGATGCGCTGGGCAAGATTCTGTATCTGGACGAGCAGAACGCCGTCCTGATGACCTACTACCGCAACAACGTGCTGCACATCTTCGCCTTGCCGGCGCTGCTGGCGAGCTTCTTCCAGAGCACTTCGCGCATGAGCCGCGAGCAGATCCTGCGCTACACCCGCGCGCTGTATCCGTACTTGCAGTCGGAGCTGTTCATCCGCTGGAGCCTGGAGGAACTGGACGCAGTAATCGATCAATGGCTGGAAGCGTTCGTCGAGCAAGGCCTGCTGCGTTTCGAAAAGGACGTGTACCTGCGCCCCGCTCCAAGTTCGCGGCACTTTGTGCTGCTGACCCTGCTGTCGAAAAGCATCGCGCAGACCCTGCAGCGCTTCTACATGACCGTCTCGCTGCTGCTCAACGCCGGGCAGAACAGCATCAGCGCCGAAGAGCTGGAAGACCTGTGCACGGTCATGGCCCAGCGCCTGTCAATCCTGCACGGCCTGAATGCCCCGGAGTTCTTCGACAAGAGTCTGTTCCGTCATTTCATCCAGACGATGCTCGACCTCGACGTCCTGCGCCGCGACGAAGCCGGCAAGTTGAGCTACCACGAACTGCTCGGCGAACTGGCGGAGGGCGCAGCCAAACGCGTATTGCCGGCGGAGATTCGCCTGTCGATTCGTCAGGTGGCGCTGCATCGCAGTGAAGATGCAGCGGATCAGATCACGCCACTGCCTGAGGCTTGATGCATTACCCCGGTGGGAGCGAGCCTGCTCGCGAAGACGGCTGATCAGTCACTGGAAATATTGACTGAATCACCGCATTCGCGAGCAGGCTCGCTCCCACATTGAAAGGAGCTCTACCCATGAAAAAACTGTTGACCCTCGCCGCCGCCACCCTTCTCAGCGCCTGCCAATCAACCACACCCGCCGGCAAGGTCGGTCTCGACGGTGAAGTGTTCTACCTGCAACGCATCGCCCTGCCACCGAGCGCGACACTGAGCGTGAGCTTGCAGGACGTATCGCTGGCCGACGCTCCGGCGGTGGTCCTCGACGAGCAGAAAGGCCCGGTCAAAGGCCAGGTGCCGCTGCCGTTCCACTTGAGTTACGATCCGGCCCAGGTCAAAGCCGGTCACCGCTACTCGGTCAGCGCGCGCATCGAGGTCAACGGTGAGCTGATGTTCATCACCACCGAGAACCACGCCGTGCAACTGGACGGTAATGATCCGCAGCCGCTGAAAATCCGCGTCGACGCCATTCGCTAACTGTCTTTCAAGGAAGCTGCCATGCTCCGCCCTACCCTTCGCTTCGCCAGCCTGTGCGCGGGCCTGATGATCTCTGCCAGCGCCCTGGCGCTGTCGCTCAGCGACCTCTCGCAACAAGACGCCACCGGCGGCCTCAAGGACGCCTTGACCCAGGGCGCGCAAATCGCCGTCAAACAACTCGGCACCCCGGGCGGCTTCAGCAACAACCCGGAGGTGAAAATCGAACTGCCGGGCAAACTCGGCAAAGTCGCCGGCAAGATGAAAGCCTTCGGCATGGGCGCCCAGGTCGACGAACTCGAAACCGCCATGAACAAGGCCGCCGAAAGCGCCGTGACCCAGGCCCAGCCGATCCTCGTCGACGCCGTGAAGAAAATGACCGTGGCCGACGCCAAGGGCATCCTCAGCGGCGGCACCGACTCGGCCACCCAATACCTGGACAAAACCAGCCGCGAACAGATCCGCGCCAGGTTCCTGCCGATCGTCAAACAAGCCACCGACAAAGTCGGCGTAGCGCAAAAGTACAACGCCTTCGCCGGCCAGGCCGCGACCTTGGGCGTGGTGGATGCGAAAAGCGCCAACGTCGAAAGCTACGTCACCGAGCAGGCACTGAACGGCCTGTTCGAAATGATCGGCAAACAGGAAGAAACCATCCGCAAGAACCCGGCGGCTGCGGCGACTGGCCTTGCCAAGAAAGTGTTCGGCACATTGTAATTTTTGCCGCTGCACGCAAAAGCCCGCTGAACCTGTGAAGGTCGGCGGGCTTTTTATTGTGGGTTAGCCTTGCGGATCGACTTGATCAAGGACGCGGTTTACCGACAGCTCAACGAGCGAAATCATCTGCTGAATGCCCAGAAGCTGACTGCACGTCGAGCCGCTCAGGGTAAACGCCAACTCACTGGCCATGACATTGGCCGAGGCCAGCGTTTCACAGGCATGGGCCAGCATTAAATACAACCTGACTCAATGTAGGAGCTGCCGAAGGCTGCGATTTTTTGATCTTGCTTTTGATTTTGAAAAGCCAGGATCAAAAGATCGCAGCCTTCGGCAGCTCCTACAGGAGATTGGGTGCGGGCAGTTGGAGATTGGTCGGCTGTCAGGCCGCCTTCGCTGGCAAGCCAGCTCCCACAGTGGGGTTGGAGGTGGTCAGTTGGAAACCGGTCGGCCCGTAGGCCGCCATCGCTGGCAGGCCAGCTTCCACAAGATCAAGATCAAAAGATCGCAGCCTTCGGCAGCTCCTACAGGAGATTGGGTGCGGGCAGTTGGAGATTGGTCGGCTGTCAGGCCGCCTTCGCTGGCAAGCCAGCTCCCACAAGATCAAAAGATCGCAGCCTCCGGCAGCTCCTGCAGGAGATTGGGTGTGGTCTGTTGAAGATTGGTCGGCTGTCAGGCCGCCTTCGCTGGCAAGTCAGCTCCCACAAAAATCAACAGCAGACCGCATCCGCTTCTCACCACTCAACAGGATGAGCGTTAGCTCGGCTGCAGCTCTTGATCTTGCCGTGCCGGCCCCATCGGCAGGCTGAGTGGAGGGGTTTATCCGGGGGTGGGAGCGCAGCGACCGTTCGACGCAGTCGAACACATCGAGAGGAGGTGCAGCGAAGCAAACCGGAGGC